>Ga0307374_10001089_pt1 | contig 50972 bp, 38 predicted proteins | sample OX3MG_FD_202532 | JGI IMG/M metagenome (GOLD analysis project Ga0307374, IMG submission 202532) | Soil microbial communities from Risofladan, Vaasa, Finland - OX-3 | ecosystem: Environmental > Terrestrial > Soil > Coastal area > Acid sulfate soil | place: Finland: Risofladan, Vaasa | collected...
CACAACGTGCGGTGCAGCTCTCCGGTCGCCTACGGCTCCCTTCGAGCCGCACCGCAGAGAAGAGCAAAAGCAAGAAACTACCCCGGAACTCGCATTATGATTGGTACAGAGAACGGGGGCAGGTCACTGGCAGCCAGCGGGATAGTTGAAAAACCAGCTTGGTCTTGCCAAACGGCTTGTGTTAAGATGCGATTCGACTTGAGTCTCTCAATCTTTGCAGCCTTAGGTTTTTAGTATAGTTTGAAAATGGGCCTATCTTGTTGAATATGCGACCTCTGCTGATTATTTTTGCCGAACGCCGCAATGTTCATAATGCAAGGAAGTGAGTATCGGAATGGGTTTTTGTGGAATTCGCTCCGCCGAGAATGCAATCCTAAGACGTAATCAACAGATGGAGATCTTAAAGCTTAACAAACTGATTATAATGGCAATATTTGTGTACTTTGCGGTCTGCGCCACATAAGGAGGCAGTACCGACCATGCTGGGTCCGCCAGCCAATTTTTCACCTGAAATCCTCAGCTTTCTGGACTACGCCAGGGTTGAGAAGGGGCTTGCTCGTAATAGCATCGTGGGCTATCGGCACGATCTCGAGAAGTTTGCCTTATACCTGCAAGGTTCCGGCCTCGAATGGGATCAGGTTCGCCACGAGAACATTCGCAAGTTTCTTGAGTCTCTATACCGGCAAGGCTTAGGTGCGCGCTCCGTGGCAAGGTGTTTGGCGGCTTTGCGGCACTTTTTCCAATTCCTTGTCAAGGAGGGAAGGCTCTCGGCAGATCCTGCCCGGGAGGTTGAGACGCCAAGGCTGGATCATTCACTTCCTAAATACCTTAGTACTGGGGAGGTGGATGCGTTGCTGAACCAGCCCGATCCCACAACTCCGGCCGGCCTTCGTGACCGGGCAATGCTGGAGCTGCTTTATGCGACGGGCATGCGCGTTTCGGAACTGCTCTCCGTGCGATGGGAAGATTTTGAACCCAACCTCGGCATTGTCCGTTGCCTTGGCAAGGGGAGGAAGGAACGGTTGATTCCCGTGGGGAAATCGGCGCTGAGAGCTGTGGAAGCCTATCTCCGTCATGGGCGGAACAGCTATATGAAGAAGCCCGGGGTTTCGTTCCTGTTCCTTAACGTCCGAGGAAGCGCGCTTTCCCGCGTGGGCTTTTGGAAAATCCTGCGAGCCTACGGCCGGCAAGCGGAAATTCACACGTCCCTTGCTCCGCATATGATACGGCACTCCTTTGCGACCCATTTACTGGAGCGTGGCGCTGACCTGCGCTCAATTCAGACGATGCTGGGACACGCCGATATTTCGACCACTCAGATCTATACGCATGTCCTAAAGGAACGACTGCGGCAAGTGTATCAATCTCATCACCCGCGAGCCTGAAACTTCCGAGGGTCTTCTTCCAGGTTGTGCGGGCGTATAGGAAACTATGAGCGACTACAACTTCCTGATGGAGAGCAGGCTTTCCCCGGCGCAATTCCAGGTGTTGAATAACCTCAGCCGGTTGGCTCACGCCGAGGAACTTAACTTGTACCTCGTGGGCGGCGCCGTGCGCGACATGACTTTCGGGCAGGCGACTGTCCACAATCTGGATTTCGCCGTCGAAGGGGAAATTCAAAAGATTTTACGTCACCTGCGCACGGGTGATTCTCCGCAGAAGAGTGCCGGGAAGCCGGTCCATGGCTGGGATCAAGGCGCCGCCGAATTGCTCAAAACCCAGGTCAACCCACGCCAGAGGATTGCGAGACTTTGGTTCTCGAACGGCGTCCGCGCAGAAATTGCTCAGTGCCGCACCGAAACCTTTTCAGCGCCCGGGCGCGCAGTGGCCTCGCCCGCCATGATTTTCGACGACCTGAAAAGGCGGGATTTTGCCCTCAACGCTATGGCGATATCCCTTCACCCTAATTCTCGCGGTCTGCTCTTGGACCCCAAGAATGGTGTCTCGGACATCGAGCGAGGGGAAGTTCGCGCCCTTCACCCTCGGAGCTTTTTGGAGGACCCGGTTCGAATTTACAGATTGTTTCGCCTGGGGCTTCGTTTGGGGTTCAAGCCGGAAGAAAAGACCCAGCGATGGATCGAGGCCGCGGTCAATGATCGCGCGTGGGCCAATCTTTTGCCGGACAGCCAGGCGCGGGAACTTGAAGCTGTCCTCCGTGAAGGCAGCCCCGACCGCGTGCTCAAACTGTACGCCCAGCGGGGAATCTTAAGCGGCCTTGACCGGAATCTCACGAAAATGCCTTTCGACCAGTTTCGGAAGATTCATTCGGTCTCGCGCAAGATTCCCGGCGCTGATCCGTTTCTGCTGAATGTTCACTGCCTCGTGAGCAAACTGGGCGGACCAGCGAAAAACCGAATTGCCCGGAAGATTCTTAGCGATTCAAAAACCGTCAAGCTGGCCCTGAACATGGAAAGGGAAGCAAAGAAGATCGCACACTTATTATCAAGTTCCAAATGCGCCGTGCCCAGCCAGGCCTTCAAATTATTATCGCCGCAGCCCGAGCCCTTGTTGCTTTTCTTGCTGGCGTATTACCCTCAGGCTAAAGTTCAGAATCGAGTCAAGACCTACCTGGTGAAGGTTCCTCAGATACGAGCGCGTCTGCCTCGGCAGGACCTCCTGGCGCTGGGGATAAAGCCCGGGCCCAACTTTGAGAACATTCTTCAGCGCATTTTCTTTGACCAGTTGGATGGAAAGCTCAAGACGCACTCGCAAGTTGAAGATGAACTTCGGTCCCTGGCGGGAATCAAAGAGCCTCCGGAGCCACCCAAACCGGCCGTAAAAATCCCCAAGGCCGCACAAGTCAAAAGGCAGAAAGGGCTTGCAAGGATTGCCAATGCAGTGGCCACCCGGAACAAGAAAAGAAGGTGACGCAGGGCGCCGGAGACAATCTTACACAAACCGCTGCGGGGAAAGGATTTTTGATCCTTTGCGAAAGCCTAGCGATCAAATGGGTGAGGGGATCGAGCAAGCTCCAACCCTTTGGGGAGTCGGCCAGGGGCAGAAAGAAAATCCGCTGTGCTCTGAAATAATGTTTCCGTAGGGGGTAAAACACGCGATGGTGAAATTCATAGTGGGTATTATCATCGGAATTCTTCTGGTTCCGGCCGGTTTCTATATGTACGTCCGTTCCGGGCACGCGCCTGTTGCAACGTCCGCGCCGCCGATGCCGTTTGAAGAATTTTTTGCCAATACCGCCTTGCACGCCACCCTGAACCGCGAAGCGCCGAAAACCCGTACCACCGCGGCCACTGAAGGCGAACTGGTCGCCGGCGTGCAAGTCTACCGGCGCCACTGTGGCATGTGCCATGGCCTGCCGGAAAAACCGATCTCCGCGGTTGCGCAGGGCGAGTTTCCTCCGCCTCCGCAGCTTTTCAAACCCGACCACATGGTCACGGACGACCCCGTTGGCGTGACCTACTGGAAGGTAAAGCATGGGATTAGACTCACCGGCATGCCAGGCTTCCACGAATCGCTTAGCGACGAGCAGATCTGGAACGTCAGCTTGCTGCTGGCCAATGCGGACAAGCTGCCCGCCAATGTCAGCCAGGCGCTTGCAGCCCCTTTTGGACCGCCGCCTCCGGCCCAACTCTCGGCCGCGCCAGCCGCGAAGCCTCATCAACTGCGGAAGTGAAGTCCAGGCTGGCCGTGCTACAGATCAAGGGGTAAATCCCGGGAATCGCCAGTTCCTTCCGCTTTTTCATGCCATGAACCGCCATGAGCCCGGAACCGCGGCGGTTTCCGGATTATTGTCTTTGCGGACCGGAACATGGGTGTAGGGCAGAATTCCAACCGAGCACACAGACGCCGGGATAGATTTTTTGGTAAAATAGCTTCCAATGGCTTCCAACAATTTCGTTCATTTGCATTTGCATACGGATTACAGTCTGCTCGATGGGGCGTGCGGGATCTCCAGGGTCATGGACCGGGCCGCCGAGCTCAAGATGCCGGCGGTGGCCGTCACCGACCACGGAAATCTGTTTGGCGCCGTAAAGTTTTACGATGCCGCATTGAAACGGGGGTTGAGGCCCATCATCGGCTGCGAAGTCTATGTGGCCGGCACAAACCGCTTTGACCGCTCTCCGGACGCCGACCGGCCCAACCATTTTGTGCTTCTCTGCGAAAATGAACGCGGTTACCGCAACCTGGTCAAACTGGTTTCGGCCGCGTACACCGAAGGTTTCTATTACAAACCCAGGATTGATAAAGATCTGCTGGCACGCCACTCGGAGGGTTTAATCGGCCTTTCCGCCTGTTTGCGCGGAGAAGTTGCCGTGGCGCTCTCGGCCGGCCGCTATGATGCCGCCCGCCAGTCCGCCTACGACCTGCAGGACATCTTCGGCAAAGGGAATTTCTACCTTGAGATTCAGGACCAGGGCATGGCCGAAGAACACAAGATCAACCCTGACCTTGTGCGCCTCTCGCGCGAGACCGGCGTTCCGCTGGTGGCCACCAACGACTGCCATTACCTCACCCAAGATGATGCGCGCGCCCAGGAAGTGCTGGTCTGCATCCAGACGGGGAAAACCTTAAGCGATCCGAATCGCATGAAGTTCCCCACAGACCAGTTCTATTTCAAGTCTTACGAGGAAATGGCGGCGGTGTTCGGAGAGGTCCCCGAAGCGTTGTCGCGAACCTTAGAGATTTCCGAACGCTGCAACGTGCATCTTGAGAAGAAGGAGCACGTTTTCCCGCACTTTGAAGTTCCCTCCGGCGAGACCTTGGAAAGCTTCTTCGAAAGAGTTACCCGGCAAGGTTTTGCCGTGCGGCGCGAACGCCTGGAACGCCTCGAGGCCGCCGGCCGGTTGCGGGAGCCCTTAGAGGCATACCGAGACCGGCTGGAACTTGAAATCGAGCTGATCAAGCAGATGCGCTTCGCGGGCTATTTCCTGATCGTGTGGGATTTCATGCGCTTCGCGCGCGAACAGTGTATCCCCGTCGGGCCGGGACGCGGGTCTGCGGCGGGAAGCCTGGTTTCATTTGCCCTGCACATCACCGATATTGATCCCCTCCAACACGGCTTGCTCTTCGAGCGATTCCTCAATCCTGAGAGAATCAGCTTTCCGGATATCGATATCGATTTCTGCATGCGCCGCCGCGGCGAGGTGATCAACTACGTCACGGATAAATACGGCCGCGAAAACGTCAGCCAGATTATTACTTTCGGGACCATGGGCGCGAAGGCCGTCATCCGCGACGCCGGCCGGGCGCTCGATATGCCTTTTGCGGAAGTCGATAAAATCGCGAAACTGGTGCCGAACGTTCTGAATATCTCACTCGATGATGCCTTAAAGCAATCCGCCGAGTTGCGCCAACTGAAAGAACAGGACGCACGTGTGGCCGACTTGGTGCAAATTGCCGGGCGCCTCGAGGGTTTTGCCCGTCACGCTTCAACCCACGCCGCCGGGGTTGTGATCTCGCCCCAACCGCTGCAGGAAATCGTTCCGCTCTATAAGAGCAGCAAGGACGAAATCACCACGCAGTATGCGATGGACGACCTTGAAAAAATCGGCCTCCTCAAGATGGATTTCCTGGGGCTGACCACCCTCACGGTACTGGACGATTGCCTGAAACTTATTGAGGGCGCCCGCGGCGAAAAACTTGATCTCGGTGCCTTGTCCCGCGACGATCAGGAGACTTATGAACTGTTAGGGAAGGGGCTTACCGCCGGAGTCTTCCAGTTTGAAAGCCGCGGCATGACGGAAATCCTGCGCCGCGTGAAGCCGAGCCGCCTGGCCGACCTGACGGCTTTGAACGCTCTGTATCGTCCCGGGCCCATCCAGGGGGGCATGATCGATGATTTCATCGCGCGCAAAACCGGCCGCAAGCGCGTAACTTATGACCTTCCGCAATTAAAGGAATTCCTGGACGAAACCTACGGCGTTATCGTTTACCAGGAGCAGGTGATGCAGATTGCCGCAGCCATTGCCGGCTTCAGCCTGGGCGAAGCGGATGTTCTGCGCCGGGCCATGGGCAAGAAGAAGCACGAAGGCATGGTGGCGATGCGCGAAAAGTTTCTTGCCGGAGCCCAAAAGAACCAGGTCCCCGCCAAGAAAGCGGAGAAGCTTTTCGATCTGATGGAGCAATTCGCAGGCTACGGGTTCAACAAATCCCACTCCGCCGCTTACGCCCTGATTGCCTACCAGACTGCTTATCTTAAAACCCATTACTCGGTCGAATTCATGGCGGCCTTGCTGACCGCCGAAATCGGCAATCCGGATAAGCTCGCGCATTACCTGAACGAATGCCGGGATATGGGAATCGAAATTTTGCCGCCGGATGTGAATTCGAGCGACCGAACCTTTACACCCAGCGGCAGCCAGATTCGTTTCGGCCTGACGGCAATCAAGAACGTTGGGGACGCAGCCATTGCGTCTGTCCTGGAAGCTCGCAACAAGCTCGGCCGCTTCGATAATCTGTTTCAGTTTTGTGAAAACGCCGACCTCCGCCTGCTGAACAAGCGCGTCATTGAAAGCTTGATCAGGGCGGGCGCCTTGGACTCGCTTGGGAGCCGGCGGGCGCAACTCCTTGCCGCACTCGACCGCGCGATGGAATGGGGTCAAAGACGCCAGCGCTCCGCCGAGAGCGGACAACACGGGTTGTTTGGCGAGGGAGATGAATCCGCCACAGCTCCTCCCACTGACTTGCCTGAAGTTGATGAGCTTTCAGAATCGGAACGCCTGGCGGGTGAAAAGGAACTCCTGGGGTTTTACGTCACGGGCCATCCTCTGGAAAAATATCTGGCGCGCTTGCGCGAACTGACCGATTGCAACAGCTCGAGCGTCGAGGAGATGGCGAATGAGACGCCCGTCACCCTGGGCGGCATTCTGACGAACTTGCGAATCCGTCCGAGCCGCAAGGGCGCTCTGTGGGGCGCCGCAACGCTCGAAGATCTGCGCGGCGCGGTTGAGCTGCTGGTCTTCCCGCAGGCCCTCCAGCAACTTCAGAGCGTTCTGAAGCCGGACGCGGCCTTGTTAATCAAAGGCCGGGTGCGGCACGATGAGAACTCGCACTCCAAAGTCGTCGTAAGTGAAGCGAAACCTCTGGAAGCCGCCTTGAACGGCAAGAAGCCAACCTTGCGGATTTGCATCAATCCGGCCGATCTATCAGCCGATCTGCTGAGCGAGCTGGAAAAATTACTTCGCGCTTATCCGGGAGATAATCCGGTCATGTTTGAAATCGAGCGGCCGGGGGACTTCCGAGCGTTGTTGCAGCCGCAACACCCGCGAGCCGCAAACGCCACCGGGGAATTACTTTCCCACCTCCGCGCGCTTTGCGGCGAACACGCCATCAACGTGGAACAGAGGAATAAAGTTCAAAGCGGGGCGTGAAGAACGCCGGAAATCATGGGGTCATGCGTCTTGAATGGCCCGCCAAGGATGCTGATGACGAAACCGACTGGACAAGCCGCCATTGTGCGGGACCTGGAGCGACAAATCGCGGAGCTTGAACGCGAAACAGGTTCCACGGTGGCTCAGGAAGAAATCAAGCGCCTGCAAGAGCAGGTGGAAAGCCTTCGCCAAACCGAACACTCGCCGGACAAAGACGCGTGGACTCGTGTGTTGCTGGCCCGCCATCCTCAGCGCCCTTACACCCTCGATTACATTCAGATGCTCTTTACCGACTTCACGGAGCTCCACGGCGACCGGAACTTCGGCGACGATCGGGCGATGGTCGCGGGATTTGCCCGCTTCGAAGGCCGCGCCGTGATGGTCGTCGGCCACCAGAAGGGAAGAGATACCAAGCAAAAGCTGCTTCGCAATTTTGGGATGACCAATCCCGAAGGATATCGCAAGGCGCTTCGGCTGATGAGGCTGGCCGCAAAATTCGGCGTGCCGATTATCACGTTCGTCGATACCCCCGGAGCGTACCCCGGCATCGGCGCCGAGGAGCGCGGCCAGGCTGAGGCGATTGCCTATAACCTGAAGGAAATCCCCAAATTGCGAGTCCCCATCATTCCCGTCATCCACGGCGAAGGGGGCAGCGGAGGCGCGCTTGCCATCGCCGTCGGTGATCACGTTCTGATGCTTGAAAACGCCATTTACTCCGTAATTGCTCCAGAGAGCTGCTCTTCCATCCTCTGGCGGGACTGGGAACATAAGCAAGAGGCTTCGCGCATCCTGAAGCTGACGGCAGACGACTTGTACCGTTTTCGCATTGTTGATGAGATTGTCCCCGAGCCTCCGGGAGGCGCGCACGCCGATCCCGAGGCGGCCGGCGCCTTGCTGCGAGCCGCGATCGAGAAAAGCCTTCGCGATCTTCTGCCGCTCTCCGTCGAAGAGTTGCGCCGCAGGCGCTTCGACAGGCTCCGCGAGCTTGCAACTTTCGTCCATGAGGGTTAGCAGCCCCGGATCGTTGATCCCGCCGCGCCAGTCATCATCAACCGCCACGCTGATCCGCCTTCAAGCGCCTGCATGGCTTCAAGGCTATCCCCACCATGGACGATTACGAATTTGTACGGCGCGTGGCACTCGCGCGGCGTGCCCGTGCAGTACTTGGCCCGTTGCTACGGCCCGGCTCGCAACGGTTCAAATTCAAATCTGAGGAATTAGCTCCTCGCGACGCATAAAGATGAGCGATTCGCCTTTATATCGTCCGTACAAAAAGCTGGTCGAAATCACCATCATGGGCAGGCCGTTTCAGGTGCCGGAAAACAATACGTGCCTGCGCGCTTTTCAGTATGTATGCCCGGAAACCATTCCCTATGGCCGTTTTTGCTGGAACCAGGAATGCCAGTTATGCCGGATTGGCTATACCATGGACGCTGGCCCGGAACCTGTCATTCATCCTGTTCTCGCGTGCAAGATTCTGGTGGCCGGCGGCATGAAAATCGTTGACTTGTCGGACGAGCTGAAGTTGACCCTCGCCCCTGTTTTGAAACCTTCGCATGACCAAAAGTTGTTGGATGCCCCGGACACCCGGTAGTGCAGAGTCTCGGGGTAAAGAGGCTCTGCGGTTGCGCGTTTAACCCTATTCGTGTCCATTCGTCTGCGGGCAGGAGCCGGCGGCCTTATGCCATCAGAGTTGTGCGCGGCAGCGCATTGTTGTGCGGCAGTTTTCTGGAGCCATTGCCCACGGCTCCATCCCACAGATCTTATGAACATTAATATTTTGAAAGTGAGTACTAATTTCCACAGATACAATCCTCAGAGTTAAAACACATACCTGCGCTATCTGCTCGACTGGCGATGGCATTGCATTGAGAAGCAGTCAGGAGTACGTTACTACTCGGTTGGGAAGTTAAAATGGAAATTCCGGCCGGGAGCACAGAGGAGCCGGCTGGGGCAGTTGAGTCATCACAAGCTGCGCGCAAACTGTGGCTGCCACGTACCAACAGACCACAAACGTCCTGCAGCATATCTATAATTCATGTGGTAAGAGGAGGATTTGCCATGTCCCCAACTCGACGGACATTTTGCTTATCGGCGCTGTTCGCCCCAACGATGGGTCTTTTTGTGGAAGAGTCCGGGCACCCAGCCAGCCAGCACCCGCCCAGCGAATCGTCGGCCGTAAACTATATGCTGCGTTACTTCATCCGAACTGAGACGGCCGAGCAGCAGACCACCGGCCTGATCGCCAACTGTCAGCAGAATCATATTCAACATGTCATCCTCTTTACCGGCAACCACTGGGATATGGGATGGAACTTGCCAACGATGGACGAGGCAAAGGCGCGCGTCGAGGCGTTAAGGCCGGTCGTTCAACGGTTGCGGAGCGTGGGCCTGCATGTGAGCCTCAATATGTGGACGACGCTTGGCCATGCGGATATCGGACGCGACGAGCGCAAGCGGTTCTCCTGGCAATTCATGGTGGGAGACGACGGAACCGAGAGTCATGCTGTGCCGTGCCCCATCGATCCAAAGTGGAAAAGCTACATCGGCGATCTCTACGGTCTGTTCGCACAGCTTGAGCCCGAGATCATGTACATCGATGATGACTTCCGGTATCACAACCATCAACCCGTTTCCTGGGGGTGTTTTTGCCCGCTGCATCTCGCGGAGATGTCACGCCGAACAGAGGCGAATCTCTCCCGAGAGGATCTTATCCAAAGGATTCTGGCTGCCGAGCCACAGCCCACAAAAGAGCGCGCGGAATGGTTCCGGCTATGTGGCGATTCCATGGTGGAAGCGGCGCGCCTTATGGCCGAATCCGTGAAGAAAGCGTCACCCAAGACCCGCATGGGCTTGATGTGCTCAGATCCCAACGTTCATGCCGCCGAAGGCCGCCGCTGGCTGGCGATGGCCGAAGCATTGTCCGTGAGTGGCCGTCAACCTGTCCTGCGGCCGCACTATGCTTCGTATGGTGATGGCACCTATCGGGACGCAGCACGCGAGCTCTGCATGATGCGGAAATTGCAGCCGCTGCTGGGCGGCAAAATGCTCTTCACGCCGGAATTGGAAAATGCACCGGGCACAAGGTTTGCCAAATCCGTTCAGCTAACGCGCTTACAAGTCGCTTTGAGTTTCCTGATGGCGTCGCCCGATATCACCTTGGATATCCATAGCTTTGACGATACATCGTTTGATTACGACCCTGCCATTGACGCCCTGTTGCGGAATTCCTTCAACGACTTCAATGGCCTTGCTGCCTGGGCAGCCGAATGCACAAAGGAACGCGGTCTGCAGATTCTATGGGATGACCGCTTCCCCATGCACCGAAAGGTGGATGCAAATCGGATGACGAGCCTCCCAGCGCCACAATGTTGGGAGGGAGCTATGGACCTTCTCGGTTTTGCGACAACCTTTTTTCCTGAGGAACTAAAGTTGGCCAGCCAATCCTACATCGAGGAACGCAGCAACGAGGAAATCCGAAACGTCCTGAAGGGAAAAGTCCTGATGGACGGAGACGCTGCGGCGCACCTCGTTGAACGCGGGTTCGGGCAGCAAATTGGTTTGACGAAATGTGAGCCCGTCGCGGCGGCTAATTACGAAGAAATGACCAACAGGAATTTCGCAGGAAGATACCTGGACGGGGACGAAACCACCGTGGAAGCTCGCAAGTACCGTTTGTACCCGGTCGAGCAAACCATTGTCGTGAGTGAGATGTTCGGCCCGGATCGAAGTTTTCGCGTGCCCGGAATGACCTTATTCGAAAATACTGGCGGAGGGCGCATCGGGGTTATCCCGCAAAGTGGCTCGCGCGGTGATCTCTATCGGGTGGAATTTCGCGGCTGGAAGCGGCAGTGGGTGCTCAAAAGAATGCTGGAATGGATCAACAGGGGTCCGCTGCCGTTGTTTGTTGAAGATGCGCCCAACGTCTGCCCCCTCCGGCGCGATGGCGAAAGCGCGGTCCTGATAGGAATTGCCAATCTGAGCGTGGACCCGCTGCCCCATGTTCGATTCCAGATCGCCCGCCCGTTTGCAGGGGAACCCCGAATCGAATACCTGGCGCCAGATGGGAAGGTCGTACAAATTGAAGCTCAAGTATCGCTAAAAGAGCGCTATTTGCATCTCCGAACGCCCGTGCGAATAGAACCGCTGGCGCTGGGATGTTTCCGGCTGACCCAAGTTTAGTGTCCTACCGTTTGTAATAAACGACTGTATTGGAGAACTCGCGGGATGGCGCAGGCGCTTGCGGTTGAGCGTCTGCGCTACGGAAGGAGAGCTAGGGTATAAAGAAACATGGCCAATTTTCTTTTTAGTGCGCAAAAAACAGAAACAAAATGCTTTTTTTCAAAAACGAACCGAAGGTTCGAAGCGCTTGGAAGCGTCCGCACGGCGTCCCGTGGACGGGGCCGCGTCTCCGCCTGTTTTCGATTCTCTGTCATCAATCGAGTGCCGCAACCACTGCGGAAGTGAATTCCTCGGTTGAAGCTTTACCTCCAACGTCAGCCGTCAGTTGACGCCCCTCGGCATAAACAGAACGAACGGCCCTCTCAACCCGTTCGGCGGCCTCGTGCTGGCCGAGATGCCGCAGCATGAGGATCGCAGAGAGCATCATGGCCGTGGGGTTCGCAAGGTTTTTCCCGGCGATATCCGGAGCGCTTCCGTGAACGGCTTCAAACAGAGAGCATTCGGCGCCGATATTGGCTCCCGGAACCAACCCCAAGCCTCCGACCAGTCCCGCACACAGGTCGGAGAGGATATCTCCGTAAAGGTTTTCGAGCAGCAGCATATCGAACTTCTCGGGGCGCATCACAAGCTGCATCGAGCAATTATCGACGATCAATTCCTGGCACTCAATATCCGAATATTCGCGGGCGACCTTGCGGATGCAGTCCAAAAACAGGCCGTCGGAGAGCTTCATGATGTTGGCCTTGTGAACGGCCGTTATCTTTTTCCGCCCCATCCGCCGCGCGTAGTCAAACGCAAACCGGGCGATGCGAGTGGAAGCAAGCTCTGTAATCACTTTGAGGCTCTCCACAACTCCCGGCGCAACGACGTGCTCAAGACCGGAATAGAGACTCTCCGTGTTCTCCCGCACGATGACGAGATCAACATTCTGGAAGCGCGTCTTGACGCCCGGCATGTTCTTCACCGGTCTCAGGTTCGCATAAAGTTCCAGCGCTCTTCGCAGCGCCACGTTGACGCTGCGGTTGCCAACCCCCACGGGGGTGGTAATGGGACCTTTCAGAGCTACTCGCGTCTCCCGAATGGATTCGACGAGAGGATTCATTTCTGTCTCCCCATGGCGTTGCCCGACGATCGCCGTCGCGGCTTTTTCCACCCATTCGATTTCCGCCCCCGCCGCTGCCAGCAATCGCACGGTGGCGCGGGTTACCTCCGGGCCGATACCGTCGCCGGGAATCAGAGTTACTTTTGTGGCCATGAGTTCACCTGGAAGAGGAATTTGCTTGAATGAACAGCTACTTTAACTTGGGTTGAATTTGGCGCTTGCAGTATAAGTCAATCGCCGCGCACGCTCCGCCGCCCGCGTTTAACGACAGTGACCGAAACCGCTAAAGCCACCTTGCTACCGTGCTACATTTTCGACCGGGGAGTTCAGCAGTTGCGTCAGGTCGCTCACGGACGCTGAAGCGTTTAGATTCACTTTGGAACCTTGGACTTCCACTTCCAGATTCTGCAGAACTTGAGAGAGGGCCGGGGATACATTGCTTTTGACTGCCGGCTGAGCGTTCCGCAACAAGGTGAGCAACTGGCCGAAGCCATTTGCGGCTTCGTCATTTTGGCAAATGATCGAAAGGTGCGCCATAACCTGGTCCGCCCAATTGACCCGATAGAGCACCGCTTTCACGGCCCCAAACAGCGCGCTGGGATCGATTTGTATCTTTTTTCCGCCCGTCAGCCATGGAATGGCCTCATTGGCCGCCGCCTGGCCCGTCGCAATGCCCCATTGCGGCGCCAAGCCCTCAAGGTCGCCTTCCCAGCGGCGAAAGTCGGCATTGGAACTTAGCGCAGGCCGCTCGGCATTCCGCACGTCCAGCAGAGCCTTGAGATCTCCCAAACGGCCAAACGCCGCCGTCGAGTCATCGATAAAGGTGAAGAAAAGTTCGGTCCGGGCGGCTCCGGAGCCAAAACCGTAAAGGTCGTAGCCGGAATATCGCTGGATGGGCATCCCGCCTTTCGCAAAAAATTCATGGACCTGGTCGGGCTGAAAGCTGCCTTCGGCCAGCCCAAAAAATCGCGTCGTGTCCTGAACCTGTCCCCGCCAGCCGAGGACCAGCTCGTTAACGTCTTTTTCGGGATCGATCCCCGCCGATTTCAAAAGAGTTTCCAGATTGCGAAGCTGCGCACTCAACAGATGGGCGTGGATAAGAGGATACTGAGGCACGGCTCGCAGCTCCGCGAGGTTGGTGTAGGCCATCTGCTGCGTGTCGGCAGGGAAAGTCGCCAGCGCATCCTGGCCGGCATATTGCCCGTAGAGCGGGGCAGAGAAGAGAACGATTGCCGAAAAGACGATACTGAACTTTGCGAACGCCCGTTGCAAAAAGGCCAAGCAACACCCCCTATTGAAACAAATCGAAACGTCACGGAAGGCCTCGCACCGTTATCGAGCCCCCTGTCTCTACGCTTCGCTCTCCGCGCCTTTGCCCCGCCTCCGTCAAAACTATATTATCGCCGCTATCGAGATATGCGTCCACCTCAACAAAAGTTCCGCCGGCGACCAACTTGAGCCATTCCGCTCGCGCCGCGGGCCCCGGCCCGGAATCTGCCGCTTCAATCATTCCAGTTGACACGCCAGGCGCGTTACGATAAAAGTCTCCTCATTGATTCAAATCCCCTAAGGATACAAACGACATGATAGATCGCAGAGACTTCCTGAAGATCGGCACCGCGACGACGCTGGGAGCAGGATGGGTGCGTGGCCTTGCGTCCCCCATCGACAGGCCGTTGCGCCTCGGCTTGGTAGGCGTGGGAGACCGGGGCACCTCTCACCTCCGGAACCTCCTGCTGATGGGCGGAGTTGAAATCCCCGCCCTTTGCGACATCAACCAGGAACACCTTAAGCGCGCGCAGTTGATGGTGGAGAAGGCCGGCCAGAAGCGGCCGGAAGGCTATTCGCGCGATGAAGTTCACTACCAGGAGCTGATGTACCGGGACGACTTGGACGCAGTCCTGATCGCCACGTATTGGCAATGGCATACGCCCATGGCCTTGTGCGCCATGGAATCCGGCAAGTACGCGGCGGTGGAGGTTCCCGTTGCGCTCACCGTCGAGGAGTGCTGGGATCTTGTGAACACGCACGAAAAAACGGGTGTGCCTTGCATGATGCTTGAGAACTGGAGTTTCCGCCGCGACAACCTGGCGGTGCTCAAGATGATCCGCGAGGGGCTCTTCGGCGAAATCGAGCACTGCCACTGCGCCCATTCACACAACTGCATTGACCACTGGTTTTTCACTCCCGAAGGCGATATGCGCTGGAGCGGAGAGTTTCTGGTGAAGCACAATGCCAGCCAGTATACGACCCATGCCTTGGGACCTGTGATCAGTTGGATGAAGATTGGGTGTGGCGATTACTTCGACAAGGTTTGTTCGTTCGCCACGCGCTCGCTGGGCATCAACCATTACTTCTCCACAAAGTTTGGGCCGAATCATCCCAACGCCAAGCGCAAGTACGCCCAGGGCGATATCGTAACCTCGCTGGTAAGAACGGCCATCAGAAATACGATCGTGATTAACTATGATATGCAATTGCCCCGGCCCTATGACAACCGCTGGATGATCCAGGGCACCGAGGGCGTCTACTATGAGCCGAGAAACGCTCTCTATCTCCACGGGCGCAGCCCCAAATACGAGGAATGGGAGTCGTTTGACCCCTACCAAAAAAAATACGAACACGCCTGGTGGAAGGCGATCCAGGATCGGGCCCACGCCGGATGGGCAAAGGGTCAAACTGCCGGCCAGATCGCCTTGGGACACTCCGGGACCGATTACCTGGAACTGGCCCACTTTCTCAACGCCGTCCGCAACAAGACCCAAACTCCTATTGATGTCTACGACTCTGTGATCATGAGCGTCATCAATCCGCTTTCCGAGCAATCGATCGCCAACGGCGGCGCTCCGGTGGAATGCCCCGATTTCACACGTGGAAGGTGGAAAACCAGGAAGCCCGCTTTTGCGCTGGAAGTGTCATAAGGCGAGTTGCCGGTGGCCGCGGCATGTCTTTGATGCCGTGGGTTCGTAGGCTCAAAAGTCCCACTACCAGCTTTCTGCCCGTTCTAAACAGAGCCCTGAAATATAGGTCCTAACGTCACGGAAAACAAGATAATTTGGAGGAACCCATGCAGGTTTACCAGGGGGCACCAATAAGGTTTTCACTCGAAAAGCATGTTGCGAATATTATAAGGCGCACAATCGTATGCCTGCTCATTCTGGGTGCTCTCCTGTGCTCTAAAAGCACACAAGCATCTCCGCGTGGTTACCTAATATATGTGGTCCCTCATTCACATATCGATATCGAGTGGTACTGGACGTACGACCAGACCCGGGTCCATGCGCTCAAAATCTTGAATCAGGCCCTGCGGTTGTTGAAAGAGGACCCCCAGTATGCGTTTACGCAGGACCAGATGGAAGTTTTAAAGCCGTTCTGGGAAACTTTGTCAAACACCAACAAAGGTTTTCTGCGGCGCATAGTTCGAGAGGGGCGTTTCGAAGTTGCAACGGGCACCTATGTGCAACCCGAAATCGCTGAACCTGACTATGAGTCGCTGACGCGACAGTTCCTCCTGGCAAAGCCGTGGCTCGAAAAGACCCTTGGGGCAAACATTCTTACATCCTGGAATATTGACACCTACGGACAAACCATCCAGATGCCGCAACTCAGCCGAGAGGCAGGGCTGCGGTATTTTGTGTTCATGCGTGATGTTCCTCCTTCTCTTCACTCCTCCGTCAAGAGTCCCTTTTACTGGAAGTCGCCCGACGGATCGAAGGTGCTGGCTTACTGGCTATCGGGAACTTATTCAACCGGACCAACGAGTATCGCGAAGCATCTCAAGACATTCGTCCAACATAATGTTGCAGGGAACGACAAGATCATGATCCCCTGGGGGGAAGACCTCTCCGTGCCGCACGAAACATCGGAACAGATCAGGAAGCAGGTCCTTGACGCCGCAGCGCAGGACGGAATCCCAATTAGATCTGTCATTGTAACGACACCAAGCCGCTACTTTAAGGATGTTGTTCAAAGCGGTGTCTCTCTTCCCACGCGCACGAATGACTTCAATCCTCCGCTCTACATCGCAGATCTGCGCGGATTATATGCAGAGAGCATTAAAGGCAAGATTGCTGAACGCCGCGCCGAGGACATGCTGGAATCGAGCGAACAATTCAGTAGCATTGCCTCCTTATACGGGCTTCCTTATCCCGCCCAAAAACTCCGCGCGGCTTGGAAAAGGGTTCTCTTCAACCAAAACCACGATGTTATGCCGGGTAGTCATACCGATGCGGTTGAGCGGGAAATGATGAGCAGGTATAACGGTGCAATCGAGACGGGAAAATCGACTTTAGGGGAAGCCTTGTATGGGTTGTCGAGAAAGATTGATACGTCCCATACCGGTGATTTCCCATTTGTGGTTTTCAATGCGCTGTCTTATCCTCGCAGTGAAGTCGTCCGCTACGCGCCCTTGTTTAGGGGGCAAATAAAGAACTTTCGCATTCTCAATTCAGGAGGACACTCTGTTCCCTTCAGGCTTATCGCTGCTAAGAGATGGACTGCCAACGGACCTCTCAATATGGCAGCGGTGGAATTCATCGCGAAGCAGGTGCCCTCGCTGGGTTATCGGGTTTATCGAATCGAGCCGATTCCCGGGTTGGCGGAGGCACCCGAATGGCATGCGGTAAAGGGTCCGATCTCGAACCGGTTCTTTACCCTGCGGGTGGACCCAGCGACAGGGGAGATTTCGACCCTGATCGATCAGCGAACGGGGAAGGAACTGCTGGACACGCAGCATTATCAGGGGAATGAGGTGGTTCTAGAGGAAGAAAAGAATCCGTCCACCGAAGGACCGCTTCATTTTACGGGGAAGGAGATACGAACCAGCCAGATTCACCCGGACTTGACCGAGGAGGTGACGGATGCTTTGGGAACGCGCGTTCGGATCGAGCGGCCGTTTTTAGGGGGTCGGCTGGCGCAAGAAATCTTGTTGTATGATGGCCTGCCTCGCGTCGATTTCAAGGTGAGTCTACTGGCATTTCCGGGACATGATGGAATACTGGAGGCGGTCCTTCCGTTGCGGAACAGGGGCGAGGTTAAGAACTATTATGAAACAAACAATGCGGCGACGGAGCGGCCGGACGGCATTTACGATGCCCAGACGTGGGTGGATTTGGAGGGACCGACCGGCGGGCTGGCAATCCTGAACCGAGGCACAGGAGGCTATCAGATCGAGCAGGGAGTGGCGAAACTGATGCTGCTTCGGTCGATCACGCATTTCCCCGGCTACTATTGCCCACAGGCGGCGCAGAGCGGAAGCTACACGTTCGAATACAGTCTGTATCCACACGAAGGTGGCTGGGCGGAGGGCGGGGTGGTGGAAGAGGGGCATGGGTTTAACAGCCCGCTGCGAGTGCTGGCGACGGACGCTCATGCGGGGGTTTTGCCCTCGGCGTACAGTTTTGTGTCGGTGCCGGAGGGGCACTTTGAAGTGACGGCGTTGAAGAAGGCGGAGGATGGATCGGGGTTTGTTCTGCGAGGATACGAGACGCATAACCAGAGGGAAACGGTGCGACTTGACGTGAAGCTGCCCGTGACGGAAGCTCAACCAGTTGACCTGTTGGAGCGACCTTTAAAGACGAAACCGATCTCGATCCAGAAAGGCATGCTGAAGATGATCTGCAGGCCCTCGGAGTTCATCACCCTACGCTTGCTTCGCACCCGATGAAGGTTTACAGCTTATTGGGTGGTTTAGCTCCAATTTGTGTATAAACGGTGGACCCTTGATAGAGGGGATGAAAGCTCCATCGGGACTCCACCGCCTGAGCGACGTAGACCAAACAGCGATAGGCTGAGATTTCGCCTCCCGTCTCTTCCATGGCTCTTGTTCTGCGCTTGTACGCTTTGTTCAACCGTTCGATCGGGTTGGTCGTTCGCAGCACCGTCCAGTAAGTGGCGGCGAACTGGAAGAACGTCAACGGGTAGCCACAGTCAGGAAAACTCTGACTGTGGCTTGTATCTACCCGCTCGACAACGCCGCCCCCTTCATAGATGCGCCAGCCCCGGCAGGTTCATTCCGAGTCATGGCCGTTCCCTCGTAGACCCGGAGGATTTGCACCAGTCAGCGAATGGTGAGTTACGAACCGAATCGCCATCTCTGTGACTGCTGCAGCCAAAGCGCACAGGAAGATTTCGAAGAGCGCGTCCACGGCCACGATATCCCATGGATGCGCGATGTGCTGGCGGTAGTACAGATCACCCCAATCGAGCGCCACAGCGGCAGCGAGGTAACACGCCGCGAGGATCAGAGGCCGTCTGCTCATAAACAACTTCCAGATCATTATCCCAGAAGGCCCTGCAGTAACCTCTGCCCCCTGTCTGGCTCGACTGCGCCCAAAGGCGGAAGCCACGAATATGGCGCTGACGAGAAAGCTCCATAGCCAGAGCACCAAGGATGCGATGCGCAGGGGGCCGATGTCCTGGGAGACCAGCCCAGGGCCAAACATCTCGACCAGATCGATGGCTAGTGCTGCCGCGACAGGGCCTAACCACAACCGTTCCCAAGTGCACTTAAACGCGACGAAGAGGTACACCAGAACTGTCATGAACACGACTTGGCCCACAACAACATTTAGTGGATCGGGCGGGCCGGGGAAGGGACGACCCATTTGGTGCCAACTCACCAACGAAATGATAGCCGAAAATAGCATGGCGTAGGCCGCCCTGAGCCGATAACGCATGACGCACAATGCCGAATGTGCCTCTGGATCCGATGTCACATGGAAGATGTTCATGGGATGTATCCTGTCTCCTTCTCGCACTTTGCGCGAACCTTCAGAAAGCCATTGGTGTAGTAGATCGCAGCCAGTGCCCCGGCCGGAAACACGAGCGGGTTACCAGTCGCTGCCAGCACCGAGGTGCCCACCCAGTACCCCGCCGTCTGGACAGCCTTGCCTTCGCTCCCGAAAAATTGGTTAATGCCCGCGCCTGCCGCACAGCTGCCATAGTCCCAAATGTTGCCCGAGGGTACAGGCGCGCGTTTCTGCTCCGCCGCCACGATCATTGCGTTGCGGTTCCGGTATTGGTAACTCGTATCGGGAATGGGGCCCGTACCTGCGTCACCGTCCGCGATGCCGCTGCACACGGTGGCGACGATACGTGTCTGAATCGCCGTATCCTGCTCTCCACCCACGACCCCAGAGGTCACAGATCCGTAGGCCTCTTGGTCATATGAGCAGTTTCCGGCGTCCACCCACCAGAGCCCCGACGGGTCGTTGAGGGTGGTGGGGTTATCGCCGACATAGGCGTACATGTTCCAGGTCTGCGGGTTGGCCGGGTTCACTGCCATCTCGCCCGCCCGGGTCAGGACTCATCCAGCGGCCGAGCGTCGGGTTGTAGTCCCGCGTCGCCGAGGGGGGCAGCGGGTAGTTGACCTCGAAGCCCAGGTCCCCAAAAGTCCCGTCGGAGCCGCCGCTGATCTGCCACACCTGCCCCCACGGGTAAAACGTCGCATCCCCGTCCACCGCTCCCGTCTGGTCGACGACCCCACAGCATCCGCGTGCCGCAGGTACGACGTGCTGCCTCCCATCAGCAGCCGCTGCCCGGCCACGCGCGCCCAATGCTGGTCGGCGCCAGCCCAGCCGTGGCTCGGCCAGTCGTCGAAAATCTCCGTCCAGTGGCCCTCGAGGTCCAGCGGGTAGATGAGCCGCCGCGTGTACTGCCCGTCCGGATACGTATCCGCCACCCGCTCGCCCAAGGCATTATACACCCCCGGCGAGCGCCAACCCCCGGATTCGGATTCAGCCCGAACGTAAACAAAATTGTCGTGAGGACCCTACAGACGGCCGCAGCGCAACCCGCGCCCGGCGCCCCCGGAGATTGCGCTTGACATTTCCGGTTCTTATGATAGGCTAGTAAGGTGGGTATTGTGGCCCGCGGCGGACGCGATGTGGCGCTGGATCGGTTTCCCCTCACCCACCGCTTTGCGGTTCTCCCTCTCCCACAGGGCGAGGGCTGGGCGATTTGGCGCGCGAGCCCGAGGCCGCACGCGCCTGCGTTACAAATGCTTACTCGACGTCGGGAACCTGGGTGCAGGAATAAAACAGTCTGGAAGGACTGCTAAAAACGAGCTAAGTTATTTAAAAATATGGCAGGCTTGTTTTGCCAGGCCAAAATAAAAAAAGAATTCTTTTTTTTGCAAAAACGAAGCTAGGAAGTTATTGAAAACAAATGATCGTGTGTCAAAAAAGGACAGAAACGAACCTGAAACGAAGCTAGCCAAGTTGTTGAAAACACGTAATGGGCGAAAAAACGAACCGGAAACGATGCTAAAGTCCGCGAAGAGGCTAAGCGTGTAGCGTCGACGCGCCGACCATCGTTGCGGCTTTCACCTCTTGGCTGACCTAGGCGAGCGCGCTTAAGGCGGAGGTTAGGTTTTTGTCGAGGGCCGCTAGGGAGAAAGTTTGCGCGGACTTCACACACGCTTGCAGCAGGCTTCGAGGCTCTTCGTTGAAGCCGAGAGAATAGTCGCTGCCCGCAAACAATTGCTGGAGGAAGGGAAGCAACTCAGCTTTAACTGCTTCGCGGGTGGCGGCGGTGTTGGGGGCCAGCAGGCGGTCATTGATGACAATCTCAATCTGCTGCCCGTTAAAGTGAAGTTTCCCTTCGAGGCGCGAGTCTGATTCCAGGCGCGCGCAGGCTCTGAGGGCCGCGTGCGCAGCCTGCCGCAAGCGGTCGAGGTTGCTGCCCTCGATCGTCGCTTTGCGGTTGTAGCGGACTCCCAAGCGGTTGTCCGTATTGTCCACGCTGTAATTGCCTTCGTGGCCGATCAGGATAATCCCGGGGCTCGAGTAAACATGGCGGTAATCCGCCACATCGAGCAGCAGATCTCCCCAGAGCTGGTCCTGAATCCAGCTATGGAAAATGGGGATGAGCGGATCGAGCTCCACTTCGGGTTTTGCGAGCAGAAGTTTTACGTTGACGTGCTGAAGTTCCATGTTGTCCCTTTGCATTAAACGCCCAGCGGCGTTTCCATTCGGTTGGAGCAACTGTGCGAAGCGTCGATGAAAAGTTGGGCTTCATCCATCAGCAGGCGCACGGAGTCCAGCGTGTGAGGCTCGCCCGCCTTTTGGTGGGCGGCAAACAGGTAATGGGCAAATTTGCCTCCGGCATAAGGGTCAAAGAATTTCTGAGTGTCGTAGAGCCGGGTTCGAAACTCCGCGATGATCCGGTCGGGATCGTCCCCGACGCCGGGATTTTCCACCTTGACCAAGGCCTGGGCGGCGCGCAGCATCGATTGATACGCTGTCTTGCCGGCCTGCTCCGCGTCACCGCTTTCCCAGGCGATCTGCGCCTCAAAAAGTTGCCGCTCCGCCGCCGCCAGATCGAAGTCGATCGTGGAGATCACCTCTCCCGCGCACTCGCCCACTCCGTGATCACCCAAACTGTACTCTCGCGGGTCGCCCCAGTCCTTGAAGAAGGAACGATCCGTTTGCCCCGCCGGCGGCTGGGTCAGGTCTTCGAGAAGCTTTTTCAGCTCGACCTTGCCAACCCGCTTGACGAAGTCCTTGAAGCTTTCTCCATGCTTCCGGGCCGCGACGTAACGGTCGGCGAGACGGGTGACGACTTCAGGAATGTTCTTGGAGGGGATTGCCACAATCGGCTGGCCATAGGACGCCGCGTTGTTCTCCCACTCTCCGCCCAAGACCACCTGGAAGTGCGGCACCGCGTATCCCGCCATCTTGCGGCTGACACCGTAAAAGCCCAGGTCCGCCAAGTGATGCTGAGCGCAACTGTTATAGCAGCCGCTCACCTTGATGTGCAGGTTTTGAACGGCCTCATCCATTTGGAAGCTCTTCTCGGCCAGGCGCTTCCGCAACTCCGCGGTCAGCCCGCGCGAAGAGGAAATTCCCAGCTTGCAGGTGTCTGTGCCGGGGCAGGCCACGATGTCCACGATGGTGCCCGCTCCCGGCGCCCCCAGGCCGACGGCATCGAGCGCCTGGTAGAGTTCCGGCAAGTCGTTTTGGCTTACCCAGCGGATGACGAAGTTTTGCTCGACCGTGGTTCGGATGGTCTCCTTGGTAAAGCGCCGGACGATATCGGCCAAAGCCCGCAATTGGTAAGAGGTGATGTCGCCAATGGGAAGGGCAACCGTGACGGTCGCGTACCCGGCTTGCTTCTGCGGACGAAGGTTGGTCTTGAGCCAGCGTTGATACGCTTCCGAACCCAGATGCAGGAGTTCTCCCGAGGACTTCAGCGGCTCCTCATGGAACGCCTCTGCGCCTTGCAGGTAATCCGTCCACCGCGGGTCATGGGGAAGATTCTTGCGTTCTTCCAGAACCAGTTCCTTGAATTTCTCAATCCCCAAATCCTGAATCAGAAATTTGATGCGGGCGCGGTTACGGTTCTTTTTCTCCCCCAGCCGTGCGTAAACTCTGGCGATGGCCTGAGTCAGGGGCAGCAGCTCTTCCGGAGGCACGAAGGGGTCGAACAACTTCGCCTGATAGGCGACAGCGCCAAGCCCGCCTCCGACGTACATTGCAAAGCCGCGCTTTTCTTGCCCGTTCTCCGTGCGTTTCACGGCAATCAAGCCCAAGTCGTGCATGTTCGTGAGGCCGCAGGCGTCTTGTGGGCATCCGCTGAAGGCCGGCTTGAACTTTCTGCCAAAATTCTGGCAATCCGGATGGCCCAGCAAAAACCTGGACAACGCGTGCGAGTAGGGTGTGACGTCAAACACCTCGCCCGAGCAGACGCCTGCGTAAGGGCAGGCGGTAACGTTGCGGACCGAATTCCCGCACGCTTCGCGGGTGGTGATGTTGGCGGCCCCCAGACGCCGCATCAAAGTGGGCGTATCCTCAATGTGAACATAATGGAGCTGAACGTCCTGCCGGGTGGTCACGTGGGCAATGCCGTCGGAATACTCTTCAGCCAAATCCGCCAAGGTTTCCAGTTGCGCGGCGTTCAGCCCGCCCGCGGGGATCTTGATGCGTTGCATGCCCGGAGCATCCCAAAGCGTGTTCGGCCCCTTTAGCAGCTCGCGGTCAGGGTAGGCCATTTCCTGAACCTTTTTGCCGTCGTGCCTTTGCCCGTTGTCATAGCGCTGGCCGTATACTCCTCTTCGCAGCCGGGTTTCGGCGAAGACTCGATCCTCCAGCTTGCCCTGCTTCTTCAGAGCGACTTCTGTTTCAAAGATATCGATTTCAGAGGCCAGACTCTCAGGCAGCTTGCCGGCAAGATGTTCCTTCCAAAGTGCGTTTGAGGTTTTCATTGCGTCATAAGCTCCAAAATAAAAAACCACCGTCAGGTTTTGTCTTCGACGGTGGGTTTGGATTATAGCTAAGCTGAATTAGTGTCTTAGATTACCCTCCACACACCGGCGCACCTGTACAACAACAGATGCCGACGCCCATGTGAACTCCCTTACCCATAATGCAACTAGATTACCCAAAGAAGCCGCGGATGTCAACTGAACTGCGCAAATCCAGCAGGCTGGAAAACTACACCAAGCACGCCAATCCGGGTCTAAAGTTGAAACCAAGCCAAGACAAGCCTGAAGCAAACAGCCCTTCCTCCTTTGGCTGGCCGGAGCAGGGAATTGGCCTAAATTCCCGCTGGGTGCCCCTCGAACGGCTTCCTGGAAGACCTTGGGATGTACGCGCCCAGGTTCCGCTGGGCCCACCTTCTCCCGCCAAGGGACGAGCCAGTAGATGAAGCCGCGGCTCCGTCACTTTTTCCGGCGGGGTGGAAGGCCGGACTGCGTCATACGATGCGGGTCAAGAATCTTCTTTAGTTCTTGCTCGCTAAGAACCTTTTCCTCAAGGCATACCTCAGGAATCGTTTTGCCCGTGGCGAGCGATTTCTTAACAATCTCCGCCGCCCGCGAATACCCGATGACAGGATTCAGAGCGGTGGCAATTGACGGCGACAGGTACGCGTAGCGCTCGCAGACTTCGCGATTGGCCCGGATGCCTTCGATGCAGCGGTGCGCCACCACCCGGCAGGTATTCTTGAGAATTTCCGTGGCGTGCAGAACATTCCAGATCATGGCGGGCATCATGACATTGAGTTCAAGCTGGCCCGCCTGCACCGCCAGGGCGACCGCGGTATCGCATCCCACCACCTGAAAGGCCACCATATCCAGCAACTCGCCCATGACGGGATTCACTTTGCCGGGCATGATGCTGGAGCCGGGCTGCAAGGGCGGCAGGACGATTTCATTGAAGCCGGTGAGAGGGCCGCTGGTGAGCAGCCGAAGGTCGTTGCCAATCCGGATCAGTTCCAGGGCCAGGTTGCGCAGCGCGCCGGAAACCGCCGCCAGCGGGAATTGCGACTGCATTGCGGTCCGGAGATCCGCAGCCACGCGCAGCCGCAAGCCGGTCAGGGCCGAGAGCCGCTTGACGACCAGGCGCGGGTATTTCGGGTGGGCGTTCAGTCCCGTGCCCACGGCGCTGCCGCCAATGCCCAGTTCAGCCAGAGATTCGGCATTCTGCCGAATATGGCGGCCCAGATTGTGGAGTGCTACCGCGTACGCCGTAAACTCCTGACCCAAACGGATGGGCACGGCGTCCTGCAAATGCGTGCGGCCGCTCTTGAGGATGGTATCAAACTCGCGCCCTTTCTTGCGGAAGGCCTCCTCAAATTCCTTGAGCGCCGGATAGAATTCCTCGAGCAAAAGCAGGGAGGCCAGGCGCATAGCGGTCGGAAAGGTATCGTTGGTCGATTGGCCGAAGTTAACGTGGTCGTTCGGGTGGACAATCGAATGGTCGCCAAACTTGTCTGTGCGGCGGCCTCGCAGGTACCAAATGGCCCGATTGGCGATCACTTCATTGACATTCATGTGGAAGCTGACGCCCGCGCCGGCCTGGTAGACGTCCACCACAAAATGGTCGTCAAGGACACCTTTTGCAACATCCTGCGCCGCCCGGACAACCGCCCGGCCTACCCGCTGAGGAATCATTCCCAGTTCAAGATTGGTCTCCGCGCAGGCTTGCTTGAGCAAACCGTAGGCCTTGATTAACACCCGATGCGCACGAATGCCACTGATGGGATAGTTTTCAACTGCACGGGCCGTCTGGGCGCCGTAATAAGCGTTTACTGGAACTGCTACATTGCCAAGAGAATCATGTTCGGTTCGTGTTTTCATGGATTCATTTTACACAAAAACATCGAATTGAAGCAGCATAAGCGGAATTCGAGGCAGCGGACCGGCAGCCTCGGACGCGGGGAACTCCAGGCCAGCGGTTTCAGAGGCAAAAGGATGTATTCATAGAGTCTGATAAGGTATGTTATGTTAACTACTAAATACGGCACATCCTATCCCTGACGGCTCCCGAAAGTCTCGGGCGCCTTGCGGCTGCTTCATAACCAGGAATGCCAGACGGTATCGACCATGGCGTGCGTAAAGGCGGAGGCGGAGGTCCGGTTGCGAATTCGATAGACATTCCCATAGAAAAGCCCCGCCAGAGTGGCGAGCATGGCATAGCGCCAGTTGGGCACTGGCGCATGATGAAGATGCGAAAGCCCGAAAATGATCGAGGCGAGTACAAGTCCGTATTGCGCTCTGCGCGGCCCCTTGAAGGTTTTGACCAGGAAGTTTTGCAGAATAGCCCGGAAAAGGAACTCCTCGGGAATGGCAACGCTCAGATAGATCCCCACAAAGTCGGCGGCGAACCCGAAGAGGCTGGCGTGACGGGCGTGAGGATGGAGGAAATGGAGCGCGAGGCCGAGCGGTATCGCTAGGATAGCGAAGGCTAAGAAATTAAGACTTCCCTCAGTGATATCGGACTTTTTAGGGATCAGCCGGTAGCCGGCATCTTTCAAGTTCCGGATCACCAGGAAGGCATAGGCCCCGACGCAGACACAGAGGATCGGCCGGAAGACGTAAATATCCTCGGGCCAGACCCAAATGCCCGCGAGCCAACCCGTGCTTACTGGAAGTCCGAGGCTGAGCATCGCCAAAAAATCCCGCCATCCGGCGCCTTCCTTTCCGTGTACGCGATCGGGCAGGAGAAGAAGAACAGGAACGGCGATATAAGCCAGGAGCTTGGCAAGCGCGACGAAGGAGAATGTCGCGGTGCTGAGCGCCAGGACAAGATAAGGCACGAGAAGAGCGAACGGCATTAACAGGGCAATGGCGAGAGATTGCAATGCCCAATTCCTGAGGCGATGGACGAAGGCGGTGTAAGTAAAGGCGACAAATACCCCGAGCATCAAGGCGAGGCATTCGAGCAAGGCGGCCAGCCGCCAGGGGTTCAAGTGAACCTGGGACAACATAACGGCTTCAGCCACGGCAGCGATGAGCGTCAAGCCGGTAACGCCCGCGAGGGTTTTCTTCATAGTGCTATTCACCGGATTCGGAATAGGCGGCGCTTCCCTTCTCGGGTTTTGGAAACGCGCGGCTGGCCTCGGCGATGGGAATCACTTGAACCGCGCCGAGTTTCTTCAAATTCTTTTTGAAGGCGGAAACGTCGCCGACCAGAACGATGACATCGTCGTCGGGAAGAAAATATTTTTGCGTGGCGCTGAGGACGTCGGCGGTATTAAGGGCGCGAATGCGCTGTGGGAATTGGTTCCAATAGTCCAGGGGCAGATGATACATCAGCATCTCCAGAACCTGATTGGCGATCTGGGATGGGGACTCAAATTCCAGCGCTTGATGGCCCACCAGGTAGCTTTGGGCGGTTTCGAGCTCCTGTCCGCTGATGGGATGGGTACGGATTCGCTTCATTTGATCGAGAATCATTTCCGTCGCCTTAACGGATTCAGCGGAACGGGTGGAAGTCTTGGCGATCCACGCGCCGATGGCGGAATAACACTTGAGGTCGCTCGACGCTCCGTAGACGAGACCCCGGCGGGTCCGCAAAGCCTCAAAAAGGCGGTTGGCGGCCGGCCCTCCAAGAACCTGATTGGCCACCGTGAGGGCGTAGTAGTCAGGGCTCGTGCGAGGAATGGCCAGGTTGGCGACGCGAATTTCCGTTTGAACGGCGTCGGGCTTATCAATCACAATGACCTGCCGAGCACGCGGAACCGGCAGCTTAATTGCAGGCTGAGGTTGGTCCGCGGCACGGTCTTTCCAAGGTCCAAAAAATCTGGTTGCCAGCGCAAGACACTGTTGCTTGGTAATATCGCCGACAACGGCGAGAATCGTCTGCGACGGCATGTAGTTTTGAGCGTGAAAAGCCACAAGGTCCTTGCGCGTGATATGTCGAATGGCTTCAGGCGTGCCGTCTTCCGAATGAGCGTAAGGGGTTCCGGCATATAAAAATCGGCGCAGAACAACGTCGGCCAAGTAGCTGGGGTCCTGTGTGACGATGTCAAGGGCCGAAAGGGTCTGCCTGCGAATACGTTCGATTTCCTGCGGTGCGAATTCGGGGTGAATCAGCAGGTCGGATAGGAGATTGAAGGCAAGTTCCTTGTGATCCGATAGGAGACTTACATTCGCAAAAGATTCGTCCCATCCCGCACCCGTATTGATAGTTCCACCCGCCTGGTCGATGGCCTGGGCAATCTGGAGGGCGCTTCTCGTCTTGGTGCCCTCGGGCAGAAGGTCGGCCACCATTTCCGCCGTCCCCGGGAGGTTGGGAGGATCAGCTTCGGCTCCCCTTCCTACGATTGCGTACAGGGTCAGCAGAGGCAAATCGTGGCGTTCGATCAGCACAATGCGGAGGCCGTTGGGAAGCTGCTGAACCACGGGCAAGCGAAACGAGATGGCTTCAGGCGGCGGAACTGTCGGAGGGAATTCGCGCGCGGAGAGCTGCGGACCCATCCACAGAACCACCAAGGCCCAGGCGACCCCGGCAACGGCCCTTCTCCGTACAGCCGAGTTCCCGTTCAATGAGCACCACCCTCGGAGTTCAAAGTTCCCTTCCCGGTTTGGTTTGGATAAACTTCCAGCAGCGTCATATTGCGCCGGACAAAATATTTCTTCATGACCGCCTGTACTTCCTCAGGAGTAACGGCGAGGAAGCGGGAGGCTTCCGTATTGATCAAGTCGGGACTCTTGAGGATAACCGAGTCGTAACCCAACTGCTCAGCCAGGCTCTTGGAGGTTTCCTGGTCCTGGGCAAGTTCAAAAAAAACCTGGTTTTTGGCTCTTTGCAGCTCTTGCTCGGAAGGAGGCCGATCCTTCAGCCGGTCCAGAACGGACGCTACCGCCGCTTCCCCTTCCGCAAGCGACCGGCCGTTATTCATGACGGCGAAGACAAAAAAGAGATTGGGGTCTTCACTGAAGTTTGCCGAACTATCCGCCTGAAGAGCGAGCTGCTTTTGGTAAACCAGCTTGCGATAGATGAGGGCGCTATCTCCCGCCGATAAAATCTTCGAGACCAGTTCCAGGGGATAAGAGTCCGGAGTCCCATCGGCCGGGATGTGGTAAGCCTCCACAAACGCCGGCAACGCCACGTTCTGAACCAGCTTGACGATCTGTTCTGCGGTCTGCGGCGGTTCCACGGGGATCGAGGGCGAAATGGAATGAGTCCCGCGCGGCATCGGCGCGAAGTATTTCTTGATTGACGCCGCAGCTTGTTCCAGAGAAAAATCTCCTACGATGACGACCGTTGCGTCATTGGGGACGTAGTAGGTGTCATAGAACTCTTTAACGTCCTGAAGGGTTGCGCTGTTCAAATCCTTCGCGCTGCCGATGGGCAAATGGCGATAGGGATGGATTGTAAACGCGTGCTGGTAAAGCTTTTCAATAACGGTCCCGTAAGGAGGGTTGTCGAAGCGCTGGCGGCGTTCCTCATTGACGACTTCCCTTTCGTTATCGAGAGTTCCCTGGTTAATATCCAGGTTCCGCATCCGGTCGGCCTCGAGCCATAACGCCACCGGGAGGTTGGAACTGGGCATCGTTTCCCAGAAGACAGTGGCGTCGTCCGTAGTGTAGGCGTTATCGATTCCACCTGCCCGCACAATGTAATCGGAGAAATGCTCCCCCAAAGTCTTGGTACCGTCAAACATCAGATGCTCGAACAGATGGGCAAAACCCGTCTTGCCCGGCTGTTCATCTTTAGAGCCTACGTGATACCAAACTTCGACGGTAACGACAGGAGCATCGTGCCGCTCAACCATGACGGCGTGAAGGCCGTTGGGAAGTTCCAGGGTGTGAATCTTGAGAGTTGGCAGCCCGGCGGCCCCCAAAGCCCGGCCGGAGGCAAGGAAGAAAAAGAACGCGATGGCGCCGAGCAGCCACCGGACCCAAAAGCTTGAAGAGCGAGTTATCAAATCACCTCGATCAGCACGATGCGCGGCATCCTGAATATTAAAATCCTGTTCATGAAGGCCGCAAGTTTAGAGGCAGAACCCCGTCCTTTAACCGGAGTGCGCCGACCAACGCCGCACAGGTTTCCGATCGTGCAAAGGTTGGTGAGCCACCGCTTGGGGTTCGCGGTCTAGCCCGTAAACTTCTGAGCGATAGGATACCGGCGGCCCGTCCCGAACGCCTTCGCGGTGACCTTGAGCGCGGGAGCAGCCTGCTGACGTTTATATTCGGCACGGCTGACGCGGCGCAGGACATCCTTAATGAGCGGAATTTTAATCTGGTATTTTTCAGCAATCTCTCGCGCGCAAAGTCGTTCTTCGATGGCGGCTTTGAGGATGACATCGAGAACCTCATAAGGCGGAAGCGTATCCTGATCGGTTTGGTTGGCCCGAAGTTCGGCGGAGGGAGCCTTGCTGAGGCATGACTGCGGAATTCGCTCGCCCGCCCGGTTCGCGTAACGAGCCAGCTCATAAATCATCGTCTTCGGGACATCGGCGATGACCGCAAGCCCCCCTGCCATGTCCCCATACAAGGTGCAGTAGCCCACGGCAAGCTCAGACTTGTTGCCGGTGCTCAGAACCATCGCACCCAGCTTGTTCGAAAGCGCCATGAGAATATTCCCTCGAATCCGAGCCTGAATGTTCTCTTCCGTCACGTCGGCGGGACGGCCCTCGAAGGAGGAAGCCAGGGTCTGGAGATAGTTTTCATAGATGGAGGTGATAGGAATCACGCGGAAATCAACGCCCAGCCTGCGCGCCAGGTCTTCCGCATCCTGCAGGCTGGCGGGTGAGGAATACGGGCCAGGCATGGCGATGGCTTGAAGGTTCTCGGGACCGAGGGCTTCCGCCGCAAGAGCCGCAACCAGAGAGGAATCTATCCCGCCGCTCAACCCCATAATCGCCTTTCGGAAGCCGCATTTTCTCATATAATCCCGCGTCCCCAATACGAGGGCCTGATAGACCGCCTCGATTTCGGAAGCCGGCGCAGGATGAATGTCCGCTGTAGTCCCCGAAGTGTCAAAGAGGAGGAGATCTTCCTCGAACGACTTTGCTCTCGCCACCAGGGTTCCGCCCGCGCCAAAGGCCAGGCTCGACCCGTCAAGGATCAACTGGTCGTTTCCGCCCACGTGATTGACGTAGGCCACGGGAATTTGGTGCTCAACGGCGATGGTTCTAAGCATGTCGTAGCGAAGCTGAATCTTCTCGGTGGTAAAGGGCGAGGAGGCGATGTTCAGCAGGAGCTTGACGCCGGCCTTTGTGATTTCTTCCACAGGGTCGCGGGGATAAAGGCGCTTCCGCCAGAAGTTCTTGTCGTTCCAAATATCCTCGCAAATGGTGATCCCGATCCGCAAACCCTCCAGATTGTAAATCCCCACGGCATTGCCGGGCTCGAAGTAACGGGACTCATCAAATACGTCGTAGAACGGCAGGAGAATCTTGACGTAATCAAGGAGCACTTTGCCTCGATAAACAACGGCCGCGGCATTCGAGACTGGCTTGCCCAACTGGACCTGGGACCGGCGCACGTAGCCGATCACGGCGGGAATGTCCGGGAGCAAATGGCTCAGCCGCGCGAGTTCCGTTTCCGACTGCTGGATGAAATCCGGTCTCTCGACAAGGTCCCGCGGCGGGTAGCCGCATACGGCCATTTCCGGGAAAACCACCAGATCCGCGCCTCGCTCAGCGGCCAGCTTGGCATATTGAAGGATCTTGCCAACGTTGCCTCCAAAATCCCCGACGGTGGTGTTGATTTGTGCCAGAGCAATTTTCATCGCAAGTGTAAGTTGAAACTAGACCTTTCCCTCCTCAAAAACACTCATCATGCAATTATACTGGAGCAGTAAAATAGATTGGAGAAATACTACCGCCGCACAGATATCAAAGGAGAACCGGCAAGAATCGCCCACTCAGATCCGTTGCCTATGCCTGCACGCGGAGCCCTCGCCGCGCCAGGAACTGACTGTTCCGCCCCCAACCGCAGGCGAGATCGAGCGCCAGACCTTGGCGCGGGAGGAAGTCGGAGAACCGCACCAGCAGTTCGCTCGGTTCTGCTAGCGTACAAATCGTCTGCTGCCCTTGAGGGGACACACGGCCTGCTTGGAGGTGGGTATATGCAGATTGTCCGGAGGACCGGCAATTACGGTCATCCGGACATCGAGCTAGAACTTAGGTGCTGAAGGAACTTCCACAGCCGCAAGTGGTTTTGACGTTGGGGTTCTCAAATTTGAAGCCCGAGCCTTCCAGACTCTCAACGAAATCGATCTTCGTCCCGTTCAGATACATCAGCGAGGCTTGGTCAACAAAAACCTTCAAGCCGTCAAACTCGAAGACCTTATCAATCCCGTTCGACTCGTTTTCAAAATTCATTTGATAAGAGAAGCCAGAGCAGCCTCCGCCTACGACCGAGACGCGAAGTCCCGAAGGGGCCGGATTCTGCTGAGCCAGAATATCCTTTACTTTGTCGACTGCATGCGGCGTCAGTTCAAGGGGCATATATCACTCCTTTGGCATATGTGGTCGGTTAAGGTCACTCCACTCTCACCTAATGTAACAAAGCAACCGATAAAAATCAAGGTCATGTGCCTCGTTCATATAATTCATGGCGCTCTTCAGACCAACTCGAAACTCTATGTAACGCATTACGCAAGGGTTCCGGGGACACACCCAATACGGGAGCAAAACGGTGAAAACTGATCTGGCCAGTCGCCAGCCATCATTCTGAACCAGCACCGGCTCAGGCAATTTTTTTTCCGATCCTATCTGATGGTTTGGTATTATCCGATGCTCTCAGCGAGAAGCTATCGGTGACGGAGCGTTTCGCCTTCCGGGGCGCATGGCTAAACGCTCTGGAGCAGCCAACAAATAAACTCCTTCCATCTTCCTTCATCGTGTCATAAGTTGGTATCTTGGCTTCACGCCGCAGGGACGCATGGAACGCTTCCGGGCGCGGCGGCCCATTGGGCGGGTAGTCGTTCAGGTTCTCCTTTTGCCGTGCAACACACGGTGTCCGTTTGAAATGCAAAATGGGAGCGAGACGGAATGAACCGCAGAAACTTCATCAAGAACATGAGTTATGGCCTCGGAGCCGCCGCGGCGCTGGGCCGTTCGCGACCGGCTGCTTCCCTGGTTGCCGATCCTAAGAAAACATCTCTTCCCAATTTTGTGTTCTTGATTTCCGATGACCAAAGTTATCCGGACGCCGGCTGCTACGGGAACAAGTTTCTTCACACGCCGAGCATCGACCGGCTGGCGCGCGAGGGCCTGCGTTTTGACCGCGGATTTGCCCCCGCGCCTTCCTGCAGTCCCAGCCGCTCCGCCATTTTGACGGGGGAGTCGCCACACGAAACAGGGACCTCCCGGTTCCATTCCCCCATGCCGGATGGACAGAAGACCATCCTGGAATATCTGAAGCCGCGCGGCTATTACACCGGAGCGTTCAAGAAAGTCCATCAGGGGCTCGAGTTCTGGAAGCGCTGGGACTTTCAGGGGCACCACCAGCCCCTCCACACGTTCTTCGATCGGCGGCCCAAGGATCGCCCTTTTTATTTACACATCGGCTATCACGATCCACATCGTCCTTACCTGCCCGGCGAACATTATCCGGTGCACAATACACGTTCTGAGGTGGTGGTTCCCAGTTTCCTTCCGGATAGTCCCGGCGTCCGAAAAGACCTGGCCCACTATTACGACGCGATCGAGCGACTGGACGTTCGAGCAGGAAAATTCCTCGATCTTCTTGACCAGCACGGTTTGACTGAAAACACCCTGCTGATTTTCACCAGCGATCAGGGCATGGCCTTCCCGGGCGCCAAAGGGACGCTTTACGATCCGGGGCTGCAGGTTCCGTTGATTGCCCGCTGGCCGGGAAAAATAAAACCCGGCACGACCTCTTCTGAATTGATTTCCCTGGTCGACCTAGCGCCCACATGGCTTGACGCCGCAGGAGTTCCCGTACCGCAAGCCTTGGACGGTTCAAGCTTCCTGGGCCTTCTGACGGGAGAAAAGTATCAGCCGCGGGAAGAGATTTATGCCGAGCGGAATTACCACACCCATTTGGATTTGATCCGGTGCGTGCGGACCGCGCGTTACAAGCTGATCCATAACTACCTGCCCGAGGCGCCTTACCGGCCCTTGAGCGACATTGCCCGGTCGCCAAGCTGGCGCTCCATTGAGCACCTCCATTACGAAGGAAAGCTCAGTCCTGCCCTCGCCCGGCGATATTTTGCCAAGCCGCGTCCGGAGGTGGAATTCTACGACCTGGAAAAGGACCCCGGCGAAATGAATAACCTGGCTGGCAACCCGGCTTATGCAGACCCGATCCGCAACCTGCAGGTGAAGCTTAGCCGGTGGATGGTCCGGACCCATGACTTTTTGCCACCACCGATCGAACCCGTTTCACTGGATCTCCTGACCGAGTGAAGAAACATCACCCGCAGAGAACGTGTCGTAGCACCGATTGTGTGAGAGATGAGGCTGGGTCCCGCCGGCAAAAAAATAACCACGCAAGACGTGAGTGAAGCTATCATGGGATTTCGCGCCGGCTGTACGCCTGGCTGGACAAAGGCAAGCAACAAAACTTCCTAGTGAGGAGTCTCGCATGGAACTTTATCCAAACGTCTACCGGATTGAATCTCTTTACGGAGGGCGGAATCTTTTCCAGTATCTTTTTGTGGGTGACAACATTGTGCTGGTGGATACCGGAACGGCCGACACGCCCGAGCAGACCATTTTCCCGTTTTTGGACAAGCTGAAGATCAAACCCCAGCAGTTGACCCTGTCCGTAACCACCCATGCGGACCTGGACCATCAGGGCGGGAATGACCCTATCAAGAATCTTTCTCCCAAAACCATGCTGAGTTGCGGCGAGGCCGACCGGGAGTTAGTCGAAGACCCCAGCAAGCTTTTCGCTCTGCGGTATAACTTTCTGAAGGAAGAGCACGATGTGGGGTTCGACCCGACGCCCTCCCTGGAGGCCGGAAAGCCGCGGCACATGGACCTCTGCTTTACGGGCGGGGAGAAGATTCATCTGGCAGACGATTGGTACCTTGAAGTCCTTCACGTTCCCGGACACTCCCGCGGCCATCTGGCTCTTTACGACCCCAAAAACCGCGCCTTATTCAGCGGGGATGCCGTGCACGGACGAGGCTGTCCCAAAGCCACCGGGGAGATGGCCCTTCCGGTGACCTATTACCACATTGACGCCTATCTTTCCACCATCCGATATTTTGAACACCTGCCGGTCGAGGTCCTCTACTCCGGCCATTGGCCCATCATGCACGGTGAGGAAATCCAGGACTTCCTCGCCGAATCGCGCCGGACCGTCGAGCTTGCCGATCGCGCCATCCTGCAAAGCTTGGGCAAAAAACCCTCCGGTCTCACCATGAAAGATCTGATTGATACCGTGGGAAGCGCCATGGGCGATTGGCCCAAGGAAAACTGGATTTTCGCCATGTTCTCGATCAAGGGGCACATGGACCGGCTGGAGCAGCAAGGGAAAGTCAAACCAGTCAAGGGGGCGCGGCCGGCAAAGTGGGCGCTGGCCTAAAAATGAATGTTGCGCCGGGAGATCAATCAGCGGGAGTATTTCGGCGTGATACCCCGCAGGCGTTTCCAAACCTCATCGCAGCGCGCCAGAACTTCAGCATCAAGCCGCGGCCCTTCACAGGCTTTGAGATTTTCTTCCAGTTGTTCCAGGCGTGAAGCTCCCAGGATGACGGAATCCACCTCATCATGGCTAAGCAGCCATTCGAAAGCCAGTTCCACCATCGTCTTCCCTGTCTTGCGCGCAATCTCTCGAAGCTCCTCGACCGCAGCAAAATCGTCATCATGCCAGTAGCGGTCGAGGTACATTTGATTGCCATCAAAACGGCTTCCTGACACAGGCTGATGGCCATGCTTTCCGGTGAGTAATCCTCCTGCCAGCGGATTGTAGGGTATAACCGCGACGCCGAATTTCTTGCAAAAGGGCAGATACTCTTCCTCGATGGCACGCGCCAGCAGGTTGTACATCGGCTGAGAGATGTGCGGAGCCTTGAACCCATTCTTCTGCGAGATGCAGTGGATTTCCGCCACTTGCCAGGCGGCATAGTTTGAAACCGCGGGGTAGCGCACTTTCCCCGCCCGCACCAACTCGTGGATCGTATCGAGACTTTCTTCAATCGGCACATCAGCGTCCGGCTGGTGCAGATAATAGATATCAACGTAGTCGGTGCCCAGGCGCTTGAGGCTGCTGTCGATGGCCTTGTGAATGGCCGCGCGGGAAAGACCGGCATCGTCCGGGCCGTCCCCCATCTTCCCGCGCACCTTCGTCGCAAGAACCACTTTGTCCCGGCGGCCGCGGAGTAATTTGCCCGCGATCGTCTCAGCCATTCCTTTGTTGTAAACATTGGCGGTATCGAAGAAATTGATTCCGGCATCAAAACACCTATCGATCATGCGGCGCGCAACCGCTTCGTCGGTTTGCCCCCCAAAGGTCATGGTGCCAAAAGAGACTCGCGAAACTTTCAGCTCAGTATTCGGCAGGGTCCTGTAATCCATTAAAGCCTCCTGTAAATCAACGTCATCAACGTTCCGCGCTCCACCGCTCGGGCGCGCGAGATCGCGGGTTCGAAATGTTTATCGATAACCTTGTAGAATAGTACAAAATGCGCGCAGGATTATCTTGCTAATTCGTTCCGCCGCTTTCTAGTATTAGATAAGATGAACTCCCGATCACCGCAACCGTTGCTTCATCCGGAATAATCTCGATTCGCGGTCTGATCTACTCCATGACTCCAAGTGAGGTTTTGGCCATGCATGTTCGCTGGGCGGCACTAATTGTTCTGATCATCAGCATCGCGACACCGGGAAATTCGGAGGTCGTCCATTTCAAGAATGGGGACCGGCTTACCGGAACCTTCCAACGAATGTTGGATGGCAACGTCATATTTAAGACGGAAGTCCTGGGGAGCATTACGGTGCCCGCCGAAAAGATTGAAACCTTCACGACCCAGGCGTCTATGGTGGTGATGTTGAAAGGGGGGCAAACCGCGAGGGGACATCTGATGCTGGCCAAAACGGGCATCTGGACGGTGGAATCAGGCGGAATCAGCACGCCGCTCGAGAAAAAGGAAATCGTGGCCGTCTATCCGGTTGAAGTTTACCGGCCGGCGAATCCGGAACGGCGCCATCGGCCCTGGCAAGACTGGAAAGCCAGCGGGAACTTCGGATATAACCTTCAGCGCTCCAGCGGACATTCCGGATCTTTGACCGTCGGCTTTGACGCGCTAAGAGTTGAACCCGAGTTGCCGGGATTCGCACCGCACCGGCGATCTCACTACACCCTCGATATGGCCTTCGTGAATGTCACAACTCCGACGGGAGTAGCCAGCAGCGCCAACACGCTCACTTCCGGGTTCCGGCAGGATTTCTTTTTCAGCCATGATCAACACAATTTCCTTTTTGTTGAAGCTCAGTTCGATCACATCGAGCCGCAGAACCTTCAGTTACGCCAGACTTACGGCGGAGGAATCGGGCGGGACGTGATCGAATACCCGTGGATGACATTCAGCATCCGAACCGGAGTTGATTTCGTGAAAGAACATTTCTTTCCGTCGGCTGCCCAGCAGACGGGTGGCATCCTGTTGCGGAACAACGCTGAAGGCCTGGCCGGTGAGAAGTTCACACTGAATATTTTCAAACGCTTCAGTTTCAGTCATGAGCTGAATATCTACCCCAGCTTTAGTTCCGGCGGCGACTACCGATTTGATACCGCCAATATGATCAGCTCGCCCATCTCACCCCGCCTTTCTTTTCAGGTGGGATTTACAGATCACTTCCTAAGCACACCTTTGCCCGGAACCGAAAAGAATGACCTGATTTTCACCACGGGGGTGGGATTCAAGTTTTAATCCAGGGCCGGAATGAGGTCCCGAAGGCGCCGGGAATAGATCAAGACGGAGTAGCGTTCCTCACCCGCGCCTGGGCAATCCTGCGAATCAAATCGTCCTGCTCGGAAATGCTTTCGGCTCCGATGGTGAAGGCATCCAGCAGGCCCAGGGACAACGCATAGGAAAGCGCCTGATCCTGGCGGTGGCGCATGTCCCCTTGCCCCAAGATTTTCATCCCCACAACCGCCTTCCCCGACGCTTTCATGCGGCGTATGACTTCCACCACCGTAGAAGGATCGGCATCCATGCGGGAGCCGATGGGATTGATGCGAACCAGGCCTACATCCACCCACGGAGATGCCGCGGCGGCGCGCAAAGCGCCAATCGAATGGCATGAGCATCCGTGGGCGCGGATCAGCTTCTTCTCTTTCGCCTCCGAGAGGACGTCCATGACGCCGCGATAACGCTGGGTCCAATCCGCGTCGGTAAGGCAATGCATCAGCAGGATGTCAATGTAATTCACGTTGAGTTCGCGGCGAAAACGATCGATATCGGAGCGCATGGTCGCGGGATCCCGGGCCCAGGATTTTGTCAGGACCGTCACCTTCTCACGCGGCACCCGCTTGAGGGCGGCGGCAACGTGCGGATGGCTCCCGTAGGAATCCGCACAGTCGAAGAAGCGCAGACCCCGCTCGTAGCCATGCACCAGCAAGTCGCTCAACCCCTGGATGCCAAGCGCCGTCTGGTCCGAATGATGGTTAAAACCCACGGTACCCGTTCCGCAAGCCAGCCGACTGGTACGGATGCCGGTTTGGCCCAGCATCACCGTATCCGTGGCGCTGAAATGCTCCGCAGCCACGCCCGGAATCACCATCTCTGGCAGAGCCTTCAGGCCCAACCAAAGCGCTCCGGCGCCGCCGGCAGCCCGGGTCATGAACTCGCGTCGTTTCATGGCATCACCTCACATGGCGAAGACGGATGGCAGCTTATCTGTGAGATCGGGATTCTCCGCTTTCCTGCAAATTTAGCAGTCCCCAAACCTTTTTGCAACACCCCACGCGCAAGGCCTCTTTATGCGATGGGATTGTCATCCTGAGGAGCAGCAGGCGGGGCAGAATCTCGGTGTTGGCTGGATCTTTCAAAATGCGGGGATGTTTCGCGGAGTTTACCCTGAGCGCAGTGAATGGGCGCAGGATGACAAGCGAAGGTTACTCACTCTTTGTCTCTCCCCGGAGCGCGCTCTTCCAGCCGCTTCTTGATGTGGCCGACAATCTGCTTCCCGTGGAAGCGGCCATTCTCGATAAAAATCTCATTGGTATGCCGTCCGGAAATTAACACGCCCGCAAGGTAAAGCCCCGGAACGTTGCTTTCCAGCGTTTTGGGATTACACTGCGGCCGCGAGGTCTTTGGATCGACGGCCACGCCCGCACTCTCGAGGAGATCGTAGTCAGGGTGATATCCCGTGAGAGCATAAACAAAATCATTCTCAAGGCGAGTCCGTTCACCCTGAGCCGTTTCAATCACAATCGAATCCTCGGCGACTTCCGTCAGCGAGGCGCCCAGGAATGCACGGATCGACCCTTCCTTGATGCGATTTTCAATATCGGGACGAATCCAATATTTAATGTGCCGGCTTAATTCGGGTTCCCGATGGATCAAGGCCACTTCGGCCCCGTGACGAAAAAGATCGAGGGCCGCGATGGCTGCGGAATTGGCCCCGCCAATCACAGCGACTTTCCTCTGGAAGAAGGCGTGAGCCTCGCCATAATAATGGGAAACCTTCGGCAGATCCTCGCCGGGAATTCCCATCAGATTGGGAATGTCATAGTAACCCGTGGCAAAAATCACCTTGCGACTGCAACGGGAGTTTCGTCTTCCGTCGCTTGCCGAAGTTTGGACTTCGAATTGGTCGTTGGTCGCGGTTACGGCCAGGACGCGCTCTTGGTAATGGATGGGCAGGTGGAATAGATCCGCAACACGCCGGTAGTATTCGAGGGCCTCCGCGCGCGTGGGCTTCACATTAATGCTCGAAAACGGGACATCGCCAATCTCCAACCGCTCGCGAGTGGTAAAGAAGGTCATGCCCGGCGGATAATTGAAAAGCGAATTAACAAGGCATCCCTTTTCCACCACCAGCGTGTCGAGATTCTCCCGCACGGCTTCAATCGCGCAGGCGAGACCCGTGGGACCGGCTCCTACCACCATTACATCCAGAACATTTTCCATTCGTGCGCATATCCTTTCTGATAAACATTGTCTCTTTGCCGGGTGAAACCTCAATTAGCTTATGAACTTTCAGCATACACCCTGTGACGCGCCCGGCTTGGCTCCAGGCTAACAGGCTACTGAAAACACGCTCGCGCTGCGTCATCCTGAGAGCAGCGAAGGATCTGCTTTTTCTTTTCCAGTAAGACATGTCAGATGCTTCGCGGAGTTTACCCTGAGCCCTTTCGCTTCGCTCAGGATGACGCAGCGCGAGCGGAGGGCGAACGGGCTCGGAATGACAGCGAAGGGATCAGCATGACGGGTAGTCTTTTTCAGCAGCCTGTTAAACCTCAGGAACGACCTGTGGTTTTGAGAAGGTTGATACTCCGGGATGAGGTCATGTGGCGCCGGTTCTCGCCACTTCACTCTGAACAAGATCGCGGCCGGGACATTTCCCTGCAACCGGAATCAGGCTTCCGATTCGAGCGTCTCAATAACCCGGCGCAGCGCCGCGATGATCTGGTCGCGCTCAACACTGCCCCTGCGGAATTGCAGGGTTAGCCGGAAGTCTTTGGTGGGAGGAACAAAGCGAAAAGCCGCATCGCGAGGCTTTTTGTCAGGATTCCGTTCCTGCCGGGCCTGGTCGCGGTTGAGAGTTCCCTGGGCAAAGCGCCGGATGGCCTCGCGCATTTTGGCTTCACTGGGCTGGCGGGCAACCTGGAGGAGTTGCGACTTGGAAATCACACCGTTTTCAATGCAGATGGCTTTGACCTCATCCGGGATCATCCGAAGGCTCAGCAATTCAGTAACGGAGGAGCGCGACTTGCCAATTTTCTTGGCAATGTCCTCATGCGTCAGACCGAAGCGGTCACCCAGGGCTTGAACGCCGTCCGCCTCTTCGAACGGAGTCAAATCCTTGCGCTGCATATTTTCAATCAGGGCCAGTTCAAGAGTTTCAGCATCATCGGCGTCTTTTTCAATGCACGGCACTTCCGCAAGGCCCGCCGCGCGCGCCGCGAAGTAGCGGCGCTCGCCGGAAATAATCAGATATTTGCCCGACTCCGGGTACCGCCGTACCAGCAGCGGCTCCAGGACACCTTTCTCCCGCACGGACTCCGTAAGGCCGCGCAAGTCGCCCCGGTCTTTCCGGGGCTGATCGGCGTAAGGCTGGATCTCCTGGATCGAGATCATCCGCCCGATCGCGGCCCCGCTCCGGGAAATCATGTCTTCGACATAATGCGAGTTGTGGCGCATTTTGACTGCGACGGGTAATCCTGCGCGTCTAACCGACACGTTGCAGTACCTCCCGAGCCAAGCTGGCATACTCCATTGCCCCGGTCGAATCCGGGGCAAAACTGAAAATGGTTTCCTTATAGGCCGGGCTTTCTTCAAGCCGAACATTCTTGCCGATTACCGTCTTGAATACTTTGCTTCCGAAAACCTGCCGAACTTGTTTGTGAATATCCCGGGCCAGATTGGTGCGCTTATCGTAGAGCGTGATGAGAACTCCCAGCAACTGCAACTCCGGGTTCGGGCGCGCGCGAATGCGCTCCAGCGTTTCCAGTAGATCGTCCGTACCCTCCAGAGCGTAGTAGGAAGCCTGAATCGGCACAATCAAGAAGGATGCCGCAACAAACGCGTTCACGGTGATAATGCCGAGGGCCGGAGGAGTGTCAATGACCACAAAGTCAAAATCCTCCCGGCAGGAAGCGATGGCATCCTTCAGGCGGAACGGGGCGTCAAACTGCCCGACCAGTTGGGCCTCCAGCTTGGCCAGCGCAATTTTGGAAGGCACCATGGAGAGGTTCGCCCATTTGGTGGGCCTGACCACCTCCGACACTTTCACCTTATGGTCGGTCAACACATCGTAGATGGAATAGGCAATATCCTTGCCCTCTAAAAACGTCAGGGTGCTGTTAGCTTGAGGGTCGAGATCGATCAGAAGGGTCCGCTTTTTCTTGAGAGCCAATGCAGCGGCGAGATTGACAGCAGTAGTGGTTTTGCCGACCCCGCCTTTCTGGTTGGCGACCGCTATGACCGTTGCCACTCAATAGCTCCAAATGAGACAGCTTCGATTAAACATCGGCCCACCCCATGATAGGGATCAGGCGCATCCGCCTTCGGGCGGCTACATTTTATAGCGTCCGATGTCCTCATCGTTAAGATTTTCCAGCCACTTCCGAAGCTCTTCGTTATTGACTTTGTCGGCTCCGGCTCCGGAGACTTTGGAGTTCTTCAAGACTTCATCCTCAACAAAAATGGGACAATCCACTCGCAGGGCAAGCGCCATCGCGTCGCTGGGACGCGAATCGATGGAAAAGGTTTCCCCATCCTTTTCAAGCCAGATGAGGGCATAAAAGGTGTCGTCCTTGAGTTCGTTTACGACAACCTTTCTGACCTGCGCTTCAAGACCGAGAAGAAGATTCTTCAATAAGTCGTGGGTCATAGGACGCGGCGTGGTGACTTTTTCAATCTCCAGCGCGATGGCATTGGCCTCGTAAATCCCCACCCAGATCGGAAGCACCGAGGCTCCGTTGATGTCCTTCAAGATGACGATTGGCATGTTGGTGACAGGGTCCATCATCAGACCGCGAATTTTTACCTCGACTTCCATCGTATCCCTCCAGCAGTCCGCCGCCCAAGGCAGGCTGCATTGCTCGAAGTTCTTAGCGCTTGGCTGGGACCGCAGCGCGCTCCATCGCCAACTCGCCGGCCAGGTTGTTCGCTCCCGACGCTGTCACTCGCACATTCATGTAACGACCCACCCATGAGGGATCGGCGGGAAAATTAATAATCCGGTTGCTCGTGGTTCTTCCCATGGCCTGCCCTAAACGGGGGTGGAAACCTTCAACCACAACTTCATATTCTTGCCCGACGCAAGTTTGGTTCCTCTGAATCTGGATCTCCCGCTGCTTCGCCTGCAGAACGGAAAGCCGCCGCACCTTCTCTTCCTCGGGTACGGAATCTTCAAACTGGCCCGCAGCCGTCTTGGGGCGCGGAGAATATTTGAAGGAAAATACCTGGTCGTAGCCGACTTCATTGAGCAGGCTAAGGGTCTCGCCGAAATCTTCGTGCGTTTCGCCGCAGAAGCCCACGATAATATCCGTGGAAATGCTAATAGCACGCTTCGCGTTGCGGATGCAATGAATTTTTTCGAGATACGCCTCGCGCGTGTAAGTCCTCAACATGCGTTTCAAGACCCGGTTCGAGCCGGATTGCACCGGCAGATGAACCTGGTCGCACAGGACCGGATTGCCGTCGATAGCCTCAACGATGTCCGGAGTGAAGTCATGCGGGTGGGAGGTGGTGAAGCGAACCCGGCGGATGCCCGGGACCTCCGCAACCCTTGTCAGCAATTCCGCAAAGCTAAAGCGCGCCAGGTCAGGGTCGCGATAAGAGTTCACCGTCTGGCCAAGAAGCTGGATTTCCGTAAAACCTTCCCCGGCCAGCCGTCGGCATTCGGCGAGGATCGTGCTGCTGGGCCGGCTGCGTTCGGGGCCGCGAGTCATCGGAACCACGCAGTAGGTACAAGCCTTGTCACAACCCTCGATGATGGTGATATAGGCTCGAAACCGATTGTCGCGCCGGGTCATTTCGGTTTCGAAACATTCCTCGGTATCGAGCGAAAGGCCCGTGACGCGGCGATGCCCCATTTCAAGCTCAGCCAGCAAATTCGGCAGCATCGGATAACTTGCCGACCCGCAGACCAGGCTCACGTAAGGCGCACGCTCGAAAATGCGGTCAGCCTCCTGCTGCGCGACGCAGCCCAGCACCCCAATGATTTTTCGGTTTCCTTCGCCGCTTTTTCGGAGCGTCCCCAGCCGTGAGAAAACTTTCTGCGCAGCCTTCTCGCGGATGCTGCAAGTGTTATAGAAAATGACCTCGGCTTCCTCGGGGCTCGAGACCGGACGATAACCCCTCGCCATCAGCACGCCGGCGACTTTCTCCGAGTCATGAACGTTCATCTGGCAGCCGAAGGTTTCAATGTAAAATGGCTTTCCCTTGCCGTCACCGCCGTTGGTGAAACCGCTTTCAGTGCTCGCACCCTCGATGGATTCGCGACCGTCCACAAAGCGCTCGAAAGGGTAACTTGTCATTCGGTGAAACTCGCCTCGCTTGGATCAGTATATCTTGAATGATCGGCTTTGTGTAGCGCGAAGCCCCAAATGCTCAAAAACGACGGGTGGTGTTATATACTGCTGCCGTCAGAATTGACAGAAACAGGAATGTGGGATAAGAATAAGTCCTTCGATGCTGGTCGTCATCAAGATTCATCAGAGTTTAGGCGCAATGGGAACGCTCCAGAGGGTCACGCCCAGTGGCTGAGAATATAACCAACCATTTCAACGATCGTTCAACGTTTATTGAGGATCAATTTCTTGTGTTGCGGGCCACCTCCAATGCCACTCGGATTTTGCTGAGTGGGTCGCACGAACGACTTGGGCAGGGTCGTCCCATCGTTCAGTGCTTGACCGATTGAAGGCACAGCCGACAGGGGAAAAGTGACATCGGCATCCGCCTGAAAAGCAGCTAGAGTTATTTCAGCAGTCGATCTTGAAGGCAGAACGGAATTCCTATTCAGGAGGCTTTAGGACCATGGCAAAGCGTAGCAAAGTTTCCAACGCGCCGGTAAGCCGGCGTGATTTCTTGACGTTAGCCACTGCCGGCGCCACGCTGGCAGTGGCGGGCGGCAGCGAGAAGCAAATGTTCGGATCCTCGCTGCGACCTGGTGAAATCGGCCGGTGGGAGGCAGGCAGGCCGGTCAAGTCCAACGGAATCGTCCTCATGAAGGGACCGGAATCCAGATGGACCCTCGAAGAGCGCGGCGGGATCGAGGTCGGCGTCCTACCGCTCAGCCGAGACTATTACACCCGGGCAGCCTTCCTTGCGCAGGTCAGCAAGGCCACGGATTCTCCGGTCTGGCTGGTGGTGGAATACCTCGATCATGGGTATGGATTAATTTCCATTGCGGCGGGCGCACAGCTTTCACATTCCGTCCCCTGGACTCTTCAGTGGGGTGTGGCAAAACTCAATACCGGGAGGATGAGGAAGGCCGTTTTCCGCATCGATCCGCCGGCCTTTGCATCCCCCGCGGCCTCGGAGCCGGGAGAGAAGCCCAACCTGCGCATTTCCGGGATCGAGTACTTACGCGCCATCTCGATCGCGGATTCCAAGCCTGAGATTGAACCTGTCCCGCACGTGGAACCTGTGATCAAGTTTGAAGGATCGTTCCAGCGCGATATCAACATCACCGCCGATAGCCCTCTGGGCCAAGAGGCGGAAGGTCTCGCGGCAGTGCGGAACATGGCTCCCCTGGTTCGCGCCCTGGGATTTAACGCGGTCGAGAGCTACGTGCAATGGAACTACGTCGAGCGGCAGCCAGGAGTTTTCGACTGGAGCCACTACGACGGGATCGTGAACGAACTCCAGAAGTATGGTCTGAAGTTGTTTCCATTGTTGATTGTGGGTTCTGCCTACGCGTTGCCCGAGTGGTATTACAACGAGAATGGAAAAGCGGGCTTTAAATGTCTGGAGCATCATATCTCAAATGCCATCCCCTCGATTTTCGCCCACATTCAAGACCCTTACGTTCAGCGTTTCATCAAAGAATTCGCAAAGCACTACGGCACAAGCGATGCGCTTTTGGGGCTGCGTTTGGGGCCGTGCGGGAACTACGGCGAGGCTCAATATCCCGCCACGGGAAATTTGGGATACAACAGGGAACCCATCCACACTCACGTTGGGTGGTGGGCGGCGGATTCTTACGCCAGCCCGGCTTTCCAGAAATGGCTGGAAGCCAAGTACCCAACAATCGACGCGCTGAACCAGGTTTGGCACGAGCATTTCACCTCGTTCAGCGAAATCCAAACCTTCCTTCCCCCCTGCAACTCGTACAGCGATCGTGTAACCTTCCTCCCCGCCGACCCTCCCCTAATCAGGAAGCAGCTCGATTTCACCACCTGGTATATGGGAGCGATGAGTGATTGGTGCGGGCAGTGGGCAAAGTGGGCAAGAGCCGACATGCCCAACGCTTCCATCTTTATGTCATCGGGCGGCTGGGGACCCACTGAAATCGGGACCGACTACACCGCGCAAGCAAAAGCCATGGCGGAACTCCATGGGGGGATTCGATTGACGAACGAGAGCGACAATTACCCCCTGAATTTTGCCATCACGCGCATGGCTTCCTCCGCGGCTCGATTTTACGGCGCGAAGCTCGGGTACGAACCAGGCGGGTTTTCGTGCATGCGCGGAGTTGTGGCAAGAATCTTCAACGTTACAACCAACGGAGGGGAGCACCTCTTCTTCTACTACAACAACCTGTTTGATAATGACCAGGGAGCGGAAGCTTGGCATCGGTACGCTCCCCTCATCAATCAACGCGCCAAGCCGGTCATCGATGTCGCGGCTTTCTACCCGGATACGGAGATTGCCCTCAACGATGAGATCATCCTCAACCTGTACGCTTCGGCGTACCTGACCCGCGCCCAGTCGATGCGGTCAATCACCGACTTCGATTACGCGAGCGAGCAAATGATTCTGGACGGCGCCTTGGACCGATATAAGGTCCTCGTATTTCTCTGGGGTTGCATTACCTCGAAGCCGGTGATCGAGCGTCTCGACGCCTGGGTCAAGGCAGGAGGAACGATCATCTGCGCCGAACGCCCGCGAGGATTGCCGCGCACCCTTGACGACCAATCCATAGCCGAGGCTTGGCAGCGGGGTGAAACCGGCAAAGGGCGCGTTTACTTTTACAAAGGGGACGCAGAGCCTCCCCGGTATTATCTCAATTACGTGCGCAAGCAGATCCTGCGAGTCAAAGACCTGCGGCCGGAAGTTCGCCAGGCCATCGAGATGCAAAAACCCCGGGACGTTTATTGGAGCGTCCTTGAGGGCGGCAAGCTGGCCCTTTTGAACTTTGCCAGCGGGGAAGCCCGCTTCCGCCTTCCCCAAGGAAACACGGTGGCCATGGAGCCTTATAGCATCATGATCACAGAATCTTGGCGATGACCGCCAGCGGGCGCAGCCGCGAACACGAGAACCGGGACGGAAATCTTAATGCGCTGGATTAATTCGCGGCTGGAATGAACATGCCGGAAGGTGCAAGGCGGGACGAAGGCATCTTCCGGCCAAGTCCGCACACGGGCGCTTTTCGGCTATTCAGTATCTTCAAGCACCCGAGCCACTTTGAGCGGCTGCTTGCCGCAGCATCGTATTGGCGTGCTTGAGAACCGCATCGGTCACCTGGCTGCCGGAAAGCATTCGGGCAAGCTCGGCGGCGCGTTCTTTCGCGCTCGGCAAGTACTGCACGCTGGTCAGCGACCGCCCGTTCCGCTCGAATTTTTCCACGTAAAAGTGATGGTCGGCAAAACACGCGATCTGCGCCAGATGCGTTACGCAAAGCACCTGGGAGTCGCGCGCCAGCCGCTTCAGCCTTTGGCCCACGCGTTCCGCCACTCGGCCGCCGATGCCGGCGTCAACTTCGTCAAAGACAAACGTGGGATCGGAGGTGCGTTTTACCTTCGAAGCGGGGCGGTTCGTCCCCAGCACAGTTTTGAGAGCCAGCATGATCCGTGAGAGTTCGCCGCCGGAGGCAATTTTTTCAAGCGGCCGCAGTTCTTCGCCGGGATTCGGCGAAAGGCGAAGATCGATATCATCGAGCCCGTGCGGATCTCCCTTTGCGGAGTCCGCCCCGAGTGGCGAAGGAGGCGCAAAATAAACGACGAAGCGGGTCTTCTCCATGCTGAGTTCCGCAAGTTCTTTGCAAACCAGCTTCTCAAGCCGCTCGGCCGCCGCGCGCCGCTTCTCGGAAAGCTGTTCGGCGGCCGCTTGATATTCGTTTGCCGCCTGCTTAAGCTGGCGTGCCAGTTCTTCCCGCCGTTCGTCCGAATGCTCCAAACCCGAAAGCCGCTGCCGTACTTGCTCCTGGTAAGCCAGCACTTCTTCAACGGTCTTGCCGTATTTCCGCTTCATGCGGTCGAGCAGGGCCAGGCGATCTTCAACTTCTTCCAGGCGGTGCGGTTTGGCCTCAAGATTCTCCACGTAATCCCGGAGGGTTAGGGCCAAATCTTCAAGCTGAGCTTTAGCTTCCTGCAAAGGCTCAAGATGTGACTCCAGAGTAGCGTCGTATGCGCGCAACTCCTCTAACGCACGGGCCGCGGTTGCCACTTTCGCGCAGGCGGAACTGTCCTCTTCGTACAGGGCCCCATAGGCTGTGGAGGCTGCGGACAGAATTTTTTCAAGGTGGACCAAAACGTTCTTCTCTTCTTCAAGGCGCGAGTCCTCGCCCGGTTCAAGTCCCGCTTGCTCAAGTTCGCGAAGCTGGAAGCCAAGCAGGTCGGCCGTGCGCAGGCGGTCTTGTTCACTCTGGCTGAGACTGTCAATCTCTGTCTCAAGTTGCCGGCGGCGCGCATAAAGCTCGGCCACCCGCGCCCGGAGCTCGTCTGCGCCGGTAAAGCGATCGAGCAGTTCAAGCTGCGCTTCGCGGGAAAACAAGGAAACCTGCTCATTCTGTCCGTGAACCTCAACCAGTTGATTCGCGAGCGACCGCACCGCAGCCAGCGTTACCGGCTGATCGTTCACCAGCAACCGGCTCTTGCCGCTTGAGTGGATGACCCGGCGGAAAATAATCTCCTCTTCATCGGAATTCTCCAACCTGTATTCTTCGAGCCAATCTTTCCAGGCTTGTTTCCCCGGTGCTTGAAAAACAGCCGTGATGGTTGCCTTGTCACAACCGGTCCGGATAAGGTCGGTGGTGGCACGCCCGCCGAGACTGAGCCCCAGGGCATCCACAACAATCGACTTGCCCGAGCCCGTCTCCCCGGAAAGAAGGTTAAGGCCCGGATGAAATTCCAGAGTGAGATCGTCGATCACCGCGTAATTCTGAATGTGGATTTCCTGCAGCATAAAACCTCAGGAACGAGTTTACCCTGAGTTTGGCCGCCGTGCGCACCTTTCCAGCGCGGCTGGAAACGGATCATAACTCCAAAGGGATGATCGGCTGCAAGACTGCCTACCAAGCACCCGGGCCGGGCAATGAGCGCGTGTGGTTGAACGTGTATTCGCCGAGCAGATGCTCGCCGCCTACTTCATCGACGCCGACCAGTCGCACCAGCATTTTGTTCGTCGGCGCGGCTTTAGCAAAGGTGATCGACTCCTGCATGATGACGCCGCCCGCGGAAGGATTGACCGGAATGTCCCGCAGCCGGAGTTGTTCCGTTCCGTGCTCATCGCAGATCGAGAGATCGATGCGTTTTGCCCCCTTCAGGTTCACGGCCAGGCGCCCGATGAGAATGTCGTCTTCGGCTGTCACGGTGCACTCGACGCCGCCTCCCGGGGGAGGGGCGTATTGACGAACCCGCAAGCCTTCCGCTGCGGCGCGCTGAAGAAATGTTTCGCTCACCACCATGCGCAGGCATCCCTCGCGGGCCAGGTTGCGGATGCCTTCGGCAAGCGCCAACACTTCGCGCAGCCGCGCCCCGCAGACGTCACAGCCGAGCAGATGCAGCTCGACGGCTTCTTCTTCGGCCTCGGCCAGCGCGGCGAGCCAATAATCGGCGAGCACAGCAGCGTCAATGGGATTGGAGCAGTTGGCTGGGCGGCCGTCGTATTCACTCATACAGCCACCCCCATGCATTTGCGCAGTTGGTGAATCGCCCGATGGCGAATCACCCGTACGTTGGCTTCCGAAACGCCGAGGAAACTGGCGACGTCCGCGCCAGTTTCCTCGTCATAGAACGTCATGACGACCACCGTGCGCTCGCGCTCTTTCAGATTCTGCACACAGCGTGTGAGATGGTCGTGGTCAAGGTGTGGCATGGCTGGCTGAACCGATGCCGGCAGGTCCGCCCCAAACTGTTCGAGCAGGCGTTCTTTTCGTTGCGCCCCGCGGCGCAGGTTCAGCACCGTCATCCGGCACGTTCCCAGCACGAAAGATGCGAGTTTCTCCGGCTCACGGAGGCGGCCAGCCCGCAGAGCTTCAAGCGTGGTGATCAGAACCTGCTGCGTCAGATCCTCCGAGGCGTGTTCGTCGCGCAAGTGGCGCAAACCATAGAGCCGAATTCGCGGCGCCATGCGGCGGAATAGCTCGGCTTCGGCTTCGCGGTCGCTTCCGGAGCCGATCTGCCGCACTAATTCAGCATCATTCAGTTCAATCGTCATCAACACACATTTAAGGTGTAACGGGGAGGCTGCTCGTTACACTTCCGGGTTGCAAGCGAGGACCATTGTACCTAAGGAGGATAGCAAATTATAGTGACATTATCCTCTGTAAGGCGGTCCGCCACACACAAGGAGGAGGAAATTATGGCCAAGACAACAGAGATCGCGCCGGACATCTATCGCATTTCCATATACGCTCCATGGGGTGATTTGCAGTTCAACCATTTCCTGGTGAAAGACGACGAACCGCTGCTGTTCCACACCGGCCTGCGGGGAATGCACGCGGAAATTCGCGAAGCGGTCTCAAAGCTTATCAACCTTTCAGAGTTGCGCCACATCAGCTTCAGCCACTTTGAGTCCGACGAGTGCGGAGCGCTCAACGAATGGCTGGACGCGGCGCCCGGGGCCGACGTGATTTGCAGCCAGGTGGGTGCGCTCGTAAGCGTGAACGACTTTATTGGCCGCGAGGCCCGCCCCCTCGCTGACGGCGAGGCCTTTACGACGGGCAAGTACCGCTTCCGCTATTGCCAGACTCCCCATCTGCCGCACGGCTGGGACGCGGGAGTGCTCTTCGAAGAGACCGAGAAAACGCTGCTCTGCTCGGACCTATTCCACCAGACCGGCGACGTTGAACCGATCACCTCCGCCGATGTCGTGGGCCGCTCGTATGAGGCGATGAAGGCCTATCAGGCGGGCATCCTGGCGGATTACGTTCCTTACACGCTGCTCACGGCGCAGAACCTTAAGAAGCTCGCGGACCTCGAACCGAAAACGCTTGCCATCATGCACGGATCGAGCTTTACGGGCGACTGCGCCCGCGCGCTCGATGACCTGAACGTGGCGTTTCGCGAAGTCTTCGGCCGGCAGAAGCAGGGGCAAGTTGGTAGCGTGTAGGGCAGAGTTTTGCACAGCCGAAACTCTGATGGCACTTCTAGT
>Ga0307374_10001090_pt1 | contig 50956 bp, 50 predicted proteins | sample OX3MG_FD_202532 | JGI IMG/M metagenome (GOLD analysis project Ga0307374, IMG submission 202532) | Soil microbial communities from Risofladan, Vaasa, Finland - OX-3 | ecosystem: Environmental > Terrestrial > Soil > Coastal area > Acid sulfate soil | place: Finland: Risofladan, Vaasa | collected...
TGAACACCCAGGGCAAGTACGACAGCATCCTCGTGAGCGCTGACAGTGGCGTCACGGATGTCGTGCTGCGTGAGCGCATCGCGCAGGCACTCCCCGGCTACGCCGAGGCGGAGACGGGTCAGCAGGCAGCGCAGGAAGCAGAGCAGAGCACCGAGAACACGATCAGCACGTTCATCGGCACGCCGCTGCTCATCTTCGCCTTCATCTCGCTGTTCGTCGGCTCGTTCCTGATCATCAACACATTCAACATCCTCGTCGCGCAGCGCACGCGAGAGCTGGCATTGCTCCGCGCGCTGGGTGCGACGCGGGCGCAGGTGCTGCGGTCGGTCCTCATCGAGGCGGCCCTGACCGGGATCGTCGCGTCGATCCTCGGTTTCGCGGTCGGCATCCTCATCGCCAAAGCGCTGCTCTCCGTCTTCGGGTCGGCGTCGACCGCGGGCATCACGCTGCTGCCGCGCACGCTGGTCATCGCCGTGCTCGTCGGCACGATCGTCACGGTCATCGCCGCCTCCCTCCCGGCTCGCCGAGCCACGAAGATCTCGCCGGTCGAGGCGCTCGCCGAGGCGCTCCCGGAGACACAGCCGCTGCCGCGACGTCGCATCGTCACCGGGCTCGTCGTCTTCCTGCTCGGATGCGCCGCGCTCGGCGTCGGGTTGTCCACATCGAGCGACGCGAAGTTGCAGCTCATCGGCGCGGGGTTCCTCGCGGTGTTCGTCGGTGTGGCTCTGCTGGCGCCGCTTCTGGTGGTGCCCGTCGCGATCGTGCTCGGCTGGCCGGTGCGACATCTCCGCGGCGCCCCGGGCATCCTCGCCGGCGAGAACGCGCGACGCAACCCGCGTCGCACGGCGTTGACCGCCGCGGCGCTGATGATCGGTCTCGCGCTCGTCACGATGGTCGCGGTGCTCACCGACTCGCTGCGGGTCTCCACCAACGATGCGATCGAGGGCGCGTTCCGCGCCAACTTCATCGTCTTCACCGAAGGCCCGGACTTCAGCACGCAGGCGGCGCAGACGCTCTCTGCAGACCCCGCATTGAGCGACGTCACCGAGGTACGCGGCACATCGGTCCTCATCGGCGGCAGCTCCCAGAGCATCGCGGCCATCGACCCCACCAACCTGGGCCGCGTGCTGACGCTGAACATGGTGTCCGGCGAGGCAGCAACGATCGCATCGACCGACACTGCGATCGTGGACCAAACGGAGGCCACGGCGTCGAAGGTGCACGTCGGTCAGATGGTGACCTTCAACTTCCCGCAGGGTTCCGCGGTCCGGATCCGCGTCGGCGGGATCTACACGGCCAACGCGCTCGTGAGCGGCTACATCGTGTCGATCGCGACCATGGCGCCGCAGGTGCCGACGCAGCTCGACGACATCCTGCTTGCCAATGCCGCTCCCGGAGTGTCGGAGAGTCAGGCGGAGCAGGCGCTCATGCACGACGTCCGCGCGTTTCCGTTGCTCAAGGCGATGAGCCGGTCCGAGTACCGCGCGTTCGTCGGTTCGCAGCTCGACAGCTTCCTCAACCTGATCTACGTGTTGCTCGCGTTCGCGATCATCATCGCCGTGCTCGGCATCGCCAACACGCTCATCCTGAGCGTGCTCGAACGGACACGCGAGATCGGCGTGCTGCGCGCACTCGGGATGACACGCTCGCAGACGCGTTCGATGGTGCGCTGGGAGTCCGTGATCATCTCGCTGCTCGGTGCCGTGCTCGGGTTGAGCGTCGGCCTCGGTCTCGGTATCGCGGTGACCGGTTCACTGCACGACCTCGGCATCACACAGGTGTCGGTGCCCGGAGGGAACCTCGCGATCTATGCCGTGGCTGCGGGCGCCTTCGGCGTCCTGGCCGCGATCTTCCCGACGATCCGCGCGTCACGCGTCGACATCCTGCGGGCGATCACGGTCGAGTAGAAGCGATAACCCCGCTGACGTGCCGTCAGCCGGACCGCCGCTGGGACGACGCTGCCCGTTCCCACCGCTGCTCGATGCGGCCGAATCGCCAGATCGCGAGGGCAGCGGCCCAGGTGATGACGAACAGGCCGACGATGATGAACCCGGCCTCGTTGATGTTGAAGTTCGACATGAAATCCCAGAAGCCACCGGAGAACTTGAGCTGCGATGCAAGCAGTCCGAAGATCTCGATCGTGCCGATGAGCACCGCCACCACCACCGAGAGTCCCGTGATGGTGATGTTGTAGTAGACCTTGCGCACGGGCTTCGAGAACGCCCACCCGTAGGCGAAGTTCATGAAGGAGCCGTCGAGCGTGTCGAGCGTCGCCATGCCGGCAGCGAACAGGATCGGCAGGCTCAGCACCGCGTACCAGGGAAGGCCGGCCGTGGCCACGCCCGCGGTCGCCGCGAGCAGCGCCACCTCAGTCGCCGTGTCGAAGCCGAGTCCGAAGAGCACGCCGACCGGATACATCTGCCAGGGACTCTTGATCGCCCGCATCAGCTTGCCGAAAAAGCGCGTCATGAGCCCGCGCGCGTTCAACTGCTGCTCGAGCTCCTCGTCGTTGTAGCGGCCGCGACGCATCTCGAGAAACACCTTGACGATCCCGACGAGGATCACCAGGTTGAGCGCGGCGATGAGGTAGAGGAAGGAGCCCGACACCGCGGTGCCGATGATGCCGCCGAACGTCGCGACCGTCGAGTTGGAGCTGCTGACCTCAGTGACGATCGCGCGGGCTGCGAACGTCAACCCGATCCCGAGCACGAAGACGACGCTCGAGTGACCGAGCGAGAACCAGAAGCCCACCGACATCGGCCGCTTGCCCTCGGACATCAGCTTTCGGGTCGTGTTGTCGATGGCTGAGATGTGATCCGCGTCGAACGCGTGCCGGAGCCCGAGCGTGTAGGCGGTCACTGCGACGCCGATGCCGAGAAACTTGGAGTGCTCGGGAAGGATCGCGAGGATGAACACGCCCCAGCCCACGACGTACAGGCCGATGATGAAACCGACCATGCCGCCGACCCTGCCCCACTCGCGCGGCGTCAGCGAGCCGCGGATCCGGGTCAGGCGAGACGGCGTCGCGGCCATGTTGGCGTCCTCCTTGTCCCCCTGAACGTCAGGAGCCCGCCCAGCGTATCAAAACGCGACCAGCACGCAATAGCGTCCAGGAGCCATCTGCACCGTCCGCGCCGCAGCCTCAGATGGCGGCTATCCTTGGGATATGGCGCCCACCACTGTCGATGAGCTCGTGGCGCAACTCCGCGATGGCGGCTCGAGGGTCACCACCGCCCGCCGTCTCGTGCTCACGGCCCTCGTCCAGGGCGCCAGCCACCCCACCGCCGAGGAGCTGCTGGCGGCGGTTCGCACGCTCGCGCCCGACGTCCACGCCTCCACGGTGTATCGCAACCTCGAGGAGCTCGAGCGCCTCGGCGTCGTCATCCACAACCACCTCGGGCACGGCGCGGCCACCTACCACCTGGCGACCGAGGCCCACGGGCACCTCGTCTGCGAGGTCTGCGGCGACACGATCGAGGCCCCCGATGACCTGTTCGCGGCCATGGCCGAGGGCGCCAAGCGGCGCCTCGGCTTCGAGCTTCGCCCGTACCACTTCGCCGTCCTCGGCGTGTGCGCGGCGTGTGCGCAGGCGGGCACCGGCGCCTGAGGTTGCCACAGGCAGGCCTAGTCGCTGCTCCTGCTGCGCTCAGGCACGAGCCGCTCGACCTTGAGGAATTCCGGGGGTGCATGGTCGACCTGCAGGGTCGTGTGCTCGACGTGGAAGCGATCCTCGAGGAACCGCTCCAGCTCGAGCCGGATCGCGTGGCAGTCGTCCCTGGGATGCACGAGCACGTGGGCCGAGAGCGAGGGGAAACCCGACGTCAGCTCCCAGACGTGGAGATCGTGGACGTTGACCACGTGGGCGTGCGCGGCGAGCGCGCTGCCGATCTCCTCCGGGTCGAGGTCCGCCGGCGACGCCTCGAGCAGCACGCGCCCCGCCTTGCCGAGCAGCCGCACGCCCGCATAGACCATCAGGCACGCGACCAGCAGCGAGGCGAGCGCATCGGCGCGTTCGAACCCGGTCGTGACGATCACCACACCGGCGACCAGCGTGCCGATCAGCGCGTAGAGGTCCGTGAGGATGTGCCGGAAGCTCGCCTCGATGTTGAGGCTCCGCCGGTTCGCGCGCGACAGCTGCCACGTGACCCCGAGGTTCACCACGACTCCCGCGGCTGCCGTCGCGATCACCGCGCCGCCCTGCACCGACGGCGGTGACGCGATGCGCAGCACCGCCTCGAAGATGAGCACGGCGGCGAGCATCAGGAGCGTCGCCCCGCTGACGAGGGCCGCGAGGATTTCCGCCCGTTTCAGCCCGAAGGTGAGTCCGCCCTCCGGCGGCCGCTGCGCGAGGCGAACCGCGATCAGCGACACGCCGAGTGCGGCGACGTCGGTGAGCATGTGTCCGGCGTCCGAAAGCAGCGCGAGTGACCGTGCCAGGACGCCGATCACCACCTCGGCCACCATGAACGCGGCGATCAGGCAGAGTGCTGCGACCAGCGATCCCTGATCCGTCTCCGCGCCGGACGGATGAGCGTGATGCGAATCGGCGTCGTGCGGCAGTGACACAGCCTCACCCTACGCCCCGACATCCCACCACAGCGTCACGATCGGTTCCGTAGGAGGCCGCACGGCCCAGAGGCCGTCGTCATACATGAGACGGTCGCCGAGCGCTGCCGCAACCTCGGCATCGCGACTCGCGTCAAGGCACAGCCGGCGCCGGATCGAAGCCACGGCATCCTCGCGCCGCGCGTAGCCACCGGCGCCGGGTTCCGTGGGTGCGCTGCGCCGGCGCACCGGGAGTCCGAGGCCACGGAGCAGGGAGACGGCGTCAGCGGCGTCCGGTCGCGATGGACGCTCGAGCCCGTGAAACCGCAGCCAGAGGTCTGCCATCCACGACGTCGGGTGCCGGCGCGTGATCTCCATCACCACGCGGTGTCGCGCATGCTTGTGCAGCGCAAGCGCAAACGGGGCAAGATCGCCCACGTTGTACGCGACATGGTTGCAGACGACGACATCCACAACCGGGGTGCGCCGTTCGACGTCCGGCCACACGCCCCTGATGCTCCGAACAGAGACACCGACGCGACGCGCCTGACGGCGAAACTCGGACAGCAAAGCGGCCGACGAGTCGACGCCGATGATCAACGAGCATCGCGGATGCAGCGGCAACGACGCGGCGCCGGTGCCGACGCCGACGTCGAGCACGGTGCCGTTCACCGGCAGCCCCTCGAGCGCGCGCCGGTTCGCATACGTGAGCTCACCGGGCCTGACGCGCTCGACTCGCGTGCGGAACGGCTCCACGGGGAATCCCCACGGCGATTCCGGCGCGGCGGCAAGGATCGCCTCGGGGAGCACCCACGTCCGCATCGCGTCTCGCCACTGCTGCGGATCCACAGACGGATCATGCGACAGCGCCCGCCATCCGCTGCGGCTCCAGCAGTAACCCCGTTGCGGCGCAAGGCGTTCCAGATCCGCCGGTTGCGTGTCCCCACGTCCGGACTCGGAGGGCAGCAGGCATGGCACGGCGCGGAAGGGTCGGGGTCGTCGCGGCGATCGCAACGCTCGCACTCGCCGGCTGCGCCTCGAGGGCGGCGCGGCCCAGCGCGGTCGCGACCACGTCACCGACGCCCGCGCCAGCGACGGCGTCCGCCGCAACCCCGACGCCGTCGCTGCCGATCCCCGCCGGGTTTCAACCGGTAGCGCTCAGCGCCATCAGCGAGAACGACTTCTGGGTGCTCGGCCGGTCACCATGCGCCACGGTGCTCGGATGCCCGACGGAGATCCTCCACACCGTCGATGGCGGTGCGACGTTCGAGCGCATCACGGCGCCCGCGACCATCTATCTCACCGGAGCACCACCGGGCGGCGGACCACCGACGGTTCGCGACCTTCGCTTTGCGAACGCGTTGGACGGCTGGGTATTCGGCGACGGCCCTGCGTGGTCGACACACGACGGCGGCGAGCACTGGGCGGAGCTCGATTTCAACTGGACGTTTCTGCAGATCGAGCCCGGCGCCAACGGATGGGTCTACGCGACGGTTCAGATCTGCTCGAACCCCGCTGACACGTCAACCTGCACCGACTTTGTGATGCGGTCACCGGCTCACGACGAGGAGTGGTCTCAGCTGGCGATACCGGACAATCCGGCAGGACGACCCGTGATCGGCGTCCACGGCGACGCCGTCTGGGTGATGTACTTCGGCCGCAGCACCGGGCTCGCGTGGACATCCCACGACGACGGCAGGATCTGGCAACACGCTTCGATGCCGTGCGAACCCGACCTCGGCGGTACGTTCGATCCGGTGAGCACGACGGTCATCTGGGCGTTCTGTGCGACCGGGACGCAGGGCGGACCGGCGCTGTCGACCAACGGCGGTGCGACCTACGCATTGAAGAACGGACCGCCCAACGACTTCTGGAACGGTGCGACGGTCGCGGCGCAGTCGGCGCAGAAGGCATTCGTCGGCGCCGGCAACAGTGCCATCCAGGTGACGACGAACGGCGGCCTCACGTATCAGACCCTCCCCCAGTTCCCGACCGCGTTGTGGATCGGGTTCACCGACTCTGCGGTCGGTTACGTGATCACCGAGGACGACATCACGCTCACTTCCCGACTCTGGCGAACGACCGATGGGGGCAGCGTCTGGAAGCTCGTTACCCTGTGAGCGTGACGACCGACCCTGTTGACCCCGCTGCATTTCCTGGCCCCGCCGAGCTCACGCATCTGCTCGTCGTGTCCGACATCGCTCGCTCCGTCGCCTTCTATCGCGACGTCGTCGGTGCCGAGCTGTTCCGCGAGTACGGCGGCACGAGTGCCGTGTTCCGGCTCGCGGGCACGTGGTTGCTGCTCGTCACCGGAGGTGGTCCCACCGCCGACAAGCCCACCGTCACGTTCGCACCGCCCCACGACCCGAACAGTGTCAGCAGTGAGATGACGTTCCGGGTCGGTGACTGCCGCGCCGTGTACGCCTCGCTCAAGGAACGCGGCGCGGTGTTTCTCACCCCACCCGTCGACCACGGTTACGAGGTTCGCTGCTTCTTCCGCGACCCCGACGGGCACCTGCTCGAGCTCAGCGAGGTGTCGTCCCCCGCGTCGCCGGGTTAGGGCTTCCTGTGCGGGACGACCAGAACCGGGCAGGGCGCGATCTGGAGCAGCCGGTGCGCGACGCTGCCGAGCAACAGCCCGCGGAGCGGTCCGCTCCCGACGCTGCCGAGAACGATCAGATCCGCCTGGGCCGTGGTCGCGGCAGCCGCGATCGGGTGCGCGGGACCGCTGATGGTGACCTGGTCCACCTCGAACGACACATCGATGCCCTCCGCCTGCAGCTTCGAGACCTGTGCCCCGATCCGAGTCTTGATCTCGGGTTCAAGCGCCTGCGCGTGGTGAGCGCCGCCGTGCCCCGGTACCAGCTCATCGACGTACACGACGACCATTCGCGCCTTCTGGTCGACCGCGAGACCCTTCGCGAATTCCAGTGCCCGGTCGCCGGCCGCGGAGCCGTCGGTTGCAGCCAGGATGACCTTGAACATGTCTCACCTCGTTGAACCCCTGACGATGCCCCCAGCATGTGATCGTGCGCCTACGGGTGCAGGGCGTGCACGCCGGCCGCCGTCGCGCAGGCTCCGACCACGACCACGAGGAACGGCGCACGCAGCCCGACGAGGAGGAAGGCGACCGCGAGGCCCGCAGCGCGCGAGTCGAGCAGGAGGTGGCTGCCCGTCGCGAACACGGAGACTGCGATGAGTGCGCTCAGCAACGTCACAGGGAGCGCCTCAAGCACTCGCCTCGCCATCGGTGACTCGAGCAGCCGCGCGGGGACGACGTAGCCGGCGAGCTTGAGCGCGACACAGCCGGCCGACGCGATGATCACGGCGATCCACAGCTTCATCGGCTGAACGCCAGCAGGAGCGCGACGCCGAGAAGACCGCCGACCAGGATCGGCGCGCCGACCGGGACAAACGGCACGGTCAGCAGCGCGATGGCCCCTGCCGCGAGTGCCGTCAACCGCATCCGAGCACTGGTGAGCCTGGGCGCCAGCAGCGCCGTGAACGCGGCGGGACCCGCGACATCGAGCCCGGTGGCGGCCGGGGATCCGAGGGCATTGCCTGCGAACGCGCCGACGATCGTCGAGAGGTTCCAGAGGACGTAGACGGTCAACGCCGTCGCCCAGAACGCCCACGCCGCGTAGCCGGCAGATGCCTCGGTGACGGCCATCGCCGTGCTCTCGTCGATCGTCACCTCCGCCATGAGCAGGCGGCGCCATCCCGTGGGACGGAGCAGCGCGTTGATCCGCGCCGCGTACAGCCCGTTGCGAGTGCCGAGCAGCAGCGCCGTGCCGACCGCGGAGAAGAGCGAGCCTCCGCCGCCGATGACGCTCACGAGCGCGAACTGCGATGCTCCCGAGAACAGCACGAGCGAGAGCAGGCAGATCTGCGCGAGGTTGAGGTGCGTCTCGACGGAGACCGCACCGAACGAGAGACCGAACGGAACGACGCTGACCCCGATCGTGACCGCGCGGTTGCGGATGCGGCGATGCGCAGCAGCGCGCAGCGCATCCCGGTGATCGTTGTTCGGCGCAGACATCGAACCGCAAAGCCTAGGGAAACGCTCGCGATTCGCGCGCGGCGATCGCGTTGACAGCTCGATCGCGCCGTCGCTACCCTACCGGGCATCCTTCAGACTCTGCAGCCACCCTTTCGTGCCGATCACGTCGGCAGCCTGTTGCGACCGGCGCGCCTGATGGAGGCGCGAGCGCGTCGCGCCGCGGGCGAGATCACCGCAGATCAACTGCGCGAGGTCGAGGACGGCGCGATCCGCGACGTCGTCGCGATGCAGCGCGACGTCGGACTCCGGTCCGCAACTGACGGCGAGTTCCGCCGGTCGGCATGGCACATGGATTTCATCTATCAACTCGGTGGCGTCACGCAGGCGGACGAGAAGCTGCACGTCCAGTTCTTCAATGACGAGGGAACACTGGACTTCGCTCCCGCCGCGTTGCGCATCAGCGACAGGATCACGCTTCGCGAAACGATTTTCGCCGACCACTTCAGGTTTCTGCAGTCAACAGTGACCGGCGGTGTGACCCCGAAGCTGACGATCCCCTCGCCGAGCATGGTGCACTACCGCGGCGGCCGCGCCGCCATCGATGCCGCGGTCTATCCGGACCTCGAACAGTTCTGGGACGACCTCATCGCCGCGTACGCGAACGAGGTGCGCGCGCTGGGCGACCTCGGCTGCACGTACCTGCAGCTCGACGACACGAGCCTCGCGTACCTCAACGACCCGCGTCAGCGCGAGTTGATCGCGTCACTCGGAGGCGATCGTGAGCATCAGCACGAGCTGTACATCCGCAACATCAACCGCGTGCTCGCCGCCAGGCCCCCGGGCATGCGCGTCACCACCCACATGTGTCGCGGCAACTTCCGTTCGTCGTGGGCGGCGGAGGGCGGCTACGATTTCGTCGCCGAAGCGCTGTTCGGTGAGCTCGCCGTCGACGGTTTCTTCCTCGAGTTCGACGACGCGCGCTCGGGCGGCTTCGAGCCGCTCCGCTTCGTCCCCAAGGGCAAGTCCGTCGTCTTGGGACTCGTGACGACGAAGCGCGGGACGCTCGAGCACAAGGACGACCTCAAGCGTCGCATCGACGCCGCGGCGAAGTACGTGCCGCTCGAGCAGCTCTGCCTTTCGCCGCAGTGCGGATTCTCGTCGACCGTCGAGGGCAACACGCTGACGTACGACGAGGAGGTTGCCAAGCTCCGCCTGATCGTCGAGACCGCTGCCGAGGTCTGGGGATAGCCGACGCGCCCCGGCCGGTGGGCATCCGCAACCGAACGCTTCGCGACCTTGCCAGATTCGTGGGTGTCGATTCGTATAGTGTGTCGCCGCCCTGAGCGGTCAGAATTCTCACCGCGGAACGCAAACTTGACGCGGGGGTCGCCATCCCCCACAGTATCTCGAGGGCGTCAAACGGGGCAAACGTTGAGAGGAGGATTCGGGGGGTGCATATCGACTTGTATGTCGCGTTGGCCGGGCTCATCGTGGGATGTGCCGTCGGCCTGACGGGGATGGGCGGTGGCGCACTGATGACCCCGATCCTGGTGCTGGTTTTCGGGGTGGCACCCCTCGCCGCGGTTTCGAGCGACCTGGTCGCGTCGCTGATCATGAAGCCGGTCGGTGCGGCAGTTCACGCCGGACGTGGAACGGTGCGCTGGAACCTCGCCGCCTGGCTCGCCATCGGCTCCGTGCCGTTCGCGTTTCTCGGTGTCGTGTTCCTCAAGTCGATCGGCAGCGCGACGCGGGTGCAGCAGGTCGTGAGCGTCGCGCTCGGCTCGGTCCTGCTCCTGGCAGTCGGCGCGTTGGTGTTCAAGATGTATCTCGATCACCGCAACGGCAACGCGCACGGTTCGAGCGAGCAGCTGGTCATCAAGAAGCTCCCGACCGTGGCCATCGGCGCATCGATCGGCTTCATCGTCGGCATCACCTCGGTGGGATCAGGGACGCTCGTCATCGTGCTGCTCCTGTTCCTCTACCCGCGTCTCCGCGGCTCGCAGATGGTCGGCACGGACCTGGCGCAGGCGATTCCGATGGTCGGCTCGGCGGCGCTGGCACACGTCGTCTTCGGTGATTTCAAGCTTGGCCTGACGGCCTCGATCCTCATCGGCAGCATTCCCGGTGTCCTCATCGGAGCTGCGATCTCGTCGTACGCGCCGACCGCGTTCATTCGAGGCGCACTCGCCGCCGTGCTTCTCGTCTCCGGCCTGAAGCTCGTGAGCGTGCCGACTCTCGCGATCGGCATCGTCCTGCTCGCATCCGTCGTCGTCCTGCTCGGGATCTGGGTCTGGATCCGCGCCAGCGGTCGCACCCTGCGCGAGGTGTCCGGCGAGACTGCGGTACAGGTCAAGTCACCCTCGCTCTCGACACCCTGACGGCTCAGGGCGCGGGCGGCCCCGCCAGGAGTCGTTCGCGGATCTGACGCATGCGCCCCTCGGAGTGATGCGGCAGCTCCCAGCGGGTCTCGAGCCACCACGCACATCCGGCATCGACCCAGGGCGACAGTTGAGCGGCCGCCGCCACGCGGTCGCTCGCCGGTGTCTCGCCGTCGACGATGATGTCGATGTCGGTCCCGCCCCGCTCAGCGAGCCACACTCGCAGGTCCCGAACGTCGTCCGGGCCGCCGGCGCGCCCGGGCACCGCCCACTGCGGGATCACCCCGTCGCAGCGCAACACCCGCTGCATCGACTTCGGACGCGGCCAGACACCGACCACCCAGATCGGCATCCGCTGCTGCACGGGCCGGGCGACCTCCCCGAGGTCCGCTCGGCTGCTCTCGAAGTGGTAGTGGCGCCCGTGGAAGCTCGAGCCTCCGTCCCAGAGCGTGCGAATCAGGTCGATGCCTTCGTCGAGGTACTCGGCGCGCATGCGGAGATCGATCACCTCGCCGGTGTCGGGGAGCTCGGTGTCCACCGCCCCGAGACCGACGGCGAGCACGGCCCGGCCGGCTGACACCTGGTCGAGCGTGATCACCTGGCTCGCGACCTTCCACGGACGCCGCCACGGCAGCGGCGTCAGCATCGTGCCGAGCTTGACGCGGTCGGTGCGTGTGGCCATCGCGGCCAGGAGCGTCCAGGCGTCGACGCCGTATGCCGCCTCCCAGACGAAGACGCCGTCCCAGCCCGCCTGTTCCGCCACCACGGCGAGTTCGAGCTGCTGTGCGGCGGTGCCGCCTGGAAGCACGACCCCGAACTGCATCCGTCCTCTCTCCACTACCGTGATCCGATGGGTCGGGTCGGACATACAACGATACCGCCGTCCCTTTTCGGCGGGTCAGCGCGTATTACTCCCATGCCAAGCAACGCGGCCGGCGCGCCGGCCGTCGTCGTCATGCTCGCGTTGCTGGTGGCATGCGGCACTCCCTCGGTCACGCCGACGACAGTGCCCGCGAGCCCGACGGCCTCCGCCTCACCGATGCCGACGCCGACACCCGACACCTGCTCGAACGCCGGCATGCTGGCCACCTGGAGCCCCACCCAGCTCGCCGAGCAGACGCTGGTGATCCCGGTGAGCGAGACCGACGTGACGTCGATCACGCCCGAGGTGGAGGCGGGCGCGGGCGGCATCATCCTCTTCGGGTCCACCGCGCCGGCCAACCTCGGCGAGGTGCTGAGAACACTCGCTGCGACAGCGCCCGGCGGCATCGCCCCGCTCGTGATGACCGACGAGGAGGGCGGCGCCGTGCAGCGGATGGCCAATCTCGTGGGGTCGATCCCCTCGGCCCGATCGATGGGCGCGACCATGACCCCCGCGCAGATTCAGTCGCTGGTCACAAGCAGCGCGAAGAAGATGCGGGCAGCGGGGATCACGATGGACCTCGCGCCGGTCCTCGACCTCGACAACGGGAACGGACCGAACAACCTGGATCCCGACGGCACGAGGTCGTTCAGCCTCAACGCGAACACAACGACGGCGGACGCCCAGGCCTTCGCGGCAGGACTCGCCGCCGGCGGCATCATCCCGGTCATCAAGCACTTCCCCGGGCTCGGGCAGGCATCGGCGAACACCGACGTGAAACCGGCCACGACCTTGCCGTGGACGACGCTCGAAGGAGCTGGACTCCTGCCGTTCAAGTCCGCCATCTCCGCGGGCGCCCCCGCCGTGATGATCGCCAACGCCGTCGTTCCGGGACTGACCACGCTCCCTGCCAGCATCTCCCCGAACGCGATCACCGGCGAGCTGCGCGACCAGCTCGGCTTTCAGGGACTCGTCATGACGGATTCGCTCTCGGCCGGAGCGCTGGTGGACATCGGCTACACCGTGCCGAAAGCCGTCGTCGCCGCGATCGCCGCCGGTGCGGACATGGTGCTGTACACGGCCGCCGCGGCGAGCGTCGCGTCGCTGACCACGAGCACCGTCGCGGCGTTGGTCGCCGCGGTCGGCGCCGGAACGCTCGATCGCAGCCGGCTGGAGAGCGCGGTGGTGCACGTGCTCGCAGCCAAGGACGTGGATCTCTGCGCGGGCTGACGCGCGGTCAGCTGTTGGTCTCGTCCGGCGGGAACAGCGCGGGATCCGGGAACTCGGCGGCCGGAGCATCGACCTCCTCGCGCTCCGGACACGTGGCGTCGAGCGTGTACGAGGTCATGGACAGCGAGCCGAACGTGTAACCGTCGACGAGCACATCCAGCGTCTGCCCGCCGGCACCTGCCGCACCCGCGAGGTACAGCAGCGGCAGGAAATGATCCGGGGTCGGCACGGCGAGACGGAACTCCGGGCGGGCATCGACGGTGAGCACGTCGGTCGGTGTCTCGAGCATCTTCTCGCGCACCGCGCCGTCGAAACGCTCGGCCCAGTCGAACGCCCCATCGGGATTGGCGAAGTCCATGCCGCCGAGGTTGTGCACCACGTTGCCGCTGCTCAGCAGGAGGACGCCGGCATCGCGCAGCGGCGCGAGCCTCGCCCCGAGGTCGAGGTGGTAGTCGAACGGCTTGGCGGCGTTGATGGACAGTTGCACCACTGGGATATCGGCGTCGGGAAACGCATGGGCGAGCACCGACCACGTGCCGTGATCGATTCCCCAGCTGTCGTGGTCGAGTCCAACCCACACGGGTTTCGCGATCTCCGCCACCTCCTCGGCGAAGCTCGTCGAACCGGGCGCGGGGTACTGGAAGTCGAACAGCGCCTGTGGGAAACCGTAGAAGTCATGGATGGTGCGGGGCGAGGGCATCGCGGTCACCGCAGTCGAGCCGATGTACCAGTGCGCGGAGATCGCCAGGATCGCGCGCGGGCGGGGAACCGATCTGCCGAACGACGCCCATGCCGCGGTGTATCGATTCTGCTCGAGCGTGTTCATCGGACTGCCGTGTCCGAGGAACACCGCGGGCATCGGAGCTGCGGTCATCGCATGCATCCTACCCGCGCGCCGGGCAATCAGCTCCCGGAACGCTCGAAGGTGAGTCCCATCCCGCCCTCGGAGATCGTCAACGTCGTGCCCGAGATCCACGCCTGGCCGACGTTGGCATGTCCCGCGATTCCCGCATGGAGCTGTCCCTGCGCGTCGACCGACCAGCGACCGGTGGTTCGACGCCCGTTCGGCGCCGTGGACGTCGCGGTCCCATCCGCCGCGAAGGTGACGGTCATGAACGCGCTCGTCCATGTGCCGACGATCGCGTCTGTGAGCGGACGCGCATCACGTTGTTCCGTCGGCGGTTCCACAGCGTTCTGGCGCATCTGCGCCTGAAACTGCGATGCCATGGCGGCCATGTTCGCTCGCATCTCGGCACGCGACGTCTCGTCATGACCGTGATGTGTGAGCAGGTCCTGGACCATGCTCTGTGCGCTCGCAGGCGTGAGCGCCGGCATCACGGGGTACGGCAGATGCTCCAGATTGACGACGCGGCGGCTCTTCGGCAGGTAGTACACGCTCGCCAGCTCGCGAGGTGCATGGCCGCGATCGCGGGGATGTCGGCGCGAGTCGCGACGCGGAGTGCGGTCCGTGGGTCGGGGGGCGGCACGGGACGATGGTACGCAGGCGCCATGCCGGCACCGCCCGATCGACGATCGATATCGGCCGCGCTGCTAGCATGGCCGCTCAACGAAACGCGGAGGGCGACGGATGCCGGCATCGCGGGTCAGAACACTGGCGATCGCAGCATCGACGCTCGGATCACTGTTCGTCACGCAGCAGGCACACGCGTCCGCGCCGGCTGCTGTCGTTCCGGCGGCAGGGCATCCCGCGCTGTGGGGCATCGACACGACCGACAACGTGCAGACAAGCGGCGACATCACGCAGACCGAGGCAGACCTCGGCACACCGCAGTTCGTCGGCCGGTACCTCGTCTACAGCAGCCGGCTGTCCACAACCGAAGCCGCGTACATCCACGGGCTGGGAATGTCGATCCTCCTCATCGACGACCCGAATCACGTGTTCACGTCCGGAGGCGTCGACGCGCAGGACGCGATCGCGCATGCTCGGGCGCTCGGCGTGCCCCATGGCATCGCGATCTTTCGCGATGTCGAGACGAACGATCCCATCACGTCGACCTACATCGCCGCGTACGTCGCGGCCTTCAGCGGCTCCGGATACATCGCGGGGTTCTACGAGAACGCGATCAACGGACCGTTCGACAGCGCCTACTGCGGTGCGGTCGCGTCCAACAAGGCGATCGCCAACAAGACGCTGCTGTACTCGAGCGAGCCAGAGCACACCGGCAGCAACCCGCGCCGATCGGCCAGGCCGCATTTCGGTCCGAACGTCCCCGCGTGCGCGAATCGCACGGCCGCGTGGCAGTACCTGGAGCGCGGGCTCTTCCCCGCGGGGACATGGCCGAACGTGGACGTCGACGAGCTGGCGGGACGCTTTTCCGCCTTTCTCTGGAGCTGATTCAACGCCGCGCTCCCGAGGCTGGCGCTCCGCGCTAGCGGTCCGTGCAGGGCACCAGGTCGTTCGAGTGCCCTTCGGCCGCTGCGGCACGGTTGGCCTGCCCGAAATCGCCCGCCGCCCAGAATGCGGCCCATGCGCGGACAAGCCGTCCGCGTCCACGAAGCTCGCGCATCTCACGGCGCTGCTGCGCGCGAGTCCTCGCCATCACCGCTTTGAGCATATGCTCCTGCTCGGCCACCTGGGCCATCTCGATCAGTTGGGGTCCGTACATGTTCTTCGCCTCCGGCTCGTAACCACCCAACGTGGTTCACTAGTGACATCGTACTCCACTTACAATCACTTGTCAAATGCGTATACTGGTGACGTAAGCGATGAAGGACCCCGAACCACGCACCCCCGCTCCGGGCTCCCTGCTGCTCGTCCAGCGGTTCCTCAACAGCACCGAGATGCCCGACGGGGTCGATCAGCTCCGCACCGCTCCGCTCGCCGCCGAATGGCTCGAACGGGTTACCGGCGTGCCGGTCACCGTCTCTGAGAAACAGCTGGCGCGGCTCGTCGCCACGCGGGAGGCGCTCCGGGATCTGCTCGAGGCTCACACTGGCGAGAACGTCGATCCGGGCGTGCGTGTGAGATTGCAGAAACTCCTGGGCCACGCCCCGCTGCGACCCGTCTTCACGGACGACGGGGCGACACTCGCCGTCGACTGCGCCGGCGTCGACAGCTTCCTCGGCATGATCTCGACGTCCATCGTCGAGGCGACGCTGATGGGCACCTGGGATCGCCTCAAGGTCTGCCGGAGGCATAGCTGCCGCTGGGCCTTCTACGACCACTCGAAGAACGGCTGCAGCTGCTGGTGCTCGATGCGCGCCTGCGGCACCCGTGAGAAGGCGCGGGCATACCGAGCCCGGCGCCGCCCCATGGCCGCCACCCCAGGCTGACCGGCCCTCGACCTAACAGCAGCGCCCAGATCTGCCTCGCGGCGCGCACACCGGTCCGCCGCTGCCGCTCAGATCTCCTTGCGCCGGTAGTTCCACACGGCGAGGCCCACGATGCCCGCGACCCAGCACAGCGTCCAGAGCAGGAACGCGAGCGACGGCGGCGACTGGACGAAGAACGGGTTGCCTGCCCGCTCGGTCGTGGCACCGAGCACCGCGCGATACAGCACCGGCTCGAGCTCGTACACCGAACCCCGCCACAGCGCGTCGGTGGGGAGCACCAGCTGGCTGACGGTCCCGGCGTTGCTGATGGCGGCGTTCCCGAAGACTTCGCCGATCGCTCCCGCGATGCCACCGATCCATGCGACGAAGAAGAGCACGAGTGCGATCACGCCGGCCGTCATCCCCGAAAGCCAGGTGCTGAGCAGCAGCGCAAGCGACATCACCACGATGCCCTCGGCGATCAGGTACGCGCCGAGGGCTACGGGTCCCGGCGGAACATAGTTGCTCGTGGCATTCACCACGATCAGCTCCAGCGCCGTCGTTGCGCCGACGTAGACGGCGATGAGCGCCGCGAACCCGAGCCACTTGCCGAGCACGATCTGATACCGGCTCACCGGGCGTGCGAGCATCGCGAGCGCGACACCGGACTCGACCTCGCTCGAGATCGACGGCGACGCGGTGACCACCGCGCTCAGCGCAAGCACGCCGCTGAACATGAACTCGACGAGGACGAGCACCTGCGACGTTGCCAGGCGCACCTCATCGGCCGGAATCCGCGTGCCGTTCGAATCGGTCAGCGTCGCCAGATGCTGGAAGCCCCAGCCGGTGAGACCGATCACGACGAGCGTGAGGATCGCCAGCGCGAGGAGGAGCTTCCGCCGCGCCGCCTCGCGAACCGTCAGCCTCGCAATGGTCAGGATGGCCATGCCGCCTCCTCGTCGCGCAGCAGCGCCAGGAACCGTTCCTCGAGGGTCTGACGCACCGGCTCGACCGCGTAGACGCGCGCGTCCATGCCGACGAGATCGGCGATCAGATCAGGGACGGACTCGGCGCCGACGCCGGTGACGATGAACCAGCCGTCATGCTCGGAGACCGTGCCGCGCCGTGCGAGCGCCGCCCGCGCGACATCCGTCACCCCCGAGAGTCGCATCCGCACCCCTGCTGTGCCGAGCAGCTCGTCAAGGCTCCCGGTCGCGAGCACACGGCCGTTGGACACGACCGCGACACGATCGCAGACCTGCTCGACCTCGCCGAGCAGATGCGAATTGAGAAACACCGCGCATCCACGGTCGCGGAGGCCCCGGATGATGTCGCGCGTGTCGGCACGTCCGACGGGATCGAGCGCGGAGGTGGGCTCGTCGAGCACCACGAGCGCAGGGTCGCCGAGGAGGGCGACGCCGAGGCCCAGCCGCTGCTGCATGCCTTTCGAGAACGTCTCGACCTTCGCATCGGCGTGCCCCGTGAGTCCGACCGTGGCCAGCGCCCCGGAGATCTGCGCGGGCCATTGCGCGCGGGCGATCGCGGCGAGCCGGCAGTGGAGGGCGAGCACCTCGCGCGCACTCAGCCAGCCCTGGTAGCGGAACAGCTCCGGCAGGTAGCCGATCCGGCTGCGTGTCTGCCGGTTGCCGGCGCGAGCTCCGAGCACCCACGCCTCGCCGCCGGTTGGACGCGTGAGGCCGAGGAGCAGTTTCACGGCGGTCGTCTTGCCGCTGCCGTTCGGCCCCAGAAAGCCGAACACCTCGCCGCGGGGCACCACCATCGTGAGGCCCGACAGCGCGACGGCGGGACCGTAGTGCTTGGTCAGCTCGAGCGTCCGGACGGCGGGCTCATCCTTGCCGACGGCGATGGTCGTGCCGTCGGGCATCAGCGCACGGAGCGGGCGATGCCGAGTGCGTCCGCGGCATTGACGGTTCCGGCGACCACGTACACCACGCCATTGTGTTGCCAGAGCACCACGCTGCCGATCCCCGTTGAGTCGCCGATGAGCAGTCCGGAGGCTCCGTTGATGCTGACGGTCGACGCGCTCGCGACGTCGATGGGGATCGGGATCGGCACGGTCTGCTCGGGGTCGCGAATCGCGCGGATCTCGGCCGCCACGCCCGTGGGTATCCCCGGGACCGAGAGGAGATAGTTCTCGAGCGTTCCCACTGTGACCCCGGTGGACGAGACCGTGGGAGTCCGGGACGCGACGACGACGACGGCCGCCCCGCTTGACGGCAGCGTGCCACCGCCGTTGTAGAGGCTGCTGACATCGAGGCCGTACGAGATCACCATCGCGGGATTGATCGAGACGGTGAGGGTGCTCCCATCGAGGCCTGCGGGCAGCGCCGGCAGCTGGCCGCCCGACCGGGCTGCCGCTGCACGCGCGAGGCGCTCGAGAAAGGTGAACGAGACGTCCGTGCCGTTGACCACCGCGTACCGCGGCGCGCCATCAACTCCCGCCGGCGCCGAGATCTCGGGCGCGGGGATCCCGGCCAGCGCCGCGGCGGCAGCGGCGTTGGCCTCGGGCGTGATCCGGAGCGGGGTCGAACCACCGGTCACGGTCCCGTACCCGGTGAGCCCGGCAAGGGATCGCACGTCCGTGGCCGTCACCGGCACCGCGGCGAACTTGGATGGCTGGAACAGGCTGAGAAAGTCCTGCGCGCCACCGCTGACCACGAGCAGCACGCTTGCGCCGGCAGCGCAGGCGATGCCCGCCATCGCCCGCCCACCCCATGTGCCGAGCGGGCGGCGCGGCGCGGGCGCGTGGCGGATGTTCCGTCCGGGAGCGGTCAGGGCCACGGCGGATGCCTCGGCGGCGCCGAGACGCAGACGGGCCGCATCGATATCGACATCGGGCCGATTCGAGGCGAACATCGCTCCGGCGCTGGTGGCGTCCGCGGTGATCCCCGCGAGCCGCCGCCGGCAGCGGTCGCACGATTCGAGGTGACCCCGGGATCGCGCATCGATCGCGACCGGTTCGTCCAGACTGCGACGGAGTGTCCCGTCAGAGAGATGCATCGCCAACCTCCTTGCGCAGGCGCGCTTCCGCGCGCCGCAGCCTCGTTCCCACCCCGTTCACGCCAATGCCAAGTGCCGTCGCGGTTTCCGCATAGCTGAGCCCGCTGTAGCGCAGCGCGAGCACCGTCGCGTCACGCGCCGGAACACGAGCGAGCGCGGCCCTGATCGCCCGCCGGGTCTCGGCGACCTCGACCGCCGCCTGGGGATCGTCGGACTGCGAAACGCCGGTCGCGAACCGCTCCTCGCGCGCCCCGCGACGGCGACGGCTCCGGATCGCGTTGAGCGCCCTGTGCACGGCCGCGGCGTGCAGCCAGGCCGGCGCCTGGGCGCCAGGGTCGTTCCCGAACCGCCGGTGCAGATCGAGGAAGACCTCCTGAGCGACGTCCTCGGCGGCCGCCTGGTCCGCGAGCACCCGCGCGGCGATGGCGGTCACCCGCGCGTACTCGGCCACGAAAAGACGCTCGAAGCCGGTCGAGGTGGCGACGACCGGCGCGCGGGACGGCCTCACGCTCACGAACGGTACGGCGTGGACCGGGGCGGCACTGGAATCAACCACACCAGAGAAGCACCGCCGACCCCGGCTTTGTGACATCGCTCGGCGCTCATCCGCGAGCACGGTGGCACTGAGTACCCTTCGCGGCGATGTCCGACGCGATCACCAGCCGCCTCCGGCGCCTCACACCGGGCTGGCTCATCGTGGTGGCCGCCTTCGTCGTGATCCTCTGCGTGATCGTGCGGAGAGGCGGTGATCCGGACATCTTCTGGCACATCGTCACGGGTCAGTGGATGGTCGACCACCACCAGGTGGTGTCGCAGGATCTCTTCACCTTCACGGTGGCCGGCAAGCAATGGATCGATCCCGAGTACACCACCGAGATCATCGCGTACCTGCTCTTCAAGGTTGGGGGGCTGACGCTCGTCTCCCTCGGATTCGCCGCGGTCACATTCGTCGGATTCGTGCTCATCTGGCGGCGCGTCGGGCTGGAGATGAGCAACAAGGTCATCGCGGCGATCGCCATCGGCATCGCGGGTCTCGGCGGCGCGGAGGTCTGGGGGCCGCGCCCCCAGATGATCACCTTCGCGTTCACCTGCCTGGAGTTGCTCTGGCTCGACCGCTACCTGCGAGGCAGATCGCGCGCGATCTACTGGCTCCCGCTGGTCATGATCGCGTGGGCAAACCTCCACGGCGGCTTCCTCTTCGGGCTGGTCCCGGTGGGCATTGCCGCGTTCGTCGAGGCGGTCCACTGGATCCGTCGAGTCGACGGCGACGAGCACAGGCGACGCGTCCGCAACCTCGTGATCATCTTCGTGGCGTGTGTCGTGGCGGCCGTGCTCAACCCGCGCGGCATCAGCCTCTACGGCTACGTGATCCAGCCGCAGTTCTCCGGCGTGCAGCAGAGCTTCATCGCCGAGTGGCAGTCACCGAACTTCCACGTGCTGGAGGAGCGCGGCTTCGAGGCGATGCTGCTGCTCGTCCCGATCGCCTTCGCCCTTCGCCGGCCGTCACTCTGGGATGTCTGCCTCACCCTCGCGGTGAGCTATCTCGCGCTGTCGGCAGTGCGTCACTCGGCGCTGTTCGTCGCGGCCGAGACGCCCCTGCTCATCTGGTCGTTCTCCGGCGGATGGCAGCGCTTGGCACCGGCGCGACGCATCACCGAGTGGATGGCGCCGCGGTCGAAGGCGATGCTGGGTGGTGCCGTCGCCGTGCTCGTCGTCGCCAGCGTGGGGACGGGCCTCTTCGTGCGCTCGACGCTCTCGGGACAGACGAGGGCGACTGCCGCGAACTTTCCCGTCGGCGCGGCGGACTGGCTCGCGGCGCATCCCACCGTGGGGACGCACATGTTCAACCAGTACGGGTGGGGCGGCTACCTGATCAGCCGTTTCTACCCCGAGCCCGACCGACGGGTCTTCTCGTTCGGTGAGGCGACGCTCCTCGGCAGCAAGGTGATGCAGCAGGTGGCGGACGTCGAGCTCGGGAACCCCGACTGGCAGCGGATCTTCGCCGAATACGGCATCGACTACGTCATCGACGTCCCGGAGGCTCCCGCGGTCCTCGCGCTGGAGGTCGACCCCCAGTGGACCAAGGTATATGACGATGGACTTGCCGTCATCATGGTCAAAAACTCAGCGCTCGGCTGAGCGGGCGCGATGAACCCGGTGAGCGTCTCTCCGCGACACCCTGCCCTGCGCGACGCGGCGCCGCGGGTGTTCTGGCTGGACGATCCCGAGGCACCGCAGCCGGCAGCGCCGCTTGACGGCAACACCGAGTGCGATCTCGCCATCGTCGGCGCGGGGTTCACGGGCCTCTGGTCAGCGTTGCTGGCCAAGCAGCGCACACCGTCGCTCGACATCGTGATCCTCGAAGCACGGCGCACGGCCGCGGCCGCCTCGGGCCGCAACGGCGGGTTCTGCGATGCCAGCCTCACGCACGGTTTCTCCAACGGCCTCAGCCGTTTCGCCGCTGAGCTGGACACGCTGGACCGCATGGGGATCGAGAACCTCGACGCCATCGAGACGACCATCGCCACGCACCACATCGATTGCGGCTTCGAGCGCACCGGGATGCTCGATGTCGCGACCGCCCCGTGGCAATACGACGAGCTCAGGGAGCTCGCCGGTGTCATGCGTGAGCACGGTCACACGGTGGATGTGCTCGACCCCGTGGCGATGCGCGACGAGGTTCAGTCGCCGTCCTACCGCGGGGGGTTGTGGGTGCACGGCACCACCGCGATCGCCAACCCCGCGCGTCTCGCCTGGGGATTGCGCAGCGCATGCCTGGAGGCGGGCGTGCGGATTCACGAGGGCACGCCGGTGCGCTCGCTCCACCGCATCGCGGACCGCATCCGTCTCGACGCACCGCCTGGCGCGCTCACCGCGAAGCGCGTCGCGCTCGCAACCAACGCCGACCGTCCACTGCTCGCACGACTCCGGCCGTTCATCCTTCCCGTGTACGACTATGTGCTCGTCACCGAGCCGCTCACGGCTGCGCAGCTCGAGTCGATCGGATGGAAGCACCGCCAGGGAATCGGCGACAGCGGCAACCAGTTCCATTACTACCGGCTCACCGCCGACTCCCGAATCCTCTGGGGCGGGTACGACGCCATCTATCACTACGGCAACCGCGTCGGTGCGAAGCTCGAACAGCGCGCTGCGACATTCGACAAGCTCGCGGAGCACTTCTTCGCGACGTTTCCCCAGCTGGCCGGGCTCCGCTTCACGCACCGATGGGGTGGTGCCATCGACACGTGCAGCCGCTTCTGCGCCTTCTGGGGAACGAGCCACGGCGGACGCGTCGCGTCTGCTCTCGGTTACACCGGCCTCGGTGTCGGGGCGTCCCGTTTCGGAGCCCAGGTCATGCTCGACCTTCTCAGCGGGGAGCCCACGGTGCGAACCCGCCTGCGCATGGTGCGGACCCGCCCGCTCCCCTTCCCGCCGGAGCCGTTCCGATACGGCGTCGTCCAGCTGACGCGGTGGTCGCTGGACCGCGCGGACCGCAACGAGGGCCGGCGGAACCTCTGGCTCAGGACCCTTGATCAGCTCGGACTGGGCTTCGACTCCTAGGATCGTCACCCTCCCGAGTCGGTGAAAAGCTTCATGGCGTGTACTATCCGGGGCATGAAGCAACACGGCGCACGTCCGCCCCGATGACCAGCCGGGTGTTCGCCGCGATCGGGAGCTTCTCCGTCCGCTTCCGCTGGCCGGTGGTGATCGGGTGGGTCGTGATCACGATCTTCTCGGTCAAGGCGTTCCCCGGTCTGTCGGACGTGGCGAAGGACTCGCAGAGCAGCTTCCTGCCCGCCAACTCCCCCTCGGTCATCGCGGAAGGCCTGGCTCAGCCCTTCCAGGATTCGAAGCACGGTGTCGCGAGTCTCGTGGTGGCTCGTGAGGCGACGACGCTGTCGCCCGCGGACAGACAGCAGATCGCCACCGAAGAAGCGACCATTCGCTCGATCCCCGGCGTGCTGCGCGTGCAGGACTTCGGTCTCTCGCCGGACCAGCACGCCGAGCAGGCGCAGATCGTGACGGACCTTCCCCCGTTCAGCGCCGGAAGCGACGCGATCTCCCTCGTTGCGGCGATCCGCCACACATTCCCCAGCGACTCTGGTGGGCTTGCGTTCCATCTCACCGGGAGCATCCCGGGGTTCGTCGATCAGCAGAGCCAGTCGAAGAGCTCCATGGGTGACATCCAGAAGTTCTCGCTGCTGTTCATCATCGTGCTGCTGCTCATCGCCTTCCGCGCAGTGCTCGCACCGCTCGTGACGCTCGTGCCGGCGGCGTTGGTGCTCGCGCTCGCGAGCCCCGTCATTGCGGGGGCGACACACCTCGGCGTGCAGGTGTCCGCGATCACGCAGTTCATCCTCATCGTGCTCGTGCTCGGCGCGGGCACCGACTACGGATTGTTCCTCGTCTTCCGAACCCGCGAGGAGCTCCGCCGCGGACTCGAACCCAAGGACGCCGTGCGTCGCGCCGTGGCGACGGTGGGTGAGTCGATCACGTTCAGCGCGCTCATCGTCATCGCGGCGCTGATGTCGTTGATCATCGCGCAGTTCGACTTCTACCAGAGCCTCGGGCCTGCGCTCGCGATCGGGATCGCACTGATGCTGATGGCGGGCCTGACGCTCCTGCCCGCGTTGCTCGCGATCTTCGGACGCGCCGTGTTCTGGCCATCGAGAGCGCGACTCGTCGAGAACCCTCGCACGAACATCTACGGACGCATTGCCGGAGTCGTGGTGCGCCGCCCGCTCCCGGTGGCGGTCGCCGGCGCGATCATCTTCGGCGCAATCGCGCTGGGACAGATCGGCACGACCACGGCGGGATTCGCCGACCAGTCCGCCCCGACGGGCACCGACTCCGCAGCCGGCGACACGCTCATCACGGAGCACTACGGCAGCGCGAACCTCAACGCCACGGAGTTCCTCTTCAAGTTTCACAGCCCGATCTGGTCGCACGCCGGCGACCTGCAGACCATCCAGACGTCGCTGACTGCGCGCGGCGCCTTCGCCACCGTCGAGGGACCGCTGGCATTCTCCGGTCAGCCGCTGACGCCCGACCGGCTCGTCGCGCTGCACAACTCGGGGAACGCGCAGGCGCTCGAGGCACTCGCGCGATTCGTCAGCCCCGACGGACGCACGGTCCAGTACATCGCGGTGGAGCGCGGCGGTGGTGCGCTCCCCATCACGGACATTCCCTCGGTGCGCGCACTCGCGACCAGCACCGGTGCGAGCGTGAGCGCGCAGGCTTCCGGTGTCTTCGGGATCCAGCCGTTCGCGTATGACGTCGACCGACTCTCGTCCTCGGACCTGTGGCACATCATCCCGGTGGTGGCCATCCTCATCGCCATCCTGCTCGCGATCGTCATGCGCAGCCTCGTCGCACCGCTGTACCTGGTGACGAGCGTGCTGCTCTCGTACCTCGCCGCGCTCGGGCTGACGGCGATCATCTTCGTGCACCTCGGCGGTCAGGACGGCATCAACTTCGTCCTGCCGTTCCTGATGTTCGTGTTCCTCATGGCGCTCGGGTCCGATTACAACGTGCTCGTCATGACACGCATACGGGAGGAGTCGCATCTCCTGCCGACGCGTGCCGCGGTGCGCCAGGCCATCGGCGCGACCGGGACGACGGTCACCACCGCCGGTCTCATCCTCGGCGGCACCTTCGCCGTCCTCGCGTTCGCCGGCGGCGGTGCATCGGGGGGATCGCAGATCCAGCAGATCGGCTACGGCGTGGCCTTCGGCGTGGTCATGGACACGTTCGTCGTGCGCACGATCCTCGTGCCCGCGATCGTCGTGCTGCTCGGACGCCGCAACTGGTGGCCGTCGGGGCTGTGGCGTCAGGGCGAGCCTGCGGCTGTTGACGCCGCCGCGCCGGAACGGGTGGCGAGCGAGCCTGTCGGCATTGGGAGCGATTGAGATGAGCACTGCGGGACAGAATCGGGACGCACTCGCGGCCGGGCAGCAGGCCCTGGCCGCCGCCGCGGAGTCGCTGACGCACGATCAGCTCGTTGCGCCGTCGTACTGCAGCGACTGGAACATCGCCCAGGTGCTCTCGCATCTCGGGAGCGCCGCGGAGAGCTTCGGCATCTATCTCGAAGCGGGTCTCGCTCATGCAGACCCACCCGATCCCGGGGCCGCGGCGCCGATCTGGGAACGGTGGAACGCGATGACGCCCGAGGAACAGCGTCGAGAATCGATCGTCGCATCGGCGGCGTTTCTCGAGCGCGTGGATGCCATCCCGCCGGCGGAGCTCGCATCGTTTCACATGCAGCTGTTCGGGATGGATGTCGACGCGGCGCGACTGCTCGGGATGCGACTCGCCGAGAGTGCCATCCACACGTGGGACATCGTCGTCATGCACGATCCTTCGGCGGTGCTCCCCGGCAATGCGGTCGACGACATGGTCGACCACCTCAGCGACCTCGCCGAGTGGTCCGGGAAGACCGGCAGCGTGCCGCTCGAGGTGGAGATCGTGACCACGGATCCGATCCGATTCTTCCGGCTGTCGGTCGGCGACGCAGTGTCGCTCGCACCATCGACCTCGGACCACGCGACCGCGACGCTGCGGATGCCGTCGGAGGCGCTGGTCCGACTCGTGTACGGCAGGCTGGATCCGGATCACACGCCAGCGTCGGTCGAGGCGGAAGGCGTCGACCTCGACGCGGTGCGTGCGGTGTTCCCGGGGTTCTGAGCCCGCCGCTCAGCCGTAGTCACCAGCCGGCCTCACCGGCTCCCTCGCCGCGAGGTACGCGACGACTCCCATGATCAGAATCGCCATACCGATGCTCACCCCGCCGGTCCCCCAGTTGAGGCCGCCGCGCGCGTGAGAAACACCGAGCCAGTCCGCGAATGAAGCTCCCAGTGGACGGGTGATGATGTACGCGAACCAGAAGGCCACGATGGCGTTCAGGCTGAACCAGCGGTGGGCCACGGCCGGCACCGCGATGAGGACGGTGAACGCGACCCCGGAGACGAAGTAGCGGCCATCGTGCCGAAGATCGCGACCATCGCGACCGCGAGCCAGTAGGTCCACGCGTTGTAGCGGCCCACGGCGAACTGGACCACGAGGCTGATCGTGAGGCCGACCGCCCCGATCGCCACGGCCACGATCGGGGCGAGCTGATGCACCAGGAGGTCGGACGTCGCCTCCCCCATGCCGGTGGTGAGCACCTTGGCGATCCAGAAGGCAACGGTGACCTCTGGGACCTTCCGGAACGAGGTCAGAGCTCGTTCGGGCACCGATGCAAGAGAATCCACGACCATGCTGCAACTCGAAGGAGTATCGAAGCGCTACGGTGATCTCGAAGCACTCCATGAGTTGAGCCTTTCGGTGCGCGACGGGGAGATCTTCGGATTCGTCGGCGCGAACGGGGCCGGCAAGACGACCACGATGCGGGTCGTGCTGGGTGTCCTCGAGGCGGATGCAGGCAGCGTCCTCTGGAACGGCGCCGAGATCACCTTCGCGCTGCGACGCCGCATCGGCTACATCCCCGAGGATCGAGGCCTGTATCCAAAGATGACCGTGCTGGCCCAGCTCGACTACTTCGGCCAGTTGCACGGCATGAGGCGACGCGAGGCGCGCGCCTCCGCGCTCGCCCTTCTCGAACGGCTCGGCCTCGCGGACCGCGGGGCGAGCCAGCTCCAGGCACTGAGCCATGGCAATCAGCAGCGCGTTCAGCTGGCCGCAGCCCTGGTCTTTGCTCCGGATCTCCTGGTCCTCGACGAGCCCTTCGCCGGCCTGGACCCGGTCGCGGTCGATGCGATGTCAGAGGTGCTACGCGCCCAGGCGGACGAGGGACGACCCGTCGTGGTGTCGAGCCATCAGCTCGACATCGTGGAGCGGCTGTGCGACCGCGTCGGCATCATCAACCACGGCCAGATGGTCGCCACCGGGACGGTCACCGAGCTGACCGACCGCGGCCCGCTGCGCTTCTGGGTGGACGTCCCCGGTGCCGCTGCGGGCTGGTACGACGGCATCCCGGGAGTCACGCTCGTCGAACAGGACGGCACGCGATGGCTGCTCGAGCTCGCCGACGCCGCGAGCGAGCAATCGATTCTCACGAAGGCGCTGACCATCGGCCCCGTGCACGAGTTCCGGCGTGATCGGCCTGCGTTGAGCCAGCTGTTCCGCGACGTCATGAGTGAGACGGCGATCAAATGAACAGCCGGTCGCTGGTGCGAGTGATCGCGAGCCGTGAGTTCCTGGCCCGGGTGAGGTCGCGCGTCTTTGTCATCACAACGGCACTGACCGTGATCGGCATCGCCGGCTACATCGTGCTGCAGGCCTACGTGTTCAACAAATCGACGGCATCGCTGGATGTCGGGTTCGTGGGAACGGCGCAGTCGATTGCCGCACCGGTACGCGCGGAAGCCGCGGCCCTCGGGGAGACGATCAACGTCCATCCGTACGCGTCGGTCGCCGCCGGGAAGGCCGACGTGCAGAGCAAGGTGCTCGACGCGCTCGTCAGCGGGCCTCCCACCGCGACGACGGTCACCGTGAACGAGACGCTGGACGCGACCCTCCGGACTGCGCTCAACGACTCGGTTCGCGAGACCGTCCTCAACGACATGCTGACGCAGCACGGCATCGACCCCGCCACCGTCGACAACGCGATCGCCTCGGCGTCGGTTCACGTCGTCGAGCTCTCACCCGTCGACGCCGCGCGACTGCAGCAGATCGTGATCGGCCTTCTCGTCGCGCTGACGCTCTACGTCACGATGGTCATCTATGGCCAGCTGGTCGCCGCAGGCGTGATCGAGGAGAAGTCGAACCGGATCGTCGAGATCCTGCTGGCCACCGTGCGACCGTGGCAGCTCATGATGGGCAAGATCGTGGGCATCGGTCTCGTCGCTCTTGTTCAGGTCTTGATCACGGCGGCGGTTGCCATGGTGGTCGCGAGCGTGACCAAGCTCGTTTCGATACCAACCCTCGGTGTCGACGTGGTCATCAGCGGTGTTGTGTGGTTCGTGCTCGGCTACCTGATGTATGCGCTCTTGTTTGCAGGCGCCGGTTCGATGGTGTCGCGGCAGGAGGACGTCGGCAGCGTGACGATGCCGGTGACCCTCGTCCTGGTTGCGGCGTGGATCCTCGCGCTCACGATCGCGCTTCCCGATCCCGAGAGCGCGGGGACGACCGTGTTGTCGTTCATCCCGTTCTTCTCACCGGTGATCATGCCGATTCGCATCGCAGCGCACGTGGTGCCGTTCTGGGAGGTCGCGATCAGCGTCGTCCTCGTCGCCGGGACGATCTTCGCGTTCGCGGTGATCGCGGGGCGCATCTACCGCAACTCGGTGCTGCGCATCGGCGGCCGCGTGAAGCTCGGCGACGCGCTGGGGCTCCCAAAGACCGAACGTGGGGACCCGACCAACGCCACGATGTGAAGGGTCCGTCCCCTCCCGGGCTCAGTGGATGGGCGCGATCGCGATGCGATCCCGGCCGTCGCGTTTGGCTTGATACATGGCGAGATCCGCTGCCGCGACGACGTCGTCGAGTTGCTGCCCGTGGTCGGGGAAGACCGCGACGCCGATGGACGCCGTGACCCGCTTCATCTCAGAGGTCGGCGCGCGCAGCTCCGCCATCGCAGCCTGCAGCGCCTGGGCGACGCGCATGGCGCCGTCGACATTCGAGTTGGTGAGCACGATGAGGAACTCCTCGCCGCCGTAGCGCACTGCGTAGTCGCTGTCGCGAACGACGCGCCGGAGCGCTCTCGCGACGGCTCGGAGCACGGAATCCCCCGCCGCATGCCCTGCGCTGTCGTTGATCTGCTTGAAGTGGTCGAGGTCCATGAGGAGGATGCCGACACCGGCACCCGTGCGAATGCTCTGCGCCATGACCCGTGGCCCCATGTCGCGCCACCAGCGGATGTTGAAGAGGCCGGTGAGCGCATCGGTCAGCGCGCGTCGCTCGAGCTCGCCATACATCTGGGCGTTGCTCCACGCGGCCGCGGTGATGAAGCCGAGCAGTGCCGCGCGTTCGAGGTCCTGTTCGCTGAAGGCGTCGAGACCGTCGCGCCAGACATCGAGCATGCCGAGGCGCTGGTCGCCGGCGATCAGTGGGATCGCGAGCATGGATTCCGGCTCGCGTTGCGTTCCCGGGATCGTCGACGCGGCGGGATGCGAGTCCGTGTCGGCGCAGCGGTACGGCTGGCCGCGCGCGAACGACCACCCGGTGATGCCCTCGCTCAACGAGACGTCGTTCTCGGTGAGCCCCTCGGTCCCCTTGCCGGCGAGCACCCGTGCGCGGAAGCGATGCCGCTCCCAGTCGGCCTCGAAGAGCGCGAGCCGGTCGGCAGGGATCACCTGCGCCAGCCGATCCGCCGCCGCGTACAGGATCCGCTCGGGATCGTGCTCGGCCTGCAGCGCGCGCGCAGCCTCCACGAGAAAGCGGGCAAAGCTTCGATCGTCGAGGCCGGCACCGCCTGATTCGGGCATCGTGATCAGCTCGATCGGGGCGCGGAGTGTGTCGCCACGCTCGTGGAACACGCGGACCTCCCGGCGCTGAAACCACGCGACGGGCACGACTTCGTCGGTGGACTCGGCGTGCGCAGGGTCGAAGACGAGCGGCCTGGCGAGATGTGGGCCGACCCCGTACTGGACGCCGACCTCGGCGACCACCGACGCGACGGCCTTGCTGTCGATGCCGCGAGCGACGATGCGTCCGCCGAGACGGGCGACGAACACCACGGCGGCCGCAAGATCGGCCCTGGCGACCTCGCTCTCCACGAGTCGCGCGGGCAGCGCGGGATCGAGGAAGACGAAGTCGGCGCGCAGCTCCGCAATCAGGTGCGCGTCGCGTGTCGGGGACACGACACCGTCGACGGCGAGCAGGAATCCCAGGGTGCGAAGCTCGTGGAGCCGCATCAGCGCGAGCTCGTCGAGAGCGATGTCGGTCTCGGTGCGAACGATCCAGGCAACCTCGCTCGGATTCAAGCCCAGGCGTCGTGTCGTCGCGGCGACCGAGAACTCTCGCGCGTTGAGCACCTCGTGCGTCAGCGGGACGAGCATCACGGCCGGCCCAGTGTGCTGAGCAAGCGCGAGCGACGCACTGACAACGTCGCCGGCCGCGGCGGCGGCCGGGCGTGGGAGCGCCTCATACCCCAGATCGACGCCGTCGATGAGGTCGATGACCGGCTGCAGCGCGACGCCCGAACGCCTCCCCTCGGTGGCTCGATCGGACGACGCACTGCCCATCGTTGCTGCTTTCAAACTGCCCCTAGATTCCTTCGCTCATCGGAACGCTTCCCTTGTGGAGCCGGTCACACGTTCGCACCGACCATCCAACAAAACGGTGTCATCGGGGACTCTGTGCGCCTGACATCGAGACTCGAGGCTCGGGCCGTCCGGCCCTCCCGGAGGAGTGGGACGCCACCGCTTTCGATGCCGGCGGCGTCCACGACTCGCTCCTTACAACCCCGGGGTTCGCGCGGTTCAAGCGGCGGCGCCCCGACTCAACCAAGTCCCTTCTCATCCACCCGCACGGGTGGCGCCACGGTGCCCACGGCGAGACTGCCCGCGATGATCACGCTTCTCAGCCCGATCCGGCCGTGCGGTCTGCTCATGATGTCCTCCTCGGGGCGATGCCCCATGTGGCGTGCAGCCATTGTCTTAAGACCACTGCGACGCACCGCCATCCCAACCGATGACGAGGTAGTAACGCGAAGGGCAGAGCGCGGCGGCCGCGATCGCACTGGAGCGATCGGCGTGGCGTCCTCGACGTGCCGTCGATCTACGCGGGTGGCTTCCGGATGCGGCGCGCCGGGTGCGCGAACAGGCTGTAGATGGCGCCGAGGGCGACGATGATCACGACGACGATCAAGGTGATCCAGTCGTAGTTGAAGAGCGCTCCCCGGGGACTGCTGACGCCCGAGGGGATGAGGATGTTGACCAGCATCGCCGTGAGCCAGACGAGCCCCGCGATCATCACCGGGAGCGCCCAGGCGCCGAGCTTGAACGCACCGGCGGGCCGCCAGCCACGCAGCCGCGCGATCAACGCCGCCAGGACGACGAGCAGGAAGGAGAGGTAGATCCCGGATACGGCGAACGACACGAGCAGGAAGAGCGCGTTGACATGCGCGGGGATCGTGATGAAGAGGATCGAGATGTTCGAGGACGGGGTGAAGCGCGCGAGGACGGCGAAGAGCGCCGGGATGATCGCGGCGACGATGAGCGCATTGGCAGGCGTCCGGAAGCGCGGTGACACCCGCGCGAGGGTCGCGCTCGCCGGGAGCGCATGGTCGCGACTGTACGAGTAGATGACACGGGCGGCGGCGGCCTGAATCGCAAGACCGCAGCTGAAGAACGCGAAGCAGACGACGAAGAGCGCAAGGTCCTGGATGAACTGGCCGGAGACGTTGGAGCCGATGAGGAACGGCACCCCGCCGCTGACGGTCTGTGCAAGGCCGTTCTTCCCGGCCGGGATCGTGAGCAGCAGAGCCGCCACCAGCACGAAGCTGGTCACGCCGGCCGTGATCAGCGACGAGATGATCGCGCGAGGGACGCGCCGCGATGCCTGCACCACCTCCTCGGCGACGTCGCCGGCGGACTCGAAGCCGTAGAAGATGTAGACGTGGGCCAGGATGGCCACGAACGCCGCTCCCAGCCACCAGTTCCCACCGAAGTCGACACCAAGAGGATTGGACGCCACGGTCTCGGCGCCCTGCGAGCTGAACAGGAAGCCGAGATCATGGTGGAACCCGGTGATCGCCAGCAGGATGGCGATGCCGAACGTTCCGATGATCTCGAAGTAGACGCCGATCTGCGAGATCCGGCCGAGGAAGTTCACGCCGCCGACGTTGAAGGCGAGCTGGACGAGGATCAGCACGATCGTGAAGATCAGGATCTGGTTGGGATCGGCGAAGTTGAAGGTCGTGTGGAAGAGGCTGTTGAGCAGCGGGGCCGCGTAGATCACGAACCCGGTGTCGACGGAGGCGACGGTCATGATCAACGCCCAGCCGTAGATCCAGCCGACCCACCACCCATAGCCCGGGCCGATGAGGTTCTTGCCCCACTGGAACAGCGCGCCGGCGATGGGGTAGTGACTGCCGAGCTCGGCGAACACCAGGGCGACGAAGAGCTGGCCCACCACGACGATCGGCATGAGCCAGATGTAGCGAGGACCCGCGGTGCCCACCCCGAGCACGAAGAGGGAGTAGATGCCGACGACCGGCGAGATGTAGCAGAAGGCAACCGCGAAGTTCTCGAAGAGGTTGAGAACCCGCTTCAACTCCTGGCCGTACCCGAACCGCGCCAGCTGAGCGGCGTCCGCATCTCCATGGGCTGCCTGAGGGACAACTGGACTGCCGCTCATGGCTCCTCCATCCGTTGTGTGGCGCCGCCCCCGCCGGGCGGCGCGCGGGCGAAGTATCGACTACCGAATGAGTGGTCCGCAAGCGGTCGTGGTCGCGTCGACGTCGGCAACCAACCGTCTCCACCGTCTGCCCGAAACGGGAATGGGACCGGGCCCTGCAACATCTGCGAGGCATGGCCTCGCTCTCCCCCTTTGCGGCAATGGCGGCCGCGGTCACCCTCGGCGTCGCCGATTTCACCGGCGGCCGCGCCGGACGCAGGACGAGTGCGCCGAGTGCCGCGATCGGGATCGAGCTCGTCGGACTCATCGTCTTGCCGTTCGCGGTGCTGCTCCTCCCGCGCGGCATCGACGGGCTCGCGGCGCTCCAGGGGTTCGCCGGCGGTGCAGTCGGGGGCCTGGGCCTGATCGCCTTCTATCGGGCGATGGCGCTCAACCTCATCGGCGTCGTTGCGCCGATCACCGGGTTCGTGGCGGCGGCACTGCCGGTGGCGGTCGGTCTCATCGGCGGGGACCACCTCGGCGCCTGGCAGCTCGCGGGCATCGCGCTCGGGCTCGTCGGATTGCTCCTGGTCACCGGCGCCGGCAGTGAGACAGCGAAGAACGCGCGTCGCGGCGTGCTCCTGGCGCTGCTCGCCGGCGTCACCTTCGGACTGTTCTTCATCCTCTTCCATGCAGCGAGCCGTGCCGGCGTCACCGCGTTCCTGAGCGGACGCCTCGGCTCGAGCTTCGCCGCATTCCTTGCCGCGATCGTCAGCGGCACGTCGATCGCGATCCGCCGACCGGCGTGGCGGTTGATCGCGTTCGGCGGGGTGCTCGACGGAGTCGGCGTCGTGCTCTTTCTGTACGCGACTCACACCGGCCTGCTGTCGATCAGCGCGGTGCTGACGTCGTTCTACCCGGCGTTCACCGTGCTGTGCGCCCGGTTCCTGACGCACGAGCGGCTGACGCGGCTGCAAGCGCTCGGCGCGGTGATGGCCGTCGTCGCCATCGCACTCATCGCGGTGACGTGAAATGCAATCGCACGGCGCCCGGTGCCGGCTGCACCGGGCGTCGCGACGATCGTCAGACCGTGACGGGCGACGTGAGCGTTCCGATCGTGCCCCAGACGTCGGTCACATCCAGGACGACCGACTCGGGCTCCGGCGGCATCTCGGCGAAGCCGGCGTCGCGAAGGACCCTGCCGATGACCGGGTGGAGGCGGTCGTCGACGAACCGCTGGTGCGCCGCCTGCGACTCCCACACGTCGATGTACCGCAGTCCCCGCTCGCGCTGAATGACGAGGTGCACGATCAGGCCCTCGGGGACCGCCTCGCCGAGCTGCTCCATGATCGTTCGGTAGATGTCCATGGTGATCGGCACGTCCTGCTGGAATGCGAATGCCATGTCGGTTCCTCCCGCGAGCTCGTGCCTTTCGATCCGAGTTCACACTGATTCGTCCTAGCTTCACTAGGATCGTCCGTCGCATGCTAGGCTCATCTCGTGGGCGATGTCAAGTCCCGGCGCACATACACCTCACGGCTTCGCGAGGAGCAGGCGAGGCACACGCGGATTCGGGTGCTCGAGGCGGCGCAGCGACGGTTCACGGCGGCCGGGTATGCCGCGACCACGGTGGAGAGCATCGCGCGCGAGGCCGGAGTCGCCGTCGACACCGTGTACACGATCTTCGGCACCAAGCGCGACCTCCTCGCGCAACTCGCGTCCTTCCGTGCCGCGGGAAACGATGAGCCGGTCGCCGTCATCGACCAGGCTGAACCGCAGGCGGTCCGTCGCGAGACGGACCAGCGGCGTCAGCTCGCGATGTTCGCGAGCAGCGTGACCACCATCATCGAGCGCGTGCGGCCGGTCGACGACATCCTGCGCAGTGCCGCGGCCGTCGACGCGAGCATCGCCACGCTCCGTGCTCGGATCCAGGACGAGCGGTTCGGGAGCATGCGAACGTTCGCGGGATGGGTCGCGAAGCACGGCCCGCTCCGTGGCGGCATTTCCACGAGCGATGCCGCGATCATCATCTGGACGCTCACGAGCCCTGAGGTCCATCAGCTGATATGCGATGCCCGTGGGTGGTCGCGAACGCGCTACATCCGGTGGCTCACGGAAACGCTGACGGCGACGCTGCTTCCCGGCGACTGACTGCGCGAGTCAGGCGATCGCCGGCGACGACTCGAACTCGAATCGTGTCCCCACGCTGTTCTGAATGAACGCATCGGGAAAGCGGCTCGCCACGGCTCGAACCGCGCGCAACCCGGTGCAGTGCGCTGGAACGATCACGTCCGGACCGATGCCGGCGAGTGCCTCCACGGTGGTGTCGACGATCGGGTCGAACAGCGGACCACTCAGATGGAACCCGCCGATGATGGCGTGCACCTTGCTGACGTTCGTGAGCCGCTGCGCGTACCGGACGATGTTGACGATGCCCGCGTGCCCGCAGCCGGTCAGCACGACCAGCCCCTTGCCGCGGACCTCCACGACGAGTGCCTGGTCGTCGAGGATGAGCGGATCCGGCACCCACGCGTCATCCCGGTACGCCTGGTGCACCGCGAAGCCCTGCTCGAACGGCGTCGTGCGATCCACCTCCCCCGTGATGAGGATCGATCCGCCGAGGAGGAATGACGGCCTGCGGTCCTCGATGATTTCGAAGCCGGCGTCGACCATGGCGCTGCGACTTGTCGACGGCAGCACGAAGGGGTCGCGACCCGGCAGGGCGAGCCGGCGTCGAGTCCAGAACTCGGGATGGATGATGACTGGCAGATTCGGCCGCCCGACGGCCCGCACGAATCCATCGAGACCGGTCGTGTGGTCGAAGTGCCCATGGCTGAGCACGACTGCCTCGGCGTCCTTCGGATCAAGGTTGAGCCTGCGCATGTTGCCGGCCATGCCGTCGGGACTGAGTCCGGTGTCGAAGATCACATGCCGTTGCCGCCCGCCGCTCACCACGGTCACATACGCCGAGAAGCCGTGCTCCGCGCGGAGAGGATCAACCACCGTCTGGCCGTCGGTGAAGGCGGCGGCGACCGTCGGCGCGTGCGCTATCGGGGTGGCGAGTCCCACCCGATGCGCCGGGCCCTGGTTGGCCAGCAACCCGTCGCTGACGTTGTCGACGAGTGTCGTGATATGCACTGAGTCGACAGGTTCGAGCGCGATGACGTCGGCGACGGGGCCGGCGACGTCCAGTGGGGGAACCGCATCGACGGGGCCGAGCACGCCGGAGCCACCTGCGCACATGTGTCGCTCTCCTATGTGCCCGCGCTGGGTATCCCGAGCGCGTGCCGGATGAACTCGAGCTCGAGGAGCAGGAGGTTCTCCGCGATCACCGGGTCGTTGGCCATGTGCGTCGCACCCGTCAGCGGCAGCACGGTGTGCGCCCGACCCGCCGCGAGCAGTGCGGACGAGAAGCGCAGCGTGTGCGCGACGACGACGTTGTCGTCGCTCAAACCGTGGATGAGCATCAGCGGCCGCTCGAGTTGACCGGCCTGGCGCAGCAGCGACATCTGGTCGTAGTTCGCTGGCTCGCGGGCCGGATGACCGAGGTATCGCTCGGTGTAATGCGTGTCGTAGAGACCCCAATCGGTGACGGGGGCGCCGCTCACCGCAACGTGGAACACGTCGGGACGGCGCAGAACGGCCAGCGCCGCGAGGTACCCGCCGTACGACCATCCGCGAATCGCGACGCGTGAGAGGTCGAAGTCCGGCCACCGCGCCGCGGCGGCGTGCAGCGCATCGACCTGGTCCTCGAGCACCGGAGTGGCCACGTCGCCCCGGACCGATCGTTCCCATGCAGGGCCACCGCCGGGGGTCCCGCGCCCGTCGGTCACGAGCACCACGAACCCCTGGTCCGCGAACCACTGCGACTCGAAATAGCTGCCGGCGGCATCGAGGACCTGCTGATGCCGGGGACCGCCGTACGGGTCGAGCAGCACCGGCAGCGTCGCGCTGCCCGGTGTGTATCCATGTGGGAACAGCACCGCCGCACGCAAGTCCCGCTCCCCGAGCGTGACCATGCGCACATTCAGTGCGATGGCCGGTTGCTCCGCGAACGACTCGATGCGCGCGACCTCCTGGTCACCGCGGTGCACCGAGACGCGCACACCGGGTGCGTCCAGTGCGCGCCTCACCAGCACGGTCGTACCGCCACTGCGGCGCGCCTGCGAGACACCGGCTGCGGTGAGCCCGGGCAGCGGCCGCACGCCATCGGTGCGCGACCACGTGTAGACACCGATCACCGTGCGCTCGACCGATGCGCTGAACAGCACGACATCGCCGTCGACGTCGAGCACTCCCCGCACCTCGAGCGTCGTGTCGGTGACGGGCTCATCGCCGACGAGCAGGCGTTTCGCGCCATCACGATCCGCGGTCCACACGAGCGTGCCGTCGGAAAGGTGAGCGGGCACACCACCCACGATGTCGACCCACCACTCGTCCACGTCGTCGCGCAGGACTGACGTCTCACCGGTGTCGGGATTCACGTCGAGGAGACGCATGGCGCGCTGATCGCGGGTCTGCACGACAACGAGCAGGCCGTGCTCGGACCAGTCCGCGGTGGTGACGTACTCGAACGCAGCAGCGTCCCACCTGACGGGCACCGACGTTCCGTCATGTCCGATGACGTGCAAGGACACCAGCGCGTTGTCGGTGCCCGCTTTCGGGTACGCCACCTCGGTGGGCCGGCTCTGCGGGTTTGACGGGTCGGCGATGTGCCATCGCTGCACAGGCGAAACGTCGACACGGGCCACGAGCAGACGCGAACCGTCGGGCGACCACCAGTACCCCTTCTGGCGCCCCATCTCCTCCGCCGCGACGAACTCCGCGAGCCCATACGTCACGTTGTCGTCGTCCGGCGCCGCGAGCACGCGGGGCGCCGCGCCGTCGACTGAGGCGGCGTGCAACGCGCCCCGCTCGACGTACGCGATGGACGTTCCCGTGGGATCGAGGTGCGGGTCGATGGCGACGCCACCGGTCGGGATCTCGGTCAGCACCTGCGTTTCGAGATCCACGACGTACAAGCGCCCGCCGAGGTCGAAGAGCGCCCGGCGCAGAGCGCGATCCGCCGAGAAACGCACGATGCCACCGGAGGATTCACGCGCGCGTTCGCGGCGCGCCCGCTCTTCGGCAGGGATCTCGCCGGCGCCGTTGCCGCCGACGGCTGTGGGATCGACGACGAGCCGTTCCGTGCCGCTCGCAACATCGAGCACCCAGAGGCAGGTCGCCTGGTCGGCACCGCTCCGCGTCCGCAGGAAGGCGACGCGACTGCCATCCGCCGAGATCGCGACGTTGCGCGGTACGCCGAGCGAGAAGTGGCGGGTGCGCGCCTGCTGACGTGGGAAGCTCTCGGCCATGTCCGAGATGGTGCCCCACTCGGGCATGCGCCCGCTCGCCGTCGCCTACGCGCTCGCCACCGCATACACGACGAATGCGGCGTACGCGACGAGGAGGATCGCGGCCCCAAACCGCGTCAGCCGCCGGACGACCAGCACGACCGCCAGAACGCTCATCCCCAGCAACCAGACGATGTAGCCGGGCGGCACGGCCGCACCGAGACTCGGCACGAACAGGAGTGGCGCCGCGATGCCGGCGATCAGGTTCAGCGTGTTGCTGTTGAACGTCGCGCTCACGACGGCGGCGCCATGGCCGCCGATCGCGAGCCGGATCGCCGCATAGGCGTTGGGCAGGCTCGTTGCACCCGCGAGCGCGGTGACGCCGATCAGGACCGTCGGGATGCGCCATCGCCCCCCGAGCACCAGCGCACTCTGGACGGCGAACGTCGCTCCGAGCACGATGATCGCGAGGCTCGGCGCCATGAGCAGCACCGGCCGCCAGGAACGTGGCGGTGCGATGATCCCGCCGAATCCCTCCAGCTCCGCCTCGAGCTCGTCGCCCTCCATGGCCGCTTCGCGCGACGCCGCCGCGAGCAGTGTGTGGACAGGCGCCGGCAGCGGGAGTCTCGCGACGGTGCGTGGTCGCAGCACGAGAAACAGCACGTATGGGACGAAGACGACCAGCACGAGCACCCATCCGACGACCACCGGAATGACGCCTGCGGTGGATCCTCCGACGGCGAGGGTCACCGCGATCGCGACGCCGGCGTCGACGGCGATCACGGCGCGATGCATGCGCAACTCGCCGCGCGCAAGAGCGGCACCCCCGAGAAGGATGGCGATGTTGAAGATGTTGGAGCCGAACACCACGCCGGCAGCCGTCGCGGCGGACCCGTTCGCCACGGCAGCCACTGACGATGAGATCTCCGGGGAGTCCGCGCACAGCGCGACGATGAGCCCGACCAGGCCGCCGAGCAGCGCGAGGTTGCGCGCAAGCCGCCCGACACCACGGACCAGGACTTCACTTGCGCCGAGCATCGCGACAATGGCGACGATCGCAACTGCGATGACGGCGGCGGTGGGGAGCGCGTTCACTGTGGCGTCTCACACGTCGGCTGTCGACGGGTTCGCGTGTGGCGAATGTGCGCCGGCATGATGCGTGACGACCTGGTGGCTCGTGTGTCGAGTTACGTCGTGGGAGGCTGCGAGACCTCGATCCAGGCAAGGTCCCGGAAGCCGATGCGCACGCGAGTCCGAGTGCGGACCACCACCATCAGCACGCTCTCGCACCCGGCGCAGCGGAGCACTGCGCCGGGCGACAGCGGGTACATGAACGCATGCTGTTCGCCCATGACCGCTATCGATCCGCAGGCCGCGCATGCGCCGCGGGCCGCGGTGATGTCCCCAACGAACAGTTCCTGCATGACTCCCGCCATCGCGTTGCCGTCGAGCTTCAGGTGCGCGCCGTCCATAGTCATCCTCCGGTTGGCCCAAACCGCTCGGTCTTGATTCGCGCCGGTTCGTGGCCGAGTTGCACGAGTGACTCCGCGACCGACTCGACGAGCGGCGTCGGCCCGCACACAAAGATCAACGGACGCTCGGCCGTTGACCACCCGAAGTCCGCGAGCATCGCCGAGTCGATCCGCCGGTCGTAGCCGGACCAGCCCTCCGGCTGCGCGCGTGTGAGCGTGTACGCGACCTCCAGGCCCGAGCGGTCTGCCGCGAGGCGATCGATCTCGTCGCGGTAGATCACGTCGTCGAACGACCTCGCCGAGTAGAGCAGGCGGGCCGGGACGACGCTCCGACGAGCGGCGCGGTGCCGCAGCATCGCCATCAGGGGACAGACGCCCGACCCTCCGGCGATCAAGAGGATCGGACCGCCGAGGCTGACGTCCCAGACGAAATACCCGCCGATCGGCCCGCGCAGCTCGAGCCTGTCACCGATGCGGAGCTCACCCGCGAGGAACGGCGACACTTCGCCGTCATCGATTCGCTCGACGGTGATGGCGATGCGCTCCGACTCCGGGGGCGACGCGATCGAGTAGCTCCGCTGAGCCTGGTATCCGTCGGCGGCGGTGAGCCGGACATCGAGATGCTGACCCGCCTGATGACCCGGCCAGTCCGGGACGATCATGACGACGCTGCGCGCACTGCTGGTCTCGTCGAGAAGCTCGGCGACGTCCGCGGTGCGCCACGTCAGTCGCCGCTGTACCGCTGCTCCAACCATGGATCCCCATACATGTGGTAGCCGTACGTCTCCCAGAACCCCGGGGCATCGTCGTTCATGAGCTGCAACCCGCGCACCCACTTCGCGCTCTTCCAGAAGTAGCGATGCGGCACGAGCAGCCGCGCGGGTCCACCGTGCTCCGGATCGAGGGGCTGGCCGTCGTAGGCGAACGCGATCCACGCCTTGCCACCGGTGAGGTCTTCCAACGGGAGGTTGGTGGTGTAGCCGCCGTCGCAGAACGCCATCGCGTACTCGGCCGCGGAGTCGACCTCCTCGAGAAGCGTGTCGAGCGACACGCCTTGCCAGTGCGTGTCGAACTTCGACCACTTGGTGACGCAGTGGATGTCGCGGGTGATCGACTCACTCGGAAGGTCGCGGAACTCCTTCCACGTCCAGCTCTTGACGTCGTCCACCTCGCCGGTGATCGAGAATGTCCAGTCGGCCGGTGGGGTGTGCGGTGTCGGCCCGGTCGACAGCACCGGAAAGCCCCGCTCCAGGTACTGCCCGGGTGGGAGGCGGTCACCAACCGAACGATCGCGCGGCCTGCCTTTGAATCCTCGCGTGACGAATGACATCCCCGTGTCCTCCAAAGTCGAGCGCGCTCAGCGTACGCGAGGACATCCGGTACCGGGGACGCGAAGATGCCGGAGCAACGCTTGCTCCGGCATGGACGAGGTTCGTTCCACCGGCCGGCTCATGCCGGCCGAAGCGGTCAGGCGGCCTGCTTGACGCCTGTCTTCGCGGGGTTGACGCCTGTGGCCTTGATCAGGCGAAGGGTCATGTCCCTCTGAGCGTCGATCACCTGGGTGACGAAGTCAAAGGACTGCTCGATGACCTCGGTGCTCGAGGGCTGCTTGATCTCGGTGCCGGCGGGCACGGCGCGAACGGCCTCGATGAGCTTTGCCTGCGACTCGCTGACGGTGTGCATGGCGGTGAGGAACTGCTTCTGCAACTGGTTGACGTAGGTCTGGTAGTCGGTCATGGTGATCTCCTTCAGGTGATCCGGGTGGTTTGTCCTTGTGCTTAGTCTACCAAGCACTCGCTGCTTTTGTCAACCATCGCGACAGATGGTGTACCAAGCGCATAGGATAGGATACATGCCAACTCCAACCCCCCCGTTCCGTTCCGTGGGCGACTTCATCCGGGCTCAGCGCGAGCTCATGTCCCTCTCGATGCGTCAGCTCGCCGAGATGGCGCAGGTCTCGAACCCGTACCTGAGCCAGATCGAGCGCGGCGTGTACAAGCCGTCCGCACAGGTCCTCAAGGGCATCGCCGACGCGCTCGACATGTCCGCGGAGACCCTCTATCGCGAGGCGGGCCTCCTCGACGATTCAGTTGAGCGGCCGGCCCTGTCGGTGGAGGAGGCGATCCGCGTCGACCTGCGCCTGACCCACGAGGGCAAGCAGGCGTTGATCCAGGTTTACCAGGGCCTCGTTGCGGCGCAGCCTGCCACTGAGCCGTCTTCTCGGGCGCCGATGGCTTCGCGGGCGCCTGAGGCGACGGCGTCCGTTACCCGGCGGGCGGGGACCCGGACGGTGCGCAAGGCGCCGACGGGAGCCGCTGCTGCGAGCAGAACCCGGACCGCCAAGCCCGTACGCAAGGCCCCGGCCGCAGCGACGGCGCGCAAGAACAAGTCGGCGGCGACGACGGTCAGGAGCACGTCCGCAAGGGCGCGCAAGTCCGCGACCGCAAGAACGCCGAAGAGCCCCGCGACCGTGAAGCCGGCCCGCAAGGCCCCGGCCAAGTCCACGCGCCGCAGCCGCTAGCCGCGAGCCCGCTTCGGACGGCCTTTCGCCGGCGTCTCGCGCTTGGCCGCCACCGCGCCGGTTCGGAACGGGCGCCCTTCCTCGCCCTTGACATAGCTCCCGGGCCCGGGCTCGCCGCGCGGCATCGCCGGTGGCTTGACGAGCGGTCCTGATCTCTCGGCCGCCCACGCAACCCAGTCGTCCCACCAGCTGCCCTGCACGCGCTCGGCGCCGGAGCGCCAGGTCTCGGCGTCCATCGCCGGGCCCACACGCGGGCTGGTCCAGTACGCAGCCTTGGCGTTGCCCGGAGGATTCACGATGCCGGCGACGTGCCCGCTCGTGCTCAGCGTGTACCGCACCGGACCGCCGACGTGGTGGCTGATGAGATACGAGCCCTTCCACGGCGCGATGTGGTCGTTCTCCGCGCCCAGCACATACAGCGGCTGCTTGATCTTGCGCAGGTCGATGGGCGTGTCGCAGATGCGGAACGCACCCGGCCGGACAAGCAGGTTGTCGACGTAGCAGGCCTTCAGGTATTGCGTGTGCATCGCGGCCGGCATGTTCGTGCTGTCGCCGTTCCACGCGAGCAGGTCGAACGCCGGTGGGGTCTTCCCCATGTACCAGTTGTTGACGACGTAGGACCAGACGAGGTCGTTGCCGCGCAGCCAGTCGAACGTCTGCGCCATCGTCGATGCTTCCAGGTATCCGCGCTTGGCGATGTTCTTCTCGAGCCGCCTGACGCTGGCTCGATCCGCGAACACGCCAAGATTCCCCGGCACGCTGAAGTCGACCAGCGTGTTCGTCAACGTCATCCATCCGACCCGCTTGCTCTGGCCCTGGGCCGCGAGATGCGCAAGCCCGATCGTCGACATCGTTCCCCCGAGGCAGAGACCGACGATGTTGACCGCCGGCGAGCCCGTGATCGCCTGGACCTCATCGATCGCCGCGATGAGACCCAGGCGGAGATAGTCGTCCCAGCTCACGGTGCTCATCGACGCATCGGGGTTGCGGTAGCTGATGCAGAACACCGTGAAGCCGTGTTGCACCGCGTACTCGATGAAGGACCGTCCCGGCGCGAGATCCATGATGTAGTACTTGTTGATCCACGGCGGGCTGCACACGATGGGCTGAGCATGCACCTGCTCGGTCTGCGGCTTGTACATGAGCAGCTCGATGAGATCGTTGCGCATCACCACACGGCACGGCGTGGCCGCCATGTTCTCACCGAGGACGAAGCCGGTCGCATCGACCTGGCGCGGCCGCCCCGCATTGTGCATCAGGTCATCGACGAAATTGGCCGCCCCCGCAACGAGACTCTGACCGCCGGTGTCGAACGCCTCCTTCCACACCGCCGGATTCGCCCACGGCAGGTTGCTCGGCGATGCGGCGTCGAGCATCATCCCGAGCGCGAACTGCGCCTTCCGTCGGTTCGACGGGCTCGCGTGCGACGACTCGAGCATCGAGCCGGCCCACCGCACCGTCTCGAGGTAACTCTCGGCGGCGGCACGAAAGAACGGGTTGATCTGCCACGCCCTGTCGCTGAAGCGCTGATCGCCGGGCGCCAGCTTGTCGTCGTCCCGCCGCCCGAGGGTGCGGCGCAACGCTCGCATCCCGACACCGGCCTGGCCCACCGACAGATCCGCGACCGCCCGCGCGAAGTGCAGCGGACGCCGCACCGCGTCGGATCGAACGACGTCGCGGAGCGCGCCGCTGAAGTCGCTCGGATCCACTCTGGCGAGCAGCGCCGTATACGCCGCATCCTCGGTTGCGTCCTCGATCACGAGCGGCTCACGTGAACATGCCTCCGTTGACCGTGTAGAGCGCGCCGGTGATGTATGACGACTCGTCCTCGAGCAGGAAGCGGACGACACGCGCAACCTCATCGGGTCTGCCGAGGCGGCGCAGTGGCACTTTGTTGATGATGACCTCCAGGATGTGCTGTGGGATCGCGGCCACCATCTCGGTTTCGATGAAACCCGGTGCCACGCAGTTGACCGTGATGCCCTTGCGCGCCGTCTCGAGCGCGAGGCTCTGCGTGAGGCCGAGCAAAGCCGCCTTCGATGCCGCGTAGTTGGCCTGGCCGATGTTCCCGGTCTGCCCGATCACCGAGCTGACGTTGACGATGCGACCGCTGCCGCGCTCGAGCATGTGATCGAGGACCGCCTTGATCATGAAGAAAGCACCGGAGACGTTGATACGCAGCACCGACTGCCAGTCGTCAACGCTCATCTTGCGCACCGTCTTGTCGATGGTGATGCCGGCGTTGTTGACGAGGAAGTCGACCCGCCCGTGTGTTTCCAGCACCTCATCGGCGACACGGCGGCAGTCGTCCTCCTCGCCGACGTTGCCCTGGTGCACGGAGATCGACTCCCCTCGGGAGGTCAGCTGCTCGCGCAGTTGCTTCGCGGACTCGGCATCACGGTTGTAGCCCGCAGCGACGTGCGCGCCGAGCTTGGCCAGTTCGACGGTGATCGCGGCGCCGATTCCCCTCGTACCGCCCGTGACGATCGCGACCTTTCCGGAGAACGGACGTGCGGCAGTTCCCAGCGCAGCCATGGCAAGTCATCGTAGTGCCTCTCCACCAACCTCCGCTAGGCTAGGCCGATGGCAACCAACCCGAGGAGCCGTCCCCCGTCGCAGCCGTCGCCGCGTGGCGGGCAGCCACCCACGGGTCTTCCCGGCTACAACCCGATCCGCTGGGGGCGTTTCTGGCTCATCTTCGCCGTGCTGCTCCTGGTCAACATCATCATCAGCACGATCATCCAGAACGCCAACCAGCCCAAAACGATCACGATCCCCTACGACGTCTTCGTCGCGCAGGTCGACGCCGGCAACGTGGTGAACATCACCGCAACCGGAGACTCGATCACCGGTGTCACGAGGACGGCGATCAGTGGCGGATCGGGCCAGCCCAAGGCAACCAACTTCGCGACGCAAAGGCCGTCGTTCGCGAACGACAACCTCGAGGCGGACCTCATCAAGAACAAGGTGAGCATCCTCGCGGAGCCGACGAATCCACCGACGCCGCTGTGGGAGACGTTGCTCTTCAGCTTCGGGCCGACGATCCTCCTCGTCTTCGGCTTCATCTATCTCATGCGCCGGAGTACGGCCGCGCTCGGTGGTGGTGGTGGTGGCGGCGGCGGCATCCTGGGACGCTTCGGCCAGAGCGGCGCTCGCCTCTTCGACGCCGAGAAGCCGGGGGCGACGTTCGCCGACGTGGCGGGCATCGACGAGGTCAAAGCTGAATTGGTCGAGATTGTCGATTTCCTGAAGCAACCCGAGAAGTATCAGCGGCTCGGTGGCACCGTCCCCAAGGGCGTGCTGCTGATCGGCGCGCCGGGGACCGGCAAGACCCTGCTCGCCCGCGCCGTCGCCGGCGAGGCGGGCGTTCCGTTCTTCTCGATCTCGGCGGCGGAGTTCATCGAAGCGATCGTCGGCGTCGGCGCGTCTCGCGTGCGCGATCTGTTCACCAAGGCTCGCGCGGCCGCTCCGGCGATCGTGTTCATCGACGAGCTCGACGCCATCGGCCGCTCCCGCTCGACGGGACTGCGGTTCGGGGGCAACGAGGAACAGGAGCAGACGCTCAACCAGATCCTGACGGAGATGGACGGGTTCGATCCGCACGAGGGAGTCATCGTGCTTGCCGCCACCAACCGAGCCGATGTGCTCGACGCGGCACTGCTCCGTCCAGGCCGTTTCGATCGCCGCGTCACGGTGCCGTTCCCGGATCGGCGTGGACGGGCGGCGATCCTGCGGATTCACACCGTGCACATCCCGCTGTCGACCGACGTGGACCTCGACGCCATCGCGTCGCAGACCGCCGGCATGGTCGGCGCCGACCTGCGCAACCTTGCCAATGAGGCGGCGCTCGCCGCGGCGCGCCGGGGTGCGTCGACCGTGACGGAGATGGACTTCACGGATGCGCTCGAGAAGGTCGAACTCGGCTCGGAACGGAAGCTCTCACTGAGCCCGCAGGACCGCGAGCGCATCGCATGCCACGAGTCCGGTCACGCGTTGCTCGGACTGCTCCTTCCCGGCGCCGATCCCGTGCGCCGCGTCTCGATCATCCCTCGCGGCCAGGCCCTCGGGGCCACCGTGCAGACACCTGTCGACGATCGCTTCAACTATGGGGAGGAGTATCTGCGCGGCCGCATCACCGGCGCGCTCGGGGGCCGTGCCGCCGAGCAGATCGTGTACGGCGTCGTCACCACGGGAGCGGAGAGCGACCTGCGCATCGTGACGGCGATCGCACGTCAGATGGTGACGCGCTGGGGTATGAGCCCGAAGGTCGGAGCGCTGAACCTCGCCGACGATGCCGACGCGCACTCGATGACCATGACGAAGCCGTACAGCGAGGACACCGCCGCGTTGATCGACGAGGAGGTGAAGCGCATCTCCGACGAGTGCCTCGCGCAGGCGGTGGAGATGCTGACGCAGCACCGCGACAAGCTCGATGCGCTGGTGCGTGCGCTGCTCGAGCACGACACACTCGGCGAGGACGACATCCTGCGCGTCGCCGGGATCCAGCCGGTGGAAGCGCCGGCGCTGGAGCAGTCTCCGGGCGGGGTGCCGATCGCCCCTTAGGCGAAACGAGCGCATGCTGTCATGGGGAGTCGATTGAGCCGATGACTGCGTGACGATCGTGACCGCGCCGTCCCAGGGCCCCCGCAGCCGGTACGTGGCGCTGGTGCCGTACGGAGTGGCGGCGGCCATATTCATCGCCATCCGATTCGCGACCAATGGCACCCTCGGCTTCCACATCGACGAGCTCTACTACATGGAGAGCGGCCGCAACCTCACGTTCGGCTACGTCGACTACCCGCCCATCGTGCCGCTCCTGTCCCGGCTCGAGACGGCGGTTCTCGGCGTGTCACCGTGGGCGCTACGCGTGCTGCCTGCACTTGTCGGTGCGGTCAACGTGCTGCTCAGCGCCGCTTACGTGCGCAAGCTCGGTGGCTCGCTGCGGTTGCAGATGCTGGGGCTCCTGGTGGGACTGACCGCACCGTTGCTCCTCGGCACCTTCCTCTTCCAGACGGTCGTCTTCGATCAGCTGGCGTGGATGGTCTCGCTGTACCTGTTCCTGTCACTTGTGGTCGATCGCAAACCGCACACATGGATCCTGCTCGGCCTGACGCTTGGTCTCGGCCTCGAGGTGAAATACCTGATCCTGCCGCTGATCCTCGGCATGGTCATCGCCACGTTCGCGACGCCATCGCTCCGAGCGGATCTGCGGACGCGATATCCCTGGATCGGAGCAGCGCTCATGCTGCTGATCTGGCTCCCCAACATCGTCTGGCAAGTCGCGAACGATTTCCCAACGGTGCGGTACATCTTCAACCACCGAGGCGACATACAGTCCGGTGGCGGTGTCATCGACTTCGTCGTTCTGTTCCTGGTGCTGTTGTTCCTGCTGACTCCCCTCTGGGTCGCCGGCTTCATCTCGCTGTTCCGTAGGCGCGAGCTCCGAGCGGTCGGTATCGCGTGTGCGGTTCCGATCGTGGTGTACCTCTTCGTCGGCAAGGAGTACTACCCCGCGCCGACTATCCCCATCGTCATGGCGGCCGGGCTCATCGCGCTCTCGCACGTCACACGCCCGAGATTGCGGACCGTCCTCACGTACGCGGTCATCGTGGCCAGCCTGGTTGATTTCGTCGCACTCTCGAAGATCACCATCCCGACGACCCCGGCCGACCGCATGCACGCGACCGGGCTCGACAGCCTGGACTCGGACTACGCGTCGACGGTGGGGTGGGTATCGATCACCCAGCAGATGACGCGGATCTTCGGCGCGCTGCCGGCGTCGGAGCGTGCCACCACGGTGATCGTGTCGATCGACTACGGGGTCACCGGGGCCCTGCAGATCTTTGGCAACTCCAAGGTGCTCCCGCCCAGCTACAGCCCGCAGCTCAGTGACTTCTATTACCTGCCGCAGCATGTCGCCGCGACTGATGCGCTGATGGTCGGCTACGCGCCGGCGGACGTGGCCTTCATGTGCACGTCGGCCGAAGTCGTCGCGCATCTCACCATCCCATACCACGTGGTGAATCTCGAGTCGGACTCGCCGGTGACGTTTTGCGCGCTCAGCGCCCCGCTGCCCAGCCTGTGGGCACGGCTCAAGGAGTTCTCGTAGTCCGGGATGGTGCGCAGCGCGCGCTTACGACGTGGTTGGTTCGCTGCTCACCATCAGCACGACGTTGCCGGTCTTGTGCTTCATCTCGACATAGCGGGTCGCTGCAACGACTTCGTCGAGCGGGTACCGGCGATCGATCATCGCGCGGTACTTGCCGATCTCGACGATCGACTTGAGGAACACGACATCCTGTTTCGTGAACTTGGGAGGGATTGGGAAGCGGACTCGCTTGTTGCCGACCACGGAGGTCCACGGACTCAGGACGATGTTCCGCAACCCGTCGGTTGCAAGGTAGACGCCGCCCGACCTCAAGGCGTCCCGGCAGTGTTTGAACGTGAGATTGCCGACCGCATCGAGGATTGCGTCGTATACCGGTCCGTTCTTTGTGAAGTCGTCCGCGTTGGAGTCGATGACGTCGTCGGCTCCGACCGCATGCACGAACTCGACCTGCGGGGTCAGGCACACGCCCGTGACATGAGCGCCAAAGAACTTCGCCAGCTGCACGGCCGCAGAACCGATGGACCCTGAGGCGCCGTAGATGAGAATGGATTGCCCCTTGTGGAGGCGAGCCGGTCGGAGCGCATTGAGCGCAAGGATCGCCCCATCGGGAATCGCTGCCGCCTCATCGAAAGGCAGACCGGCCGGCATGGTCGCCAGAGCCCCGCTCGCACGCATGGACATGAACTCCGCGTGCGCGCCGAACCGCCACGGGTTGATGCCGAAGACGCGGTCCCCGACTTTGAACTCGGTGACCTCACCCCCGACAGACTCGACCTCGCCGGCCACGTCGCTCCCGAGGATGGTCCGCTTCGGCCGGCGAAGGCCGGTGATGAAGCGGGAGATGAATGGTTCACCTGCCCGAAGCGCAGCGTCGCTGCGGCTCACCGTCGTCGCGTGCACCTTGATCAGGACTTCGTCGTCCCTGGGGACAGGCCGGGCGACGTCCTCGATGTGCAGGACGTCGGGGGGTCCATAGACGCGATGGACGGCGGCTTTCATGAGGGCACCACGATGCCACGGTTCGAAGTGCGGTGTCGCGGGGCCGCTGGTCCCGGCAGTGGCCTCTGTAGCGCCGCAGTGGGGTGTGCGCGACGTTGCGGACGTCAGGCGAGCAGCACCACAGGCGGCAGACAGGGCGGACCCACGGCGACCACGGATCACGCGACCCTAGGGAACCCCCGCGCGATCCGGCCCGCGAATCCACGACCGGTACGCAGGGGTCGGCGGAATGGTCAGCATCTCCCGGCCCGCACTGCGCACCAGCTGCCAGCCACCCTCATGCACGTTCCAGTGATGGCGATGGCAGAGCAGGACCAGGTTGGCAACGTCGGTCCCGCCGCCGCGGCCCAGTGCACCACGTCCGTCAATCCACAAAATGCACATTGGGTCGGAGCAACAGGTGAAGACCAGGCTGGGGCGGTGACCGCGTCTCGTAGGGCGTCGTGGACGAGCTCGTGGTGAGGAGAGGCTCCGCGATGAGTAGGGCGAGGTCCACGCCGGGCGTGAAGTTAGTCTTGAGGATGGGGTCGCCGACGTGCCGGTTCCATTAGGGGCATGCCCTGGCTTCGTTGAGGCCCGCCGTGCACTAAGACCCAGTTCTGCGCACCACAGCCCAGCGTGCCATTGACACACCAGGAGCGCTCAGGATTGGCGCTCGAGGGTGAAGCCCATGTTATCCACCGAGACGGTCAGCTGGTTGCCGGTGATCCACGCGTCCGCGACCCCGCCTTGGCCGAGCACATCGGTGCGCAGCTTGCCGGCGCCGTCCACGGACCACCGTCCCTGAACCGGCCGGCCCATGACCGTCGCCGAGACGGTCCCGTCGGCCGAGAACACCGCACTCGCCATGGGACCGTTCCACGAGCCGACGATCGCCTCGGCGAGGGGCCGCTGGTCGCGCTGCTCTGGCGGTGGCGGCACCGCCGCGTTCTGCAGCTGCTGCTCGACCGCAGCCTGCATCGCCACAGCTCGGGCGCGCGTCTCCGCGCGCGTGGCCTCGTCGCGGGACAGCATGCCGGTGATGGTGCTCTGCGCCACCTGCTGCATTGTGGCCTGCGTCAGCTCGGGCGTCGCCGGGGGCGCCAGCATCTCGTAATTGACCACGCGATGGCTGCGGGGCAGGTAGAAGACGCTCACGTAACCTGCGTCGGGCGCTAGGTCGTACGCATCGCGATTCACCTCGAAGCTCTGATGCGAGACATCGAAGAAATGGGTGGTGATGCTCGATTCCTTGCTGTGGGTGGTGACGGTCCGCTTGGTGATCGCACCGTCGATCGACTGGACGCGCCCGTCGCGGACGTCGGACGTCAGCTTGTCGCCTCCCGTCAGCGCGCGCACGAGCAGCAGCGCCGCAGTGACGAAGCACACCGCGCCGACGAAGGGCTTGAGAGCCGCGTCCTTGGCCGGCCCCGGGGCGATCCAGACCAACGCGCCGATCACGATGAACGCGATCGCGAAGAAGAGCTCGGTCTTGCGCAGCCCTCGCGACATGCTTCGCCAGTAGGCACGCTGGCCTGGCGTCAAGCCGCCGCCGCTGTTGGTATCGAGCGCATCCGGCGCGAGGACACCACCGGGCCCGAGGGTAGTCATTGGCTCGGGTTCACCGTGAAGGCAAACGCGCCCGTCGCGGTGATGTCCGAGTAGATCCGCACCGTCCACGTGCCCGGAATGGGGAGTACCTGGCGCCCGCTATCCCTGCAGGAGTTGTCGAAGTCCTGGCGGAAGCCGTCCGGGCGGAAGAGTTCCCAATAGAGGCCGTTCACGCACGTGCCCTGGGCCGTTAGATCGATGACCTGGCCTGCGCTTACAGAGAAGGTGTAGTCGTGCCAGGCGCCGATCTGATCGACGGAGCCGGTCACCGCCTGGCCAAGACTGATGGCTTGGGCGGTCACCGCGGGCACGGCAAGGACGGTGAATGCATAGGCGCCGGTGGCG
>Ga0307374_10001091_pt1 | contig 50953 bp, 51 predicted proteins | sample OX3MG_FD_202532 | JGI IMG/M metagenome (GOLD analysis project Ga0307374, IMG submission 202532) | Soil microbial communities from Risofladan, Vaasa, Finland - OX-3 | ecosystem: Environmental > Terrestrial > Soil > Coastal area > Acid sulfate soil | place: Finland: Risofladan, Vaasa | collected...
GAGGCAACTGAAGCGATGTCGTTCCTCGAGGCCCTCAACGGCCACGGGAACGGTGGCGCCCGCGAGCACTTCGCAGCTCAGATCGGCGCCCTGGACGATTTCGCGGTCATCGCCGGCCAGGGAGACACTCCTGAGGTCACCCTCCTGCTGCCCGGTCTAGATGTCACCTGCACCCCGCTGAGGCCGGCCCGGGCCAAGCGGGAGCGCACTGCACTCCGGGTGGACAGCGTCCGCCCGGCTCCTGCGGAGCGGGACGATTTGGGCAACCGGGTGCTGCGGGTCAGCTGCCGTCGCCCGGTAGTCAGCGCCGAGGACGGCATATCGAGCGACACCTTCCACCTGATGGACCTGGCCAAGCTGGCCCGGGGCTCCAAGGACCCCGACCCCATCCTGCTGGAGACCTTGGCCCTGGTCGACGGCCTGGAGAGTGCCGAACGGAACCGGGCAGCCACGCAGCGAACCCCCTTCGATGGGGTGGTCGAGATCTGGCGCTGCCGGAGTTGTCGGGGACTCTGGCGGGCCGACCGGGACGAGCGCTGCCCCTCCTGCGGAAAGGAGTTCACTGAGGAAGACCGGCGCCGGCCCGAACTGGGTCGGATCGAGTTCTCGGTCCCCAAGGACCACACCATCACCATCTCGGTTGACTCGGCGGTGATGGTGGAGCCCGAGGACGAGCCGCACTACCTGGGTCGGGTCACCAAGGTCGATCACCGGCGCCGGCTGGTGGAGGTGGCCTGCAAGGCCTACGAGGCCGCCGGCAGCCAGGGCTGGATCACCCCTTCCTTCAACAAGCAGCTCTACGCCTCCAAGCGCAGCACCCTGGCCTCGATCGCCTCGGGAGATGCCCGCAGCCTGCTGCTGGCCCAACTGCTCACCGACCCCACCTCCGTCTTCGCGCCCGAGGTGGAGCCCCGGAGCGACTGGCTGACCCCCGGGATGCACAGCAATCCGGCTCAGGATCGAGCGATCGGAATCATGGTGGCGCTGGAGCCGGGACAGGCCGCCCTCATCCAGGGCCCTCCGGGAACTGGCAAGACGACGGTCATCGTGGAGGCGATCAAGCATCGGCTGGCCGAACGGCCGCAGCAGCGGATCCTGGTCTGCTCCCACAGCAACCTGGCGGTGGACAACGCCCTCGAGCGACTCGCCGGTACCGAGGAGATGCGCGCGGTCCGGGTCGCCAAGGCGGAACGGGTCCACCCGGCGGTCGACGCCTTCCGAGTGGAGGATGAGGACGACGAGCGGCTGATTCAGGCCAACGTCTTCTTCGCGACCTGCGCCACCGCGGCGACCTCCTCGATCACCAACGACGAGGTCTACGACATGGTGATCCTGGACGAGGCCAACAAGGCCCGGATCGACGAGGCGCTCCCCTGCCTGCGGCTGGGTGCCGCGGTGGTCATGGTGGGAGATCACAAGCAGCTGCCCCCCGTAGAGGACGACGCCATTTACCAGATCGTGGAGGACCACGCCGCCCTGGAGCAGATCGTCGACACCAGCCTCTTTCAGCGGTGTTGGGAGAAAGGGGTCCCCGATCAGGCCCGCTGCCTTCTGGTCGAGCAGCACCGGATGCATCCAGAGATCTCCTCCTACATCAGCTCCGCCTCCTACGACAACCAGCTGGAGAATGCGCCTGAGGTTCTCGAATACGAGTACGTGACCCGGCGTCCCTTCCCGGTGGCGCTGCACATGGTCGACACCGCCGGGCTGCGGGGCGGGCGGGAGCGGCGCGGCGCCGGCGGCGCCCTGCGGAACGACGCCGAGGTAAGGGTGTGCGCCCAGGTGGTTCGAATCCTGGACGAGAGAGCCGACCCGGAGCTCTCCCTGGCAGTGATCGCCATGTACGCGGACCAGGTAGACCGGCTGCGGCAGGCCCTCAGTCGCCGGCACTTCCGTCGCCAGGTGAGGATCGACACCGTGGATTCCTTCGAGGGCCGGGAGGAGGACATGGTGGTGATCTCACTCGTCCGCAGCAACGAGCGGGGAAGGATCGGTTTCCTGCGGGTTCCCAACCGGCTCAACGTGGCCATCTCTCGAGCCCGACGCTTGGTGGTATGCGTCGGCGATGCCGCCACCCTGCGGGCCGGGGAGGAGACCATGTACGGCCGCCTGGTGGAGGCCGCACGGGCCTGTGGTGGCTACCTGATGGCGACCGACCTCCTCGGCGGCCGTGCCAGCGTTCGACCGAGGCCGGTGCGGCGGGGCGTGCCGGGTACTCCGGGATCGCCCCAGGAGGGTGATCCCAATGCTCCGAGGCGCAGCCGTCGGCGTCGCCGGCGGCGCCCCTTGACCGTCCCGGGGCAGACCGCCGCAGCACCGGGCACGCCTACGACTACGCCGGCTTCCGGTGAAGTCGTCGACCCGGCGAACCGTCCGGCCAAGAGGCGCCGTCACCGCCACCGCTCACGAGGGGGCTGGGCCGGAACCCCGGCGGTGGTGGGTCCCGACGGAGTCGCCGTATCGCCTCCCCCCGCCGGGGCTCCCCGGCCACCCGGCGAGGGCGCTCGGCGGCGTCGCAACCGGCATCGCCGCCGCGGTCCTCGGCCGCTGGGAGACCAGAGCCCAGACACCCAGAGCGGCCCGGGAGGCGCGCATCAGCCATCGGCCGGCGGCGAAGCCACGGGATGACACTGCCTCAACCCCCAAAGCTGTTCGTGGTCGGTGCCGGCCTGATGGGCTCAGGGATTGCCCAGACGGCAGCCCGAAGCGGGCTCGAGGTGCAGCTCTTCGACTCCCGACCCGGGGCGGCGGCTACCGCCGCGGGCCAGATCGGCGAGCGGCTCTGGCATGCCGAGGAGGCCGGGCGACTCGCGGCGGGAGGCGCGGACGCAGCCACGGCTCGGCTCGCCGTGGCAGATGAGCTGGGGGCAGCAGCGGCCACAGCGGACGTGATCGTCGAGGCGATCACGGAGGAGCTGGGGGTCAAGCTGGAGCTCTGGCGTGATCTGGACCAGATCTGCGCCGGGACGGTCCTGTTCACCAGCAACACATCCTCGATCCCCATCACCAGACTGGCGGCCGCGACCTCGCGCCCGGAGCAGTTCATGGGAATGCACTTCTACAGCCCGGTTCCGGTGATGAAGCTGGTCGAGCTGATCCGCGGAGTGCTCACCTCCGATGACACCTTCACCAGCATCGAGGGACTCTCCCGGCAGCTGGGAAAGACACCAGTCAGCTCAGCCGATACTCCGGGCTTCATCGGGAATCGGATCCTGATCCCGTTTATCAACGAGGCGATCAAGGCCCTTCAAGAGGGCGTTGGCACCGCTGCCGACATCGACGAGGTGGCCAGGCTCGGTTTCCGTCATCCGATGGGTCCGCTGGAATTGGCCGACTTCATCGGACTCGATGTGATCCTGGGCATTTGCCAGGTGATGTATGAGGGTCTCCATGACCCGCGCTACGCGGCCAACCCGCTGCTGGAGCGGTTGGTGGCGGCGGGCCAGCTGGGTCGTAAGACTGGTCGAGGATTCCACCCCTACGACGACTCGCCCGGCCCGCGCTGACCGAGGTCCGGTCGATTTGCGACGCTCAGGGACGTCCTGAAGCTGGGCGAATATGAGGCCGCCCGGGATGCAGCCACGGCTCGCACGCCGATTTGACCCCGCTCCCCGAGTGCCCAGCATCACAGCAGCAATCTCATCACCGGCCGAGTGGGGTACGTGCGGGCCACCTCGGTGAATCCCGCGGCCGAGAACATCGCCACGGTCCCGGTGAAGACGGCGGACCCGCCCACCCGAGTCGCGCTGAGCGCGGCCACATCAACCGGATGACCCTCAAGAGCCGTGGCTCCGTGCTCGCGAGCGAACTCAACAGCCGCCTTGAGTAACGCCGACCCGACCCCGGATCGTCGGTGGCGGCTGTCGACGGCAAAGCAGGTCACCCACCAAACCCCGGGGTCCTCGCTGAGCACTCTTGCCAACACCCGGTTGCCACTCAGGCGGGGAAAGCCAGATCGGGGCCCGAGCCTTGTCCATCCGACAGGCTGATCGTGGACATAGGCGAGGAGCCCCGGCGGGACAGCGGCGTGGGCGACTTCCCGCCGCAAAGCGGCGCGGTTGTCCCGGGTGGCTGCCAACTCCGCAGCGTTACGGTGAGCCGATCGAAGAAAGAGACTGCACCAGCACCAGGACGGATCTTCGCCACGGCGACCGAACACGGTGACGAGGTCGCCCCAGCGGTCCAGGGTCGCCGGTCGTACCTGAACGGACACCGCTCGATTCTATGGACGGAGCTCGGCGGGCCGGCTAGCGGGACATGATCTCGGCCAGATAGCGCACCGAGATCGGGTACCGATACTCGATCCCCATGTGGCCGCCATCGAAGAGCTCGACCCTAAGGTTGGCAACACCGTGTTTGCGCATGGTGGCGGCCACCGCTCCTGCGCACACCTCGAGGTGCCATTCGTCGGCTCGACCTCCTTCCAGGTAGACGGCCCGCAGGGATCGGGCAGCATCGGGGTGAGTCGCGATCAGCCGGACCGGGTCTAGGTCGAGCCAGCGCTGCCATACCTCCGGTCGCATGATCCCGGTCACCAGGTCGAAGGGAATCTCCGGGGTTCCATCGGAGGCCGCCGAATAGCACGCCGCCATGCACCACAGGTCGACGAGCACGTGGTCGTGGGGCTGCGAGAGCGCGGGCCGGGTGCGGAAGTCGGCCCAGAAGTTGGCGTACGAGCCCTGGTAGTGATCGCGGAGCTGGCGCACCGCCTCCGGAAACTCCGGCAGGTAGCAGAACTCGAAGAGCGCGTCGCCCGCGTGGCTGGCCAACGCCCCGAAGAGGTCGGGCCGGAGCAGCGCGCTGACCATCGCCCCGTATCCCCCACTCGACTTGCCAGCAACGGCGCGGTGGTCCCGGTCGGCCAGGGTGCGGAAGGTGGCATCGACCCCCGGCACCACCTCCTCGCAGAGATAGCTGTGGTACTTACCGGTCCCGGCAGAGTCGAGGAACTGGCTGCCACCGAGACTGGTCCAGCAGTCCGCGAAGACCAGCAGGCAGGGGGGTGTGCCGGGGTCGCTGAAGAGCTCATCGAAGAGCTCGATCGACGTTCGGCGGAACCCGGAGCGGGACCCCCACATGTCCACCTGGCCGGAAAATCCCTGGAGCAGATAGACGACCGGGTACTTCCGGTCCGGCTGCTCCGCGTACTCAGGCGGCAGGTAGACCCAAAGTGGTCGGTCAGCGGGGTCGCCCAGGGGGTTGCCCTGCAGCAGTCGGCTGTGCAGGACCAACTCCACCAGCTGTCCGCGCATCGGCCAAGCCCAGGGACCCCCCGGTGGTGGTGAGACCTCGAGGAGGGCATTCGGTCCGTCATTGCTGGTCATTGGTTCCTCCCGGGGGCAGGATGTTTGATCTGGCGGCCGAGTCGGTTGTGCCGACCAGGGCTCACGATAGCCGGGGCTCGGTCGGGTCGGAGGCTGCGGTCGGCGCCTGGTCGCTCTCGCCGAGCAGAGGTACGAAGCGGCACTCGCCCAGATCCTGCCGGGACCAGCTCCGGTCGCCCCGGGTGAGGCACCAGAGTCGCTCTCCCTGCGGTCCCATCACCGGCGCGATCAGCTTTCCGGGGAGTGCGACCTGATTCAGCAGCGCGCTGGGAATCTCGCGGGTCGCCGCCGAGACGACGACAGCGTCGAAGGTTCCGTGCCCCGGCGCTCCCCGGCGCCCGTCACCGACGAGAACTTGCACCATGGACACGCCAGCCCGATTGAGGTTGCGCCGGGCCCGGACTGCAAGTTGGGGGATGAGCTCGACGGCGATCACCTTCCCCGCCCCGGCCGCCCGCAGGACGGCGGCCAGGTAACCGCTGCCGGCGCCCACCTCCAGCACCGAGGCGCCCGGGCGCAGATCGAGCGCCTGCACCACTACGGCGACGATCCAGGGTTGCGAGCAGGTCTGTCCCAGCCCGATCGGCAGCGCCCGGTCCTGGTAGGCGCGGCTCCTCTGCTCAGACGGCAAGAACGTCTCTCGGGCAACCCTGCCCAGCGCCTCCAGGGCGGCCTCGCCGATCCCCATCTCGCGGAGGGTCGCCATCAGCTCCTGCCGGTCGGAGCTCAGCTCTGGTTCAGGATCTGAATACAGTGGTCGACGTCCTGGGAATAGAGGGTGGCCGGCACTCGCGCCGGGATCGCTCCCTTGCCGACGGGCAGGTAGAACCCGTGCACCTTAGGCGTCACAAACTCGGAGTCGACGAAAGCTACTTTCACCGAAGTATTGACCGGGGGAAAGACAGCCACCATCCACACTTTGGCCCCGGGGTTCACGTCCGCTGAACAGACGTCCAGGCGGTTGCTGGAGATGACCACGATCGGGCGAATGGGCTGGTAGTAAGTCTTCTGGAGAGCGCTGTGGACGCCGCGGGGGTCGAGGCGCGAGGTGACCCGGGATTCCAGCACCGTCTGGGTCAGGTCGACCGCAGTCGTGGAGGCTCCCGGGTTGGTGGCGGTGACCACCACCTCGAGCAGCGGCCCCAGTCCAGCGAGCGACCTGGCGTCGTTGGCCTCCGATCCAGAGAGCAGCGGGAGGACGTCCCTGAGCTGAACCTGGCGGACGTAGTAGAAGTGTAGGTAGGTGGGATCGGTGTAGAAGCCTCCGTCTGGGGAACTGGTCACCAGTGCGTTGTCCAGGGGACGCGCGTGATGGCTGATCGGGAGACCGCTACCCAGCGCCGCAACCGCCTGGCTGGCGCTGGGGTTGGAGCCGCAGCCCGCAAGGAGCACGAGCCCCGCTAGCAGCGTCGCGCCTGAAATCTTGCGCCCCCGGCGGGGGGGGCTCAGCAGAGAACTGGGGGAGACGGACAAGTCGCATGCCTCATGCGGGGGGCGGCAGCGCCTGGCCGTCCGCCGTCAACAGGTCGCTCCGCACGAACACTGAACGGGTCCGATAGCCGGCCGCCTCCAGCCGCTCCCGGCCCCCCTCCTCGCGGTCCAAGAGGGTGTACATCGCCACGACCCGGGCGCCCGATGCGACAACTTTTTCCGCCGCCTGCAGCAGCGATCCGCCGGAGGTGAGGGCATCGTCCACTAGCGCCACCTGCTCCCCCGGTTCCGGAGTCGGTCCGGCGCACCAACCGCCGGCACCGTGCTCCTTGACCTCCTTGCGGACGATGAAGGCGGATATCCGAGGACCTCGGTCAAGGGCGCTGCAGAGCGCCACTGCCGTTACCATCGGGTCGGCACCGAGGGTCGGGCCTCCGATCTTGCCGACCCCGTCCTCGCGTGCGAACCGGAGCATGGCCCGGCCCACCAGCAAGGATCCCTCGGGATCGAGCGTCACCAGCCGCCCGTCGAAGTAGTAAGGACTGCGGCGGCCACTAGTGAGCTGAAAGTCTCCGACCCGAAAGGCCCGGGTCACCATCAGGCCCAGCAGCTGCCGTCGCTCCGACTCGTCCTGGCTCACGCCGAGGGCGCATCCGGGCGCCACCGCAGCACCGGATGGCGCGCCGCGGTGACTTCGTCCACCCGGCCCACCGGCGCCTGGTGGGGTGCCGTGTGCAGGATCTCCGGGTCCCGCCCACCCTCTTCCATGATCGCTCCCACAACCGCCGCCAGCTCGTCCAGCGATCGCTTGGACTCCGTTTCAGTCGGCTCGAACATCATCGCTTCGGGAACCGTCATCGGGAAATAGACAGTTGGTGGGTAGACCCCATAGTCGATCATTCGCTTGGCAATATCCAATGCGCGCAGGTCTGAGTACGGAGGCTTAGCTCGCTTCGGCGAAGCGACGAACTCGTGAAAAGAGTCTGCGTCAATGGCGACCGGGAGCCACGGGTCCAACCTGTGGCGTAGGTAGCGCGCGTTCAGCACCGCGTCGCGCGCGACTTGAGGAAGCCCACCGCCGTAGGCCCGAATGTACGCATAAGCGCGGACCAACATGCCAAAATTACCGTAAAAAGATCGCACTTTGCCAATGCTATTCGGACGTTGATAGTCCCAGGCGAAGCCGCCCGACGTGCGCTCGATGCGGGGTACCGGAAGGAAATCTTCCAACTGGGCAGAGACGCCCACCGGGCCAGCTCCCGGGCCACCCCCTCCGTGCGGCGTGGAGAACGTCTTGTGAAGATTCAGGTGAACCACGTCGAAGCCCATGTCGCCCGGTCGGGCCACGCCAACCAATGCATTGAGGTTGGCGCCGTCGTAATACAGCAGGGCACCAGCCGCGTGGGCGAGCCGCGCCATCTCCTCGATGTTGCGCTCAAAAATCCCCAGGGTGTTGGGATTTGTGAGCATCACGGCGGCCACATTTGGCCCCAACTTCGCCGCGAAGTCCTCGAGATCGACCGTGCCGTCAGACGCGCTGTGCACCGTTACTACCGTGAGTCCGCACTGGGCAGCGCTCGCGGGATTGGTTCCGTGCGCAGTGTCGGGAATGATGACCTCGGTACGCGCGTGATCTTCCTGACGCAGGTGGTACGCCTGGATCATCCGAAGGCCGGTCCATTCGCCGTGGGCGCCAGCGGCTGGTTGCAGGGAGACCGCCTGCATGCCCGTGATGTGGCACAGCATCTGCTCCAGGTCCCACATCAGCTCCAGCGCGCCCTGGATCGAATCCACCGGCTGGAGCGGGTGGATGTCCGCGAATCCGTCGAGCGCGGCTGCCTGCTCGTTGACGGCGGGGTTGTACTTCATCGTGCACGACCCCAGCGGATAGGCGCCTTGCTGCAGGTTGTGGTTGCGCCGCCCGAGCCGTCCGAAATGCCGCGCTAAGTCGGGCTCGTTCACAGCGGGGATCTCGGCCCTGCGCCGGCGCCGCCAGATGGACGGCAGTGCCTCCGCCAGACCGGGCCCGTCGACGCCCGCCGCGGGAAGCATCGGACCTGGGCTGTCCCGACCGGTCAGCTCAAAGAGCAGCGGCTCGGGTCCCGCCCACGTTGGCTCGGGCGTCAGGCTCAAGTCCGGACCCCCACCGGAAGGCTCGCGGCCGACACCCGGCCAAGGCGGGTGATCAGCCGGTCGATGGCGGCGGGTGAGGTCATCTCGGTGGTGCAAACCAGAAGGCAGCGGTCGAGCTCCGAATCGACCGCGCCTAGAGGGTAGCCGGCCAGAATGCCCTCGCGGGCCAGCTCGCGGGCCAGCGACTCGGCCACGACCGGGGTCTCTATGACGAACTCCCAGAGAAAGTCGCGGTCTGGGAACTTCAGGCCGAATCCCGGGATCTGCTGGAGCCGTGCGGCGAGATGGTGGGCTCGGCGGTAGGAGATGTCGGCCACGGCGCGCAGGCCGGGCTCGCCCATCTTGGCCAGGTAAGCGGTGGCGGCCAGCGCCATCAGGGCGTGATTGGTGCAGATGTTGGACGTCGCCCGCTCGCGGCGGATGTGTTGTTCGCGGGTCTGCAGGGTCAGGCAGAAGGCGCGGCATCCCCGAGAGTCGGTGGTCATCCCCACCAGACGCCCGGGGATGCGGCGGATCAGTTCATCGCGGCAGGCGAGCAGGCCGACCGTCGGTCCTCCGAGCTGGGGCGGGATCCCCAGTTGCTGGCCGTCGGCGGCGACTAGGTCAGCTCCCAGCGCCCCGGGTGGCTCGACCACCGCCGCCGCAATTGGGTCCGCCACCACCAGGGCCAGAGCTCCTGCCTGGTGCGCCAGCTCAACCAGTTCCGCCACCGGTTCCAGCAGTCCCAAGAAATTGGGCTGGGACACGACCACCACCGCTGGATCACCGTCCGAGAGGGCCGTGCGCACGCTGTCCAGGTCAGTGACTCCACCGTGCTGGGGAAGCTGAACCAGCTCCGCCCCCCGGCCAGAGATGTACGTCTTGAGCACTGCCAGCACTTCAGGGTGAAGCGTGGAGGCGGCCAGCACTCGGGGCCTGCCGGTGTGCAAGGTTGCCAGCAGCGCACCCTCAGCGGTGGCGGTGGCCACGTCGTACATCGAGGCGTTGGCGACGTCGAGATGGAAGAGCTCCGCCACCATCGACTGGAACTCGAAGATCGACTGGAGGTAGCCCTGGCTGGCCTCTGCCTGGTACGGGGTGTACGCGGTGTAGAACTCAGGGCGCCCGATCGTGGCCCGCACGATCGCCGGGATGAACCGGGAGTAGACCCCCGCCCCCAGAAAGCAGTCCCACTGCGACAGCGGCCGGTTGCGCCCGGCAAGCCGGCGCATCTCCGAAATCAGATCTAGCTCGGAGAGGGGTGGAGCCAGCTCCAGCTTTGGATCGCGCAGCCCCACGGGGACATCGCGAAACAGCTCGTCGACGGAGTTCAAGCCCAGGGCGGAGAGCATCTCCGCTCGATCTGAGTCCGAATTTGGAAGATAGGCCATGAAAAGGCTGGCGCCCCCGCTGAGAAGTCCGACCGCTAGTGCGAATCCGCCTGCGCGAACGAATCGTACGCGGCGGAATCCAGGAGATCGGCCGGTAGATCTCCCGCGACGCGAACTCGGATCAGCCATCCCTTGCCGTGCGGGTCCTGATTGACCAGTTCGGGCGAGGCGCTGACTTCGGCGTTGACGGCGACGACCTCACCGCTTACCGGCGAGTAGAGATCACTGGCCGCCTTGACCGATTCCACCGCCCCGAAGCGGGTACCGGCAACGACCATGGCCCCCAGCTTCGGCAGCTCGAGGAAAATCACGTCTCCGAGTTGGGACTGCGCGTGGTCGGTGATCCCCACCACCACTTCTCCCGGGGCTGCTTCGTGGACCCACTCGTGGGTCTTCGTGAAGCGATACGCGCTCAAGTCGGGCACCAGCTCTCCTCCCGTTCCTTCCAGCCCGCTCCGTCAGCTCTCGGGTCGTTTGTAGAAAGGTAGCGGTACAACCGGCGCCACCGCCCACTGCTGCGGGTCGGCTCGCAGCTGGATCCGCAGTTCGGTGCCCGGCTCAGCTTTGCCGGGCTCGACGTAGCCCATCGCCAGTCCGGCGCCGACGGTGAATCCGAACGAGCCGCTGGTCACCTCACCGATCTGGCGCGAGCCCTGATAGATCGGATGACCGTGACGGGGGATCTCTCTTGGGCCAAGCTTCATCCCGATGAAGGCTCGGGGCGGGGCGGCCGCGATCGCGGCAAGCGCCTCGCTGCCGACGAACAGGCCCTTGGCCGGCTTCACCACCCAGCCCAGTCCGGCGCTGAGTGGATCTCCCTTCTCGTCGATGTCCTGACCGTACAGTCGAAATCCGGCCTCCAGGCGAAGGGTGTCGCGCGCCCCCAGCCCGGCGGCGACCAGGCCGTGTTGAGTGCCTGCTTCAAGCAGCTCCGACCACAGCCGCTCGGCTTCGCCTGCACTGGCATACAGTTCGAACCCGTCCTCACCGGTGTACCCGGTTCGAGAGACCCGGACCGCCACCCCCGCCACCTGGCCAAACCGGTGGTGGTAGTAACGGATCGACGCCAGGTCCTGATCCCTGCTGAGTGACTGCACGATCCGTGTGGCCTGCGGGCCCTGGACAGCGAGGAGAACGATTTTATCAGAAACATCCTCGATCTTGGCGTCATAGCCGGCCAGACACCGCCGCATCCACTCCAGGTCGACGTCCCGGCGGGCCGCGTTGACGACACACATGAAGTCGTCCTGGTCGCGGTACACCAGGAGATCGTCGACGATGCCGCCGTCTGAATGGCACATCACGGTGTAGAGCGCACGCCCGGGAGTTAGCTTGGAGACATCGTTGGTTACTAGCCGCTGCAGGAAGTCAAGGGCTCCAGGCCCGGTGACGTTGACCTCCCCCATGTGAGAGACGTCAAAGAGGCCGGCCCGCTCCCGCACCGCCACATGTTCCCCGCGAATCGAGCCGTAGTGGAGTGGCATCGAGTAGCCGGCGAACGGCACCATCTGGCCCCCGAGTGCCCGATGGACCTGGTCGAGCGCGACGTTCTTGATTCCGCCAGTCATGAGCCTTCGATCTCCCCTAGGATGCCCATCAGTTCGACGTCGTGCTGTGACCGAGCTTCGTCCACCGCTCGCCGCAGCTGCGCCACTCTGGCCACTGGCCAGCTCATATGAGCCGCGAGCTGCAGGTCGGTCGGGGCGGTCGCCGAGTTGAGCCGCAACTCCGCCTCTGCGGCGAAGAGCCGCTCCGCGTCAGCGGCCCAGCGCAGGTCCTCCAAACGGGCTGCTTCCTCGTCGGCGGTCAGAGAATCCATCACCTGGCCGACCGCCTGCCGCACCCGACCCCGGAACTGGTCGGGCGACAGCGGGTGGCTGGGGTCGAGGCCATGGACGACCGTGACCAAGGCGGTGCTCCCTTCCTGGAAGAGGTCCTCTAAAGGAAGGGTCTCCGACTGGTGGGCCTCGGCCGCCTGGAGGACGACCCACAGGGACCCCTCCACCAGTTGCTGGGCACTGTCAGGGGTCGAGCCTGCTGCCGGGGGTCTGGAGAGGAGCTCCGTCAGCCGCTCCTCGGTGAGACGCGGGAATCCAGCAACCAGCTGGTGCACGCTCTGAGGCGTCGCCAAGGCATCCGCCTCCACCTCGGAATCCGACTTCGCTCGGCCCCTGACCACGCCCCGAGTATAGGAGCGGTCGCCGCCTTCCCCGGAACCTTGAATACGCCAACACCCGTAAACTCGGCCTGTGGCTCCAAGTCGCCTCCGCGTGCCCCCTGATCAGGACCTGCTGGTGTTCGGCGCCACCGGCGATTTGGCCCAGCGCAAGCTTCTTCCGGCCCTCTATGAACTCAGCTTGCAGGGCCTACTGCCACGCAAGTGCGACATTTTGGGAACCGCCACTAAAGAGCTTGGCGATCACGGATTCCGGCAGATCGCCGAGCAAGCGGTAAAGCAGTTCGCCAGGACAGCGTTCGATCGAGCAGGATTCGCGGAGTTCGCCAAACGGCTCCGCTACATCACCACGACCCACGACCAGGTGGGCACGGGAGCCAAGCTGGCGAAGGCCCTGCGGCAGCCTCGCCGACTTATCTATCTCGCCGTCCCTCCGTCCGCCTTTGTCACGATTCTCCAGGAGTTGAAGGGAGCCGGACTGGCCAAGGGTTCCTCAGTGATCATCGAGAAACCGTTCGGGCATGACCTCAAGTCCGCCGTGGAGCTCAACGTAGCCCTGCACAAGACTGTCCCCGAGGAGCGGATCTTCCGCATCGACCATTACCTCGGCAAGGAAACAGTTCAGAATCTCCTGGTTTTTCGCTTCGGGAACACCCTGGTGGAGAGAATCTGGAACCGCGATGTGGTGGACCAGGTTCAGCTGACAGTGGCGGAGGATCTCGGTATCGAGAGCCGCGGTCGCCTTTATGAGGAGACCGGAGCGATCCGGGACATCTTCCAGAACCACCTTCTACAGTTGCTCGCCTTGACCTGCATGTCGCCGCCTAGCTCGTTCGACCCGGAGGCCCTGCGCGACGAGAAGGTCAAGGTGCTCAACTCAATTCGCCCTGTCCGCCCGAGCGAGGTGATCCGGGGACAGTACACCAGGGGCTCTGTCAACGGCACCACCATGCCCGGCTATCGCGAGGTCGACGGCGTGTCGCCCGACTCCACCACCGAGACCTACGTGGCGATGCGGCTGAACGTCGATACCTGGGACTGGGCGGGCGTGCCCTTCTACCTCCGCTGCGGCAAGGCGCTCTGCATCCGGCGGACGGAGATCATGCTCTTCTGCCGCGATGTGCCGCTACACCTATTTGAAGGCACCGGGATCGAGCACCTCACCCCGAATCGGGTGACCATCCGGATTCAGCCAGAGGAGGGGATCTCCTTCTCGTTCATGGCCAAGCAGCCGGGAGCCACGGTGGTCGAGCAGCCGGTGCGGATGGATTTCTCCTACGGGCAGTCCTTCAAGACAGAACCGGCCGAAGCCTATGAGCGGCTCCTGCACGACGCCCTCCTGGGAGACCACACCCTTTTTATCCGCCAGGACGAGACCGAAGCCGCCTGGGCCGCTTTGGAGCCGGTCTTGGAGAACATGCCCAGGGTCAAGTTCTACCCAGCGGGCAGCGAGGGGCCGGAGTCGGCCAATTCGCTTCTCCTGTCGGGAGAGTGGCACGACCTCGCGCACCACAACACCGAGCCCGGAGATCTAGCGAGCTGAGGCGCTAGGCGGCTCCCGTTCTCGCCGGGACCAGGTCTGGAACCAGCTGATCCGCCTCGATCCAGCCCTCTTGGACCAAGTCGCCCGTCCCCGCCCGGACTCGCACCCAGCGACCCGTCTGCTGCAGCGCCACCAGTGGACTGGCCGGCCGCACCGGCACGGTTCGCTGGGCCCCGTAGTCGGGACCGGAGAATAGGGGGTATCCGGTTCCAGCCCAACTCTGGACCACCGTGCACGGTCCGGGCGGGATCGTCCGAAGTCGGTAGACGGTGGCCGTGTCGCGCTCTCCACGGGTTAGGATTCGCAGCAGGTTGACAGCCCGGATGGTTGCACTGCGCTGGCCCTGGGCGACTATGGTCAGCTCCGTGCCTTGGGCGGTCGCGTGGCACTCGATCCGCACCTTGGTTTTGGGGCGTTTCACCTTGCTCCACTGTCCGAAGAATCCGTTGGCCAGTACCTGGGCGACCTCGGCTGTGTGGTCGTCGATGATCCGGAAGCTGAACGGCGGCAACGCCATCAGCTGCTCCGCGAGAGCGAACACCTCGCGCGGTGGGGTATATACGGTCGTGACCCAGCGGTTGGTGCGCGGCCTCCCGAGGTAGAGCATGCTCAGATTCTAGGCTGGCGCCCGCGGTCATCGGTCAGCATCCGAGGCCGAGCCGGAGGCTCTCTCAATCAGCGAAGCAGCGGCCGGCGACGCAGCAAGATCGCCTCCAGGCCGTGCACCAGGGGGTCAAGGGGGCCCAAGACCGGCGCGATCATCAGTCCACTGTAGCTGCCCAGCCGGCCACTCCACTTCGTCTTGAATTTGGCGTACCCGTGCGCCGGATCGGCACGGTTGAACCGGCGGGGCACGCCGAACATGTCATAGATCGTGCACCCCTGCTCAATCCCCCATTGCATCATTGCCCACTGCATCGCGTAGCTGGCGTGGGCGCGGGGAACGGCGGTGCTGGTGCCCCCGAAGAGGTGCACCAGCCATCTGCCGTATGCCACGGTCAACCCTCCCGCGAGCGGCTGACCCTTATAGGAGGCGATGAAGATGGTGGCTCCCAGGTCCTCTCTGACTGCCTGGTAGTAGGAGAGGGGACGGGAGTGGAGCTGCTTGCGTCCCACCGTGTCCATATGGAGTGAATAGAAGGCAGCAACGGCCTCCGGACTCTGATCGGCTGTGACCACCACCCCCTCTCGCTCGGAGACGCGGATGCAGTACTTGGTCGCAGAGGGAATCCGCGCTGAGAGAGCTTCCACACCCCCGCTCAGATCAACCAGCCAGGTTTGGCGGTGCTGGACATCGAAGTGGCCCGTACGGAGGCCGCATCGCGCCCGCAACTGTTCGGCCTCAGCTGAATCAATGGGCCACTCTGGATCGCACTTCAACTGGAAGGCCCGGTGGTGGCGCAGGGTGCTCGCCGCAGCGCTCAACAGCGCCCGACAGGATTCGACATCTCCCAGCGAGGAGAGCACCGGGCCTTTCGGTGAATACCCCCAACCCAACCCACCCGGACCGATCTTCTGCTGGAGAACCTGGATGGCCCCCACCCACTTCTCTTCAGGGCCGCGTATGGCCGCTAGCCGGTAGACCCGCCAACCGTAGCGCCTGCGCAACTCGCCCCATCCCCACGATTGGAGGACGTGGCCGGTCTCCTGCTGGCTGATGTAGCTGTCCCACTGTCGCTTACCGTCACCGGGGACCTCCACCACCCGGACGCCGAGTGCCCCTGGGACCTTCAAGCTCCAGTGATTGAGACGGCAGCCATCGAGGTCATTATAGGTTCGGGAGATCAGCGCCGAGCCAATTCTGAGTTGCAGCGTATGATCGAAGAGACATGCGTCGTCGGCCGATTGTGGGTGCGGTTCTAGTAGCCGCTAGCGGCTTTCTCGGAAGTCAGCTGCAGGTCATGGCGGCCGCCCCGGCGGGCCAGACCGTCAGCCAAACAAGCGGCGCCGTCGGCTTGCTGTCCAACCCCACCTTGGCGTTCGTGCTGCTGCTGGTTGCCTTTCTGGGCGTGGGACTCGAGATTATCCATCCGGGAGCACTGGTGTTTGGCACAGTCGGCCTGGTGGCCGGAGTCCTGGCCGTCGTGGGACTTGCCAACCAGCCCGTCGACTGGCTGGGCCTGGTGCTGGTCGGAACCGCCGCCGCGCTCTTGGTGGTGGATACCTCGCTGCACAGCCATGGGCTGGTCAGCCTGGTGGGAGTTTGTGCCGCCATCGCCGGTGGGCTCCTCCTATATCAGACCTCGCCAGGCGAGAGCGGTGTGAGCCTGGCAGCACTGATCACGGTGCCGGTGGTGCTGGGCGGGACCTGGATCGTCTTGAGTCGGCGCGCGCTCCGGGTGCGACACCTACCGTATGCCTCGAGTTCCCATGAACTGTTGGGACTCACCGCTGTGGTACGCGAACGCGCGAATCCCAACGGGATCGCCGCCGTGGAGGGGGAGCTATGGCGGATCACGGCGCGAGAAAGTGAGCCGATCGAGGTCGGCACCCGTGTTGAAGTAAGGGCACAAGATGGCCTTACGTTGATTGTGGAACCGCTGCCCGGCCCGCCGACCGTCAGCGAGCAGGCGACTGATCCCGGCGTGAGTGCCGGTTCTCGTATCGGATAAGGAGAGCATGGCTATGGCCGGGTTGATAGTTCTAGTGATCGTCGTAGTTCTACTTCTGACCACGTTTTCCACGGGTTTTCGTGTCATCAACGAATACGAGCGCGGCGTCGTCTTCCGCTTAGGACGACTGATTGACGTCAAGGGGCCCGGTCCGCGACTGATCATTCCTTTCGGAATCGACCGACTGCTCAAGATCGATCTGCGGATCAACGTGCATCAGGTGCCGCCGCAGGACATCATCACCAAGGACAACGTCACGGTTCGGGTTACCGCAGTGGTGTTCTTCCGCGTGGTTGATGCCCGGGACGCCTATGTCAAGGTCAATGATTACCGGGGCAGCATCTCCACCGCCGCCCAGACCACGTTGCGGTCGATATTGGGGCAATCCACCCTCGACGAACTTCTGAGTCAGCGCGACAAGGTGAACACCGAACTGCAGACGGTCATCGACGAGCAGACCGAGCCCTGGGGCGTGAAGGTCACCGCGGTCGAGGTCAAGGATGTGGACCTGCCGCAGTCGATGCAGCGGGCTATGGCCATGCAGGCGGAGGCGGAACGCGAGAAGCGAGCCAAGATCATTCGCGCCGAGGGCGAATTCCTGGCTGCCCAGCAGTTGAGCAACGCCGCCGAGGTGATCGGTCGGGAACCAGCCACCCTGCAACTACGGTACCTGCAGACACTCGCCGAGATCGGGGCGGAGCAGAACACCGTGGTGGTCTTCCCCCTGCCGCTCGACCTGATCCAGCCATTCATGGAGATCAGTGCGAAGGCTGGTGCGAGCAACGGCAAGAACGGAGCGGCTCTGAAGGCGCTCGCCGAGAAGGTAATCCCAGCTCCCAGGGCGAGGACCTCGAGGAACAAAGCGGACTGACCACGCCCCCGGACGGCCAGGTGGAGAGGGAGGGCCCGGAGGGGTACCACCGAACTCCCCGGTGCCTGCTCTTAGGCTCCGGGGAGTTTGAGCCGTGGGTGGGGCAGGCCGAGACCACAGCGCTCTCGGCTGCGGGGGGAGACGGCACGGCAGTGGTTCTGGCCACCGCCAGCTCTCCTGAGGGCGACTCGACCTTCGAGAGATGGAATCGGATGGGGCTGGCGCACTACGCGTCCCTGGACCTGCCGGCTCGGGCCTTGCCTGTTCGAACTCGCGAAGATGCCGAGCTCGTGGCGCACGCCGCGGTGGTAAGCCGGGCCAGCCTGATCTTCTTCTCCGGTGGGAATCCCGAATACCTCGCACGCACCGTAGAAGGCACAGCTGTCTGGGCCGCCGTTCTGCAGGCGCTCGAGGGAGGTGCGGTCTTCGGAGGCTGCAGCGCGGGCGCCATGGTCGCCGGTGCCGCCCAGCAGTCCGGTCCGGCCCGCGGTCGCTTTCGGTTCAGTGGAGGACTGGACCTCTTCCCGACTGACGTCTTTGGAGTCCACTGGGACTCCACCTTCATGCGCGTCCTTCGGCCGGCGGTGATTCACCGGGTGCCCTCGGGCTGCCGCCTAATCGGGATCGCTGAACGGACAGCAATACTGACGGAGGGCAACGGCTGGAGAGTATTTGGCGACGGTGCTGTCGAGGTGCGGGACGGGCTGATACGAAGGTCGTACCGGGCAGGGGAGGTCATCCCGAATGGACCGGTGACTGACCGCCCGTGAGCCGCCACAAATGTTTCACGTGAAACATCGCGGCGCTCCTATACTTCCGCACATGTCTCGCCCTCGGGTGATAACTGTGTGCAATCAGAAGGGCGGGGTCGGCAAGACGACCACCGCCGTGAGTCTCGGCGCCGCCCTGGCGGAGAGGGGGCTGCGGGTGCTTCTGGTGGACTGCGACCCCCAGGGCAACGCTACCTCTGGAGTAGGGGTGCGGCCGGCCAGTCTCTCGAGCTCGATTTATGACGTAATCGTTCTGGGACAGCCGCTGATGGAGGTGGCGATCGAGATCGATGAGGTGCCGGGGCTGACTTTGGTCCCGTCGAACGTTTCTCTGGCAGGGTCGGAGCTCGAGCTCGCCGAACTCCCGCTCCGCGAGTCGCGTCTCAAGCTCGCCCTGGACGGCCTGGAGGACTTCGACTACGTGCTGCTCGACACGCCGCCCTCGCTCGGTTTGCTGACCGTCAACTGTCTGGTGGCCGCGGACTCCTTGCTGATCCCGCTCCAGTGTGAGTACTACGCGTTGGAGGGCCTCTCTCTGCTGACCCAGACTCAGACGCTCGTGAGGCAGTCGCTGAACCCCGCCCTGACTCTGGCCGGAATCGTGCTGACCCTGTTTGACCCGCGGACGATCCTAAGCTCGCAGGTGGTCAGTGAGGTTAGACGGCAGTTCGGAGACCAGGCATTCACGACCGTCATCCCCCGTTCGGTACGTCTCAGCGAGGCCCCGAGTCACGGACTGCCAATCACCCTCTACGAACCGGCCGGGAGAGCGGCGGCGGCCTATCGCGCCCTGGCCGAGGAACTCCTCGCGCGCACCGCAGCGGTGGCTGCGTGACCAAGCGGAGGGGTCTCGGCAGGGGGCTGGAGCAGCTGATCCCGACCGGCGCCACGGACTTCAACCCTATCGTGGGCGGCCCTGGCACGAGAGACGTCCCGATCGCCCTGATCGACCCTAACCCCGAGCAGCCGCGTACCAACTTCGATGACGGGCCGCTGCGGGCGCTCGCCGAGTCGATCCGGACGTATGGAGTGCTTCAGCCGCTGGTAGTGGAGGCCGATGGGACACGCTTTCGGCTGGTCGCCGGCGAGCGGCGGATGCGCGCTGCTCAACTCGCCGGACTCGGGCGGGTTCCGGCGGTCGTCCGTCCGGTGGGTCCTGATCGGGAAAAGCTAGAAGTCGCGCTGGTCGAGAACCTCCAGCGGACTGATATCTCCGCCCTTGATGAGGCGCGAGCCTTCTCCCGACTCTGCGATGTATTCGGTCTCACCCAAGAGCAGGTGGCCCAGCGCGTCGGTCGGAGCCGCTCCGGAGTCGCAAACACCATGCGCCTGCTTCAAACCGCCCCCGCGGTTCAGGTGGCCATCCAGGGCGGCCAGATCGCGCCGGCCCACGGACGGGCGCTGCTGTCGCTGCCCGACTCACAGGCGCAGGAAAAGCTGCTCAGCCGGATCGTGGCTCAGAGTCTCTCTGTCCGGGAGACCGAGAGGCTGGTCTCACAACAGACAGGAGATCGCCCTCGGCGGCCCCCTAGGGCTGCCAGGGCGTCCGATTCGGCCCTCGGTGCGATCGAGGAGGCCCTTACCAGACGGCTGAGCACCAGGGTCAAAATCCTTCCTGGGCCAAAGGGCAGGGGCCGGATCGTGATCGAGTACTTCTCCGAAGATGAACTGAACGGACTGCTCGACCGGCTGGCAATCTCGATCTAGCCGGAGAGGGTTTTTCCTCCCTCCCTATACTGCCGTGGTGCCGTCCGACCCCTCGATCGTGCCCGATCCTTCGCGAGATCGGGTCGAAGCGGGAGGTCGCCCGCATGGACGGTCGCTGGTGCGGGACCTTGTCGAGGTGGTCGCCCTCGCGATCCTCATCTATCTGTTGATCGCGTTCGCAATTCAGCCGGTCCATGTCGAGGGCACGAGCATGTACCCGGGTCTGCAGAACAACAACCTTCTCATCGCCGAGAAGGTGTCCTTGTATTTTGGGGGCCCTTCGCGGGGCGACATCGTGATCCTCAAGCCGCCGATTCCTTCATCTAACGACTTCATCAAGCGGGTCATCGGGCTGCCCGGGGAATGGGTTCGCATTGCTCCCAACAGTCACCACGTCGGCCACGTGTTCATCAGTGAGACCAGGCCCGATTCCACTACCGGGGGAACGCAGCTCAACGAGCCCTACATCAATGGGACCTGGGTGGATGAGGTCGAGTGCTGCACCGCCAGCGGAACCTTCTCTCCGCTGCTGCCGACCACCGGAAGGTGGGTCCCCATCCCCGCGCACGAGTACTTTGTCATGGGCGATAACCGCAACTTTTCCGAGGATTCCCGCACCTTTGGCTGGGAGCCCCAGCACGGCATCGTGGCCATCGCTGTCGCCCGCTTCTGGCCCCTCGATGAGCTAGGCCTGGTGCCGGGGATGAGGCCAACCGTGAGCGTCTTCCTGGCGGCCGGCACGCTGTTGCCGCTCCGCCGGCGCCGCCGGCGACTTCCTAAGGGTAGATCCAGCGACCGCCGTCCCGCTCCCAAGTAACCAGCTCGGTGGCGCCGAAGTAGAGGTCTATCTCCTCCTCGGCTCGGGAGGGGCTGTCCGATCCGTGGATCACGTTTTGACCGATGTCGACTCCGAAGTCCCCGCGGATGGTCCCGGGGGCGGCGGTCGCGGGGTTGGTCGGTCCCATCATGGAGCGGACCATGGTCACCGCGTTGGGTCCCTCCCAAACCATCGCCACCACCGGTGAGGAGGTGATGAATTCGATGATCGCGTCGAAGAAGGGACGACCGCGGTGTTCTTCGTAATGCTTCTCGGCGAGTTCATGCGTGATAGCCGTGAGCTTCAGTCCCACCAGGTGGAGTCCGCGACGCTCGAACCGCCCCACCATCTCCCCGACGAGCCCACGCTGGACTCCGTCAGGCTTGATCAGCACCAACGTTCGCTCCACGCTCAGACCCTCCCCGCCTCTGCGGCCGCCACGCGGCCATCTGGAGTCGACATCATCCCTCAACGCCGTCAGAAATAGCCGCCAACGCCGCCCCGGCGTCGGGTCCCGGCCCCACCGCAGCGAGCCGCCAGCCATGCCCAGTGAAGAGCCGATCGGCGGTGGATTGAACCTCCTCCGCCGTGACCGACCTCACCGAGGAGATCACCTCGGAGGGCGACATTACCGAGCCAATCAGCGCCGCCTGGTGCCCCAGGAACTCGGCCATCGCACTCGTTCCCTCGAGCTGCAGGCGCAACCGGCCCTCGATCTGGGTCTTGGTCCGCTCCAGGTCCTGGGCGGTGAGTCGTTCCCGCACCATGCGGCCGACCTCCAGCAGGGCGCCGCGGATCGCCGTGTCGACCTGGTGCGGCTGAGTGGCCATGTAGATCCCGAAGGCTCCCGAGTCGCGGTGGCGGGCGGCGAAGGAGTGGATGTCGTAAGCCAGCGCCTGCCGCTCCCTTAGTTCCAAGAAGAGACGGCTGCTCATGCCCTCGCCCAATATGGTGTTGAGCACATCCAGCGACCACCGCTCTGGATCGAGGTACGAGGAGCAGCGCACCCCAAGAAGGAGGTGGACCTGCTCACCACGGCGCTTCCGAACCTTGGCGACCGGATCCCGCCCCAGTGGGGTCGGAACCCCGCCATCACTTCGGCGCCCCTTGGATGCCGCAACCGCTGGTCCCTGCTCATCGAAGCAACGTTCGACAAGTGTCCGGGCTTGATCGGGATTGAACCCCCCGGAGAGCACCACCACCACCCGGTCCGGCACGTAGTACGCGGCTCGGTACGTGCTCAGTTCTATGGCTCCGATTCGTGCCAGCGAAGCCTTGGTGCCGGCAGGGTCACGGGCCAAGGGATGGTCGCCCCATAGGAGCCCATCGAAAATCATCTGGACGAGGTCGCCAGGCTGGTCCAAGTACATCGAGAGTTCTTCGACCACTACGTTGCGTTCCCGCTCAGCTTCATCACCAGCGATCCGCGGAGCGAACGCCAGATCGAAGAGCAGCCGTAGCGCCAGTTCCAGATGGGCGCCCGGGACCTTGGCCCAGAAGGTGGTCAGCTCCTTGTCCGTGCTGGCGTTGAGCACTCCACCGATGCCCTCGATCGACTGGGAGACGTCTCTGCTGGTGGGAAAGTGCTGGGTGCCCTTGAATACGATGTGCTCCAGGAAGTGCGACACGCCAGCCAGGCGCTTGGTCTCCCATCTGGACCCCACGCGCACTAGGATCGACGCAGCCACGGAGTCACGACCGGCCATCGGTGCCAGCACCAGTTGGGCTCCGTTCGGCAGCTGAATCAGCTCCCAGGTGGCTTCAGTATCCGGCTGACCCGCTCGGCTGGTTCTCGCCATTTAGCTCCTGGCCTCAGTGCGCTGCTGGACCCGGGCCAGCGTCAGTGCGTACGTGAGGTCCAAGGTGGCGGCGTTGCCGGCGATGCGAATTTCATTCACCACATTGGCCTGCCGCCAGTCCAGCACGAACGACTGGTATTCGGTTTGGTCAACCTCCTTGGTCTCGGTGAACGCCACCGCTTGCTCACCGAGCTTTCCGGTCGAGACCTGCTCCCAACTCGCGCTAGCCAGCGCCTTCTTCTCCAGCGCGAACCCACTCGCGGCCCCAGCGGCCGTCTTATAGGTGACTGCGGCACTCTCGATGACGACAGGTCCGACGACCTCCTGCGGGCTCACCTCTCGGTCGTAGGTGGCAATATAGCCACTCTCGCGGCCCTGAGCCTGGATTCGGCGCAGCACAGCGGGCGCGCCGCCGGCAACTTTCTTGTTGCTAATGACACCGCTATTGCTCGATCCCTTCTCCTTCACAAAGCCAGGATATGGCAATTGCGACAATCGGAGCACCAGCGCCTGGGGCGAGATTCGAATCAGCGCCGGGGAGCTCCCGCATCCGACCAGCACCAGGGCCAAGCCGCCGCCCAGGAGGGGACCGGCCCAGCTCCGGCCGGAGCTCCGAATCAGGGCCCGGCCTCTCCGGCGGGCCGAATCGTCACCCGGCGCTCAGCATCGGTTCCGGTGCTCTCGGTGGAGATGCCAGGATCGTCGGCCAGGGCCAGGTGTACCGCCCGGCGCTCGTAGGGTTGCATTGGCTCCAATGTGACCGGACGGCCAGTTCGGACCACCCCCGCCGCCATCCGCACCGCCATCTGGGCCACGGTGTGCTCCCGGCGCTGGCGGTACTTGGCCACGTCCACGATCAACCGCGGCGCTCCGGGCGTCAGTCCGGTCTCTCCCAGCATTAGGTTGAGGACGGTCTGGAGGGCTCGCAGCGACTCCCCTCTCCATCCGATCAGGATGCCCAGGTCAACCCCTTCCACCTCCAGCAGCAGGGGAGCTGCCCCATCGATCACGCCCTGATCGGAAGGGGTGCGATGAACCGGGCGCACCTTGACCTCGGCTTCGATGTCCATCAGCCGGAGGATCGTCTCCAGGTTTATCTTGCCCCGAAGACCCTCGGGGGGCATGGCTTGGACCAGCACCCGGGCGGCCGCGCCTGAGATGCGCTCACCGGGAACGGCGGCTCCGCCTTCGCTCACCACCTCAACCATCACTGCGTCCGAGTCCAATCTTCCAGCTCGGCAGGCGGCCAGGGTGGCTTCTTCGACCGTTGAGCCCTCGCCCTCGAAGGTTGCCGCACGTTCTTCTTCCATATCCCGCTCAGCGGCGCGGCCGCCCTCGCTCCCTGGCTTTGGGGCGACGGGGCGAGGGCCGTGGTGGCGTACGCCGTGCGCCGCCGGACGTCAGGCTGCCGCTGGCGGCTCCCGCCACGGCTACCGCCGGCACCGGGCCGTCTGTCGGCGGCCGGCCCATCGGTGAGTTCTTCGGCCGCCAACCGGCCCCCGGGAACCACGGTGGCACCTTGAGTCCACCCCATCCCATCATCGAAAACACCTGCAGGACCATGACTCCGCTCTGGGTGATCCAGTAGAGTCCGATCCCCTGGTTGAAGTTCAACGCGAAAACGGCGATCAGGACCGGCATGAGGTAGGTCGTCTGCCTCATGACGTTGTACATCTGCTTTTCCTGATCGGTCATGTCCGGGCGCTGCTGCTGCATCATCATCTTCGACTGCATGAAGGTCAGCACGCCCGCCAAGATCGGCACGATGATCAAGGTGGGATGAGTGAGCAGTCCCGCCTTCAACGCTGACTTGTCGAGATCGCTAATCCACAAGAAGCTGGTCTGGCCGTGGAGATGCTTAGATAGGCTGTTGATGGAGCCGAACAGCGCATAGATGAACGGCAGCTGGATCAGGAGTGGGAAGCACCCGGACAGCTGACTTAGGGGGTTGATCTGATGCCGCTTGTACAGCGCCATGGTCTCCGTCTGCAGTCGGGCTTTGTCCTTCTTGTACTTCGCTTGGATCTCGCGCAGCTCTGGACCCATTCGGCGTTGGTCTGCTTGGATCTTCCACTGCGTACGAATCTGCCACCGGAAGAGCGGGAATAGCACCCCGCGGATGCACAGTGTCAGCACCATCACCGCCAAGCCGAAGGCGCCGATCGCCTCGGTCGGGCCGAATCCTCGGAAGACGTGGTCCAAGAATTGCAAGACAACCGCGATCGGCGTGAGGAGTACGTAGAAGAAGATCGCCAATATCGGGTTGGTGGGAGCCGGCGCGGCGGGGTTGACGAAGGTTAGGAACTCAGTGCCCATGGATCAACTCCTCGGGCAGAGGTACGGGGTCATAACCAGCGGCGTGGAAAGGATTACAGCGGACGATTCGACGGATGCCCATCCACCACCCCCGGCGGAACCCGTACAGCTGGATGGCCTCCGACGTGTAGTGGGAGCAGCTCGGCTCGTAACGGCACGACGACATCAGGCCGAAGATCGGACTCAGGCTCGCCTGGTAGAACGCGATGAGCCAGAGAGAGAATTTCTTCACCGGCCAGCTCCGGCCCGCAGGAGCGCCCGCGCCAGCGACGCGCTCAAGGTTCCGAATCCGGCCGTCAGGGCGGCGGGCTGCGGGGTCATCACGACGTCGTACGCGCCCACCGTGCCCAGCTTTGCTCTCGCTGCCGCCTGGAGGCGCCGGCGCAGGCGATTCCGCACGACGGCTCCTCCGAGACGCTTGGTCACCACGACGCCCACCCTGGGGTGTCCCACGGAGTTCGCCCGTACCCGGACTCGGAGGATGCCGTTTCCGACGCTCGTCCGCTCCGCCCTCACAGCCTGAAAGTCGGCGGAGTGCCGGAGTCGGTACTTCGTCTTCACCGCACGGGCGCGGGTGTCAGGCGCAGCCGTCCCTTCAGGCGACGACGCTTGAGAACGCGGACTCCCCCGGGGGTCGACATCCGGGCCCGAAACCCGTGAGTCTTCCGCCGGTAACGCTTCTTGGGCTGAAAAGTTCTCTTGATGGTCGAATTCCTTCGCAGACTCGGACCCGGAGCCCAGGTCGGGACTTCCCAACCGTGTCTGCAACCCGGGATGACTCTCTCGGTAGATCGGCGCTGAGGATAGCAGACGGCGCCGCGAGGCCCTAGATCGAGGCTCGATCCCGACTCACCCCTGAGGCCTCCCCCGGCCTAACTGCGAGCGGGGGCCCAGCGCGCTCCGCGGGACCCCGCGCTCACCGACGATGCGTGCGACCGAATTGCACCACCACCTCGCGCTGCACGTGGAAGAAAGTCGCGGCGTCAGTCGACCACCGGCTCTCGACAAACAGGTCGAACGACGATCCCTCACGACTGCGGCGAGCATGTCATCGGGCGGAGACTGCGCCCTTACGGAAGGCGGGGGGCAGGGGTGTGGCACAGCGCGATGCATTGCGGAAATACCTGATTAACATGGGCTTTTCGTCGACCATCACCGGACTCCTGGCGTTCGTGGCGCGAGTCCGCGTCCGCTCGCGAGACGCCCCCGTCTTAGTCCACTTGTGCCCGAACATCCGCGCTCCCATACGGGTTGTGGGTTGGCGTTGGTACGGTGCCGGACGTCGCGGCAACGGGCGCCGAGACAACATTCAGCAACGTGCGTGGAAGCGTTGCACAGGGGTGTGGGCGGTGCTACCATCCGGGAGCGACCGCAGGGGTGGGCCAGACCCGGTCCGAGCTTCTCTCTTCTACAGGGCGAATCTACCCCTCAGGTGGGTTTTCCACTCCTGTGCAGAAGGTGTGAATTGCGCTTCATTCGGTGTGCCCTGGCTTCCCCGTGGGGCTCTTGGTGAGCCTCTCCTCCGACCAACTCTGGTCCGCCGCCCAGGAGGAACTTCGCTTCCAGGTCAGCCGTCCGGGCTACGAGGCCTGGCTCAAGAATGCCCGCCTCTTGACCTTCGACCAGGATGAGGCGCGAGCCCTCATCGGGGTGCCGACTCCGCTGGCCCGAGACTGGGTGATCGACCGGTACTCGGCGGTGATCCGGGAGACCCTCTCGGCGATTCTTAACCGGGACATCCAGGTGGACTTCGCCGTCCAGACCGCGACTGACGACGGGGTGGCCGCCCAACCGGTGGACGCCACCGGCCCGGTGGTCCTCACCGACGACCGCTCGGAGGGGATTGCGGAGACGGTCCCGGGGCTCAACCAGCGCTACACCTTCAACGCCTTCGTAGATGGGAACAACTCCCGTTTCGCCTACGCGGCCTGCCGGGCCGTCGCCGACTCTCCGAGCCGGGCCTACAACCCTCTATTCCTGTATGGGGGAGTAGGGCTGGGCAAGACCCACCTGATGCACGCGGTCGGCCACGCCGTCTGGCAGAGCCACCGCCTGCGGGTTGCCTACGTGACCTCGGAGAGCTTCATGAACCAGATGATCACCTCGATCCAGGAAAATCGGATGGCCCAATTTCGGGCCCGCTACCGCACGGTCGACGTTCTCCTGGTCGACGACATCCAGTTCCTGGCGGGCAAGGACCGAACCCAGGAGGAGTTCTTCCACACCTTCAACGCGCTCCAAGAGGTGAATCGCCAGATCGTCATCAGTAGCGATCGCCCGCCCCGCGAGATTCCCACTCTGGAGGATCGGCTCCGCACCCGGTTTGAGGGCGGCCTGATGGCCGACATCCAACCTCCCGACTTCGAGACCCGGCTTGCCATCCTCCGCAGCAAGCTCGACCCGCTGCAGAACCCGCTCAGTGAAGAGGTGCTCTCCTTCATCGCCTTCAAGATCCAGAAAAACATCAGAGAGTTGGAGGGGGCGCTCATCCGGGTGCTGGCCCACGCCTCCATCTCCGGCGGTGAGAGCCCCTCGCTCAGCCAGGTTTCGGAGATCCTGCGGGACATCATCCCCTCGGCGGACAGCAAGCCGCTCTCGGTCGAGCTGGTGCAGCAGGTGGTGGCTGACTACTACGGAATCACGGTTGACGAGATGCGGAGCAAGCGCCGGGACAAGCACATCGTCTTCCCCCGCCAGATTGCAATGTTCCTGATCCGCGAGGAGATCGCCATGAGCCTGCCGGCCATCGGCCAGGTCTTCGGCGGCCGTGACCATACGACCGTCCTCCATTCCTACGAGAAGATCTTCAACGAGATGAAGGAGGACCCTCGGGTCGCTGATGACGTGGCCCGGCTGCGGGAGCTCCTCCTGTCTCGCTAGACCGGATCAGCACATCTTTTCCAGTGTCCCTGTTGCCCGAGAGCCAGGATCTGTGGGCAACCCGGGTCGTCCCAGAAACCCCCGCTTTGTCCGTGGAACCAAGCCGGGATATCCACAGGCTGTCCACCGGCCAAGCGAGTTCAGCTTCGATCGGTTTCCCCAACCTTCACTCCCCTACTATGGCTACGGTTTTACAAATTCGTTCCAAGAGCTGCGACGGGGTGTTGATAAGGGGAGGTCGAGAGCTCTTGAAGCCAAGGAGGCCTATTCAGTGAAGTGCACGATTTCACCCCAGCAGTTGGGGGCTGGGCTCAACTCGGTGAGCCGTGCGGTCTCCAGCCGGGTGACCCTGCCGATCTTGAACAACGTGCTGGTCGCGGCCCGAGGAGGCTCCCTGCAGCTAACCGCCACCAACCTTGATTTGACGATCCACCACTCCCTCGCCGCCGAGGTCGAGGAGGAGGGTGAGGTGACGGTGCCCGCGCGGATGCTCTCTGAGTTTGTCAGCGCCCTCCCCGAGCAGCCGCTGCGCTGGCAACTGGACTCGGCGCACCAGACGGTCGGCCTGCAGAGCGGGCGCTTCGACGCCCACATTCGTGGGGTGGACGCCAAGGAGTTTCCACCACTTCCTGATGTCTCGGATGGGGAAACCGTCGAGCTGGATCCCCAGACTCTGCTCACTGCCATCGACCAAACTGTGATTGCCGCCAGCGCCGATGACGGACGGCCCATCTACACCGGGGTGTTGACGGAGATAGCCGGTCCCGAGGTGACCTTGGTCGCCACCGACGGCCACCGCCTAGCGATCCGGGTGGTGCGGGCGACCGACGGTGACCGTCAGGGTGAGAGGTTTGGCGTGATCATCCCGGCCCGCGCGCTGTCCGAGCTCTCTCGGCTGCTCAAGCCGGTGGCGGCCAGCCCGGCCTCGGTGAGCCTCACGATCGGAACAGCACGGGCCCAGGTGAAGTTCCAACTTCCCGGGTACGAGCTCACAGCGCGCCTCATCGACGGGGTGTACCCGAGCTACGAAAAGGTCATCCCGACCGCCTCCCAAACCGTGGTGCGGGCCTCCACGGAGGAGTTGAGAAGGACCACCAAGGTGGTATCCCTCTTCGCCAGAGACGCCGCCAACGTCTTGAAGATTCGCTGTGAACCAGGGCAGATCGTGCTATCCGCCAATACCAACGAGGTGGGCGACAACGTGGCCGGCGTCGATGCCACAGTCGAGGGAGACAGCCTGGGCATCGCCTTTAACGCCCGCTACGTGGCCGACGTGCTCAACCTCATCGATTCGCCGGAGGTCGAGCTGATCCTGAACGGACCGCTCTCGCCAGGGCTGGTGCGGGCTCCGGGGGACGACACGTACCGCTACGTGATCATGCCCGTCAGGGTGGCGATCTGAGCGCCGTAGCGGATCCCCCCAGTTGTACCTCTCGCAGCTGCGCCTGCTCTGCTTTCGCATCTATCAGGAGGCTTCGCTAGAGCTGCTCCCCGGAGTGAACCTAGTCTTGGGCCAGAACGGCCAGGGCAAGACCAGCCTGCTCGAGGCGATCTCCACCCTCGCGCTGACCAGATCCCCGAGATCTGGGTCGCTGGGGGATTGCGCCTCATGGGGGGAGCCGCGGATGGGAGTGGCGGCCCATCTGGTCAGCCGCCTCGGTGATACCGAGTTGGAGCTGCGGGCAGAGCGCCAGGAGACGAGCGAGCGCTGGGTCCGCAAGCTGCGCCAGGACGGAGACCTGATCCAACCCCGCCAGCTCTTGGGACGGTTTCGGGTGGTGCTCTTCTGGCCGGAGGACCTGCTGCTGGTCAAAGGTGGCCCCGAGCCGAGGCGTCGCCTGCTCGACGTGGTACTCAGCCAGCTCTCCTCGCCATACGCGGAAGCTGCCACCAGGTATCGCCGAGGGGTGGAACACCGCAACGCCCTTCTGCGCCGGGTTCGCGACGGACAGGCCGCGCCAGAGGAACTACGGCCGTGGACGGAAGCGCTAGTCGAGCACGGCACCGTCGTGATGCAGGAGCGGCGGCGCTACCTGGATCTGGTGCAGCCGGTGGCCGCCGAAGCGATCATCAAGATCGGAGAGTCGGCGGAGCTGCAGCTACTGTATCGACCCGGACTGGGCCGGGGAGGCGGTTGGGACAATAAGACTGAGCCTGCCGACGCGCTCCGCCGAGCGTTGGCCAGAACCGCCTCCGAGGAGATCGCCCGGGCACAGTGCGTGGTCGGACCCCATCGGGATGACTTTGAGGTCCTTCTGGGAGGCCGGCCGGCCCGGCAGTTTGCCTCCCAGGGTCAGCAGCGGAGCGTGGTGCTGGCGCTCAAGGTGGCCGAGGTTCGCCAGCACCTGAGCTTGGGCGGAGAGACACCGCTGCTGCTGCTGGACGACGTCCTCTCGGAGCTGGACCAATCAAGGCGGACCGGCCTGATCCAGCTGCTCTCCGAGGAGCTCGCGGTAGAACAGACCCTGATCACCTCCACCGAGGACCCGCAGATCGGAGGTGAGGTGGCCGTCTCGCAGGTGCTTCAGGCGCGGGGCGGTCAGCTGACCCGACAGGCCCAGCCCGGCTGGGAGCTCGCCGAATGGAAGGTATAGAGGCGATCCTGCCCCGGGTGCTCCGTCGGCTGGGAGCGACCGGCCAAGTTCGCCAGGTTAGGGTTGAAACCGCCTTCTCCAAGGTCTGCGGCGAGTACATCCGTCCTCACGTCAGGGTCTACGCGGTGGAGCGCTCGGTTCTGGTTCTGGCTTGTGCCCATCCGGCCATCGCCCATCAGCTCCAGATTGATTCGGCGTCCATTCTGGACGCGATCAATTCGGAGGTTGGAGGACGGCCGCTAACCCGGCTGCGCTTCGTGCCGGAGGCGGGGACGGCACCGCGGAAGCAGCCGAATCGAGGAAGCTGAGCACGATCTCGGCGGCCGCGTTGGCCGCCTCCGGGCGGGCCCAGGTTCGGGAGCCGCGCTGCAACTCGCCGAGTAGCGGATCCTCCGGTCGGCACAATCGAGCGAGGGCTCCCAGCACCTGCGCCCGGCCCTGGACCTGGAGGGCCGCCCCGGCGGCGACCACGGCGGCGCCATTGTGATCTTCTTGACCCGGCAGGGCCTCCGTCACCACGAGGGCTAGGCCGGCGGCGGCGGCCTCGGCCAGGGTGCTGGGGCCCGGCTTGCCGAGATAGACATCAGCCGCCAGCAACCACGGGATCAATGAAGCCTGAAAATCCAGCGCGACCGTAGGCACCTGCGGAGGGTGTCGCCGCAGCCACTCCAGCAGACGGCGGTTGTTGCCGCAGGCCACGATCAGCTGCAGCGGAAGTCCGCTCGCCCCCAGCCACCGGGTCAGCCGGCGCAGGCTGCCCACCCCCTCGGCTCCGCCACCCACCAGCACCAGCAGTGGGTCCCGAGCAAGTCCCAGCGAGGCGCGCTGCGCTCGCCGGCCGTCCGGGGTGGGCTGCGCGGCGGAAAGCCTCGGATCAATCGGGAGCCCGGTCTCCCGGATCAAATGGGAGGGGACGCCGTGTTGCAGGCACCAGGCGGTGGCCTCATTGGTCGCCGTCAGAATGGCGTCAGGCCGGGGGGAGAGCCAGCCTGGATGGCCGCCGACGAGATCGGTCATGACCGTGAGCAGCGCCGGGGAGACCCCGTTCACCGCGGCCGCGTCAGCGGCCGAGCGGGCCGCAGGACCGAGGAGTGGGTGGCAGTTCACGATCACCTGGGGAGAGCGCAACCTGGTCCGCTCGGCCATGGCAGGCCCCAGTTGGCGCAGCAGAAAGCGATCCATTCCGGAGCTGAGCTGTCGGCTGCTGAACCCCCTGTAGAGGACCCCCCAGAGCGCAGGCGAGGTGCGCACCAGTGGTCCGTAGGCGCGGGCTAGCGAGCGGGCGGTGCGGCCGATTGGGTCATTGGTGGGGTCATCCAGAGCCACCCGGATCCCACCCGAACGTCGGCGGGCGAGCGCCGTGACCAGGGCCTGGGCGACGCTGTAGTGACCGCCGCCGGTGCCGGCCGCCCAGATCTGTATCTCCGCGTGGCCCGGGTCGTTCAAGCTGGTGGCGTCCCTCGCGAGATGTTTGGCGTCTGGCGGCGATGGTAGAGTCATCTCGCTGGCCGCGGCTCGAGCAGCCCCGGCAGAGCGGCGGGATTTCAGGGTGGAGCAAGCATCGGGGCCTCATGTCCAGCGCCCCCCGGGGCGCAATCGGCACTGACTCCGCGTGACAGCGGCCTGCGGGTGGAGGAGATCACCACCAGCGACGGGCTGAGGCGGCTACGCCCCGAATGGAACGAGGTCGAGGCTGCCGGCGAACCCATCAATCCGTTTTTGTCCTGGGATTGGCAGTGGGGCTGGTGGAAGGTCTTCGGAGCCGACCGAGATCTCCGTTGTCTGGTGGTGTCCGACTCCGACCAAGTCTTGGGGATTGTCCCCCTCCAGTCCAAATCCGCAGGTCGCCCGGTGTGGGGCTTCGGCGGAGGAGCGGAACTCTCCGACCACCTGGGGTTCCTCTTTCGCCCATCGCGCGGTGCGGAGGTGGCCGCCGCCGCCCTCGAGCACCTGTTTCACAGTGAATCGCAGGAGAGCCCGGCGGTCCTGGACCTCCACTACCTCCTCGACGGCTCGCCGGCCCTTGAGGCCCTGGGCCAGGCCGCCGAGCAGTTGGAGGTGGGCCAGGAGCTGACCCAGGAGGAGGTCAGTCCGCAAGTGATCCTCGACGGCGACTTCGAGGAATACCTAACCCAACGGCTCAACAAGAAAGACCGGCACGAGCTCCGCCGGAAGGTGCGCCGGCTTGATTCCGAGCAGCCGGAGTGGAGTCTGATCACCCAGAAGGAGCTGGGGCTGGAGGCGGCGATCGACGCCTTCTTCCCCATTCTGCGGGCCAGCGGACCACACAAGGCGGAGTTCCTCACACCCGAGGTGGAGACATTCATCCGAAGCGCTTGTCGGTCTTTCGAGGAGCGGGGCTGGCTGCGCCTGCAGTTCATCAAGGCAGGCGGGAAGCTGACCGCGGCCACGCTCGGCTTCACGGTCTCCGGCACCTGGCATCTCTACAACTCGGGATATCAGCCGGAGGCAGCGGCGCTCTCCCCGGGGCTCCTCTGTGTCGCAGAGGGGATCAGAGTGGCGATCGACGAAGGCTGCCACACCGCGGACTTTCTGCGGGGCAGCGAGGCCTACAAATATCACCTGGGAGCGGTGGACAAGCCGCTGTGGCGGCTCCGGCTCAGCCCCGCCGATGGGCCGGTGGTGAGCCCGTGACAGCGCCCCCCGGAAGTAACGGAGCCGGCCCGGGCGACACCATCGCATTCCTCTCCCTGCACGCCTCTCCGCTGGCGCGCCTTGGCCAGCGGGAGAACGGTGGGCTCAACGTGTACGTCCGGTCCGTCTGCGAGGAGCTGGGGGCCCGCGGCGTGCACACCGACGTCTTCGTAAGGCGGACCGATCCCGACGAACCGGCCGAGCAGGCAATGGGCCCCCGGAGCCGGGTGGTGGCGATCAATGCCGGACCGGCTCGGCGACTCTCCAAGCACCAGTTGCCCAACACCAGAGACGAATACCTCGAAGGAGTGCGCTACTTCATCCAGCGTTCTGGGCGCCGGTATCTCGCCATCCACAGCCACTACTGGCTGTCGGTCGACGTGGCCGCCGAGTTGGCTCGGCAGCTCGAGATTCCCTGGCTGCACACCGCTCACACCCTGGCCGCCGTCAAGGGGGAGTATGGCTTCGACGGAGATGGCCCGCAGCGGCTTCTGGCGGAGCGCCGGGCGGTTTCCGGAGGGGCACGGCTGGTGGCCAATACCCCAGGCGAGGCGCACGGCCTGCGCCGGCTCTACGGGGCCCAGCAGGGTCAGGTGGTGGTGGCGCCGCCGGGCGTGGACCTGGTGAGGTTTCAGCCTCGTGATCCCGATCGGCTGCGGCGCCGGCTGAAATTGATTGGTCGCAAGGTGGTGCTCTTCGCGGGACGATTGGAGCCTCTCAAGGGACCAGACACCCTCCTCGACGCCTTCGCTGCCCTGAGTACGCGAGACGACGTCCAGGAACCGGTGCAACTCCTATTCGTGGGTGACGTCAGCAGCGATGGCGCCCAGGTGGATCAGCGCGGGGTGTTGGAGGCACGGGTTCGCGAGCTCGGGCTGTCCGACCGCGTCTGCTTCCTGGGGGCACAGCCTCAGGATCGGCTGGCCTTGCTCTACTGTCTGGCTGACGTGGTCGTGGTGCCCTCGTACACCGAGTCCTTCGGGCTGGTGGCGCTGGAGGCGCAAGCCTGCGGCACCCCCGTGGTGGCGGCGTCAGTGGGCGGCTTGCGCGATGTGGTGGCTCATGGGCGAACCGGGTATCTGGTGGAGGGCCACAACCCGGCCGACTACGCGGAGGCGATCGCCCGGGTCATCGCCAGCCCAGCAGGCGCTGAGTTACCCATGCGCCAGGCTGCCTGGAGGCGGGCCCAAAGTTTCACCTGGGAGCGGACCGTTGACCTGCTCCTACCGGAGTACGGTCTGCCCGCAGGCCTGGAAGCCGTGGCGGGTCGCGAGGGCTGAGCCAGCCCCTCTCCGCCCTGCCTTAGCCGGTCCAGATCCCCACGGCAAGGAGAGCGGAGCAGGCCGCGAAGAGAGCCACCGTCTGACGAACGGCGCGCTGGCGGAGGGCGGGCTCAGGTGACCTGGAGTTGCGCAGCGGGCCCTCGGCGAGGGGGGCGAGCAACCAGGGCAAGAAGCACTCCGCACCGTCGAGACCGGGGATCGTGATGAGCAGGGGCACCGCCAGGGCCAGGCTGAGTAGCCCCTGAAACAGAGTGCGGGTTCCCTTCCCGGTGAGACCGGCCACCGCACCCTGAGCGCTGTCCAGACCTGCGGTAGGGCGATCGCGCAGCTTGGCCAGCACCAACAGAGTGGTGGCCAAGCTCGCGGGCAGGAGGGCGGCCACCAGCCCCAGCCAGGGGAGGCGACCCAGCTCCACCCAAACCGTCCCGAAGCCAGCCAACAGCTCCGCCGCCGCGACCAAGGCTAGCTGCTCCCGGCCGATGGCTACGGTGCGGTCCACGAGGCGGCCCAGGAGGCCAGCGATGACTACGGCCACGCCTCCCACCGCCAGCAGCCACCAGTCGGTCGTGGCGGCCAGCCAGATGGCGAGCACCAAGGCGCCGGCAAGCCAGGCGACCGTGGGCCCGGGCAGCTGCCGAACTGAACCCAGGCCGGCCACCCGGTTCCCGGTCACCGGCTCCGCGTGAGCAGTGCGAATTAGTCCGAGAAGGCCGAATCCGAGTGAGACGGCGACCCCCAGGGCCGCCAGACTGTTACCGGTGGGGACCGGGCCGAAATGGGCGGCGACACCCGTTTCCACCACAACCGGGGCGACCGAGCTCACTAGGAGGGCGGTGTACGGCGGCCAGTGCGGGCTGTCCCACCAGGAGCCCCGCTCGCGCTCTGCCCTCATCCAGAAATAGAGGGTAGTGGGCTGCAACTGGCGTAGTCGGTCCCTTTGCTCAACCGCCGACAAAGCTGGGCGGCCCGGCATCCAGAAGGAGCTTGCCGGAGAAGTTCGTCAGCGCCTCCACTCCGGTGCCATCGTCATTGGCGAGGTAGACCTGCACCTTCCCGGACACGCTGAGGGTGAATGCGACCTGACGGCCGGTCGCGGTCGCGACGGCGGCCAGGGGGTAGTGGCCAGCCCGACTGCCGACGATTACGGTGGACGTCCCGGTCGTAGTCGAGACGGTGGCCAGGGCACCGTCGGGTTCCCTAACTAAGATCGTGTCTAGATCGAGAAAGGCCAGGGGCTGGCCAGCGGCGGCGGCGACCTGGCTCAGTGGCGATCCGGTGTCCAGCGGTCGGTAGATCCAGACGGCCGGGTCGGGGCCGTTCCCGACCGAGAAGGCCAGGCTGCTGCTGCTGGGACTCCATACCGGGTCATCCTCCGCTGCCACGGCGGCCGTTGAGGTGGGTAGGAAGGTGATCGCCTTGAGTCCCGGACTGAGCAGCGCCACCCGAGTGGGGTCACCGGTCGGGGCCGCCACAGCGGCCACCACCTGGCCGTCTCCCCGCCAAGCCAGCGGACCGTGCATGCTGGGCGAGGTGGCGAGGGTGACGGAGGTGGCGTTGGAGACGGTGTATACCCGAAGCGCCCCGCCCACCACGAATGCGAGTTGCTGCCCGTTCGGACTCCAGGCGGCTCCGTCACTCCCGGTGCTGCCCAGCACGGAGGTGCTCTTGCCGGTGCTCAGGTCGATCACCTGGATCGGCTGGCCCCCGGCCGACTCCACCGCGAGGCGCGCACCGTCGGGCGATGGCCACGTGTACAGGAAGTGCTGCCCGGCAGGCGCGGTGGCGAGCACTCGCAATGCCGGCGGGTCGCCCGAGAGCTGGCGTGGGGAGGCGGCCAGCACCTCCGTGTAGTCGCTGGCTGAGGGTCCGGCCGGGAAGACCACGGTGGTGGAGCTGCCCAGATGACCGATGGTGAAGTGGAGGTGGGCGGACTTCTGCAGCCGGTCGCCGTCCACGTCGAGCGCCGACCGGGCAATCGACAGGGTGTAGGTGGCACCGGGGACCAGCGGCAGATTCGGCTCCACTAGGAAGCGCCCGGGAACGGTTGAACTCTGGGCCAGCTGGTATCCGCCAGTAATGGCCGGGGAGAGAGTGACCGCCTTCCTGACCGCCGCCGGGTTCATGTCGCGGCTGAAGTTGATCGAGATCGCCTGATCCGGGCCCACCGTGCCACCGTTGGATGGCGAGGTGGACGAGACCTGAGGCCCACCCTCGGTGGAGAACTCCCACGAGTGCGAGAGAGGGTTGACGGCACCGTTGGCCGCCTCGATCCCTCCCACCAGGGTCGCCCGGTAAGTGGTGATGACAGCCCAGGGATGATGCGGGTGAACCAGGGCCATCACTCTCGGGGTCCGCCAGACGAATTGACATCCGGACTTGCGCTCGGCGGCGGCGCTGGCGATCGAGCAGCCAGGGGGGAAATGGTCCTTCCGAGTCCGCAGGTACAGTCGCCGCTCGACCGAGAGCTCGTTCATCGGGATGTTGAAGGTGATCACCAGCGGGTCGATCGTGTGCACCGCGCCTTGACTGGGGGCCGGCGACACGTCCGTGATCTGGGGCGGGGAGAGCGGCCCGCAACCGGTCATGAGTGAGCCAGTCAGCAGGGCGAGAGCTGCCCCGGCAATGAGGAGGAGCCGCCCGGGACCGCTCGCGCCCGGCAGCATTCTCCGAAGGGTCAGGCGATCTCCGCGAGCTCGATCACCGGGAGTGGTCCCGGGGGAGCGGCGACGACGTCGATCCTGGCCTCTGGCTCACTGCAGGCGGCCGAGGCCACACCGGGTCCCTCGGTCAGATCCCGGTTGATCGAACTGTAACTTCCCTTGTCCCGGCCCTCGGTCAAAAGCACCACCGACACCTGGTCTTGGCCAGAGGTGACCAGGATCCCCCCGGTGACTGGTTGCTCCTCGACGAACTCGACCAGGGCGTCGAAGTCGACGATGCGCGACGGGAGTTGGAGGAGCAGGGTGTTGGCGACCACCAGGCCGCTCACCGACTCGACCAGCACGGGCGGCAACTCGATGGCGTCGATCAGCCCCTCCCCGGCACCCACGCCGCGAACAATCTCCTGGAGCGCGGTCTTGTGACGGCGGTAGGAACCGGCCGACCGCTGCTGGGCCTGGACGATCGCCCCTTCCCGGAAGAGGATGTGGCCGACGTTGCGGGAGTCCTTCTCCCCGGTGATGCTCACGTAGCCCGAGAAGCCGTCCTGGGAGAGGGTCCGGAGCAGCATCGGGAAGTTCAAGAAGCTGGCCTTGAGGCCGCTGTGCAGCGACGGACCGGTGGGCATTGGGATCACCAGCGAGAGCTGGGTCCTGGTCGCTCCCGCGACCGGCTTGGTGGCTGGGACCTGGCTCGGGGGTGCACCGGCGCTGCTCGGCGACGGACTCGCTGGACGGGTGGAGGCGGCACGCGCCCTCTCGGCAGATGCCGGGGCCTTGTCCGCAGCCTGGCGGCTGGACGGCCAGCTAGTTGGCGCCGGCGTCGACCGGGGAGGCGGAACGGGAGTCGAAGCCGCCGCCGAGGGGCGGGGTGCGGTGAACGCCCGCTCGAGCGAGGGAACAGTTGGCGCGGGAGTCTGGAACGTCGGGATGTCGGCAGGCTCGTCCACCGCGGCCGCGATCTCGCCGGAGGCGACCGTGTCCAGCCAGTCCTCGTCGTCGGAATCCAGGCGATCCCCGGCATCCCCGTTCGAGGCTGGCGTCGCGGCTGCCGCCACCGTGACGGTCACCTCAGCTGCCGAGATCGAGTCGTGGCTATCCCGCCCGTTGCGCCAAATGGCGAGCAGGTCCTCGGTGGAGCTGTTGATGGTCTCCTCTGGAGGCAGCTTGGCCCGCGGATTGAAGCTGTATTCGCCATCCCCCCAGGTGAGGGCATCCAAGACTGCCGGTTCGCCCTCGGCCTCACCGCCCACCGCGTGAAAGAGGTGACCAAACAGGAAATGGAGCGAGCACTGGCTGCCATTGCTGGCGAGCGACAGCGTGCCGGTCGCCCGTTCCTGCTGCATGGTCTGGAGCAACTCGGCGACGGTGGTTGGCCCGAGGCTTCCCTGATTTTGCATTCTGCCGAGTAGCTCCAATAGGGCAACCCGAAGTGAATTCGGATCCGCCCTCCCCACTTGCGGTCGGCGCGATACTAGCACAGGCCAGCTTCAGGATTGGCGGAGACGGGGCTGGTTCTCCGTCACTCGTCTGCCAGAATGCCCCGGTGATGGTGCCGTCAGAGTCGGCGGCGGAGGAGTGGGACGCCCGCCTGCTCGAGTGGCCAGCGGCCAACTTGCTCCAGTCCTACGCCTGGGGTGAAGTGCAGAGCCGGGCGGGTTGGACAACTGAGCGCCTAGAGGTCTCCACAGGGTCCGGGCCTCTCCCGGTGTCCGCCCTGGTCACCGGGGCCGGGGTGCCGGGATTCTCTCGAATCTACCTGCCCAGAGGGCCGGGTTGTGCTGCTTCAGACTTGGCCGCCTTTGAGATGGTGACCAGTGCCCTGGTGGATCTTGGCCGAAAGCGGCGGGCCCTGGCACTGGAAGTGGAGGTGGCCTGGACGGATGACCAAGTTCCAAAGACGCACCCCTGGCGGAGTTGGAGGCCGGCCCGAGCGCGCCAGCCGATAGCGACGGTCGTGGTCGACCTACAGCCCGAGCCGGAGGCGATCCTCGCCAGCTTCCATTCCAAGGCCCGCTATAACGTGAGACTGGCGGAGAGACGGGATGTGGTGATCAATGAGGAAGCGACGGTCGCTGACTTGTCCGCCTGCATCGAGGCCACCGAGGAGCGACAGCGGATCCACCTGCCCAGCCTCCCGCATCTGAGCGTGATGATGCAGCAGCTCGGCAGCAGCGCCCGGATCCTCGCCGCCCAGGTGGAGGGCGAGGTGGTGGCGGCGATCCTGGTCGCCTCCTTCGGCGGGGAGGCCATCTACCTATATGGAGGGTCCAGCGGGCGGCATCGGGATCGGATGCCCAACCACCTGCTCCAGTGGCGGGCGATGCTTCGAGCCCGCGCCGAGGGATGTCATCACTACGATCTGTGGGGTGTTCCTGAGAACCAGGATCCCCACCACCCCTGGCGGGGGCTGGCCCAGTTCAAGCTCGGCTTCGGCGGCGCGCAGGTCCGATATGCGGGATCTCGATTCCTGCAGCTTCGGCCCGCTGGCGCCACCATCCTGGCAGTCGCGGACGGGGCCCGCCGCAAGGTGCGGACGCGAGGGAGGAGATGAAGAGAGACGGCGCTGAAGATGCCCGCGACACCGGCGAGAGCTACTTCCCCACCTACGAGGAACTCGCCGCCGAGCTGCTGGACGGTCTGGAGCGGGCCACCCTGGTCGTCCACGACGTCGGCCACGAACTGGAGCCGAGCAGCGGCGAGCGCACCTTTCATGCCTCGGTGAGGCTCCCGGCCAGCGAGCCGCCGCACCGGTATGCGGCCACCCTGCACTTCCATTGGGACGCCCTCCTCACCTATGTGGGCACCTATGGGCCAGGCGCCGACTGCGAGCTGTACCACGACGATGAGGAGATCTGCACCCACCGTCACAACGCGCCGCGTCCCTTCGTCGAGTTGGTGGCCGAGTTCGACCTCGGCGACGGCGGCTACGAGCTTCATGAACTGAGCGAGGTCCACGGCTGGCTCGGCACGGTCGACGGACTGCTCTCCAGAGCGGTCCCCGACCAGGAGGGCCGGACGGTGAGGATCGGGCTGGCGGTTCGAGACGGCGGGATCTGGGTCGAGCGTTTCCACGCCGAGCAGGCCTGGTACCTGGACCTGAGCGACCCTCCCGACCTCAACCCCGTCTGCAAGGTCATCGCCAGCACTCTCAAGGCCACCCCGGCTTTGGCGGACCGACTCCCGCTCTAGCTGGAGCCCGAGGGGGTAGACGAGCCAATAGCCCAGCTGCCGGTCAAATCCCGCCGAGCCAGCTCAGCGATCGAGAGCCCCTCCGTGGGGTGGACCCAGTCCGGGACCAACTGGGCAGCTCCCCGGAGCAGGTACGGTCGCTGCAGAAGGCCGGGATGAGGCACTGTCAGCCCGGGGGATGTCAAGCTCTCGCCCTCGATCAGGATGATGTCAACATCGAGGGTCCGAGGCCCCTTGGAGACCCCTCGCCGCCGACCGGCCCGGACCTCTGCTGCTTGGGCCAGCTTCAGCCAGCCCAGCCCGCGCAGGGTCCCCCGAGCCAGCACCAGCTGGTTCAGGTAGTCGGGCTGGGGAATCGCCCCGATCGGTGCGGTGTTCCACCGCGGGGTGCTGGCGAGCACCTGGATGCCCTTCTCCCCCAGGAGGTCTAGGGCCAAGTCCAGCCACTGCGCCCTTGGCTGCAGGTTGCTGCCCAGCGCCAGGACCGCCTGGGAGCTGTCGTCGGAGGAGCTCACCTCAACTCAGGAGGGCGGTCGGCGGGCCAGCACGTCCATGACCCGGGCGACGTCGCGGATCTCGGCCACGTCGTGCACCCGCACGATGTCGGCCCCGCAGGCGATCGACCAGGCAACGGTGGCGGCGGTGCCCAGGAGGCGACCGTCGACCGGACGCTGATCCAGCACCCATCCGATCAGCGACTTGCGGGAGGTGCCGACCAGGATGGCGCACCCCAGCGCCCGCAGCTCCACCAGGTGCCGCAGCACCTCGTAGTTCTGGGCGGGGATCTTACCGAAGCCGATTCCCGGGTCCAGCACGACCTGGTCCCGGCGGATTCCCGCCTGCTGCGCGAGCAGGAGCGAATCGCGCAGCTGGCTCAGCACATCGCCGAGCAGATCCCGGTACTCGGTGCCAGCCTGGTTGTGCATGCAGATCAGCGGCGCCCGGGCCGCCGCTACCGCCTCGGCCATCTCGGGGTCCATTCGCAGTCCCCAGATGTCATTGACCCCATCGGCTCCCGCGGCGAGCGCGGCCCGGGCCACTTCAGCTTTGCTGGTGTCCACGAATATGGGCACCGAGAGTGTGTTGGCGATCAAGCTCACTGCGGGAACCACCCGGCTGATCTCCTCCGGGGTAGAGATCTGCAGGTGCCCCGGGCGAGTACTCTCGCCGCCGACGTCGATGGCGTCGGCTCCCTCTTCGACCAGGCGCTGGGCCCGCGCTAGGGCCGCCTCTGGGCTGTTGCCCACCCCGTCCCCACTGAAGGAGTCCGGCGTGACGTTGACTACTCCCAGCAGATAGGTGCGGGCCCCGAACTCCCAGACGTCGTCGCCCAGCCGCAGCGACGGGGCCGGGCGGCTCAGGTGCTCCAGCGCCTCGCGCACCGCCTGGGCGGGTGCCCAGCGCTGTAGCTCCCGGGGCAGGGTCCGAACGCCCGCCAGTAGCTGGTCCAGCCGCCCTTCGATCAGGATCGACCCGTCCTCGGCGTGCTCCACCCGGTCCGGACCAATCTCGGCCAGAATGGCCGCCAGGTGGGCAGAGCTCGAGTCCGCCTCCACCCGCAGGCGGATCTCGCTGCCGCCCCCCAGAGTTGCGAGATTGGGGTACGGAGCGGCCAGCCGCACCATGGTGCCGGGCGCGGTGTCGACGGTCATCCTCCCCAGTTTGCGGCAGATCCGCCCGCGACCGGCAAGCTCCCCCTAGAATCACCCTTGGAATGGCAGTGGGCGTGCGGGGGCCCGGGCTGAACGTTGCCATCTTGGGCCACAGCCACGACGGTAAGACCACCCTGGCGGAGTCGTTGCTCTTCGCTGCCGGGGCCTCTCCCAGGCTGGGGTCAACCGACCAGGGAACAGCTCTCCTGGATTACGAGCCGGAGGAGCAGCGTCGGCACATCTCCGTCCAGTTGGGGATTGCCTGTCTCAGATGGAAGGACTCGGCCTTAGCACTGCTGGACACCCCGGGCTTCCAGGACTTCGAAGGTGAGGTGCTGGAGGCGCTGTCGGTGGCTGACGCAGCGGTCTTGGTGGTGGGGGCCAACTCGGGAGGCCACCTGCCGGTGGGAGCGGAGAGTACCTGGGATCTGCTGGCCGAGCGCCAGCTGCCCCGGCTGATCGTGTTCACCAAGCTGGACAAGGAGCACGCCGACTTCGAGGCGACCTACGCAGGACTCCAGCGCCGCCTCAGTCCCAAGCCGATTGCCCTCCAGATCCCGATCGGTTTGGAGCACTCGTTCACAGGAGCGGTGGATCTGCTGTCCGGGCGGGCGCTGCTGTTCGACCCGCAAGGCGGCTACACGGAGTCCGAGTGCCCGGACGGGCTAAGAGCCGAGGCAGCCCGTCGGCGCCGGGAACTGGTCGAGGCAGTGGCTGAGACCGACGACGATCTGCTGGAGCGTTACCTTGAAGGGCAGGAACCAAACCCGGAGCAGCTACTTCACGCCCTTCACGAGGCGACCGCCCAGGGCAAGCTGGCGCCTGTTCTGGTGGCCGCTCCGGCGCATGCGCTGGGGGCGAAGCCGGTGCTGGACGCGCTAGCCAGCTGCCTCGGTCAGGTGAGCCCGGCTCCGGATGACGGCGGACCGCCCACCCTGTTCTTCTTCAAGACGGTTGCTGACCCTTTCGGCAAGATCTCCTACTTCCGGGTCTTGAGCGGGAGCCTCAAGGGCGACGCTCACCTCTTCAACTCCCGCACCGGAGCGGAGGAGCGGATCGCCCGGCCGATGCGTCCCAAGGGCAAGTCCCTCGAGCCGGTGGACCACTTATGCGCCGGCGAGATCGGAGCCGCCACCAAGCTCATTAACGTCGCGACCGGGGACACCCTGGGCCCCAAGGGCACGGCGGCCTCTCCCGTGCCGGAGTTCCCACCCACCTCCTACACGATGGCGATCCGGCCCAAGTCCAAGGGTGACGAAGAGAAGATCCACGCAGGACTCAACCACATCCTGGAGGAGGATCCCACTCTGCGGATCGAGCGTGAACCGGGCACTCACGAGACCCTCCTGCACGGGCTGGGCGATGTCCACCTGGAAGTGACCCTCGAGAAGCTGCGGCGCAAGTACCAGGTCGAGGCGGTGCTGGCGGTTCCTCGCGTCCCGTACCAGGAGGCGGTGAGGGGCACCGCTCGGCAGCAGCACAAGTACAAGAAGCAGTCTGGCGGAGCCGGACTGTACGGGGACTGCACCCTCGAGATCGAACCGCTGCCGCGGGGATCCGGCTTCGTCTGGGAGGACAAGATCTTTGGGGGAGCCATCCCCCAGCCGTTCCGGCTCTCCGTCGAGAAGGGAGTGCGGCAGACCCTGGAACAGGGAGCGCTGGCCGGCTATCCAATCGTGGACGTCAAGGTGCGGCTGGTGGACGGCTCCACCCATGCCGTCGACGGCAAAGACATTGCCTTCCAACTGGCCGGCTCTATGGCCATGCGGGAGGCGGTGCAGAAGGCCGGTGCCTATCTGCTGGAGCCGGTGATGCAGGTGGTGGTCACCGTCCCGGCGGACCACATGGGCGACGTCATCAGCCACCTGAACGCCCGCCGGGGCCGCATCGGAGGGATGAACCCGGTAGGCACCGAGCTGGAGCAGGTGACCGCCAAGGTGCCCCTGGCGGAGATGTACCAGTTTCCGATCGAGCTGCGGGCCACGACCCAGGGACGAGGCCGGTACACCATGACCTTCGACCACTACGAAGAGGTGCCACTTCAGGTGGCCGAGCCGATCATCGCGGCCCGCCAGCAGCAGCAGCACAGCCGGGAAGCCGCCACCGCCTGACCGGAGCGCCGGAGCGGTACTAAGCTATAATTGCACAAGCAACCACTTTCCCAGGACGGGACCCGTCCAACCAGGAGGCGCCCATGCCGGCCATCACCGCGGCCAACCCACTAGCCCTACCCCGAGTTCCTAAGCTGGAGCCGGCTTTGACCGCCAACCGCCCGGTGGTCTCGATCACGGTCGCTCCCAGCGCCCTGGAGGGGGAAGGGTTCCCGGTGCGCCGCGCCTTCGCCGGGGTCAGCAAGGCCGAGCTTGATCCGTTCGTGCACATGGATCAGATGGGTGAGGTCGACTACGCCCCCGGCGAGCCCAAGGGCACCCCGTGGCACCCTCACCGAGGCTTCGAGACGGTGACCTACATGATCGACGGCACCTTCCAGCACCAGGACTCCAACGGTGGTGGCGGCCTTATCACCAACGGGGACACCCAGTGGATGACCGCCGGAGCTGGGATCCTGCACATCGAGACCCCGCCCGAGCGGCTGGTGATGTCGGGAGGCCTCTTCCACGGAATCCAGCTTTGGGTAAACCTGCCCGCCGCTAAGAAGTGGTCCCCCCCGCGCTACCAGGACATCCGGGCCGGCAAAGTGACGTTGCTCTCCTCTCCTGACGGGGGCGCGCTGGTCCGAGTGATCGCCGGCAACGTGGCCGGCCATGCCGGGCCCGGGATCACCCACACCCCGATCGCCCTGGCCCACGTCACCCTGAGTCCAGGGGCTCAGCTGGTGCTGCCGTGGCGCCCGGACTTCAACGCTCTGGTCTATGGGCTCTCCGGAGCCGGGACCGCGGGAACCTCGGGCTCCCAATTCCGGATGGGTCAGTTGGTGGTCTTCGGGGCCGGCGACGCGATCACTGTGACCGCCGACAGGGACCAGGACAGCAACACCCCCAACTTTGACATCCTGATCATGGGCGGGCAGCCGATCCGCGAGCCGGTGGCCCAGTACGGGCCGTTCGTGATGAACAGCGCCGACGAGCTGAAGCAGGCTTTCGACGACTACCGCGCCGGCAAGCTGGGGGTCATTCCGGCCGGCCAGATCGACGCTCCAGCCCGGGGATAGGGACTCCGGCCTCGGTCGCGCTGGCAGATCGGGATCGTCCCCGGTAGCCGGCGCGGGATGTCGGCCGGGCCCTACCGACCGAGGTTCAGACCAGAGTCTATTCTGGCCGGATGAGCGGTGAATTGGCCGGAGCCACCGGCCGCCTGATCGGCCTGGAGATGCTCTGGGACGAGGTGGACAACCGAGAGGCCTATCCCTTCTCGATCCCCGCCCTGGCCAGGCTGCGTGAGCTCAGCTTCGATCGGCCGGTGACCTTCCTCGTCGGAGAGAACGGCAGTGGCAAATCGACTCTGCTCGAGGGATTGGCAGTCGCGGCCGGGCTCAATAACGTTGCTTCCGCCTATCAGGAGATTGAAGGTGGTCCCGACTACCACAAGTCGTGCCACGGGGAATCATTCCTTGACGTCGTAGGCGGTCGCTTCCGAGGCCCCGGCCTCTACCTCATGGACGAGCCCGAGTCAGCCCTGTCGGTGATGGGCCAGCTCCAGCTGCTGGTCCACATGGAGCAGGCGGTGGCGCAGGGTGGGCAGTTCGTCATCGTCTCTCACTCGCCAATCCTCACGGCGTTTCCGGAGGCGGTCATCTATCGGCTCAACGAGGCCGGGATCTCGGAGGCTGGCTACACCGAGACCGACCCTTATCAACTGACCAAGTCGTTCCTGGAGAGCCCGATGGGGTTTCTCCAACACCTGCTCCCGAATTAGGAAGAATCCTGAGCTGAACGTCACCTTTCTCCCCAGCTTTAGCCGGGGAGGAAGCTGAATCGGACGAGGCGCTGGTTGTTCTCCTGATTGGTGTCGATGAGTGCCAGGCTCTGCCAAGTTCCCAGCTGCGGAGTGCCCCTGAGCACGGGCACCGAGACGGAACAGCCCAGGACGGCCGGTAGCAAATGGTCCGCCCCGTGCCCCTGACTTCCGTGCTGATGCCGGTACCAGGTGTCTCGCGGCAGAGCGCGTTCCAGCCAGCCGAGCAGGTCCGTGTCGCTCCCGGCCCCCAACTCGATCAGCACCAGCGCGGCCGTGGCGTGGGGCACGAAGGCGTGGACCAGTCCGTCGCTCTTTTCGGCACAGAAGCGGCGCAGCTGGGCGGTGATGTCGACGACCGGCGTTCCACCGGTATCGACTCGCAGCTCTTCGGAGATCAACGACAGCTCCCCTTACGACGCGGGATCATTCGCTAGCCGGGGCCCCAGATGACTAGCTGGGCTCGTGCGGGTGGGTGTGATCCTCAGCCTTGAGCAGACCGATCATGTGGCCCTCGGGGTCCCGGAAAAGAGCCATCGTCGGGCCGCCGGGGATGTCGGTGACCGGCATCCGGGTCTCGCCCCCAAGCTTCTCGACCTGATTGAGCGTCGCTTGGGGATCCTCGACCTCGACGTAGAAGGTCACCCACGAAGACTCGTCGCTGCCGTCCCCGCCACCGATCCCGCCACTGATCCCACCGCCGGTGTTGACGAGGCCATAGCCATTCGTGTTGCTGGAGTCAATCTCCCAGGCGAAGAGCTGCTGGTAGAAGGTCTGAAGCGCGTTCCCGTCCTTCCCGGTGACCTCGAAATGCACTACTGGATTACCCATTCTCTCACTCCCCACGGTGGCCGCATAGCATCGCCCGGTCCAACTATCCCACTTCTCCAATTCGGAGCTTCAGGGCTGAATTACGAGCCGGATCCATCCTCGCGAGCGCCGAGATCCAGTGCTCCAGCGAGCGCCAGGCCAGCGAGTGTCTTGGCATCCCGAAGGAGGCCCTGGTAGGCGAGTTGGGCGACTTCGGCCGGAGTGAACGTCTGACGCTGCAGGATCTCGTCGGGGTCCGGAACTACGCCTTCGACCTGGGTCAGCCCGGTCGCGCGGAAGTACCAGAACAGTTCGGTGCTGTATCCGGGTGCGAGGAAGGTGGCGCCCACCCCGAGCCAGGACTCGGCGGCGTATCCGGTCTCCTCCGCCAGCTCCCGTCGGGCGGTCTCGAGTGGAGCTTCGCCCGGCTCTCTCCCCCCGGCGGGAATCTCCCAGAGCAGCTCCTGGGCAGCGTGGCGGTATTGCCGCACCAGCACCACTGAACCGTCTTCATCGACGGCCACGATGCCCACTCCTCCGGGGTGGTGCACCACCTCGCGTTCAGCTTCTCCGCCCCCTTGCAGGCGCACCCGGTCCACGGTGATGCGGATCCGGCGCCCAGAGAAGTGCTCCTGGCTGACGATCAGGACCTCCGGTTCGAGCTCCGAGTTGGCCATCGCTTCGAGCATAGGCCAAACCGACCGTCGTTATGATGGCGCCCATGTCGCTGGGCGCCGCCTACACGAACCCCTACGAAGTGACCGCGCTGCAGATCGCGGCTGCCCGCGCCCAGCTCACTTTTCGCTCCAGGCACCGGCGCACCCCTCAGCAACGGCTGGAGGCCTCCGACGTTCTGCTGGAGCACGTCGAGCGTTGCCGATTGCAGTTGCGCGAATCGGTCGCGGCCTCGGTGTTCGATCAGGTGGCGGCCCTAACCAAATCGGTTGACCCCGGGCTCCGCGGGGCCCTGGGGCTGAGCCGGGACCCCGATCACGTGGGCCAGATCCTCTTTCAGGTCCAGGCCCGGCTCATGCGGGCGGCTCAGGACGAGCGCTCACGAGGTCTCGCCCCTGTCATTCCCCTCTTCCCCGCCTCCTAGCGGGGCCCGCGGCGGCGGGTCGAGATGGGCGATCACCGCCTGCGGCACTTTGGGCTTCGACGACCTGACGACCCCTGCCGGCCGGAGACGAGAGATCCCCGGCGGCTCGGCCCTTTACTTCTCACTGGCGGCCGGTCGGCTTTGCGACGTGCGAGTTTCGGCAGCGATTGGTGCTGACGGCGCTCCTCTACTAAAGATTCTCGACGAGGCGCACATCGATCGATCGGCAGTCGATCTGCTCCCCGGTGCCACCTACCGTTGGCGCGCAGAGCACCATCTGAGGGATGCGCTTCCTGTCGCGGAGGAGCAACGGCTCGGGGTGTACCTCGACTGGCGCCCTGATCTCCCAAGCGCGGCTCGCAGCAGCGAGATCCTCTTCCTCGGCTCGATGCACCCTGCGCGCCAACTCGAGATCCTCGACCAGTGCCCTAGTGTCCAGCTGGTGGCGCTGGACACCATGCGGGATTTCATCACCAGCAATCGCGCGGAGCTGGACCAATTGCTGTTGCGCACGACCATGCTCTTCGCCAATGAGGCGGAGCTGCGGGCGCTGCTCCCGTCGCCCGGCTCCGCAGTGCTCAGTCTTGCCCGTGAGGCGGTGGTGCTCTGGAATCTGCGAACCATCATTCTCAAGCTGGGAGCGCACGGCGCGGTGGCCATATCGCCCGACGGCATCAGAGAATACCCGGCTGCGACTGGTCCCAAGGTGGTGGACCCCACCGGTGCGGGGGACGCGCTCGCGGGGGGCCTGCTCGGTCGGCTCGCACAGATCGGTCGCATGGACGACAGCGCGGTCGACTTGGCGATGACGGACGGGGCCGCGGCGGCGCGCGCCGCGATTTCGGCGTTCGGGGTGCAGCGCTTGCTCGGCCCGGCTCCTGGATCCGCCTAGGGTTCCAATCCGTGCCTCCAAAAACCGAACCGGCTCGATGGTGCGAATCGCAACCGTAATCGGATCGCATTGCGCGGGCCTGGGCCGTGCTCCGGGAGCACGCCGGCAGCGTCTCCTCTGGCCGGGGCTGCGGCTCTTCGCTGAGCCAATCGGAGCATCATCTTGTTGGCACATAGGGGCGGCCGTATGATGGTTCGGCACCAGAGTCGCGGTGCATCCAGTCCTCCATTCCGTCTGCGATCATCGAAGGTCCTGTCCTCCACACCGGTGGGGCCGCGCGCCCCGCAATTGGCACCGCCGGCCGACGCTGGCTCGGCGTCTGACCGTTACCCATGACCGAATTGGCACACGATGTGGTCGGTGTAATCGGACTCCGCAAAGTTGCAAGATTCAAGAAAGCGATTCGCCAGCTGCGAGGCATCACCGCGGACGAGCTGATCGAAGCACCCGCAGTCTTCAACGACGCAATGTCCAAATCAACATGTTTCACGGCAGCGAGCCGCGGGTCGGCCGCGTTCAGGGGCAGCGCGCTCGCGGCTAACCGTGGCTGCCGCGTGGGTCCGTATCGGAGGGCATCCGCACCGGCGAGCGACGACGGCGCTCCAGCTCGCCGAACAGGTACCTGAGGAGTGGCTCGACCTGGCTCGAGTCCCCCTCCTTGTGGCCCGCTCTGGAGATGCGGGAATCCTGACCGTGGCGACACGGGAATTACTCGAGAATGCGGACTCCGCCGTCGGGGTGGCGCCGGCCGCGGCGGACATGGTGCAGCTGAGGCGGTGGTCCGCCTCGTAGCGCCGCCTGGGCGGGCTGGTGCGCGAGCCGACTCGGATCAGCAGCACTCAACGTGTTGAACTTCAAAGAAAATCAGTGCGATTGCGGGGGATCACCCGACGAGGCGAATCAGCGGGTGAGGGCGAGCTGCCCGATCTTGACCGCCAGTAGCAGAACGGCGACCACCAAGTAACCGCGGAGAGCAAACATTCCGACGCGCTGGCCCCGCGACCAGACAGGAGGTCGAAGGCTCGCCAGCGGCGCCATGCGCCAGATCCGACGGTCGCCCCCAATTGCGAGTTGCCGCTCCGGATCCGCTCGCTGTCGACGCCGGGATTCCAAGCCCAGCCACGCCAAGCCCGCCCCACCCACAGCGACCGCGCCAGCCGTGAAAGGACCAAGTGGCAGGGAGGGAAAGACGGTGGTCACGGTGAGGATCAGCGACAGCAGCACGAGCACCGAGACGATCACGCTCGCGACTACATTCTGTCGTGGTGAATTGACCCAGGGGCCGAGCACCTCGGCGTCATTGCAGAGGAGCAGGAGGAACACGATGGCGGACGGCAACAGCACGCCCGCGAGAACTTGCACGCCTGTCGTCATAAGCCCAAGTGGAGCCCCTGGAATGAGCACGATTCCGGCGGCCACCGCAATCATGACTGCGAAGGTGAAGTAGAAGCCCTTGGCGTCTCGTACGCTGCGGTGGAGTGAGTGCCGCAGGCCGAAGATGTCCCCCAAGGCGTAGGAGGTGGCGAGAGTGACCGCCGAAGCGCCGATAACCGAGGCGTTGACCAAGATCACCGCAAAGATCGCCCCCGACGCAGAACCCACGCGGTGGCTCAGCCCGTCGGCGACCGTCAATCCGGAGCCAAACTGTCCGGCGAGATTGGTGTGGGAGAAAGCGAAGGCGGTCGCGATCATCAGCGCCGCCGCTCCCGCGGTGGTGAGCACGGCGCCAATCGAGGTATCAGCCAACTCGTACTTGAGCCACCTGGTGGTGATGCGCTTATCGATCACGTTCGACTGTTGGAAGAAGAGCTGCCAGGGCGCGATGGTGGTGCCAACCACCGCGATTACGAACAGCACTGAGGTCGAGTTGAATCCGCCCTTGACCCCAGGGTGGCTCAGCCCGGTCAGGATCGGCGCCACGGTGGGGTGGGACAGCAAGGCCAAAGGAAACATCAGCAGGCTGGTGATGATGAAGACGAACATGAATCGCTCCCAGCGCTGGAAGCTGCCGGTGGCGACCATCGCGAGCAGCCCCGCTGCCACGATTGGCACAGACGCCAGCGGCGTGATCCCGAAGTAGCGGAGGCCAAGGTTGACGCCGATAAACTCGGTGACCAAGGTGAGGAAGTTCAGCAGAAAGAGGTCGCCCACCGAGAAGGCCGCCCAGAATCGGCCAAAGCGCTCCTTGATCAGGCGCGCGTGACCGACGCCGGTCACGGCCCCAAGGCGCACCACCATCTCCTGGGCAACTATCAGTGTGGGAATGAGAAGTACCAGTACCCACAGCAGGCTGGCCCCGTAGTCCTGCCCTGCCTGAGCGTAGGTGGAAACACCTCCAGCGTCGTTGTCCCCGACCATCACGATCAGCCCAGGACCCATGATCGCGGCAAGCGTCAGCAGCCGACGAGACCAGGACCGTGGGCGATCGGGAGTCCAAGCCGGGACGGTTCCGAAG
>Ga0307374_10001092_pt1 | contig 50878 bp, 45 predicted proteins | sample OX3MG_FD_202532 | JGI IMG/M metagenome (GOLD analysis project Ga0307374, IMG submission 202532) | Soil microbial communities from Risofladan, Vaasa, Finland - OX-3 | ecosystem: Environmental > Terrestrial > Soil > Coastal area > Acid sulfate soil | place: Finland: Risofladan, Vaasa | collected...
CTGCCGCAGGGTGGCATCGTCGGGGTGATCGGCGCAAACGGGGCCGGCAAGACCACGCTGTTTCGCATGATCGCGGGCCTTGATGCCCCGGATGCGGGCGAGCTGCGGGTCGGCGAGACCGTCCAGATCGCCTACGTCGACCAGTCGCGTGACGCGCTGAACGCCGACAACACGGTGTGGGCCGAGGCGTCCGGCAAACAGGACGTAATCCAACTGGGGGGCCGCGAGGAGATCAACTCCCGTGCCTACCTGTCCCAATTCAACTTCCGCGGCACCGACCAGCAGAAACTCGTCGGCCAACTCTCGGGCGGAGAGCGCAACCGGCTGCACCTGGCCAAGCTGCTCGCCGGAGGTGGCAACCTGCTGCTGCTCGACGAGCCCACCAACGACCTCGACGTCGACACATTGCGCGCGCTCGAGGACGCGCTGGCCTCATTTTCCGGGTGCGTCATGGTCACCAGCCACGACCGGTGGTTCATCGACCGCCTGGCGACCCACATCCTCGCGTTCGAGGGCGATAGCCAGGTGCGCTGGTTCGAGGGCAACTACCAGGAATACGAGGACTTCCGGAAGCGCGCGCTCGGCGCCGAGGCGGCCCAGCCGCATCGCATCACCTACCGCCGATTGACCCACTAGCAGGGAGTTCACCGGCACCGGCGCACCCGCGACGCTCCTCGGTGCCCGGAATCGCCCAAGGTGCACGCTCGCCGCACGGTCCGTTGCGCGCGAAAACCGCGGTCGGGGGCTTTGCTCCGGTACCCTTCATAGGCGCAGATCTGACCTATCCGAGCCTGAGGAGCAACGCCGTTGACCGCGATTCCCGACCCGTTTGTCGCCCGCGACACGCTGACCGTTGGTGACGCGAGGTACGCCGTCTACCGCCTCGACGCCCTCGGCGCCGATCTCACACGGCATCCCGTCACGATCAAGGTCCTGCTTGAAAACGTGCTGCGGAACCTCGTCCGCGGCTTCGTCGACGACGACGATGTCAGGGCCCTGATTTCGTGGGCGCCGAACTCCGGTCAGGCCATCGAGGTCCCGTTCATTCCGGGCCGTGTCGTGCTGCAGGACTTCACCGGCGTGCCGTGCGTCGTCGACCTTGCCGCGATGCGTGACGCGATGACCGAGATGGGCGGTGACCCCTCCCGCATCAACCCGCTCGTCCCGGCCGATATGGTCATCGACCACTCGGTCCAGGTCGACCACTTCGGCGACCACGAGGCGTTTGCGGACAACGTGGCCATCGAGTATGAGCGCAACGGCGAGCGCTACGCGCTGCTGCGTTGGGCGCAGCAGGCGTTCGACAATTTCCGCGTCGTCCCGCCCGGCATGGGCATCGTGCACCAGGTCAACCTCGAGCACTTGGCGCCAGTCGTCGACGCACGCGAGATCGACGGTGAGCTGGTCGCGTTCCCGGACACCTTGGTCGGCACCGACTCCCACACCACGATGATCAACGGCATCGGGGTGATCGGGTTCGGCGTCGGCGGCATCGAGGCAGAGGCCGTCATGCTCGGCCAACCCTTGTCGCTGCCGATGCCCGTCGTGGTGGGCCTGAAGCTGACCGGTGCACTCCCAGCCGGCGCAACCGCCACCGACCTTGTGCTGACGGTCACCGAACTGCTGCGCAACCACGGTGTCGTCGGCAAGTTCGTCGAGGCCTACGGGGCCGGCTTGTCGTCGCTATCGCTGGCCGACCGCGCCACGATCGCCAACATGTCGCCCGAGTTCGGTGCCACCGGCACGCTGTTTCCGGTTGACCAAGAGACGCTGCGGTACATGAAGATCACCGGCCGCTCCGATGCGGTGATCGCCCGCACCGAGGCCTATACCAAGCTGCAGGGACTGTTCCGCACCGACGCGACGCCGGACCCCCAGTACGACGAGAACGTCGAGCTGGACCTGTCGACGATCGTCCCGAGCCTTGCCGGCCCGCGCCGCCCGCGTCGTGCTCGGCAACGTCGGCAATGCCTTCCGCGAGGCGTTCCCCGACGGCCTGGTTCCCGCCAATGGCACCCCGGCCCATTACCCGGCGGTAACGATCGAGAATGCCGGCGAGACGTTCGAGATGGCCAGCGGCTCGGTCGCGATCGCGGCCATTACCAGCTGCACCAACACCTCGAATCCCTCGGTGATGCTCGGTGCCGGACTGCTCGCCAAGAAAGCCGTCGAGCGTGGCCTCACCACGCCCCCGCACGTCAAGACCTCGCTCGCACCCGGATCCCGCGCGGTGACCGGGTACCTCGAGAAGGCCGGCCTTCAGGAGTACCTGGACCAGCTGCGCTTCGATCTGGTCGGGTATGGCTGCACGACCTGTATCGGCAACTCCGGCCCGCTCGCCGAGCCGATCAACAAGGCCATCGAAGAAAGCGGCCTGGTCGCCGCCGCGGTGCTCTCCGGCAACCGGAACTTCGAGGGTCGCATCCACCCTCTGGTGCGCGCGAGCTACCTGGCCTCCCCGCCCCTGGTCGTCGCCTACGCCCTCGCCGGGCGGGTCGACATCGACCTCGAGACCGACCCGATCGGCACCGGTTCGGACGGCAAGCCGGTGTACCTGCGGGAGATCTGGCCCACGCCGGACGAAGTCAAGGAGGCGATGGCCGCCTCGATCACGCCCGAGCTGTTTGCCACCAGCTACAGCACCGTGTTCGACGGTGACGAGCGCTGGCAGTCGCTGCCGGTTCCGGCCGGCGATACCTACGACTGGGACAGCGCGTCGACCTACGTCCAGCGCCCGCCGTTCTTCGAGAACCTCGGCGCGGCCGTCGGGGAGCTGACCGACATCGTGGACGCGCGGGCCCTGGCGCTGCTGGGCGACTCGGTCACCACCGACCACATCTCGCCGGCCGGGGTCATTCCGGCAACCTCTCCCGCCGGCACCTACCTGCAAGCGCACGCGGTGCACCCGAAGGAGTTCAACAGCTTCGGCTCACGCCGCGGCAACCACGAGGTCATGATGCGCGGCACCTTCGGCAACATCCGCCTGCGCAACACGTTGGCCGACGGCAAGGAAGGCAACTGGACCAACTTCCTGCCCGACGGCGAGATCATGAGCATCTACGACGCCTCGATGAAGTATCAGGCCTCGGGCACCCCGCTGATCGTGTTGGCCGGCGCCGAGTACGGCACCGGCTCCTCGCGCGACTGGGCCGCCAAGGGCACCTTGCTGCTCGGCGTCAAGGCAGTCATCGCCAAGTCGTTCGAGCGCATTCACCGCGGCAACCTAGTCGGCATGGGCGTCCTGCCGCTCGAATTCCTGCCCGGCCAGGGCATCCAGGAGCTCGGCCTGACCGGTCGCGAGGTCTTCGGCATCCCGGGATTGACAACGCTTGCCCCGCGCCAGGAGCTCAGCGTGCAGTACACCCGTGAGGACGGATCGTCGGGCGCATTCACGGTGCGTGCCCGCATCGACGGGCCGACCGAGCTGACGTATCTCAAGAACGGCGGCATCCTGCCGGCAGTGCTGCGGCGGTTGCATCAGGAGTCGGTCGGCGCCTGACACCGCGACGGGCGCGGCGCGGGCACCTGCTGCTCGCGCCGCGATAGCCTGTGCGGCGAAAACGGCCGGTCGTCTCCTCCCCCGCAGACGGCATGGTTTCATTGGTTTCGATCTGAGGAGATCACAGGTGATCGAGGTCGGCGTCGCGGTACTCGGCGGTGGACCCGGTGGCTACCCGGCCGCCATCCGCGCGGCCCAGCTCGGGCTGAGCGTGGCCGTCATCGAGCAGGGCCGCCTGGGCGGCACCTGCCTGAACGTGGGTTGTATCCCGACCAAGGCCTGGGTGCAGAGCGCCCACGCGATGAAGGATGCCCACGACACCTTCGCCAAGCTCGGGGTCAACGTCCCGACGGTGGAGCTGGACTTCGCCCAGGTCCAGAAGAACAAAGAGGACATCGTCGACCGGTCGGTGAGCGGTGTCGGCGGTCTGCTCAAGGCCAACGGGATCACGCTTGTCGAGGGTCGCGGGGCGTTCACCGACGCGAACACGATCACGACCGACACCGGTGAGACCGTCGTGTTCAAGAACGCGGTCATCGCGACCGGCTCGCGCCCGACCCGACCCCCCGTGGACGGGATCGACGGGCCGCGCTGCGTGGATTCAACCGGTCTGCTGGCGATCGATGCGGTCCCGCCGCGTCTGATCGTGCTGGGGGGCGGGGTGATCGGCGTCGAGTTCGCGTCGGTGTTCGCGCACTTCGGCAGCGAGGTCACGATCGTCGAGATGCTCGACCACCTCATCACCAACGAAGACGCCGAGGCGCGGACCGAGCTCGAGCGGGCATTCAAAAAGCGCAAGATCGCCCAGCACCTCGGCGCGCGTGCCTCCCGCGTCGAGGAGACCAAGGACGCCGTGATCCTGTACTTCGTCGACAGCGCGGGCGCCGAGCAGAAGGTCGAAGGCGACCTCGTGCTGGTCGCGACCGGCCGGCGTGCCAACGTCGAGGACATCGGGCTCGAGGCCGCGGGCGTGCACTTCGAGCCGACCCGCATCACTACCGACGAGTACCGGCGCACGAACGTGCCGAATATCTATGCCGTGGGCGACGTCGCCGGGTACTGGCAACTTGCCCACACCGCGTTCCGTGAAGGCGAGCTGGCGGCCGACAATATCGCCGGCCACAACATCCCGGTCACGGGTGCGGTACCACGCTGCATCTACACCGACCCCGAGATTGCCGCCGTCGGGCTGACCGAGGAAGAGGCGATTGCCGAGTACGGCAAGGACCGCATCCGCACCGGCAAGTTCCCGTTCTCCGCGCTGGCGCGGGCGGCCATGTTCGCCGACCGCACCGGCTTCGTGAAGACGATCCACGAGACCACGCTCGACGAGCTGCTGGGCGTCGTGGTCGTGGGCATGTCAGCCACCGAAATCATCAACGCCGGCGTGGTCGGAATCGACGCCGAGGCGCGTGTCGACACGATCGGTGACTCGATCACGGCACACCCGACGCTGGCCGAGGCGTTCAAGGAGGCCGCGCTGATGGGCCTCGACCGGCCACTGCACTGGCCTCCGGCCAAGAAGAAGGCTGCTGCTGCCTGAAGGGCGGACCCGCAACTAGCGGGAACCCGTGCCATCGTCCTCGAACAGGCGCACGACCGCCTCGAGCAGCTCGGCTCGTGCGACGGCGATGCCCGCAGGGCGCGTGTCGGTCGGGGCGAGCACGCGCACTGCACCCCCGGCCTCCGTGACCAGGAGCCGGCCGGCCATCCAGTCCCATTCCTGGACGCCGCGCTCGATGAACGCATCGAGACGGCCCGTGGCAACCCAGGCCAGATCCAGCGCGGCCGCCCCGAACCGGCGCACGTCGCGCACCAGCGGCAGGGCTCGCCGCAGCACATCGGCCTGGCGCGCGCGCTCGTCGGCCGAATAGTTGAAGCCTGTACCGACCAGCGCACGCGGGAGTTCGGGGGGCTCGGGCATGTGAAGGCGCTGGTTGCCGAGCCAGGTGCCGCCGCCTCGCAGCGCGGCGAAGGTCTCGCGACGGGATGGGTCCATCACCACGCCCGCCACCGGTCCGTCCGCATCGCAGACGGCAACACTTACCGCCCAGTGTGGGATGCCCCACAGGTAATTGGTGGTGCCATCGAGGGGATCGATGACCCACCACAGCCCAGAAGCCCCGGTGTGCCGGCCGCCCTCCTCGGCCAGTCGCCCGTCCTCGGGGCGCTCGGCGGCGAGCACCGCGACGATCGCCTGTTCGGCAGCCCGATCGGCATCGCTGACCAGGTCAGTGTCCGAGCTCTTGGTCACGACCCCCGAGGACGGGCGCTCGGCGCGCATCACGAGCTCGCGCGCGGCGGCGTCCGCAGCGCGCAACGCGGTCTCGATGAGCTGATTCGGGCTGGTGGCGGTCATGCGCCGGGCGCCGCGGCGCGACGAAGCGCACGTCGTCCTGAGCACGGGCTCATGTGCCTAGACCTCCTGGGTCGTCGGCCGGACCAGGATCTCGTTCACATCGACACGCGACGGCTGCTCGAGGGCAAACATGATCGCCCGCGCGACGTCGTCGGCCTCCAGCGAGTCTTCCTGCGGCGAGCCATCCTCGAAGAATGGCGTCTCGACGAATCCCGGTTCGATGAGGGTCACGTGCGCGCCGGTGCCGTTGAGCTCCTGACGAAGGGACTCGCCCATCGCACTCACGGCCCACTTCGTCGCCGAGTACATGGAGCCCGGAAGCGCCTTGCGCCCCGCGACCGATCCGGTGAGAATGAAATGGCCCCGGGACTCGGTGACCGCCGCGATGTTCGCCCGGATCGTCAACGCGACCCCGTACACGTTGGTGAGGACCATCGCGCGCCACTGTTCCGGCGTCGCAGTCGTGAACCCGCGCGTCAGACCGAAGCCGGCGTTGGCGAACACGGCGTCGATGCGCCCGAACCGGGCCAGCGCCGCGGCCGTCAGCGCCTGGACCTGCGGCCATTCGCAGACGTCGCACGTCTGGGTCATCACCCGATCCGGCGTGCCGAATTGGTCGGCGATCGCGCCCAGGCCACGCTCGCCGCGGGCCGCCAGCACGAGTGCGTAGCCGGCGGCGTGAGCCCGACGAGCGGTGGCCGCGCCGATGCCGCTCGACCCACCGGTGATCAGCATGACCTTTTCCTGACTCATCGGTGCTCCTTGGGGTCGGTCGGCGCCGTCGTCGATCATAGGATGCCGGCGACGGGCGGGCCCGGTCGGTCGGCACGCGGCCCAGACCGATACCCCCTGGCGGCGAACCCTGTGCGGGTCACCGGTGGCCGCCGGTCCGCTAACGTCTGTCGAGATGCCCGAGATCTCCTCGCGAATTGACCTCATCGCGCCGCGCGGATACTGCGCCGGTGTCGACCGCGCCATCGAGACGGTCGAGCGGGCGCTCGACGAGCTGAGTCCGCCGGTGTACGTCCGCGGCGAGATCGTCCACAATCGCCACGTCGTCGACACGCTCACCGCTCGCGGGGCGATCTTCGTTGCGACCGAGCAGGAGGTGCCAGAGGGCGCCACGATCATCCTGTCCGCCCACGGCGTCGCTCCCGAGGTTCACGCCAATTGCGCGGCGCGCAGGCTGCGAGTGATCGACGCGACCTGCCCGCTGGTAAGCAAGGTCCACGCTGAGGTGCGTCGCTACGCGACGCGGGGTGCGACCGTCTTGCTGGTCGGCCACACCGACCACGACGAGGTGATCGGCACTTCCGGGGAGGCACCGGATCAAGTCATCGTCGTCGAAGACGTCGAGCAGGCGCGCACCGTCGAGGTCACCGACCCGAACAACGTCGCGCTGACCACCCAGACCACGCTCTCGCTGGACGACACCACCGAGATCGTCCAGATCCTCCACGAGCGCTTTCCGGCACTGCTGATGCCACCCAACGGCGACATTTGTTACGCGACGCAGAATCGCCAGGACGCGGTCAAGAGTGCGGTCGCCGCCGGCGCCGATCTGGTGCTGGTCGTCGGTTCGCAAAACTCCTCAAACTCGAACCGGATGGTCGAGGTCGGGCGGGCTGCCGGCGCCGAGGCCTACCTGATCGAGAACGTCGACTCGGTGGACCCGGACTGGTTGACTGGCAAGCACCGCGTGGCCCTCACCGCCGGCGCGTCGGCGCCCGAGGTCTTGGTGCGCGAAGTCGCCGACCTGCTCGCGGGGCGCGGTTTCGACCGGACCGGCTCCGACACCCCGAGCGCAGAGGGCGTGATCTTCGCCCTGCCGCGCGAGGTTCGCGTCTCCTAACCGAGTCGCCAGCTAGGGAGCGCTCAGCGCCGTCGGGCGATCGATCGGCGCGTGGCCTGCCAGCCGCCTGCGCACATCGGCGGCATCGAGCGCGAGGCGTGGATCGAGTTCCACGTCGACCGGTTCGCCGTCGCCGTCGCGGGCGACCACGACGCCAGCAGCCTCGAGCCAGCCCGCATAGAGACGGTTCATGTCACGCCGGCAGCTCTCGGGCGAGTCGCTGCCCGTGGCGTTCTTGATCGGGCTGAACTGCGCCGCGCGCGGAATCTCCACCGTGATCGAGGCACGGGCGATCGGCAGGGCATCGAAGATGAACGTCTCGAATTTCATGGCGTTGGGATCATCCGGGACGACGGTGCGCCCGTCGGCCGCCAGGTACGGCACCTTCTTGATCGCGCGGTGATACGGCAGCCGCAACCCGCCATCGGTCAGCCGTCGCGCAAACTCCGCCTCGATGAAATGCGTGGCGACATTACCTGCCCAGAGCACCAGCTCGCCCGCTGCGTCACGGGCCGCGGCGGTCGCGTCATCCAGGTCCGAGTACTCGACCACGATGGTCTGGTCGCCGCGCCGCGCGATCAACCCGACACGCTCGCCCGGCTCCCGCTTGCGCACGGCCAGATTCGACATTTCGGCCCCGGCGCCAATGTGGTACCCGAGAAATTCCGGGTCGGCGATGCTGGTCAGCGGGTTGTCGACCTGGAAGGTGAACATCGTCTGGACCCCGCGGTCGGCGAGCCAGTCGAGTGTGCCCGAGCGCCGCAGCGCGAGGAACAGGCCCCCGTGTCCGTCGGGCGAGAGCGCCAGTCGCCCGGGTGCCTCGAGCAGCAGCTGGCCGGTTGCGCTGTCGACCGCCGGCAAGGTGCCCTGGACGACGAACCGCACCGAGTCGGGGTCGAGTCCGAACCACGCGGCATCGGCGAATGCGTCCCGCGTGACGGCGTCGTTCGCGGGAGAGGTCAGGATGCACCACGGCAGGTCGGCGTCGTAGCGCGTGCGCAGCGCGGCGACCTTGGCCGCATGGTGGGCGAACAGGGTCATGCCGGTCACGGGACCGAACGGGAAGTTGCCCTTCGGTCCGTTGAACCCCAGCCGCGTCCCCTGGCCGCCGGCCAGCAGCACGAGGCCCACGTGCCCCGCGCGCAGGGCCGCCTCGCCAGCAGCTCGCGCCGTCCGATCGCGGGCTTCGTCCGCAGGTCCGCGCGCCAACGGCACCGCGTTCGGCGGCGCGAGCGCACCCGGTGCCGAAGCCACCTCGTCGTGACCGACGAATTGGCCGACCAAACGGGCGATCAGCTCGAGGTCAAGCTCATCGAGCTGCGCGGTCAGCGCCGCGGCATCCGCTGGGGTCGCGTGAGCGAGCACCTCGATCAGATGGCCCTGGCCGGCTGCCGCGAGGCGGTCGGCGAGCTGGCGGGTGCCGCCCATCGGTCAGGCGATCTTGAGTGCGACCTTGACGGCGCCCTCGCGGCGTTCGGCCATCATCCGATACCCCTCAGCAGCATCCTCGAGCGACAATGTGTTGGTCAGCATCGGGCTCGGATCGATCTCGCCTTCCGCGAGCAACTCGAGCAGGCGTGGGATGTACAACCCCGTCGGTACCAGACCGCCCGAGATGGTGATGTTGCGGACAAACTGGTCAAACCAGTTCACACTCGGCGTCTTACCCATGAAGTGGTCCATACCGAGGCACGAGATCGTCCCGCCCGGGCGGACCGATCCGTGGGCAGCCTGCATCGAGTCGGCGTTCGACACCGCGTCCACGACCACGCGCGCGCCCTGGCCACGGGTGGCGTTGCCGGCGAACTCGGCGATCTCCGCCGGATCGCGGACGTCACTGGTTGCGGTGGCCCCGAGCGTGCGTGCGAGCGCCAGCCGATCGTCGTGATGGCCGAAGCAGATGATGTTCTCGGCGCCCATGGCCCGGGCGCAGTGCACCGCCGACAGTGCCACCGCGCCGTCACCGATCACCACGACGTCGTCGCCCGGGTGCAGGCGACCGGTGACCAGCCCGTGCATCGCCGTCGACATCACGTCGACGATCGGCACCAGCTTGGTCTCGTGCTCGGACGCGGCGACGGCCTCCGGAATCCTGATCATGGTGGTCTGGGCCAGTGGTACGCGTGCGTACTCGGACTGCCCGCCTTCGACCGCCCCCCCATGCCGCCACAGGCGTGGCGCCCAGCCGAAGATGGACGCCTGTTCGCAGCTGGCGCGGATTCCCTCCTGGCACCACACGCAGTGGCCGCAGCTAACGCCGACCGCGACCATCACGCGATCGCCGGGCGCGAAGCCGTGTACGTCGGACCCGACTTCGACCAGTGTCCCGATGAACTCGTGACCCAGCCGCGCGCCCGGCTCGAAGCCGAAGGCCTCGCCCGCGCTCAAGATGTGGAGGTCGGATCCGCAGATTCCCGCCATCGTGATCTTCACGATGGCGTCCGTGGGCGCCACGAGCGTCGGATCCGCGACATCGTCGACCGCGACGGTGCCGTTGCTGTGAAAGGTCAGTCCGCGCATCCGTGCCTCCGGAGTTCGGTGTTGGCGATCAACTCAATCCACTGCGTTGGAGCGCGTCATCGACGTCGGTCACCAAGCCGGTCCAAAACGGTCCGAATTCCCCATAGACCGCGCTGACCTCGTCAAATCGCATCTCGTAGACGATGTCCTTGATCACCGTCGGCTCGTCGGCGAAGAGGGTCACGCCCCATTCCCAGTCGTCGAGCCCCGTCGCTCCCGTGATCAGCTGCAGCACACGGCCGGCGTACCTGCGCCCGACCCGGCCATGACCCAACATCAACCGCTTGCGCTCCGCGAAATCGAGCGCGTACCAGTTCGCACCGACGTTGCGGGTCTTGGACATGGGATAAAACGCGATGACCCGGCGCGGCGGCAGGCGCGGGTAGAGCCGGTCCTCGCGGTACGTGGTCATCCGCTCCCGCCATTGCGTCAGGGCCGCGTCAATGTCATCGGTGCCCTCCGCGGCGAGCCGCGCGCGCTCATCATTCTCGGTCGTCGTGTATTCGGACTGCTCCGTGACCGAAAAGAACGACGCGACACACCGCACCGGGCCGGACCGGACCCGCTTCGTGCAGCGATCGAGTGCGTCGAGATCGGGGCCCACCAGCATCACCCCGAAGTCCGCGCGACCACCCATGACACTGAACACGACCGCCTGATTCGGCTCGATCGCCGTGAACTCCGCGATCGCCGCGCGAATGTCCTCGCCCGATCCGCCGCGACGGGCCCGCAGCATCAGATGGACGACACCCCAGCCCTCACCGACGATGGTGCCCACGTTGTCGTGTCCCATGCCCGGAGGCTACCGGACGGCGCCGGTCGATCGGGATCGGCTCGAGCTGGACGTCACCGCTCGGGGCGGCGCGGGTCTATCCCTCGAGGATGTGTTCAAGCGCGGGCTGCACCGCACGGCTTACCGTCACCGGCAGCAAACGCACAAACGCGTTTAGCTCGGCCGCACTCGCGCCGCCGACGATGCCGTTGGCCAGCCGTTCGAGCACCGCTTGTTCGCGATCGCCGAGCTCCGGTGCGACCGGAGCAAGTGCCTCAAGGATGCTGTTCTTGAGCTCCGGATCGAGGACTTGAAGCGAATCGATGAGCTTCTGGGGAATTTCCGCCATCTGCGGGATTATCGCACAATGCGAACCAGCATGCGTCTTTTTGGAACATTCCGGGTCGTCGCGCCCGGCCGCGCTGCGCCGCCTGGGATCCGCTCAGCGGTCGGGGTCGGCGGGCACCCGATCCGCGCCCTGTGCGGTCCGCGAGAGCACGAAGCGCCGCAACCTGGCCACGACGGGCTGATACTCCAGCGCCGGCAGTGATTCGCCGCTTGCTTCGGTACGCGCCAGCGCCTCAGCAAGGAGCGCGATCGCCTGATCGACGACGATCGGCCGCAAGGGAAGCCCCAACTCGGCGATGGGGCGCAGCAGCTCGCGTCGGAAGCGGGGCTCGGCGAGGTCGTTGAGAAAGAAGGCGTCCCGCACGGCGCCACCGAGCTCAGGCTGGTCGATCACCACGATCAGCGGTGCCCAGCGGGACTCTTCCTTGCCGATCGCGACGATCAGGTGTTGCTGGTCCGAGCCCGACGCGGGCGAGGTCATCCAGGCCTCGACGGGCGCGGCCGACACCAACCCCTGCACCCACGCCCTGCGGGCAGAACGTGCGCCGCCGGTCGCACGCCGGGCAGCGTCGCCCGCAGACCCCTCGAGTACCGACGCGCAGGCCAGGCATGCGTCGCGCCCGGGCGGGCCCAAACGGTGCATCTCCGCGATCAGCATCAATGCATTGGCGTCGTCGAGGTCGGCGAAGGCCTGCTCGACCAGTGCCCCGACGAGGTAGCTGCGGTGCGGTGCGACCAGCCGGCTCGCGAGCCGCGAGGCCGCCAAGACGCGATCCAGCGGCTCGGGCAGCCACTCCTGCACACCGCGATACGTCGCCTGGGCGTCGAGATCGCCCGCCAGATCCTCGAGGCATGCCCCGACCTCCGCATGACCCGGCCCGTCGACCCGTGCCATGCCCTCTTCGGCCCACCGCCGAGCCGCGACCGTATCGCCGAGACGGATGGCAAGCAGGCAGGCCTCGTAGTGGTCTTCGGGGTCGGCGAAGCCGAACGCTCCGGTCAGCACCGATAGCCCGTCCCTGGCGCGTCCTGCGCGGGCGAGGACCCGCGCCAAGCGCCGGCGCGCGTCGGGGACGCGCTCGGGCAGGTGCCGACGCAGCAGCGAGACGACCCGGTCCTGAAGCTCCGCGGCCTCGACGGGCCGGTCTGCGGCGAGGTGGTCGGCCACGCCGCGCTCCAGCGCCTCGATTTCGAGTTCGGTCAGGGCACCCCAGCGCGTTCCGATGGGCGCGACCCACCCGAGGTGAACTTCAAAGCCGGCGTCCCGCAGCACGTCGGACAGCGGGCGCCCGGCCCGTCGGAACGCGGCGGCGTCAATCGCGGTCACGTCACACAGCGCGTCGGCGAGACGCACGCGGGATTCGTCGTGGGGTGACGATCCCGAGTCGGCAAGGCGCCTGCGCACGGCGGCGACGAGCAACGGCTCGGCCGCGGCACGTTCCAGGTGGCTGGGAGCGCCCTCGACGTCGATGCGCCCGGTCAGGCCATCGGCGACATGCGCCACGACGTAATCGCCGGGACGGATGTCCGTCGGTAATACGGCCCTGCTGACTCCGAGCGCCGTGAGCGGGGCGAAGTCGCCGTCGATGTCCGCCGCGCCACGCATGTGCTCGGTGACCGACACCTGGGATGTGAGCACGACGCGGTTGAGCGCCTGGGCTCGGCTGGCCAGACGCCCGTCGCCCAGGGTCACGACCCGTCTGTCCGTTCGCAACGCGGTCCGGACGGCTGCCACGGGGTTCTTCGCTCGTGTCGCTCCGGCGCGTGCGAGATGCCCGGCGAGATCGTCGAGCGTCGCCGGCGCGTTGTCCAGCCGCGCAACCGCGGCGTCCGCAATGCGGCCCATGCGGCCACACTACCAGCGCTCACCGCCGCAGCGGGCCCGCCAGCGGTACGCCTCGACATGATTGCCATCCGCGCCGGTTCGCACGCCGAAGGGCGCCCCGGTCTCGACACGGCAACATGCGAACCGGCGCGCCCTTCGGGGGCATGGGGAATCGCGGACCCCGGTGGGCTGAGGGTGCCCACGCCAGTCCACGTGTGCTGTCATGTGTGACATGCACGCCGATCCCGAGGGCATCCGTTCGATCGTCCCAGAACCGCTCGCTGACGCACTTGCCCGCGTCGCGACTACACCGATGGCGGTGTTGGGGCTCGGGATCCCGCGCTGCCCTGCGACCCAGATGCTGCCCGCGAGCCTCACCGTCGTCGCGAACGTCCGCAGGGACCTGCCCATCGCGCTCGGCATCCTGTCGCGTCCCGAGGAGTGGGCCGCGCGCGAGACCGAGCTCTGGCCGCGCCGAATCCACATTAGCCGGTCGGTCGTGCCGATCCTCGTGGTGCTGCGCGAGGGCCTGGCGATCGCCACCCGACGTGGGGGGGCGTCGGCCTACGTGATCGACACGTGGCTTGCCGACGCGGCCGGGCTCCCCCCGACGCAGCTCCCCGAACCATGGGCCCACGACGAGCACGATGAGCTCGTCCGGCTGGCCGCACGCCGCGCGCAGCACGCCGCAGTGACGGGGCGGGCAGCGGCCGACTGAACCGATCGGGTCGCGGATCGCCCACGCTGCCGCCCGGAAGTCGCGCGAACCGTCACGCAATCGCTATAGTGCCATGCTTGCCAGAACGGGCCGGGCGACGCGTGGTCCGGATTTGTGTGATCTGAACGGAGACAGCGATTAGCCCCTACGAAATCATGATTATCCTCGACCCCGATGTGGACGAGGAGCGCCAGCAGGAGATGCTGGAGCGCGTCCAACAGATCATCCGGGACGCCGACGGAGTCGTCGATCACGTCAACGATTGGGGCCGCCGAAAGCTCGGCTACGCGATGGAGAAGAAGGCTGACGGCCGCTACGTGGTGATCACGTGTTCAGCGACCGTCGACGGTCTGCGTGAGGCAGAGCGCGTGATGACCATCAACAAAGAGGTCGTCATCCGCCATATGGTGATCGTGCTCAACCCCATCCAGGCCGAACGCGCGAAAGCCAACGGCGCGCCGCTTCCGGTCGACGATCGTCCCGAAGGCGACGCCCGTCCCGCACGCGCGGGCCGTGGCGGCCCCCGGCGCGGCCCGCGCAGGTAGCCGATGCCCGCCGATCTCAACCGCGTCACCCTCGTCGGTCGCCTCACGCGCGACCCGGAACTCCGGCACACCGCCGGTGGCCAGTCGGTCTGCTCGATCCGCCTCGCCGTCAGCAGCCGGGGGCGCGATGAAAGCGGCAACTGGTCGGACCGTGCGAACTACTTCGACGTCACCGTGTTCGGCCGAACAGCCGAGACCGCGTCCAATTACCTGTCCAAGGGACGCCGGATCGGCGTAGACGGACGGTTGTCCTGGCGCGAATGGGAAGCCCAGGACGGCGGCAAGCGCCAGTCGGTGGAAGTGGTCGCCAACGACATCTTCTTCCTCGATAGTCGGGGCGACAGCGGCGAGGGCGGCAGCTCCGGTGGCGGTGGCGCCGACCGTGGCTGGGGAACCGCAGCACCGGCCACCGATCTTCCGGTCGACACGTCCGATCTTCGGCCAGCAGCACCGGCCGACGACGACGACATTCCTTTTTAAGCACGAACACCGCAAGCGGAGGCGCGAGCGCGAATGGACGCCATCCTTCTTCAGGACATCAACGGGCTGGGCGACGCCGGGACTGTGGTCCCGGTTGCGCGCGGCTACATGCGTAACTACCTGCAGCCGCGTGGACTCGCCGAGGTTGCGACCCCTGCGCGTATCGCTGAGGTTCAGCGCAACGAAGCCAAGCGCAAGGCCGCCGACGAGCGCGCCCGCCTTCAGGCCATTGAGCAGGCCGACCTACTGGGTCGCACGATCCTCACGCTCAAGGCCAAGGCCGGCGATGACGGCCGCCTGTTTGGATCGATCACATCCGGGGACGTCGCAGACGCCATCCAGGAAGCGCGCGGCATCGTCATCGATCGCCGTCGAATCACCGTCGACCCCCCGATCCGCGCCGTTGGCACCTACAACGTGCCGATCGAGCTCGGGCCGGACCTCGTTGCCGAGGTCAAGACGATCGTCAGCCCTGTGCTGGACTAGTCACGCGGCGACGCTCGGCGCATCCGCGTCGAGCGCACGCACGGCCTACGGCCAACTCACGTGCCCGAGAGCGTCCCACCGCCCCAAAACCTCGAGGCCGAGGAGCTTCTTCTCGCCTCATTGATGGAGAATCCCGGCAACGTCGCGGAGACGCTTGCGATGGTCGGGCCCGACGACTTCTACAAGGAAGGCCATCGACGGATCTTCATGGCCATGAACGACCTGTTCATGGTGGGCGAGCCCATCGAGCCGCTGCTGGTCGTCGAGCAGCTCACCAAGCAGGGCGACCTTGAAGTCGCCGGCGGGCGCACGGCGGTACTCGACATCATGGCGACCCCGTTTATCGCCGCCAGTTTCCGAAGTTACGCCGAGATCGTGCGCGAGACTGCGACCCAGCGCCGGCTGCTCCAGGTGGCGCAGCGGATCGAGCAGATGGTCGCCGAGCGCGAGGGTGAGACCAGCGACATGGTCCAGTCGGCCGAGGATCTCATCTTCGAGCTCAGTCAGAAGCGCGTCCGCGGCGATTTCACCTCGTCCAAGGAGCTCGTCACCCAGAGCTTCGAGCGCCTGACGGCCGCAAGCGCGGTCGGGTCGGAGGTCACGGGCTTGGCGACCGGGTTCACGGATCTGGATCGGCTGACCGGTGGTCTGCGCCCGGCGAACCTGATCGTCGTCGCGGCCCGCCCAAGCATGGGCAAGACCGCACTCGCGCTGTGCATCGCCGAGCATGTGGCCCTGCACGCCGACGGGACGGTCGCGGTGTTCTCGCTGGAGATGAGCGGCGAGGAGCTCGTGCAGCGGATGCTCGGGTCGGCGGCGATGGTCGATATGACCCGCATGCGTAGCGGGCGTCTGGCGCCCGAGGACTGGCCCCGCGTTACCCGAGCCGCCGACCAGATCGCTCAGGCGCGGCTGTTTATCGACGACTCCGAAGGCATCACGGTCGGTGAGATGCGCACGAAGGCAAGGCGCCTGAAGAGCCGTGAAGGCCTGTCGCTGGTGATCGTTGACTACATCCAGCTCATGGAATCCCGCACCGGGCGCCGCGACGAGAATCGCGTCCAGGAGTTGTCTACGATTTCGCGGGGCCTCAAGATGCTCGCGCGCGACCTTGATGTGCCGCTGATCTGCATCTCGCAGCTCAACCGCTCGCCCGAAAGTCGCCCGGACAAGCGCCCGATGTTGTCGGACCTGCGTGAATCCGGGGCGATCGAGCAGGACGCCGATCTGGTCATGCTGATCTACCGCGACGACTACTACAACACCGATTCCGAGGAGAAGGGGATCGCCGAGGTGAACCTTGCAAAGCACCGCAGTGGCCCGACCGACCGTGTGAAGCTCACGTTCATGGGCACGTATGCAAAGTTCGGCAACCTTCGGCGGGACAACTAACCGATGCCAGCAACCGTGATCGTTGGCGCCCAGTGGGGCGATGAGGGTAAGGGGAAGGTCGTCGACCTGCTCGCGGAAAAGAGCGACCTGGTTGCGCGCTATCAGGGCGGCAACAATGCCGGGCATACCATCGTGGCGGACTCGCAGACCTACAAGCTGCACCTGGTGCCGTCGGGGATCCTGTATCCGGGCACGCTCTGCGTGATCGGCACCGGCACCGTCGTCGACCCCGCTGCGCTCGTCACCGAGATCGACGGCCTCGAGTCGCGCGGAATCGTGCTCGACGGGCTGCGCCTGTCGGGGAGCGCGCACCTGATCATGCCGTACCACGTGGCCCTCGACGGCGCGTCGGAGATGCGCCTTGGACGCTTTTCGATCGGCACTACACGGCGCGGGATCGGTCCGTGTTACCAAGACAAGGCCGCACGGATCGGCATCCGCGCACAGGATCTCTTGGACCCCAAGATCCTCATGCGCAAGCTCGAGATCGCGCTCGAGATGAAGAACGAGATCATGGAGCGCATCTTCGGGCTGCCGCGCATGGACGCCCAGGACATCGCCGATGGCCTGGCGCCGATGGCCGCGCGGCTGGCGCCGTTCATCGCCGACACGTCCCTGTTGGTCGACCAGGCACTTCGCGACGACAAGAACGTGCTGCTCGAGGGCGCCCAGGGCACCATGCTCGACGTCGACCACGGCACGTATCCCTTCGTGACGTCCTCGAACCCGATCGCCGGAGCGGCGTGCGCCGGGATCGGCATCGGGCCGACCCGCATCTCACGCGTCGTCGGGGTCAGCAAGGCGTACACGACCCGCGTGGGCGAGGGGCCGTTCCCGACTGAGCTCGACGACGCCGACGGCGCCCGCATGCTCGAGCGCGGCAATGAGTTCGGCACGACGACCGGTCGCCAGCGGCGCTGCGGGTGGATCGATCTGGTGGCCCTGCGATACGCGGCGCGGCTGTCCGGATTCACCGAACTCGCGCTGACCAAGCTCGATGTCCTGTCCGGCTTCCCGCGGGTGCGGATCTGCGACGCCTACCGAAGCCGCGACGGGGAGATCCTGACCGAGTTTCCATACCACCAGACCGTGTTCCACGGCTGCACGCCGGTCTACCGCGATCTCGAGGGCTGGGACGAGGACATCTCCGAGTGCCGCGGCCTCAAGCACCTGCCGGTGGCGGCTCGTACGTACGTCGAGACAATCGCGGCCGCGGTCGAGGTCCCGATTACCCTGATTGGCACCGGCCAGGGCCGCCATCAGGTCATCGACACGGTAGAGATCTAGGCCGGCACACACCGGGCACGACCCCGCTCCCCGCGAGAAAAACGCTCGACGCATCGAGACCTGCAGGGGGTCGTATATGCGAGCATGCGCAGGTGCGACAGACGGCGCTGGTGGTTGGCGGCGGCGGCCGCGAGCACGCCCTGGTTCGGGCGCTCGCGCGCGCTGACGGCAACCCGAACATCTTCTGTGCCCCGGGCAACGCGGGCATCGCACTCGACGCACAGGTCCGTGCTCTGGACGTGACCGATCCGCGTGCCGTGACCGCGCTCGCGCGGACGGTCGGTGCGGACTTCGTCGTCCTGGGCCCGGAGGCTCCGCTGGTCACGGGCGCCGCCGATGCGCTCCGGGCGGCGGGCATCCCGGTTCTCGGTCCGTCCGGGGCGGCAGCGCGGCTCGAAGGCAGCAAGGTGTTCGCGAAGAAGATCATGCTCGCTGCGGGCGTGCCGACGGCGCGGGCGGCAACTGTCACCGACGTGGCCGCCGGAATCGCGGCCATCGACGAGTTCGGAGTGCCTGTGGCGATCAAGGCCGATGGGCTCGCGGCAGGCAAGGGCGTCGTCGTCGCCCAGACACGCGCGGAGGCGATCGATGCGCTGACCAACGCACTCGAGCTGCACGTGTTCGGCGAGGCCGGCGACATCGTGGTCGTGGAAGAAGGGCTCACCGGGCCGGAGGTATCGCTGCTCGCCGTCTGCGCCGGCGAGGATGTCGCCCGCTTCCCGGCCGCCCGCGACTACAAGCCCATCGGCGAGGGCAACACCGGACCGAACACGGGCGGGATGGGGTCCGTCTCGCCGATCCCCGATCTTCCCGACCGCGACGCGGATCGCCTGATCGATCTCGTGCACCGTCCCGTCGTCGCGGAAATGGCCCGCCGCGGAACGCCGTTCTCCGGCGTGCTCTATGCGGGGCTGATGATGACGGCGGACGGGCCGCGGGTGCTCGAATTCAATGTCCGTTTCGGCGACCCCGAAACCCAAGCGCTGTTGCCGCGCCTTGCCGATGACGCACTCGAGTTGCTCGGCGCGGCCGCGCGCGGCACCGTGCCCGACCGCCCCGTGGCGATCCACGCGGACCCCTGTGTGGCGGTCGTGCTCGCCGCGGCGGGCTATCCTGGCTCGCCGCGCCAGGGCGATGTGATCTCGGGTCTTGACGCTGCGGCCACAACGGGAGCGGAGGTCTACCACGCCGGCACCCGCACCGACGCGCTCGGACGGATCGTCACCGCCGGTGGGCGCGTACTGGCGGTTGCCCAACGCGGTACCACCGTCATCGAGGCCCGCACGAAGGCCTACGCGGCCGCGGATCTCATCGCCTGGGAGGGCATGCAAATGCGACGCGACATCGCGCTCAACCTATGATTCCGCGCTATTCACGCCCCGCCATGGCGGCGATCTGGGTCGAACAGGCAAAGTTCGGGCGCTGGCTTGAGGTTGAGCTGGCCGTCTGCCGGGCCTGGGCGCGCCGCGGCGTGATCCCCGCCGCAGACCTCGCCGAGATCGAAGCCAGGGCGGCGTTCACGGTCGAGCGCTCGCAAGAGCTCGAAAAGACCACCAACCACGATGTTGTCGCGTTCTTGACCGACGTCGCCGAGCATGTTGGGCCGGCCTCGCGCTGGATCCACTACGGCATGACCTCGTCGGACGTCTTGGACACCGGACTGGGACTCGCGATCGCACGCGCCGGCGAGCTGCTGGTAGCCGAGCAGGCCGCGCTCACGCAGACCCTGCGGGGACTCGCGCTGGCCCACCGCGACACGGTGGCGGTCGGACGCACCCACGGCGTGCACGCCGAGCCGACCAGCTTCGGTCTCCGGATCGCCGGGTTCGCGTTCGAGAGCCGCCGCAACGAGGAACGCCTTGCCCGGGCGGTTGCGCAGTGCGCGTTTGGCAAACTCTCCGGGGCCGTGGGCACGTACGCGACCTTGCCGCCCGACCTCGAAGCCGAAGTTCTCGCCGAGGTCGGCCTCGGCGCGGAGCCGGTCTCGACGCAGGTCGTCGCCCGCGACCGGCACGCCGAGCTGATCACCACCATGGCCGTGGCAGCGAGCTCCCTCGACCGCCTGGCCACCGAACTCCGCCACCTGCAGCGCACCGAGGTCCGGGAGGCCGAAGAGGCGTTTACGATCGGCCAGAAGGGCAGTTCGGCGATGCCGCACAAGCGGAACCCGATCACTGCCGAGCGGATTTCGGGACTTGCCCGCGTCGTGCGCGGTGCCTCGGTCGCCGCGCTGGAGGACGTGGCCCTCTGGCACGAGCGCGATATCTCGCACTCGTCGGTGGAACGCGTGATCCTCCCGGACACGTTCCTGGCGCTGGACTACATGCTCGCCAAGGCGCGTCAGCTGATCGAGGGGTTGGTCGTGTACACGGACCGCATGCAAGAGATCCTCGAGAGTTCCGGCGGGCTGGTGTTCTCCCAGCGGGTCCTGCTGGCGTTGGTCGCCGGCGGGCTGGCGCGCGAAGAGGCCTACGCGATCGTCCAGCGCAACGCGATGGAGTGCTGGAACACCAAGGTCCCCTTGCGCGAGCTGTTGGCGCGCGACCCTGAGGTGGCGACGCGCTTGGACCACGACGCGCTGACCGAACTGTTCGACCCGCGCTGGTACCTGCGGCACGTGGACGAGGTCATGGACCGGGTCGCGTCGCTGTGATCCCCGCGCCGATCGTGCGCGGCAAGGTCCGCGAGATCTACGCCCACGGCGCCGACTATCTGATCCTGGTCGCGAGCGACCGGATCTCTGCCTACGACGTCATCATGCCGACGCCGATCCCGGATAAGGGCCGGGTATTGACGGCGATGTCGCTGTTCTGGTTCGACCAGACCGCTCCGATCGTGCCGAACCACCTCACCGGAGTCCGCCCCGAGGATCTGCCCGACGCCTTCCGTTCAGGCGAATTTGCCGGACGCACGATGCTCGTCAGACGCTTGGAGATGGTTGAGCTCGAATGCGTCGCGCGCGGGTACCTGGCCGGCTCCGGCTGGCGTGAATACCAGGCGACCGGCACGGTCGTCGGCCATCGCCTGCCCGCCGGCCTGCGGCTCGGCGACCGGCTGCCCGAACCGATCTTCACGCCGGCGACCAAGGCCACGAGCGGCCATGACGAGAACGTCAGCCGCGAGGACGCCGCCGCGCGGTTTGGCGTCGGGCTGGTGACGGCCCTGGAGGCGCTCACGCTCGCGATCTACGAACAGGCCCACGCGCGTTGCGCGGAGGCCGGCATCATCCTGGCCGACACCAAGTTCGAATTTGGCCGGGACGCGGACGGCGAGCTGATCCTCGCCGACGAGGTGCTCACGCCCGACAGTTCACGCCTGTGGCCCACCGACGAATGGATGCCCGGTACGAACCCGGCGTCCTTCGACAAGCAGTATGTGCGTGACTGGCTCGACGCCTCCGGATGGGACCACGCCCCGCCGGGACCCACGCTGCCCGGCGACGTCGTCGAGGGAACCCGCTCGCGCTACATCCAGGCCTATGAACGCATCTCCGGACATCGGTTCCGCGACTACCTCGAGGAGGCACACGTGAGGGCACACCAATGACCCGCGTCGTCGTAACGGTCATGCCACGCGACGGCGTGCTCGACCCGCAGGGCCAGGCCGTCCAGGGAGCGCTGGGCCGGCTCGGATTCGCAGGCATCCACGACGTTCGGCTCGGCCGGCGCATCGAGCTCGAGCTCGACGGCCCCGACCCGCTGGCGCAGGCCCGCGAGATGTGCGAGCGGCTGCTGGCAAATCCGCTCATCGAAGACTTCACGGTTGCGATCGAGGACTGAGCAATGATTGCCGTCGTTCGCTTTCCAGGTTCGCTCGATCACGACAGTGCGGTACGCGCGGTGGAGGCCGCGGGCGGCACGGCGACGTATGCCTGGCATGCCGACCGTGCGCTCCCCGCCGGGACGCGGGCCGTCGTCCTGCCAGGCGGGTTTAGCTACGGCGACCATCTGCGTCCGGGCGCGATCGCGTCACGGTCGCCGATCATGGACGCCGTGCGCCAACACGCCGACGCCGGCGGACTCGTACTCGGCATCTGCAACGGGTTCCAGGTCCTGTGCGAGGCGGGTTTGCTGCCGGGGGTCCTGCGCACCAACGCCACCACCTCCTTCGTGTGCCGCCAGGTCGAACTCGAGGTGCTCGACCACGACACTCCGTTCACCCGGGACCTGGGAGCCGCACTGTCGATCCCGATCAAGAACCACGACGGCGCCTGGTACGGCGACCCGGCCGATGCCCGCATCGTCTTGTCCTACGGCATGGAGAACCCGCTCGGCTCGATCGGCTCGGCCGCCGGCGTCGCCAACGCGCAGGGCAACGTCCTCGGGTTGATGCCGCACCCCGAGGAGGCGGTCGACCGCCTGCTCGGGTCGACCGACGGGCTCGGCTTGTTCACTGCCCTGGTGCGCGCATGAGCGTCGCGCTGCATCGCCAGCTCGGGCTCACTGACGACGAGTTCGCCCAGATCCCGATCCTGATCGGCCGAGCGCCAACCGACCCCGAGCTGGTGATGTTCAGCCTGATGTGGAGCGAACATTGCTCATACAAGCACTCCCGGCGCATGCTGCGGCGCTTCCCGACGGATGGGCCACACGTCCTGCAGGGACCGGGCGAGAACGCCGGTGCGGTCGACGTCGGCGACGGCTGGGCGATCGCGCTCAAGGTCGAGAGCCACAATCACCCGTCGGCGGTGGAGCCGTTTGAGGGTGCTGCCACGGGGGTTGGCGGAATCGTCCGCGACATTCTTGCACTCGGCGCGCGCCCGATCGCCCTGCTGGACTCGCTGCGCTTCGGCACGCTCGAGAGCGCGCGCAGCCGCCACCTGTTCACGCGTGCGGTCGCCGGCATCGGCCACTACGGCAATTGCATCGGCGTGCCGACGGTCGGCGGTGAGGTCGTGTTCGATGACCGCTACGAGGATTCGTGCCTGGTCAACGCCATGTGCATCGGGCTCGTACGGGCGGACGGGATGCTGCGGGCTGCGGCCTTCGGCACCGGCAACCTGCTCGTGTTGATCGGCAACCGCACCGGCCGGGACGGCATCGGCGGAGCGAGCGTACTCGCCTCGGCCGAGTTGAGCGCCGACGACGAGGACAAGCGGCCATCGGTTCAGGTCAGCGACCCGTTCACCGAGCGCAAGCTCATGGACTGCTGCCTGGAGCTCGCCGCGGACGACCTGCTCTTGGCCTTGCAGGACCTCGGCGCGGCCGGCCTGACCAGTGCCGCCAGCGAAATGGCGGCCAAGGGCGGCGTCGGCCTTGACATCGACCTGGACCGCGTCCACCTTCGCGAGGAGGGGATGGCCCCGGCGGAGATCCTCGTCTCCGAGAGCCAAGAGCGCATGCTCGGCCTGGTCAGCCCCGACAAGCTCGAGGACGTCCTGGAGAGCTGCGCGCGCTGGGAGCTCGACGCCAACGTGATCGGCACCGTCACCGGAACCGGGAACTTCACCGCCCGCCACGGGGGCGAGGTCGTCGTCGACATTCCGGCGTCCGCGCTGACCGACGACGCGCCGTGGTACGAGGTTCCCCGCACCCCTGGCCCGTCCGCCACACCGCTGGCACTCGACACGGTGCCAGTCCCGGCGGACCTTGGAGCGGCCTGGCTGGACCTGCTCGGGCGGCCGAACATCGCCAGCAAGCGCTGGATCTACCAGCAGTACGACCATTTGGTTGGCGCGAACACGATCCGCCGACCCGGCGGCGACGCAGCCGTCATCCGAATCCCGGGGATGCGGCGTGCCCTGGCGATCACGACCGACTGCGCCGAGCGTCACTGCGAGCTCGATCCCCGCGGCGGCGGACGAGCGAGCGTGTTCGAGGCCGCCCGAAACATCGCCTGCACGGGCGCCGTGCCCTACGCCGCCAGCGACTGCCTAAACTTCGCCAATCCCGAGAAGGCCAGCACCGGCTGGCGGCTGGCCGAGGCCATCGAGGGGATGAGCGAGGCACTCGAGGCCATCTCGGTACCGGTGGTCTCGGGCAACGTGTCGCTCTACAACGAGAGCCCCGCGCGTGCGATCTACCCGACCCCGGTCGTGGGCATGATCGGCCTGCTCGAGGACGCCGGGGCGAGCGTCGGGCACGCGTTTGCGCAGCCGCGGGACGCGATCGTCCTGCTCGGCGGCGGCGCTGCGCGCCTCGACGCCAGCGAATGGCTGGGCGCGGCGCTCGGTGCGCCCGCGCTGCCGGACCTGGCCGGTGAAGCGGCGCTGATCGCCGTCATGGTGGTGGCGGCGGGCGCCGGGCTGCTGCGTTCGGCCCACGATGTCTCCGGTGGCGGCGTCGCCGTCACGCTGGTCGAATCGGCGTTGGCGGGCGGCATCGGGTGCTCGGTCGCGCTCCCGCTCGGCCGTCGCGCAGACGAGACACTCTTCGGCGAGTCGGGCGAGCGGATCGTCGTGACCTGCCGCCCCGACGCGCTCCCTGGGCTGCGCGCGATCGCCGGTGATGTCCCACTGGCGGTCATCGGTAGCGTCGGTGGCGGTACTGTGGACGTACAGCTTGGCGATGCAACCGTCAGCCTCGACCTCGAGGCGGCGCGCATCGCCTACGAAGCCACCCTGACGGAGGCTCTCGCATGAGCGACTTCTGGGACGACGACTCCCCCCACGACGAGTGCGGGGTCTTCGGGATCGTCGCCCCCAGCCGGGACGTGTCCCGGCTGGTGTTCTTTGCACTCCACGCTCTGCAGCACCGCGGCCAGGAGAGCGCCGGCATCGCGGTGACCGACGACGGGCACGTCATGGTCCAGCGGGATCTCGGCCTGGTCGGCACGGTGTTCGACGAGCCGTCGCTGCGCAGTCTGTCCGGGCACTCGGCAATCGGGCATGTGCGCTACTCGACGACCGGGTCCAACAAGTGGGAGAACGCACAACCGGTGACCCGCAATCGCGGCGACGGCCTGGTCGCGCTGGGCCACAACGGCAACCTGACCAACACCGACGCGCTGCGCGCCCAGATCGCCAACGACCCGCAACCGCTGCATGCGACGACGGACTCCGAGCTGATCGCGGCGCTGCTGGCACGCGAGCCGGGTTCCCTGTTGGACGCGGTCGTCGCGGTCATCGGCCGCCTGGTTGGTGCATTCTCGGCGGTCGCCCTCTCGGAGGACGAACTCGTCGCGTTCCGCGACGCCCACGGCGTACGGCCGTTGGTCATCGGCAAGCTCGAGGGCGGATACTGCGTCGCGTCGGAGACGTGCGCGCTCGACCAGATCGGTGCGACGCTCGTGCGCGAGGTGCGTCCCGGCGAAGCGGTGCGCCTGACGGCAACCGGCGTCGAGAGCCGCCAGGCGCTTGCGCCGTCGGCGTCCCGAATGTGCGTGTTCGAACACATCTACTTCGCACGCCCCGACAGCCTGCTGGACGGGCGCAACGTCTGGGAGCAACGTCGCGCGATGGGCATCGAGCTCGCCAATGAGGCCCCCGTCGACGCCGATATGGTCGTGGGGCTTCCGGACTCGGGCACGCCCGCCGCCATCGGCTATGCGTTCGCATCGGGCATCCCCTACTCCGAAGCCGTCGTGCGCAACCGCTACGTCGGCCGCAGCTTCATCCAGCCGGATCAGGAGCTGCGCAAGAGCGGTGTCAAGCTCAAGTTCAACCCACTGCGCGAGATCATCGACGGCAAGCGCCTGATCGTCGTCGACGACTCGATCGTCCGCGGTACGACGACCCGCCAGGTGGTCTCGATGCTGCACGAGGCCGGCGCCCGCGAGGTGCACATGCGCATCTCCAGTCCCCCGATCACCTGGCCGTGCTTCTACGGGATCGACATGCCCTCGCGGGCGGAGCTCATCGCCGCAAGCCACTCGATCGACGACGTCGCCAAGCTCACCGGCGCCACCTCGCTCGCCCACCTGTCGCTGGACGGACTCCAGCGGGCGATCGGGTCGCCGGCCGATCGCTTCTGCAGAGCGTGCTTCACCGGCGAATACGCGATCCCCGTGCCGGGCTCGAGCACCAAGCTGCGGTTCGAGGCCTCCGCCACTCAACCCGCCGGAGCGCCGCGGGCGTGACCGGTCAGGGCATGTCCTACAGCGACGCCGGCGTCGACCTCGCGGCGGCGCGCGCCCACACGGCCAACATCGCCGGGTTCGTCCGCGGCGGGGTGACCGGCTTCGCTGGTGGACTCGCCCTGCCGCCCATGCGCGACGGGGTCCTGCTCGCGTGCACGGATGGCGTCGGCACCAAGCTGTTGCTCGCACGGGAGGCCGGACGCCTCGAGGGGTTGGGCCAGGATCTCGTCGCGATGTGCGTCAACGACTTGATCTGCTCGGGCGCACGGCCACTCGGGTTCCTGGATTATCTGGCCGTGGGCAAACTGGACCCCGCGGAGGCGGGTGTCATCGTCGGGTCGATCGCGCAGGCGTGCGCGGACGTCGACTGCGCGCTGCTGGGCGGCGAGACCGCTGAGCTGCCGGGCCTGTACCAACCCGGGCACTTCGACCTGGCCGGGTTCGCCGTCGGCGTGGTCGAGCGCGACCAGATGCTCGGCCCCGACCGGGTTCTCGACGGCGACGTGGTGATCGGGATCCCGTCATCCGGCGCGCACTCGAATGGATTCTCGCTCCTCCGCGCGCTCATCGCCGACGGCGCCCTCGACTGCCCGGTCGAGGTGCTGCTGACGCCGACGCGCCTGTACGTCCGCGACGTACTGGACCTCATCGACGCCGCGGTGCCGGTGCACGCGGTTGCCCACATCACCGGTGGCGGCCTTCCCGAGAACCTTCCGCGAGCCCTTCCGGACGGGCTCGAGGCCGTCGTTGACCCCACGCGATGGCAGCTACCGCAGGCGCTGCAGGCGGTCCTCGACAGCGGACGCGTCACCGAGGCCGATGCGTGGGACACCTTCAACATGGGCATCGGCCTGTGCGTGATCGCGCCCCCGGATGCCGAGGACGCGGTACGCGCCCGCATCCCCGATGCGCGGGTGATCGGGCTCGTCGCACCGGGACGCGCGGGAGTCCGACGTGTCTAGTGCGTATCGGATCGTCGTGCTGATCTCCGGCTCGGGGACCAACCTGCAGCAGCTCATCGAAACCGTGCATGCCCCCCGCGGCGACGCGAAGATCGTATTGGTCGTCAGCTCCCGCGCCGCAGCCCGCGGGGTCGAACGCGCCGCGGCCGCCGGGATCCCGACGCGAATCGTGACCCGCGACCCCGACGCCGACCGCACCGCCCGCGACCATGCCCTCGCCGACATCGTCGCTGCGGCCAGGCCCGACCTGGTCGTCCTCGCCGGATGGATGAGCATCCTCACCGGCGCCTTCCTGGACCGCTTTCCCAACCGGGTCATCAACTTGCATCCGTCGCTCTTGCCCGCCTTTCCTGGCATGCACGCGATCGACGAGGCCCTCGCCTGGGGCGTGCGCTGGACCGGGGTGACCGTGCACTACGCCGAAGAGGAGGTCGACGGCGGCCCGCCGATCCTTCAAGAGCCGGTGCCCGTGCACTTCGGCGACACTTCCGAGTCGCTGGCCGCCCGCATTCATGCCGCCGAGCACCGCTTGCTGCCGGAGGCCGTCCGTCTGTTTGCCGCGGGGCGCGTGCTCCGTGACCCACACTCACCGCGAACCGTGCAGATCCTCGAGGAGGGGCAATCGTGAAGATCCGCCGAGCGCTGATCTCCGTATCCGACAAGACCGGCCTGGAACCGCTGGTGCGCGGGCTCACGGATCTGGGCGTCGAGATCATGTCGACCGGCGGCACCGCCACGGCCATCGAGGCCTATGGGGTGCCGGTCACGCGCGTCGAGGACGTCACCGGACAGCCCGAGATCCTCGGCGGCCGGGTCAAGACGCTGCACCCGAAGATCCATGGCGGCATCCTCGCCCGTGAGGACCTGCCCGAGGACCAGGCGGACATGGCCGCATCGGGCATCGAAGGCATCGACCTGGTCTGCGTGAACCTGTACCCGTTCGAGTCCTACCTTGCGCGCCGCGGGATCACCGACGACGAGCTCATCGAGCAGATCGATATCGGCGGCCCGGCGATGGTGCGCGCGTCGGCCAAGAACCACAATCGCGTGACGATCCTGACCTCCCCCGGCCAGTACGCGGACGTGCTCGAAGAATTGGTCGCGTCGTCCGGCGAGGTCGGCTTCGCCACGCGTCGGCGCCTGGCTGGCCGCGCGTTCCAGCTGACGGCGTCGTACGACGCCGCGATCGCCAACTGGTTGGCCGAGTCCAACAGCGAGTTCCCCGAGCACATCGTGATGACCTTCAACCGGTCGTTCACCGTCAGCTACGGGGAAAACCCGCACCAGCGCGGGGCGTACTACATCGAACGCGGGGCACGCTCGCACCTGTTGTCGATGGTCGACAAGTTGCACGGCAAGGACCTGTCGTTCAACAACCTCATGGACCTCGAAGGCGGCCGAAACCTGCTGGCCGAGTTCGAGCTGCCGGCCTGCGTCATCATCAAGCACAACAACCCCTGCGGGGTCGCGGTCGGGCCAGACGTGCGTACGGCATATGTCAGCGCGCGCAACTGCGACCCGGTCTCGGCCTACGGCGGGGTCATCGTCCTCAACCGGCCGGTCGATCCGGAGCTCGGCGAGCTACTGGCGTCGACGTTCGTCGAGGTGCTGCTCGCTCCGGGCTACGACCCCGCGTCGCTCGTGGCGCTCACGCGCAAGCCGAACACGCGCATCATGCAAAACCAGGAGCGCCGGCGCGTGAACCCGGGCGAGCGCGACCTGCGCCGGGTCGCCGGGGGCGTGTTGATTCAGGACCGCGACACCGAGTCCGAGGAACGTGAGGCGATGCAGGTCGTAACCACCCGCCAACCAAGCGAGGCCGAGTGGGGCGATCTGCTGTTCGCCTGGCGGGTGGCCAAGCACGTTAAGTCCAACGCAATCGTGCTCGCCCGCGACCTGGTCACCGTGGGCATCGGTGCGGGGCAGATGAGCCGCGTCGACTCGGTGCGCCTGTCGATCGAGAAAGCCAACGTGCCGATTCCCGGAGCCGTGCTCGCCTCGGATGCATTCTTCCCCTTCGCCGATGGCCCCGAGGCCGCGGTCGCCGCGGGCGTGCGGGCAATCATCCAGCCGGGCGGGTCGATCCGGGACGAGGAGGTCGTCGCGGCGGCCGACGCGGCGGGGCTGGCGATGGTGTTTACCGGGCGGCGCCACTTCCGCCACTAGCGGCGGTCGTCTGGCACGGCCGGGCGGCTGCACCGCATGACGCGCGACGGTCGCCCGGCGGCCCATCTGGGCTACCCTGGGCGGGTGTCCGGCCGTCTGAGAATCTCGATCGCCCTCGCGCTGGCGTGCCTGTGGCCCGCCCAAGCCATGTCGGCGATCCCCAACGGACAGACGACCGATCCGCTTGAGCGCAGCGTGCTGCTGTCGCTCGGATCGATCTTTCGGGTCGAGACCACGGTGTCGGTATCGGCGCTGCGAACCGGGACGGGGACGACGTATCCGCTTGGGCGCATCCACACCGTAACGCTGCTGGGCACCGCATTCGCGGTTGCCCCGACCGGGGTACTCGTCACCGATGCGCACGTGGCCGCGCCGTTCGGGGCGCCGCTCGCCGTGGCCGCCGCGCCGCTGGCGCTCGCCCAGCTCGGCGAATTCGGGCAGGAGCCCGCGTACCAGGCGTGGGTCGACGCCAACAACGTCATGCCGGTCGGGGTCCACGTCATCGGCATGCGCGTCTGGCGCGCGAGCGCCGATCCGAAGGCACAAGGCACACCCATACCGGCCCGAATCATCGGCGGGAGCGTCGAGCAGAACGCCGACCTGGCGCTGCTGCAGCTGAGTGGTGCCGCCGTGCCGGCACTGTTGCTCAACGACGGCGGCGAGACGCTCGAGACCCCGATCGCCTCGCTCGGCTACGGCGTCGGGACCGCCACGACGCTCGGACTACCGACGACGCTGGTGCCGGATGTCAAGCTCGGCCAGATCGGGCCGACCAACACCAAACCGGTCAAGGCGGCACCCGGGCAGACGGTGACCTATATCTCGTCGCCGATCTCCCGCGGGGACTCCGGCGGACCGGTCGTCGACCAGACCCCACGGGTCTACGGGATCGTGCGCTTCCAATACTTGAGCGGTGGCGTGCTCGAGCAGTCGCAGGCGATCGCCGTCCTGCTCGGCCACATGCATGTCAAGAACTTCAACGGCACCGTGTTCAACGAGTTCAAGCTGGGGATGAACGACCTCTGGTCCGGGAACTACGTCCGTGCGCAGGCCGCCTTCGCCGCCACCCTCCGGGACGATCCGACGCATCCGCTCGCCGCCCAGGAAGCGCTACTCGCTACGCGCCTTGCGCATGCCAAGCCGGCGGCAGGCCGCCCCGCGTGGTGGCGGGTCCTGTTTGTCGGGATTGCGTTCATCGCCGCCCTGGCGACCCTGTTGTGTGTGTGGCGGCTGCGCCGGCTCGGCCGTGTCCGCGACGGCCACGACGACACCGCGCCCCAGCACCCGCCGGCGCAATAGACCAAGCGCGATCTCGACTCCCCCGTCACGGACAGCGGCGAACGAAAGGTCCCCGTGCGCATCGGCGTTCCCCGCGAGACCAAGCAAGACGAGCATCGCGTCGCCCTGACCCCCGGCGGCGCGTATGAGCTGATCGCCCGCGGTCACGAGGTCTGGATTGAACACGACGCCGGACGCGGGGCAGGGCACCCCGACGACGCCTACGTCCAGGTCGGTGCACGCATCGGCAACGCAGCCGATTGCTGGGGTGCCGCGCTGGTCCTGAAGGTCAAGGAACCCCAGGCCGCTGAGTTCGGATTCCTCTCGGACGAGCAGACCCTCTTCACCTACCTCCACCTGGCCGCAAGTCCTCGCGTTGCGGACGCACTGTGTCGCGCGGGTGCCACCGCGATCGGCTACGAGACCGTCGAAGACCGCCACGGGCGCCTGCCCCTCCTGGCGCCGATGAGCGAGGTCGCCGGACGCCTGGCCGTCCAGGCCGGGGCACGATTTCTCGAACAGCCGCGCGGCGGACGTGGGGTCTTGCTCGGCGGCGTCGCCGGTGTCGCAGCGGGCAACGTGACGATCATCGGCGGCGGCATCGTCGGCACCAACGCGGCGGTCGTTGCCATCGGCATGCAGGCCCATGTCACGGTGCTCGACCGCGATCTGGGGCGGCTCCGCGATCTCGAGATGATGCTCGACGGCCGCGTCACGCTGATCTACGCCACGCACCTGGCGATCGCCGAGCAGGTCGCCCGTGCGGACCTCGTCATCGGTGCGGTGTTGCGACCGGGGGCACGCGCGCCGCACGTGGTGACGCGCGAGATGATCCGGGCGATGACGCCTGGATCCGTCGTGGTCGACGTCGCCGTCGACCAGGGTGGCTGCATTGAGACGACGCGCCCGACCACCCACGCCGATCCGGTGTACACCGTCGATGGCGTGGTGCACTACTGCGTTGCCAACATGCCCGCGGCGGTGCCCGTGACCGCGACCCCGGCCCTCTGCAACGCCACGCTGCCGTACGTGGTGTTGCTCGCCGATCATGGCCTCGCCGGCGCGCTGCGTGAGGACCCCGGACTGCGACCCGGCGTCAACATCCGCGACGGGAAGCTCGTCAACGCCGCCGTTGTCGAGGCGCTCCAGACAAGCTAGTCGCATCCCGCAGACGGGCCGCGGGAAGCACCCGTGATCGCGGCTACGCTAGGTCTACCGGGATCGATCCCCGCACTGGAGACGTCGTTGGCCGTGGCCCGCCGTGAGCATCGATGCGCCACACCGCTCCGGGGCGTGTGCCCGCGGCGGCGCGACCGACGCCGCGCCGCTATCGCGTCGGGCGCGCCGGTGGCCCCACCCATCCGGGCATGTCGATGACCGTACCCACGCGCATCCTGCTCGTCGACGACCACGCAATCCTGCGACGCGGCATGACGCTGCTGATCGCCCGCGAGCCCGACCTCGAGGTCGTCGCCGAGGCCGGCACGATCGCCGAGGCGCTCGCCGAGGCCGCGCGAACCTCGCCGGACCTCGCGATTCTCGACATCCACCTGCCGGACGGCAGCGGCATCGCCGCCATTGGCCCGCTGCGGGAGCGGGCGCCCGGCATCCGCATCGTCGTGCTGTCGATGTACGACGACTTCGAGCACGTGCGGCGTGCATTCGCTGAAGGCGCCGACGGGTACGTCGTCAAGGCCTCGACCCAGGACGAGTTGCTTGACGCCGTACGCACCGCCGCCGCCGGCGGTATCTATCGCGACCCGGCGCTGCCGAACGCCAGCGGGCAGCACCCGGTGCGCAGCCCGATCGACACGCTCTCGCCCCGCGAGCTCGAGGTTTTGCGCCTGCTGGCGCTCGGCAATACCAACCACGAAATCGCCGACGAACTCGTCGTGAGCGTCAAGACCGTCGAGACCCACCGCGCCCACATCATGAGCAAGCTGAAGGCCGACTCACGCGCCGTACTCGTCCAGCACGCACTCGGGGCGGGTCTGCTCGGCCCGGACTAGAGCCCTAGGACCCTTCTGGCACCGGCGTCTGGTCACGACTGACCAGGGTCAGGCGGACGATGCTCAGCACCAGCAGGAGCGTCACGATGATCGCGCTCGTGACGCAATACTCGCAGATTGCGTTGATCTGATAGAGCTCAAGGTAGGTCAGATACGCGCTCAGCATCACCCCGAGAACGGTGATGAACAGCGACGCGAGCGCCGCCCACTGCCAGGGCACCAGCGCGCACGCCAGCAGGCCGACGTAGGCCACCAGGCCCATGAACGCCACCGGCACGCCAGCGACCGTTGACCACTCGCTGCGCTGCACGGTCACGCAGCCCCCACCGAGCCCGCAGACCGGGGCATTGCCGTGATACCGCTCCCACACCAGGTAGGCGGTGACCCCGATGCCGATCACCGCCAGGACCGCAGCGGCAATGCGGACCCAGAAGTCGCTCGCGTCGCGTTCGAAACCCAACGTCAGACCTTGCCGCCGTTGACCTGTTGCATCGCTTTGGTGATCTGCGCTTCCGGGACGTCACCCTGGACCACAACCGTGCCCTTGGGACCGTGGACGACAAACGTGGGCGTCGCCTCCTGATCACCGGCGGCCGAGGTGTCCGACGCGAAATCGTTGGCGATGTTCAGGAACTGGGTCACCACGCCCTGGCCGGCGTTGACCTGATTCCACTGGGCGATGTTGACACCGGAGGTCGCGGCGGCGTCGTTGAGCACGGTCTGGGTGAGCCACGGATCGAGCTCGTTGCCCTGGTTGCGCAGGATCAGCTCCGTAAAGTTCCACATGCGGCTCTGGGGTGCGGTCGCCAGCCCGGCGAGGGCCGCCGTCTCGGACTGGTTGCCCTGAATGACGTGGACGGGACGCAGTTCCATCGTGGCCTTGCCCGTTCGCACATAGTCGGTGACCAGCGCCGGCACGAGGTTGTGGCTGGCCGCCCCGCAGATTGGACACTTGTAGTCCATGTACTCGACGATGCTGATCGGCGCCTTTGCCGCACCGACCACCTGCCCGTTCTGCGGAATGCCACTGAGATTCTGCGCGACGTTCGGGTAGTCCGTCGTGAACTTCTTGGCGTAGGTCGAGTCGTTCGAGCTGCTCTTGGTTGCCTGCTGGATGCCAATGACCACACCGGCAACGACGATCGCGGCGATGATCACGGCGATGACGGCCTTCTTCGACAACGCACCCTCCCCGGAAATCTCAATGTGGGACCTCGCACGCACCGCGTGCAGGCCGGCGGCCCGTGCCCGCCACACAATGACAGCCCATTCACGGGAAATCCTGATCCGGGGCGTCACACAACATCGGCGCAGAATGCGCAAAAACTGAGCACATCGGTGGGTTGCAGCTTCGGCGCGAAGTGAGGTCGGCCTCCGCCAAGTGCGCGTCAGACCCGCCACCGGCCGAAGGGCCCGACGGGCTACAGGACGGGCGTCGCGCGGCCGCCCAGGTGCCTCGCGAAGAACCGCTCGATCGCTCCAAACGCGTCCATGCGGTTCTCCGGCTTGACGAACCCATGTCCCTCGTCGTCCTTGCAGATGTACTCGACCGGGACGTCCCGCTCGCGCAGCGCGGCCACGATCTGATCGCTTTCCTGCTTGGTCACCCGCGGATCGTTGGCCCCTTGGATCACCAGCAGCGGCGTCGTGATCGTGTCGACGCGATTGAGCGGCGACCGCCGCTCCATGTCGGCCAGGTCGTCCGGGTCCTCTGGATCGCCGACATACCGAAACCACGTGCTGGCCAGCATCGGACGCCAATATGCCGGAAACGAGCGCGTGAGGGTCACCAGGCTCGATGGCCCGACGTAGCTGACCGCAGCGGCGAACACCTCCGGCGTGAACGTCACCCCGACGAGCGCCGCGTATCCACCGTAGGAGCCGCCATAGATACCGACCCGGGCCGGATCCGCGATGCCCTGCGCGATCGCCCATCGGACCCCGTCGATCAGGTCGTCGTGCATCTTGCCGGCGAACTCCCGCTCGGCGGCGTGCATGAATCGCTTGCCGAACCCGGTTGAGCCGCGATAGTTGACCTGGAGCACAGCGTATCCGCGGTTGGCCAGGAATTGCACGGTCGGGTCATACCCCCATGCGTCCCGGGCCCAGGGGCCGCCGTGCACGAACAGGACCATCGGCAGGTTCGTCCCATCAGTGTCGAGCGGCAGGGTCAGGTAGCTATGGAGTACCAGGCCGTCGCGCGAGGTGATCGCGACCGGTGTCATCGGTGCGAGCGTCGCGGGGTCCAGCCACGGGCGCGACCGGTACAGGAACTGCGAGCGGCTGGTCGTGCGATCGAATAGGAATGTCGCACCCGGATCGCGGTCGTCGTCGAAGCTGACGATCCAGGTCGCTTCCTCGGCGTCCTGGCCGGAGATGCCCGGGTCGCCGTGGTGCAGCGCGCCGACGGCCTCCCAATCCGCACGGAACCGTTCGTCGAAACTGTGGACCACGAGCCGGTCACGCAGATAGGCCGCCGCGAGCAACTCGCCGGTCTTGTCGGACACCACCGGGCCGGCCAGGTCGGCCTCGTCATCGGCGTCGATGACGCGCTCCTGGCCCGTCGTGGGATCGAGTTCCACCAGGCGCATCAGGTCTGCACCGCGGGCGCTGGCCAACCAGAGGGCCTGGCCATCGGGCGTGAATCCGGCGATGTATCCGTTGTCCTCGTTGGCGTATTCGGCGACCTGGCGAAACGGACCGGACGCGTCGTCACGCACGAGGATGGCGAAATCGCCAGCCGGCGTCTGCGCGCGAGCGGCGCGGACCCGCCCCAGGCGATCGGCGTGCCACCCGACGATGTTGCCCGGGTTCTCCGCAATCAGTGTCCGGCGTCCGGAAGCGAGGTTCACGGCATAGACGTCGAACACGCTCGGATCACGCAGGTTGATGGAGACCAGGATCTGGCGGGGGGTCGCCTGGGGAGCGGCGACGATGCCCGCGCGGATCCCCGCCACCGGCGTGAGATCACGCATGAGGTCTGGAGACCGGGGGTCGACCGCATAGACGTGGTAGTTCTCGTCGCCGCCCGAGTCCTGCACGAACAGGACGTAGCGGCCATCACGCGACCAGAAGTAACTGCGCACCCCGCGGTTCCGGTCGTCGGTGATCGGGCGTTCGGGGCCGCCTGCGCGGGGTCGGACCCAGACGTTTAAGACGCCGTCGCGGGGTGCGACGAACGAAATCGTCTGCCCGTCGGGCGACACGCGCGCGGCGGCCCGCTCGGGATTGTCGAAGAAGTGCTCGAGCGGAAGCAGGGGTGCGGTCGTCATCGGCGCATAATGCTAGTGGTCCGCCGGACCGCGAGTCGTGGGATCGGCTCGCCTCGAGGACCGATCGTGTCGGTCTGCGTTCCGGCGCAGCCCGCGCGTACCTGATACAACCCGCACAAGCCCGGGACGTTGACTCCGCAAGGTACCGATCCCTAGATTAGGGATCGCCATTTGCGGGCTCATGCAGAGCGCGGGCGCGAACAGTGGGAGCCGGTGTGGTACCAACGAGTTCATCAAGCGGCAAGATCGCGCTGATGTTTCCGGGCCAGGGCTCGCAGCAGGTCGGCATGGGCGCCGGTCTGCACCGCGAATACGCCATCGCGCGCGCGACCTTCGAGGAAGCCAACGATGTCCTCGGTTACGACATGGCGCGACTGTGCTTTGAGGGTCCCCACGAGCAACTGATGCGCACCGACTTCTGCCAGCCGGCGGTACTGACGACCTCGGTGGCAGCCTGGCGCGTCGCGCAGGAACACGGCCTGGAGGCCGACCTGGCAATGGGGCACTCGCTCGGCGAGTACGCCGCCCTCGTCGCGTCCGAGACCATCGGGTTCGAGGCGGCATTGCGCCTAGTGGTCGAACGTGGCCTCGCGACGGAAGAAGTCGCGTCACGCGTACCGGGCCAGATGGCGGCCGTCCTCGGTGCCACCGATGAAGAGGCCGAGGCACTGTGCCGCGAGGCCGGCGATGTCTGGCCGGCCAATTACAACTGCCCGGGGCAGATCGTCGCATCGGGCGGGCGGCGCGGGATCGACCGCCTCGTCGAGATCGCGCGAGCACGCGGGTTCAAGACCCGCGTGCTGGACATTGAGGGCGCCTTCCACTCCTCGGTGATGCTGCCCGCGGCCGACCGGCTACGCGAGGCCCTCGCCGGCGTTCGGTTCTCGACGCCGTCGATGCCGTTCCTTTCGGCGACGACGACGGTGATCGAGGCCAAGGCCGAGCGCGTGCGCGGCCTGCTCGCACAGCAGCTGACGGCACCCGTCAAGTTCACCCAGTCGGTGCGCACCGCGATGGACCTCGGTGTGGATCACTTCGTCGAGTGCGGCCCACGCCGCGTGCTCGTCGGCCTGGTGCGCCGCATCCGCACCGACGTCGCGGTGCTGCACGTCGGCTCTCCCGACGACCTGCCCGCAATCGTTGCACTTGCCCGAGCGCGTGCTGATGCCCGTCGCCTTGGTGACCGGCGCTAGCCGGGGGATCGGCGCCGCCTGCGCACAGCGGCTTGCGGCAGATGGATGGGACGTCGGACTGACCTACGCGCATGATCGCATCGCCTGCGAGGCGACCGCCGAGGCCGTCCGCCGTACCGGGCGTCGGGCCGTCACCCTCCAGGTTGAGGCGCGCGAGCCGGCGTCAATCGAGGCGGCCGTGGCGGAGATCGAACGTGAACTCGGTCCGCTGACGGCCGTCGTGGTCAACGCCGGCACAACCCGGGACGGGTTGGCGGTGCGGATGAGCGCCGACGACTGGCGCGAGCCCATCGAGGTCAACCTCGAGGGGACCGCAAGCGCGATCCGCGCGTCGGCCGCGCGGATGTTGCCCCGGCGTGAGGGCAGCATCGTCGCGGTGACATCGGTCGTCGGTGAACACGGCAACGCCGGTCAGGCCAACTATGCGGCCTCCAAAGCGGGCATCATGGGAATGGTGCGGACACTTGCCAAGGAATTCGGGCCAGACGGCGTCCGGATCAATGCCGTCGCGCCGGGATTCATCAGGACCCGGCTGACCGACGTGCTCCCCGAGGAGCAGGTCGACGCCCTGCGCGGTCGGACCGCGCTCGGGCGCCTCGGCGAGCCCGAGGACATCGCCGGGCCCGTCGCATTCCTGGTCTCGCCCGCCGCGGGCTTTCTCACCGGAGCGCTGATCAGTGTGGACGGCGGCCTGTCTCTGTGAGCCCGCGCGAACTGCGAGAGCGGGTCGTCGTTACGGGAATCGGGCTCGTGTCCCCTCTGGGGATCGGTCGCACCGAGACGTGGACAGCCGCGCTCGCCGGTCGCTCGGGTGCCGGACCCATTACGCGCTTCGATGCATCGGATCACGGCGCCCAGATCGCCTTCGAGGTCAAGGGCTTTGACCCGCTGACGTATATCGATCGGCGCGCCGCACGACGCATGGACCGCTCCTCGCACCTCGCTGTGGCCGCTGCCGCACTCGCGATCGACGACGCCCGCCTGGAGATTCCCGCCGACGCGGAGCGCTATGGCGCGGTGATCTCGACCGGCAACGGTGGCAACGCGACCTACGAAGACGCCCACCGCACCCTGCTCGAGCGCGGGCCGGACCGGATCTCACCGGTCGCGCTGCCGATGATCATCTGCAATATGGCCGCCGGGCACGTATCGATCACCTACGGCCTGCAGGGGCCGCTGGCCTGCGTCCTGACCGCCTGCGCGAGCAGCCTGCACGCGCTGGGTGAGGCCGCCGACATCATTCGCCGCGGCGCGGCCGACGTCATGCTCGCCGGCGGCTCCGAGGCCGCCGTGACCCCGTACGCGATGGCCGCACTCGATGCGTCACGGGCGATGTCACGCCGCAACGACGACCCCGCCGGCGCCAGCCGGCCGTTCGACGCGCAGCGTGACGGGTTCGTGCTCGGAGAAGCCGGTGCAATCCTGGTGCTCGAGCGCATGGACCTCGCCCTCGATCGCGGGGCCACGATCGTCGCCGAGCTTGCGGGCTACGGCGCGACCTCCGACGCGCACCACATCACCGAGCCCCACCCCGCGGGCACAGAACAGGCGCAGGCAATTCTTCGCGCATTGGCTTCCGGCGATATCGATCCGACCTCGGTCGACCACATCAACGCCCACGCGACCTCAACCGTCGCCGGGGACGTATCGGAGGTCCGGGGCATCATCACGGCACTCGGGGCCGCCCACGCCGAGCGCATCGCCGTGAGCGCGACCAAATCCATGCACGGCCACTGCCTCGGTGCCACCGGGGCGCTGGAGGCGGCGCTTGCCGCGCTGGCCGTCGCGGATCAGACCGTTCCTCCGACGATCAACTTGGCCAACCTGGATCCGGCCTGCGAGGGCGTCGACCACGTGCGCACGGCCCGCGAGCAGGCGATCCGCACGGCGCTCTGCTCGGGGTTCGGCTTCGGCGGACATAACGCCGTGTTGGCCTTCACCGCGGTGGATGCATGAGCCGGCGCCGCGTGGTGATGACGGGCATCGGCCTGATCTGCGCTCTCGGGGTCGGACGCGAGGACGTGTGGCGCAGCGCCCTCGCCGGCACTCCCGGGGCTGCGCCGATCAGCGGTATCGAGATCGGGGACGCCCCAGTGCGCATGGCATGCCAAGCGCGGGATTTCGTTGTCGAGGATTTTGTCGACCGCCGGCTCGCCCGCCGCGCCGATCGGGTCAGCCACTTCGCCCTCGCAGCCGCCAAGCTCGCGCTCGCCGACGCCCATCTGCGCGTGTCGGACGACGGCCGCGAGATCGGGTGCATCCTCGGGACCGGGACCGGTGGCAATCAGGTTCGCGACGACAACCACCAGACGATGCTCGAACGCGGCGTCGACCGCATCTCGCCGTTCGCGATTCCGTACAGCATGTGCAACCACCCGCCCGCGGAGGTCGCGATGCAACTCGGACTGCGCGGGCCGACGATGGCGATGCTGACCGCCTGTGCCGCCGGCACCGACGCGATCGGGACGTCGACCGCGGTGATCCGGCGCGGCGACGCGGAGGTGATGCTCGCCGGTGGAACCGAGGCCATGATCACCCCGCTGTGGCTCGCCGGCTTCGACGCGATGCGGGTGCTGTCCCATCACCGGGATGACCCCGCGTCGGCCGTGCGGCCGTTTGATGTCTCGCGCGACGGCTTCCTGATCGGGGAGGGCGCATCGATCATCGTGCTCGAGGAGCTCGAGCACGCGACGGCCCGCGGCGCGCGGATCATCTGCGAGATCGCCGGATACGGTGCGAGTGCGGACGCGCATCACATCACCGACCCCGACCCGACCGGCCAGAGCCAGGCCCGGGCGATGCGCGCGGCCATCGCCGACGCCGGCATTGCGCCGTCGGCGATCGGCTACGTGAATGCCCATGGCGGGGCGAGTCGACCCGGCGACCCGTCGGAAATCGCCGCGCTGCGCCGGGCACTCGGCGACGACCACGCGGCCGACACGGCCGTGTCGGCGACCAAATCGATGCACGGCCACTGCATGGGCGCGACGGGCGCCGTCGAAGGCGCGCTGACCGCGCTTGCGGTCGCCGACGGCCGCGTCCCGCCGACGATCAATCTCACGGACCTCGACCCGGAGTGCGCAGGGGTCGACCACGTCGTTGGTACGGCGCGCGAAGTGCGTCTCGAGGCGGCACTGTCGACCAACAACGGGCTGGGCGGCCACAACGCCGCCATCGTGCTCGTGCCATGGAAGGAACAATGAGTCCCCCGGCCAGACACAAGCTCACCGCGCGCGCCGAGAAGTCGATCCGGCTGTCGGTCGCCGGTGCACTCGCCGCCATCCCCGGCCTGTGGGGGGTCGCCACCGGCACCGTGTGGCTCGGCTACCTCGCGGCCGGCATCATCGTCGCGGCGATCCTGGTCGGTCCCGTCTCCGAGCGCCGCTTCACCCGTTAGGCCTGCGGCGGGCTCACCTGCGGGACGGGCACCGGACGATCATCCTCGCCGATCGCGACGAACACGAAGCGGCCCGTTCCACACAGGCGCCGCTCACCGGTCAGCAAGACCTCGGCGATCATGGTGACGTCAATCGTCATCGACGTGCGCCCCGTCGCGGTGACGACCCCCTGCACCTCGACGATCTCGCCGATGTGGACGGGCGCGACATAGTCGACCTGGTCGACGCCGACGGTCACGACCGTTTGGCGGGAATGCCGCGTTGCGGCGACGAACGCCGCCCGGTCCATCATGCTCAGGGCGACGCCGCCGAACAGCGTGCCGCGATGATTGAGTTGCTCCGGCATGACGATGTCGGTCATACGGGTGACGGCGGGCGGGGCGAGCGCGGCACTGTACTGGGCGGTGGCGGCGGTCATACGGGATCCTTGTCGGCGGGGATGCGCGGCTCGATGCCGTGCCACGGTGGCCCCAGCGCCGCGATGCGGGCGTACGCCGGGCACTCGGGGGCGTGGGCGCCCGGCATGTAGCCGAGCGACATCAGGAACTCGTTGGTGATCTCGGGGCCGGTAAACCGGAACGTGCGGCGAAACAGGCGCACCCACTCGTCCTTGGGCAGCGGGTGTTGGGCGTCGAGCCAGCCCGCGACGCTGCCATGGGTCGCGATCATGTCGCACATGACGCCCGCGTTGGCGATGATGGCATCGACCTTGCGGCGATTGCGGATGATTCGGGCGTCGGTCAGCAGCCGGTCGCGCGCGGGTGCATCGAACCGGGCGACGTGGTCGGGCGCAAAGCCGCCGAACGCGGCACGGATGCCCTCGCGCCGGCGCAGCACGATCTCCCACGACAGGCCCGCCTGGAAGATCTCGAGGGCCAGTCGCTCGCAGATCACCTCGTCGTCACGACAGGGGACGCCGTACTCGAGATCGTGGTAGGCGCCGTGCACCGGATGCCCGGGCGCGATCATGCAGTACGCGCTCATTGATGCACGCCATCGCGGCTTATCGTCACCGGTCGGCCCTCCGAACGGTCCCGCAGGATACGCTAGGACACTATGGCGCACCGTCCTGATGCCCGCGCCGTCCTCGATCGCGTGCTCGCCGAGCGCGTGGTTCTCCTCGACGGCGCGATGGGCACAATGATCCAGCGGCACTCGCTCGAGGAAGCCGACTTCCGGGGCACCCGGTTCGATGGCCACACGACCCTGCTCAAGGGCAACAACGACCTGCTGGCGTTGACGCGACCGGACGTGATCACGGAGATCCACGATCAGTTCCTTGAAGCCGGCGCGGACATCATCGAGACCAACACGTTCAGCTCGACCGCCGTCGCGCAGGCCGACTACGGGCTGGAAGCGGCAGTCGGCGACCTCAACCGCGCCGCCGCTAGGCTGGCGCGCGGCGCGGCCGAGGCCTGGACCCAGCGCACGCCGGAGCGTCCACGGTTCGTCGCCGGCGCCATCGGGCCGACCAACCGCACGTTGTCGATATCCCCGGATGTCAATGACCCGGGCTTTCGTGCGGTCAACTTCGACCAGGTACGCGACGCCTACGTCGAGCAGGTCCGGGGGCTCATCGACGGCGGTGTCGACCTGCTGCTGGTCGAGACGATCTTCGACACGTTGAACGCCAAGGCCGCCCTCGCCGCGATCGCCGACGTCGCCGAGGAGCGGGGCACCGAGCTGCCGGTGATGATTTCGGTGACGATCACCGACGCCTCGGGTCGTACGCTCTCCGGTCAGACCGTCGAGGCATTCTGGATCAGCATCGCCCACGCGCGGCCGTGGTCGGTCGGGGTCAACTGCGCGCTCGGGGCCGCGGCGATGCGTCCGCACGTCGAGGGACTGGCGCGGATCAGCGACTGCTGGATCAGTTGTTACCCCAACGCCGGGCTCCCGAACCCGTTCGGGGAGTACGACGAGCTGCCCGAGGACGCCGCGCGGGTGCTGCGCGAGATGGTCGGCGCCGGGCTGGTGAACATCGTCGGCGGGTGCTGCGGCACGACCCCCGCCCACATCGCCGCGATCGGACGCGCAGTCGCCGGCAGCGCACCGCGGCGGCGTCCGGCTGCCGACCGAACCGCGATGACCCACCTCGCTGGGCTCGAGCCGTTCGCCTTCGGACCGGACAGCACGTTCACGATGGTCGGCGAGCGCACCAACGTGTCCGGTTCGCGGCGCTTTGCCACGCTGATCACCAGCGGCGACTTCACCGACGCCCTTGACGTCGCGGTCGATCAGGTTCGCAACGGCGCAAACGTGATCGACATCAACATGGACGAAGGCATGCTGGACTCGCCGGCGGCAATGACGACGTTCCTCAACCTGATCGCCTGCGAGCCAGAGATCGCGCGCGTGCCGATCATGATCGACTCGTCCCGCTGGGACGTCATCGAGGCCGGCCTGAAGTGCTGCCAGGGCAAGTGCGTCGTGAACTCGATCAGCATGAAGGAGGGCGAGGCCGAGTTCCTGCGGCTGGCGCGGCGCGCGCGGCGCTACGGGGCGGCGCTGGTCGTGATGGCCTTCGACGAGAACGGACAGGCCGAGACGCTCGAGCAGCGGGTGGCGATCTGCGCGCGCGCCTACGCGCTGCTCACCGCCGAGGCGGACGTGCCGCCCGAGGACATCATCTTCGATCCCAACATCTTCGCCATCGGTACGGGGATCGAGGAGCACGCCCGCTACGCGATCGACTACATCGAGGCGATCCGGCGGATCAAGGCCGCGTGCCCGGGCGTCAAGATCTCCGGTGGGGTGTCGAACCTGAGCTTCAGCTTCCGCGGCAACGACGTCGTGCGCGAAGCGATGCACACCGCATTTCTGTATCACGCCATCGCCGCGGGCATGGACATGGGCATCGTCAATGCCGGCCAGCTCGGGGTCTATGAGCAGCTCAATCCCGCGCTGCGCGACCTCGCCGAAGACGTGATCTTCGATCGCCGCCCCGACGCGACCGAGCGCCTACTCGTGTTTGCCGAGAGCGTCAGCGGCGAGACCGCCCAGCGCGGCCCGGACCTCTCCTGGCGTGAACAGCCCGTCGAGGGCCGGCTCGAACACGCGCTGGTTAACGGCATCGTCGACTTCATCGACGACGACACCGAGGAAGCGCGCATCGCGTACGGTCGCCCCATCAGTGTCATCGAGGGGCCGCTGATGGCGGGCATGAGCACCGTCGGTGACCTGTTCGGCGCCGGCAAGATGTTCCTGCCCCAAGTCGTCAAGAGTGCGCGCGTGATGAAACGCGCGGTCGCCCATCTCGAACCGTTCATGGAGGCAGAGCGCGCCGCCGGCGGTGGCGGCCCGACCAACAACGGCCGCGTGATCATGGCCACCGTCAAGGGCGACGTCCACGACATTGGCAAGAATATCGTCGGTGTGGTGCTCGGCTGCAACAACTACGAGGTGATCGATCTCGGGGTGATGGTGCCGGCGCAGGCCATCATCGACGCGGCCATCGAGCAGAACGCCGACATGATCGGCGTGTCCGGACTGATCACGCCCTCCCTCGAGGAGATGGCCGGAATCGCGGCCGAGCTCGACCGCCGGGGCCTGGAGCTGCCACTGCTGATCGGCGGGGCCACCACCTCCAAGCAGCACACCGCCGTGAAGATCGCGCCGCGCTACGAGGGACCCGTCGTGCACGTGCTCGATGCGTCGCGCGCGGTCGGCGTTGTTTCCGCGCTCCTGGACGATGGGGCCCGCGACGGCTACCTCGCCGAGGTGCGTGCCGACCAACAGCGCCTACGCGAGGCCCATGCCGCGCGCGGCCAGCGCACACTCGTGCCGATCGATCGTGCGCGTGCACGCCGGCCGGTCGTCTCGTGGAGCCCGGCGCCCGCCGAGCCGTCGTTCATCGGCCTGCGCCACATCGAGGTCCCGCTCGCGGAATTGGTCCCCTACATCGACTGGACCTTCTTCTTCCACGCCTGGGAACTGCGGGGGCGCTTCCCCGGCATCCTCGACCACCCAGAATTCGGCACGGCCGCCCGGGAGCTGTACGAGCATGCCACCTCGCTGCTCGAGCGACTGATCGCCGAGGGCCGGCTCCAGGCGCGTGGTGCGTACGGGTTCTGGCCGGCCGCCGCGCTAGGCGACGACATCGTGCTGTACACCGACCGCGAGCGCACCGCGACGCTGGCCCGCCTGCCGATGTTGCGCCAGCAGCGTGATTGGGGCGACGATCGACCGATGCACTGCCTGGCGGACTTTATCGCGCCTGCCGAGGCGGCGATCCCGGATTACATCGGCGCGTTCGCCGTCACGGCGGGCCTCGGCGCCGACGAGATCGCCAATGAGTTCGCCGCTGCCCAGGACGATTACGCGTCGATCATGGTCAAGGCGATCGCCGATCGTCTGGCCGAGGCGTGCGCGGAGCTGCTGCACGCTCGGGCGCGGCGGGAATGGGGCTACGAGGCCGAGGGCGAACTGAGCAGCGACGACCTCATCGCCGAGCGCTATCGCGGCATCCGGCCGGCGTTCGGCTACCCAGCGTGCCCGGATCACAGCCCGAAGCGCGAGCTGTTCCAGATCCTCGATGCGGAGGCGATCGGGATGTCGCTGACCGAGTCGCTGGCGATGCTGCCGGCCGCGTCGGTCAGCGGCATCTTCCTGGCCCATCCCGAGGCCCGCTACTTCGCGGTCGGGCCGATCGGGGCCGACCAGGTCGCCGACTACGCCGCCCGGCAGGGACTGGATCTCGCGGAGGCCGAGCGTGCACTCGCGCCGAACCTGGCCTACGATCCGGCGCGCCCGGCGGCCACCGAACCCGCCGGCGCCTAGTCCGAGGTGAACTGCTCCTTGGCAAATACGAGCCGGGCGCGGTACGCGCACTCATAGAGCGAGGTGAGTTTCTGCTCGGCCCGCGCGACCGGCAGACGATCGAGTCCCGGGCTCGCGACCACCCACAGCGCCGACGGCGGCACCGCGCGCGCCACCTCCACGACGACCCGCGCGGCGATGTTCGGGTCCTCGACGTCAGGGTCCGCGCCGTCAATGACGACAACCATGGCCTCGTCGGGGCCGAATCGGTAGACCCCGGCGGGCACGGGTCCAGCAGTTTCGATGATGCGGGCACCCGCGGCCGCGGCCGCTGCCGGGTGCGTCGGCGCGGTCGCCTTGACGGCCCGGTACGGTGCCGCGGCCGCGGCCGCCGCAACGGAGTCCGGCGTATCGTGCAGCGCGCCGGAGCTGACGACGTCAACCCCGATCGTCACCAGCCGCTGCGCCCAGTCGGGCGGTCCCGGCAACCCGCCGAGGGCGATCGTCGCCAATGCCGGCAACTGGATCCCGAGACGCTCGAGTTCGTGACGTCGCATCGGCAGGCATGCTGCCAGATCCGGAGCGCTCACGGCGACCGGGTGCGATCCGCATGTCCGACGCGCCGCCCCCGGGCGCTACCGGATGGTGATCAGGGGCAACTCGGGCCGAAATACTGCCCCAGGAGCGGTATCCTGAGGCCTTACTGGTTGCGAGCCAAACCCGCGATCAGGCAAACTGTCCGGTTCTGACACCTATTACGGAGGGCACATGGCAACTGAGGTCGGTGAACGCGCAGCCGCGCTGCTCGAGGCGAATGGTCTGGCCCCAACGGGAACGGTGTTTTGGGACCTGTCGACTGAGGTCCTCTACGAACACGCGATCAACAACGGATCGGCCCGTTTGGCCCACGGCGGCGCGCTTGCCGTTACCACCGGTGTCCACACCGGCCGGTCGCCCAAGGACAAGTTCATCGTCAAGGAGCCCGGGAGCGAGTCCCGCGTGGCCTGGGGGGCCATCAACCAGCCGATCGACCCAGAGCACGCCGCCAAGCTCGGTGCAGATCTGCGCGCGCACCTCAACGCCGTGCCACAGCTCTACGTGCTCAACGCCCGTGTGGGCTCGGACCCGACGCACGGCATCATCTTGCGTCTGGTGAGCGAGAGCGCCTGGCATGCCCTGTTCACCAAGAGCCTGTTTATCGACCTCACCGACGAGGAGCGGGCCAGCCTGGCCGCCCCGGACGGTGTGATCCTCCACGCGCCGAGCTTTGGGGCCGACCCGGCGGTCCACAAGACCCGCCAAGGCAACTTCGTGGTGATGAACCTCTCCGAAGGAGAGATCCTCATCGGCGGCACCGAGTACGCCGGCGAGATCAAGAAGTCAGCGTTCACGCTAATGAACGACCGTCTGCCGCTCGAGGGCGTACTGCCGATGCACTGTTCGGCCAACGTCGGCCCCAACGGCGACGTCGCCGTGTTCTTCGGCCTGTCGGGCACCGGTAAGACGACGCTCTCGACGGATTCGACCCGACCGCTCATCGGTGACGACGAGCACGGCTGGTCGGACCAGGGCGTGTTCAACTTCGAAGGCGGCTGCTACGCAAAGGTGATCGGGCTGTCCGCGCAGGCGGAGCCGGAGATCTACGCGACCACGCGGATGTTCGGCACGGTGCTCGAGAATGTCGTCATGGATCCGGACACCCGGATCATCGACCTCGACGATGACTCGTTGACCGAGAACACCCGAGGCGCCTACCCGCTCGAGTCGGTTCCGAACGCGGTCCCCGAGAAGCGTGCCGGCCAGCCGACGAACATCGTCATGCTGACCTGTGACGCGTTCGGCGTGTTGCCACCCGTCGCCAAGCTCTCTCCCGAGCAGGCCATGCAAATGTTCCTGGCCGGCTACACGGCCAAGGTGGCCGGTACCGAGATCGGCGTGACCGAGCCGCAGGCCACGTTCAGCTCCTGCTTTGGTGCCCCCTTCCTCCCGCAGCCGCCGAAGGTCTATGCGGCGCTGCTAAAGGACCGGATCGAGCACTACGGCGTCGATGTCTGGCTCATCAACACCGGCTGGACCGGTGGCGGCGCCGGCGTCGGCAACCGTATGCCGATCAAGGTCAGCCGCGCCGTGGTGCGCGGGGCGGTGTCGGGTGAGCTCGCCGACGCGGCAACCCGCACCGATCCGATCTTCGGGTTCGCGGTGCCGGTCGCCATCGAGGGCGTCGAGCCGTCGCTGCTCGATCCCAAGAGCACCTGGCCGGACCCAGCCGCCTACGACAAGACGGCGACCAAACTGGCCGCCGACATCGTGGCCAACGCCGAAAAGGCCGGCCAGTAGCACGCTGCCCGATGTCCCGGGGTGTGTCGACGCGCCCCCCGGGACATCCGCGCGTCAGCCGGCGGCGTGCCGTGGCGCGCCGTCGTCCGCGGACGGAAGCGCCCACCGGGGCGCGCGACGTTCGCGGAATGCCGCGAGGCCCTCGGCAAACTCCGCCGAGGCATATGCCTCGAGCCGGATGCGCTCGATCGTTGCGGCATCTTCTGGCGCGGGGGCGCCGGCAAGCAGTGTGATCGCCGCGCGGGTCCCGGCAGCCGCCGTCGGCGCCGCCCGAATGACGTCGGCGACCGTGTCGGCGACTGCGCTGGTGAGCTCCCCGGCCGGGACGATCTGATCGACCAGCCCGATCACCAGTGCGCGCTCCGCGGACACCGGCCGTCCGGTCAGAAATAGCTGACGGGTGCGTGCAGGTCCCAAGATGGCCAGGAACTGGGCCAGGCCCTCAGGAGCGTAGACCACTCCCAAGCGCGTCGCGGGCATCCCCAGTTCGGCCGCGTCGCTGGCGATCCTCCAGTCGCAGGCGACCGCCAGCTCGAGCCCCCCGCCGAACGCGGCGCCGTTGACGGCGGCGACGACCGGGCACGGACACGTTGCGATGGCCGCCGTGGCGCCACGCAACAGCTCCTCGCCCAGTCTGAGCCGCTCTCCGAGCGCCGGACCCGTTCGGTCACCGAGATCAAGACCCGACGAGAAGTGGCGCGTGCCCGATCCGGTCAGCACGATTACGCGCACGTCCGGGCGCGGGCGCTCGACACGGCGCACAATCGCCCGGAGGATGTCGTCGGTGATCGCGTTGGCGCGGTCCGGGTTGTGAATCCGCATCACGATCGCATGGGTGTCTTCTTCGATGAGCAACCCGGGTGGGGACGGAATCTGCGGTGGCATCGGTCCTCGTAACGTCGGGACATCCTTGGCCCGTGACGGCCACGAGATCACCGTCGTCACACGCGCTCCGCATCTGGACGCCCTGCGTGCCCGCCGTGCGGTCGTCGTCCGGGAGGCCGACGAGGTTGAGTGGATCGCGCCGGTGACCCCGCCGTACGCCCGGGTGTGACCCCGTCATCGTCACGGCCAAGTCGCAGCACACCCTACAGGCGCCCCGATCGCTGGAGTCGGTATTGACACCGGGTACGGTCGTGATCTCCCTACAAAACCGCGTCGAGAACGTCGGCCCTCTGCGCGCCGCACTCCACACCGCCCGCGCCGTTGGCGAGGTTGGTATGTGTGTCGGCCTGCAGATCGTCCGTGCCGGTGCGCTCGATCGCCGCGGCGAGGTCCAAGTGATGAGCGGCGACTCGGGCCTGGGCGCTCGGGCGTCGTCGATCGGGTCGTCGCGATCGACGCCCGGTCGTGGAATGTCGAGGTCACCGACCGAATCATCGGCGCCCGGTCGGCCACGTTACCGTGGAGCGTCTGGTTCAACGCACTCTGTGCGATCACGGGCGCAACTGCCGGCGAGGCCCGCCCGACAGCTGACTCTGCGGTGCTGGTCGGTCGGGCCCGCGTCGCAGAATCCCGACCCCCGTCGATGAGCCACCGTACGGCGTGGTCGCCCTTTCAGATCGGCTGCGTCACCGACCGGACCGCCGCGTTCGGGCGATTGGCCGGCGCCGCACCAGTGCACGTCGGCGATGCGGAGCTCAGCCGCCGAGTGACGCGTCGGCGAGCACGCGCTCGATGACCTCGTCGAACGACAGACCGGCGGCCGTAGCGGCCTTGGGGAGCAGGCTCGTGTCGGTCATCCCGGGGATCGGGTTGATCTCGAGCACCCAGACCTGTTCGTCGGCGTCGATGATCATGTCCACCCGCCCGAACCCGCGGCAGCCGAGCGCCGCGTAGCAGGCGAGTGCGGTTTGGGCGACCTCTTCGGCCAGCTCCGGACGCAGGTCCGCGGGCGCGACCAGCTCGGTCATGCCGGGCGTGTAGCGCGCCTCGAAGTCGTAGAAGTCACCGCTCAATACGGCCTCGACAGCCGGGAGCGCCTCGGGGTCGTCGGTGCCGAGCACGGTCACCGCGATCTCCCGGCCGCGCACGAAGCGCTCCAACAGCACATGGTCATCGAAGCTCAGCGCCGTCATCAACGCGCGCGGGACATCGCTTGGCTCACGGGCCACCGTGATTCCGAGCGCCGAGCCCTGCTTGGCGGGCTTGACCACCAGCGGCAGCCCGAGCCGGGTCTCGATCTCCATCAGGGCATCCGCCGCACCCAGTTCGCGAAAGGCGCTCTCACCGAAGGCGAACGCCGGGGGCGTCGCGATGCCGGCGTTCGCAAACACCGCCTTGGCCATGACCTTGTCCATCGCGCGCGCGCATGCCTGCACGCCGGAACCGGTGTAGGGGATGTCGAGGATCTCCAGCAGTTCCTGGACCGTGCCGTCCTCGCCGCCCTTGCCGTGCATGGCGACGAACACGACGTCCGGCCGCTCGGCGCGCAAGGTCCGCACGAGGCTCGGGTCGGCATCGACTGGGATGACCTCATGACCAAGGCGCCGGAGCGCGGCCTCGACGTTGGCGCCGGATCGCAGGCTCACCTCACGCTCCATCGAGCGCCCGCCCTTGAGCACCGCAACGCGCCGCGGGCCGCTCACCGGCTGCCCCCAAGTGCACGCTGCAGGTCGATCATGGCCTCGATGGCCGCACCGATGCGCGCGACGCCCTCGGCGATCACGTCCTCGCGCGCCCCGGAAAAATTCAATCGCATGCTGTTGCGCCCCTGGCCGTCGAGAAAAGCCGCCTCGCCGGGTACGAAGGCCACCTGGTGGCGCTCGATGGCGCGCGCAAGCAGCTCACCGGTGTGAATGTACTCGGGCAGCGTCGCCCAGACGAACAACCCGCCCTCCGGGCGCGTCCAGGTCGCCTCGCTCGGAAAGTGCTGGTCCAGAGCCGCGAGCATCGCGTCGCGCCGGCTCCGGTAAATCGCGTTGAGCCGCCCGACGTGCTCGCGCCAGTCGATCCGGCGCAGATACTCGACGATGAAGCGCTGTGACATGGTCGAGCTGCACAGGTCGATCGCCTGCTTGCCGAGGTTCATCTTGCGCAGGATCGGGGCGGGTGCAGCCACCCAGCCGATGCGCATTCCCGGCGCGAGGATTTTGGAGAACGTCGACAGGTAGATCACCCCGCCGGCGCCGCCGTCGAGCTCCCAGAGGCTGGGAAGCGACTCGCCCTCGTAGCGGACGGGCCCGTACGGGTTGTCCTCGACGATCAGCACGTCGCGGTCCGCGGCGAGGGCCACCAGGCGCTCGCGCCGGTGCCGCGCCATCGTCACTCCACCGGGGTTGTGGAAGTTCGGGATCGTGTAGATCAGCTTCGGCTTTTGTCCCTGCGCAGCGAGACGGTCCAGCTGCTCCTCAAGCAGGTCGATCGACATGCCGTGGGGGTCGAGCGAGATATGGATGACCCGCGC
>Ga0307374_10001093_pt1 | contig 50867 bp, 43 predicted proteins | sample OX3MG_FD_202532 | JGI IMG/M metagenome (GOLD analysis project Ga0307374, IMG submission 202532) | Soil microbial communities from Risofladan, Vaasa, Finland - OX-3 | ecosystem: Environmental > Terrestrial > Soil > Coastal area > Acid sulfate soil | place: Finland: Risofladan, Vaasa | collected...
CGGTAGAAGCCCCGCAAGTCGGCCGGCGAAGGCAATTTGTCCGGCAACGTCCCGCCTGGATGCTTCCGCATGAGATCGAAGGTCGTCACCAAGCGCGCAGTACGACGCTCATCCCCCAGATCGGCATGGCCGAAAATCATCTGACCCAAACTGACTTCCGTTTCGTAAAGCGATGACATGGTCAACGTCTCCCGAGAGAAGGTATTCGTAGGAAGGGCACTCTTTGCTCTACGCATCTCCCTACAACATGGCTTCCGGTCGAGAGTCGCTTGTAATTGTGACAAATGCTTACACCTACGAAGAACTGGTACGTGTAACCACCTTAGCTCTGCTAGCATTCTCTGAATCAACCAGACATTTTGTAAAATCTACCATCGAACTTGAGGTGAAAGTTAAGCGTAAGCCCCACGCTACACAGTGCTGACCCTTCGGGTCTGTCGTGCGATTAGGCCACCGTAGTCATCACGCTCCGCGTGATGTGCTTTCATCATGCGGAGCGTGATGGTTACGATTTCCGCCTCTTGCATTCCATCGCCGGCCGCGGCACAATAAGGCTTGCGTTTGGCGTTGGTCCCTGATCGGAGGACGCGAAATGAAACCCTTCTTGGCGCCGCTCGGCATATCGTCGCTTCTTTTGCCGCTCGTCATGGCTTTGCCCGCGCGGGCCGGCGAAGATCCCACCCAGCGCTGGGCGCTGCTGATCGGCGTCGACGATTACGCCGAGCTCGAAGACCTCAAATATGCCGGCGCCGACGTGCGCGCGCTCCAAGGCGAATTGCTGGCGCGCGGCTTTGAGCAAGACAGCGTCTTTCTGGTCGAGGACGGCTCGGCGCAGAGCAAGTACCGACCGTGCGGCGAGCAGGCAAGCCGGTACACGAACGGTCATGGCGGCTGCGAACTTGGCTGCCCCCTTGAAGTGGGGAAAACGCCGGGGGCGGAAAGTAGTTCGGGTCAGTTGATCCCCAATGCCTTCATCGCCGCGGTCATGGGGTCGGAAAAGAACACGGGATCGACGCGCTCGACGATGTCGCCGGAGACGTCGAGGAAATGGCGCTTGTTCTCCAGTGGCACGAGCGCCCGGCGAGCGCCGTTGTCCATCGCCACCTGCAACGGTTCTGCCAGGGACCGTAGCGACTTGATGTTGCCTTGAATGCTCAGGTCGCCGAGGATGACGAGAGCGGCCTGGACGGACTGCCGCTTGATCGCCGAGTACACGGCGACGACCAAAGCAATCCCCGCCTCGCACGCAACGTGGTTGCTCAAGAGGTCGATGGCCTCAATGTGGAAATCGGTCGCGTCCACAGGCTGGCCAACCCCCATCTTCACCTTCTGACCCATCAAGTAGGCGAAGGCGCGCAGGATCGACTCCTTCATGGGCCCCTCGATCCCACCGGCGATCTTCAGCTTGCCGGTGCCCGGCGAGCAGCCCACCTCCAGCCGGTAAAGCCCGACCTTGCCTTGGTCGTCGACGGAGGCCGTGTAGACCGAGCCGGGCGCGAGTGGGTCGGTGGCGATCATGTCGCGCCCGCCCTGTTCGGAAACGCCGACGAACTTCTCCTCGCGGTTCTCGGCGTCGATCAGCGAAAAGGAGGTTTGGTGGAACTCGAAGGAACCCATCTTCTTGAGCTGCTCCTTCACCCGGCGACGGCCTTCGAGGGCCAGTTCGACCAGCTCCAGCAATTCTTCCTTGCTGAGGTCGCCGTCGGGGTACAAGAGCTTCATCAAGCCGGAGACCGTCTTCCGCACGGCCTTCACGTCGCGGGCGTTGAGCTGCGAACCCAGCGAGAAGTGCCGGTCGATCGCCTCGGTGAAATGGTGCTTCCGCAGTTCCCGCAGGGCCTCGGCCAGATAGTCGACGACGAACCCGTAATGGTCGGTGAAATACTCGACCCGCATTTTCGGGATTTCCCAGCCGGGGATATAGAAGTGAATGCGATCGAGGAAGGCCATGTCCTCGCGGATCACGTCGGGCAACGGCATGAACAGGTGCGACGACCGCACCATCACGTCCACCGGCTGGTTGGTGTTGCCGAACAGGGCGATCGAAGCCGATCCTGACAGCGCGTCCTTGCCGCGCGCAAACGTGCCCGACTCGCAGTACGTCTTGAGCGTCGTCACCACTTCCTTGGGCATCTTCTGCAAGTCGGCCACTTCGTCGAACGCGATCGCGTCCCAGATGCCGACCAGCCCCATCTTGCCGGTCTGCATGTTGTAGAACAGGTTGGCCACGGTCGTCGGGCCGGTCATCAAGATCACGTAGGGCGACAGCTCTTGGTAGGCGTAGCTCTTGCCGGTGCCGCGGGGCCCCAGTTCGACCAGGTTGTAGTTCGACTCGCACAGCGGGATCAGTCGTGCGAGCAACAGCAACTTCACCCGCCGCGTGAAGTGCGACGGCTCCATGCCGACCGAGCGCAACAAGAGGTCGATCCACTCGTCGCTCTTGAACAGACGTCGGCAGGCGCGGTACTCGGCCAGGTCGAAGGTCGCCAACTGAATCGGCTTGATGGCCTCGATCCAGAACGGGCTGCGTTTCCCTTTCTGGTCCTCGTCGTACTGGTGCCGAAGGTCGACTTGCGCCCAGATGCCGCCCATCAGCAGCCGGTCGTACTGGCGCAAGTAATGCTCGGGGACATGGACGAACTTGTGGCCGAAGTTCTTCAGTTCCGCCCAGTGCTTGTCGTCGTCGGCAAGGTAGCGGACCTGCACCTTGTCGATCAGCGTGTGCCGGCCCTTGTCTTTCACCACCGACTGGGCCTTGTTGGCCTCGTCGGGCCGCACGAAGTTGGTCGAGAGCGTGCTGTTGACCACCTTCAGTCCGGCGTCGATGGCGGCCGGGTCGTCGGTGGCACAGTACTTCCCCAGCAGGTACTCCAGCACATACACCGGCACGTTGGCGCCGACCTTCACCTTGCGGACGAGATCCTTGCGGACTACCTTTCCGGCGAAGACGGAAGCGGCTTTTTGATCGAGTGCGGGCATGGTTATTCCATTCTATACTGCATGCCGCTCGCATTACATCGAAATGGCCACTTCGATCGTGAGCGGTTCGCCCAACTCCATACCGGTCGCGGCATCGGCCAGATGCACCACGACGGTCTTGGACTCGATTTCCTCGCTGATCATGACGGTCACGGTGTTCGGCTCGATGCGCTTCGCGTCGGCTTCGGCGACTTTCAGCTTGACCTCGCCCGTGGCGTCCTCGAAGCCGTACGAGGCGCTCACAGGCTGCGAGACGCATTTTTTGTCGGCGCGGACTTCAACTCGCACCTTCGGCGGCTCGAAGCCGAACAGGCCCGATTCGCTGCGCGTGCCCGCCACCTGCACGGAGAAGAACCGCGTCGTCAGTTTGGCCGTTCCAGGCTTGAGTGTCCAGTCGATGGCCGTCGAGGGCGCGGCGCGCCGGCTGGCCGTCGTCAGCACGACCAGCGGGACGATCAGCTCCTGCGGCGACAGGCCGCCGTGGAAATAAGCTCGCGCTCCCCCCTTGCTCTTGAAGCAGGCGAAAGGCCACGGGGTGGCGATGTCGAACTCGCTTTCGATACCGAGCGACGCCAGCGACGTCCGCAGGTACGACGGCTGCGACGTGCCGCCCAACCCCACCCAGACGCGGCGGTGCAAGTCTTCAACCTTGCCGCCGGGCGATTCGATCTTCATGTCGTCGCCGATCTCGTCGGCGAACAGGTAGCCGTGATCGGCCGCCAGCACGATCGAGCGGACGCCCTGGTCGCCGAGAATCCGCACCATCCGCCGCAGGTAGGTTAGCATGCTGTCCATGTGCAGCCGGGCAAGCTTCGTGTCGCTCTCGCCGAATTCGTCGATCTCCTGCGACGTGACCAGCACCAGTTCGGCCGATTGGATGCCGTCGCGCACTTTTTTCGACGGCTTGGGCAGCAGGTCGTCGAGCTTGCAGTCGAACACGGGCACTCCCGCGTGCCGTTTCAGAAATGCGACCCGGTCTTTACGGTCCTTGACCACCGTGCCGTCGATTTCCAGGGCCAACTTGCCGCCCCCCACGGCCACGACCTTGGCCGACTCGTCGGCCTTGGGCAAGAGCGCCGCCATGCCGATCTCGGTGATCGTGGGCACGGTGCCCAGGAGCGGCTCGAGGGTCAGCTCACAATCGTCCTTGAGCAGGCGGCACAGTTCGCGCGCCATCTCGAAACGCAGCGCATCGACCCACACGTACGCCAACTTCCCGTCGCCCAGCCGCGGCTTGACGCGCGTCTGGAAAACGTCGCGTTGCCGCGTCAGGCCGGCGATGGGGTGCCTGGCCTTTTGGAATTGCGTCACGAAATACTTCGCCAGCGCGGAGCCGACCTCGACATAGCGCCGTTCGGCTTTGGCGATCAGCTTTTCGAGCCCTTCGTGCCGGCCGCCGCCGTCGAAATCGAAGTTGTATTTGCGGCACTCCAGGTGGCGGTGGTGCGTGTCGAGCAGGCACCAGGGTTGGTCGTTCTGGGCATAGGCTTTGACGAGGGCCGGCACCTCCTCCGGCGCGCCCTTGATTTCCACCGCCACGCGGTCGGCTTCGAGCAGCACCTCCGCGGCCGCCGCGATCAAGGCCCAGCGCGCTTGGACGGCGGGCTCGACCTCGGCCCAGAAACCCGACAAGTGCGCATGGGCCGTTTCCAACAGCTCCGGCGTGGCCGCGGCCAGCAGCGACTCTTCAACTTGGCGCAGCATCGCACGCTCCAGAGCGAGAAACGTCTCGGGGGCGTTTCGCGCCCGCTCGCCCGTAGCGGAACTCGCAAGAGTTCTGGAACCCACCAGCACGCTTGGAGCGGAACTCGTAAGAGTTCCGACTTGCCCGCGTGTAGCGGAACTCGCAAGAGTTCTGGAACCCACCAGCACGCTTGGAGCGGAACTCGCAAGAGCTCCGACTTGCGGCAACTCCCGCTCGACCTTGTTGGCGGCCTCCACGTACCCGTCGCGATACTCGCGGTCGTTTCGCCACGACCGGGCCAGCCGCACACAGGCGTCCACGCCGCCGGGCGAAGCCGCCAGCTTGACCGAAGCCAAGGCGCGCGGCGTCTGCTCGCCCAGTGCCGCGACCAGGTCGGTGAGCAACACATGCCGAGCCAGCCGCCCGCGCAGGTTTGCCGGCGTGGGGGAACTCGAAAGATCGATGTCGAAGCCGGTTTGCAGAAGGTTCAGCAGCTCGATTTGGGCCGACTTCTTTTCGATTTCATCGTCGTACCGGTCGTCATGGAGCAGGGCCAGGGCGACTTCCTGTGGGTTCGCCGTGCCGAAGATCAACGACAGGATGCCGCTGGAGATGTCTTTTCCCTTTTCAGCCAGCGAGTTCAGGTTGGCCAGCGACAGTTTGCCGGTCTCGACCTGCTTTTCGATCTCGGCCACCTGTTCGTCGCCGAGGATGGGCCGCAAGGCGTTTCGAGCGACGACGGCCAGTTTGGTGTTGCGGTTTGGCGGCTGCTGGCCTGGCCGCATGACGACGCCCGCCGCCTCCAGTTCGGCCAAGGCGTGGTGCGTATCGGCCTGATCGAGCGGCACGTAGACGACGAGCCGCGGCGGCCCCAGGCCGTTGAGCAGGTGGTCGATCTCACGCCGCAGGGCGAAGAAGCTGCCGTCGTAGCGGGCGATGGCCGTTTCCGGGATGGTCAATCCCGCCGCGACATCTTGGTAGTGCCGCTCCGCGTCGTACCAGACGACCAGGCCATGGTCGTCGACTTGCCTGGCGATCAAGCTTACTAGGTGCTGTGTAACGACGCCTTGCGTCATGGCTTCACGGCTCATCTGGCGCCTCGACTTTTCCCGATTGCGTGGCGTCAGTCTTCGCACCCGCTCCTGAAAGGGCGTTGCCGGGCAACCCGGGATGATCCATTACCAAACAATCTGGGCTGTGGAATATGACCCCCTTGGGGTCAACGTCGGCGACGCCATCATCTTCTTCGTTGAACGCGGCAACATGCTTTGCCGACAGTTCGTCGCCGTGATCGTTCGGCACCAAATGAAGCCACCAGCGGGCATTCGCCCCGCGTCCACTGGTTGCCACAAGTCCAAGCTCGCGCAGGAATCGCAGGTCCAACTGCACCGAGCGCGAGCCTGGAGGATTCGCCAGGCTTTGATGCACCTCCTGAAGGCGTCGTTTCCGGCCATGACCTCGAAGCCCCTGGTCGTACACCGTGAGCGCGTCGTGCCCATTTTGCCGCAGTAAATCGGCTGCCTTGGGGTGCAGGTTCTCATCCGTCTTGAAGTGCATCACGTCGCTCCCAGGGGGAGCGTAATCAGTCGGTCGTGGGCGAGTTCGGCGGCATACAGCAATGCGGCCTGAAGGTCTTCCTTTTCCAAGTGATAGCCGTTCAGGATCGCCTCTTCCGGCTCTCCCGCCGCCAGATTGTCGAGCACGACCGATACCATGATCCGAGTACCCTTGATGCACGCCTTGCCGTGGCACACGTTCGGGTCTGCGCCAATGCGATCACGCCAGTTCATCGGTTTGTCCTCCGTTGTTCGCCCCGCCGCGAATCGAGAATCTAAAATCCAAAATCACGTCACCATCCCCTTCTCCCGCAACTGCTTGCCGATCGTCGACCACTCGTACTTGCCCTCCCTCAGACTCCTGCCAGTATTTCTTGGCCTCCTTCCAGGGCACCAACTCCCAGAGCGGGGCGATGTTGAGCACCACGCCGTCGTTGAGGTCGGGTGCAGCGATGAACGGGTCGGGCGTAGCGATGAACGGGTATTCAACTGAATCGGTGAGGCGCCCGGTTCGCTCCATTCACAAATACGCTTTCCGCGGCCGAGACCTCGGCCTCCATTGCCTCCTCCTCCACCGGCGTCTCTAGAATTACTGGAACCGCGTCGGCAATCCAATGCGACACCCGTCGGAACGCCGTCAGACTCTCAAAGTTCAATCGCTCATGCCGACTTTGCGAGTTCACGTAGCTCATGTGAATCTGCCGAAGCCGGCCGCCGAAACACCGAAGAAACGCGGCTGCTTCCTGCATTGTCGGATCGATCTGCCGAGCATGGCCGATGTCGAAGCAGAAGCTTGCTTCTGGAAGTTCCGCGAAGTAGCGCGCCAACTCCTTTGCCGTGCGACCGGTGCTCTTGCGTTTGTCCATGTTCTCCAGGCACACTGCCCGACCAAGCTGCCGCCAAAGCTTGTAGTCGCGAATCACATCGGGATGCACGATGATCGCCCACCCTCGGCCAGTAACGTCCTTGAGCCGCGCGACGACCTGCTTTTCAGTCAACTTTTCAAACCGACTTGGGGCATGCAAGGCGACATGTTCGAATGGGCGGAGCTCCTCCGTAAGCGAGTCGAGTGAGTCGAGCAACGGATCGAGCTCCTGCTCTCGCAGGGCCGAGAGCTCAATGGCTCTCGCCCTTTGATGAGTCGCCATCCGCAGACCGCGTCGCACGTCGTCCAGTGCGAGACTTCCGGTGGAAAAACCAATTCTCATCTTAGAACACCCCGTATTCCAAAGTGAACTCCTTCAGCGGAGAATCAATACCAAAACAGACCTCTCGAAGAACCCCTTGAATGTCGTGGCTGATTTCCCGGCAATGCATGAAGTGCGGGTCATCGTACACCTCGCCCTGGTTCAAGCTCTCCAAATGGGCCCGAACGTCTTCGTCGTTGATTAGCGAAAGGAATTGCTCATAGTAGTCCAGCAACCGCACGCAATGATCCTCAAGGCCGCAGCTTTGCAATGTCCATACGACGACATCGAGCGGAGTCGATCGCACAAAGTTCAGAAGATGACCCTGTAGCTTGAGCATGTAGTCGGCAGTGGCACCAGCATTATGGCGAAGCCCTTCGTTCTCAAAGCAGCTAAAGGCCGTGAACAAACCGGAAACGAAGAGCAGCTTGCGTGAAGTTCTGAGCTTGATATTGCGCAGGGCCCATTTCCTCCCGGCTTGCTCCCAGTCCTTGTAGGCAAAATCGACACACATGGTTCGCCAATATCGGACGATGTCGTTCAATAGGAATCGCGGTATGCGTGAGCCGTCGTCGCCTCTCGAATGAAAGTTCGAGTCGCTGGACAAATACCGGTTCAGAACCTGTCTGACAATCCGCTCGAACGGCCCAATGTTGTCGCTGCTGAGATTACGGATCGGTGCCGCTTCCAGCAACAGCAAGATCCGACGGGTCATGTTGTTATTGGAATCGGCTTGTCCGCCTATGTGGTTTACAATCTCGTGACTGAACGCCATGCTTCCGAAGACACCCTCGCCGCCCGGCGCTTTTAACTCAAGGTTCTTATATCGTAGTGTGGGCAACCTCTCCTTGACGCCGCGCGCCGATTGCCTATGGTCTGTGTTGGCCTGCCCATCGATCAGGAGCGTCCAATCGACGTCGCTGCCGCTCGTCCATTCGCGGCGGGCCAACGAACCGAAAACGACCAAATCGACGTCGTCCGACGTGAAGCGAGAAAGCTCGTCGTACAGAAGCCCTTGCAGTGCCCCCGCATCAGTGCTCGAAGCGGCAATCGTGGGCCAACTAGCGCCGCGGCGGCGGGCCAGATCAGCCACGTATTCGACTTCGGGGTCAATTGATCCATTCGGCATCGTTTTGCCTCTTACGTGGGCATTTTCGTCGTATCGCGAAATACCGCCAGCGCTCTTGCGTATAGAATTACATTACTTCACCAGTCCCTTCTCCCGCAACTGCTTGCCGATCGTCGACCACTCGTACTTGCCCTCCATCAGCTCCTCCCAGTACTTCTTGGCCTCCTTCCAGGGCACCAGCTCCCAGAGCGGCGCGATATTCAGCACCACGCCATCGTTGAGGTCCGGCTCCAGGTGCAGGTTCGCCGTCCGGCGGAGCTTGTCTTCAAAGTCGCGCAGCTCCGAGATCAAGTCTTCCTGCCGCTCGATCTCCTTGTCGAGCTTCTTGGCCGCCTTTCCCGTTAGGCCGCCCGCCTGCTTCTGCTGCCGCAGCTCGACGAGGCGGTTGGTCTCACGCTGGACCTTCGGCTCGACGTAGTTGGCCAGCGCCTTGAAAAGCAGGTCTTTGTCGAGCCGGTGGTAGTAGAGCCAGAGGGCGTAGTTCTTCGCCTTCGACTGCAAGAGCCAGTAGATCGGGGCCTTGCGGCGGCTCTTGCTGTACCGCTTCATGTGATCGTCCCAGAAGCCCCCCTTGCCGGCCTTGCGGAAGTACGCACGCAGTTCCGCGACGTCGAGGATTTCGCAGGCTTCCTTCTCGATCGCCTCGGCCCGGTCCTTCCAGACGACTTCGAGGACATCGCGAACTCGCCGCACGATATCGTCGGCGTTGTCACGGTCGTCAACGAGGATGCCCTCCCAGGTAATGGCAAGCGGGTAGCCATCGGGCAGTTCGTCTTTTGCAGCAGGACGGTCAAATCTCAAGGCTTTCAGCATCCTTTGAGAACACACGGGCAACCGGTGAAGTGGCGACAATCTGCCCGTGTCGTCCGAATCGACGACGTTCCAACGACCGACCACGCAGCCGACGCAAAATGAAACCGCTTCTGATGCAACGCTATTAAGCGTCGGTGTTTCTGCGAGCACATCCTCATCAGGATCATAGCCGACAATCTCCGCACTAAATCCAGCGCTGTCCACGCCGTAGATTTCGTCAACAGCCTCGGATACTGAATGCTGAAGTTGCCGAATCTCTTGCAGGGCTCCGGCGATGTATTCCATCTCGTGTTCAAAGGTGGCCAGAAGTGTAAAACTCCATTCGCGTCCAACGAAGTGCGCAGTCGTCTCATCGGATGCCGTGAGATTCTTGTTCAGATCGTATAAGCGAATCGCCAACCCTTGGATGATGGCACTCCCGTCGCCACCGGGCTCCTTCCAAGGGAGTGTCTTGACTGAGCCGGGAACGTAGTACTCCTTGTTTGCCTGAATCTCGACAAGCGCTCGCATTAGTCGTGAGTTGACCCATCCCAACAAGTACAACGTATCCTTGTTGGTGTGCCCGTAGATTGACGGAGCGTTGTGTGAGATTACACACCCTTCAGGCAAGGCTCGCACCGAAAAGCTACTGCAACGGCTTGTAAAGGTAAGGCCGGGCTTGTAGTAATACGAAGAACCTTGACGGCTTTGAGCAACTTGACCGTTACAGCGAATGTTGGCCTCGCCGAGTTCCGCGCCTTCGTTTCTTCTGTTGACGAGCAGATGAACATCCGAATGAAATTTGAAGCCCTCGCCACCTTTTGAGAACGGCTCCCAGTAAATGTGTTCACCGATCAATTTTGGTGTGACTTCCCAGCGCAACCGCAGAAAACGAAAGTCGTCGAATGTGGTAAGTCCTGTCCGCACGATGCCTCCGGCCGTCTCAAAACGTTCGGAGGAATCCAGCATGGCATGGAGGTCGGACTTGAGGCGGTATAACAATTTCGACTGATTCGTACTCTGAAAACGGTGTCGGTTCACGATAAAGAGCAGATTGCCGGCGTTTTCGTTTTCGGGACACCAGTGCTGTGCAAGGCAACGCCCATGTTTGTTATTGTGTAATCGGAGATCCAGGACCAAAACGGGATTGACAAGAGCCTTGATGCTTAGCACATAAGCACATGATTCAACTGCGGCATCGTCCATCACGCCAAGTCCAAGATCTAGCAAGATGTCCAGATGATCAACCACAGATGTTCTGCGCCACTCGGCAAGGCGTGACATCGTTGTGAAGCTACGTGAAGTAATCGCCCCGACAAAACCGACTACTAACCCGCTCAAAGCCCGTTCAACGAAACTTGCGTACATCTCGACATAAGTAGGCAACGATACACACTCAAGGTACTTGAACGTCTTGTCGGTGGGCAATCCGAAAGGCGGATTCATCAGCACCACATCGAAACGCTTGTGGCAGATGTCCACGAAGGCGAAGCCCCGCACGGCGTCCTCGGTGAAGAGCCGCCTCTGGAGCCGCTGGCCGTTTTGGTCTCGCTCCGCGTAGTTGCGGAGGGCTTCAACGACCTTCGCCTCGGCCTGCTCGAAGAATTGGTCGTCCGTGATGCCCGAAACGTCAAAAGGCAGGGACTGCTGGGGGCTCTTCGCAACGCGGTCCATCTCCGCCTGCGAGAACAGTAGAGTGCGCCCCTTACGATCGGTTGCTTTCTCTGTCTCAGCCGCCCATTGCTTCCTTGCCTCGCCGATGGCGTCCCGAAGCTCCTCTTCGATCTTGAGCAGGGATCCGGCCTCACCCGCCAGCTTCATCTTGTCGAAAACGACCTCGACCAGTTGACCGAGCAACTTCGGCTCAAGCTGGCCGACGAACTCCTTGAGCATGTGCTCTTCGCCCGGCATCGGCTCGGCGCAAACGAGGTTCGAGCGCGTGATCCTGGGGCGGGCGGTCTTCAGCCCCATGTCGTGGTAGGCCCGCTGGCAGCGGAGCCAAAGCGCCAGGGCCGCGATCTGGCTGGCCCGCAGGTCGATGTCGATGCCGTGCAGGTTGTGCTTGAGGATCAGGCCCGGGACGGCCTTTCGCAGGTCGTCGATCGTCGTGTAATCGGTCTTCAGCGCGGGGCCAAGGTCGGGGTCGTCGTAGGCCTCCTCGTAGATCGTGAGCAAGAGGTCGAAGCAGTAGAGCAGGAAGTGGCCGCTGCCGCAGGCCGGGTCGAGGATTTTGATGTCACGAGGGTCTTTCTTGGGGCGATGGGGGATGTAGACCGGCTGCTTGAGGAGTTCTTCCTGCGAGAGGTCGTCTGGTACTGGCACCAACGGTGATGCATCGGCGGCGTCAGCCGTCGCGACGTCAACCGCGACATCAACAGGGGGCTGACGCCCCCCGCTCGCCTCTACGGCCACTGTATCATGGTGCTTCGGCTGCTCAACAGGGGGCTTACGCCCCCCGCTCGCCACGCGCTCGCTCTCGCCCTCGGCGAGAAAGACCTCGGTGGGACGGCGGACCATGTAGCGGCACTGGTCTTTGAGCCGGGTGTCGCCCTTGCGCATCTCGTACCAGGTGCGGCCCAGCGTGTTGTCGGTGAGGAATTCGACCACGTAGCGGGGCGTGAAGAACTGGTTGCGGAAGGCCAGTTCGTAGGAGTTGCGTGGCGCGGCGCTTTCCTTGCGGGCTTGGTCCCGCAACTCCTTGGGCGTGAAATACTGGTAGACCCAGCCGATCGTCTCGTCTTGCGTCCAGATTTCGGCCAGCGCCTCGTCGTTGAGCAAGCCAAGCACCTCGTCGAGCACCTTCTGCGTCGGGTAGAGGCGGTTGGCCGAGTCGTTCGGATTGAAAAGGACGCCGATTTCCTCGGAGAGCAGCCCGCCCAGCCAGTCGAGGAAGTGCCGGTAGGCCATATCCTGCTTGCCGGTCGTGTAGAGCCGCTCGTCGTCGGGATGCTCCGCAAGGTAGAACTTGACGCCGTTCGAGTCGACTCCGCGGCTGACGGCCTCGCGGAACTTCTGCCCGCCGACGTAGACTTGCCGCGCTTCCATCATCTTGTAGGCGCAGAAGCGGTTCAGGTGCGTGTAGGCGATTTCCCGCACCAACTGATCCAGGGCTTCCTTCGGCTTGAAACCGCGCGCCTGGATGTGCTCGAAGTGGTCGAGGATGTCGTTGCGCGCGAGTCGGTCGTCGTCGCCAAGGACCGAAATCTTCGCGTCGCGGTCGGCTTTGACGACGCCTTTCTCGACGAAGATGCTGAACCTGCCTTCGAGTTGCTGCGACACGGATCCTTCGAGCAGCTTTCGGCACTGCGTCACGACGCCGCGGAGCTTGTTGCGGATGGCCTGGTCCATAGAGGAGTTGGTGAGTGATGAGTGGTGAGTGGTTAGTAGTTGGTCATTCGTGGCAAGGGGCTTGCACCAAAACAAACGCCTCGATTCGTAGGAAAGACCTAAACATTGACGATTCTTCCATGCGATGCTAGAATTCAACTAATCCAGTTTTCTGGAGGTGGAAGGCGTTTCGCCTTCGGCGGCCCCCATGGGGCCGTTTTTCATTTCAAGGAAGCCACTTTCGGGCCTGGTTCAAGACAGTTCGTTTTGCGGTGTCGCCCCTCCAGGGCCGGCAATCCGCAGTCCATGCCGTTGTACTACCATGGGAGTCCCGCGCGGGTATCGAGCAACAGGCTCATTCCATGTACTCGCGCATGTCTTCGAGCGGCTCCTTGAAGTCGTCGGGCACGATGAGGAGTCCTTTCAGGGAGCCCGCCTTGGGAACGCCTGTCACCGGCGGACGCGGGCGCGGCGGACGTTGGGGCGCGATCGGCGCCGCCACCAACTGGGCCACGGGTTGGTCGTTCTCGGTAATGGTCACCGCCGCGCCCGGCGCGAGCCGATGGACCAGGTCGGCGAGGTTGGCCTGAGCGTCCTGAAGAGTGATGCTGTCCATGTGCGTTCTCCAAAAATCCACGTGGGTTGGCAATTGCATTCTACCAGAAGACACCCGCCGATTCGCCTACGTTGTTGGCCTACGCCCTCTCGCCCCCCAACTTTTTTTCCGGCAAGCCCTTTCGTAAACAGTAGGCGGCCGTCTCGACCATCGCCGTGTCGAGCACCCCGTAGCCAAGATCTGCAAACCGGCGATGTTGTTGCCTTTCGACTTCACTTTTAGCTGGCGACTCGTCAGGTGCGCCGCGAAGACCTGCCGCGATACGAAGGCGGAGCCACTGTCGTACACTCGTTTGAACGAGTCCTTCAACCGTCGGTCTTCCTTCACGTTGCTTGTCTCCGTGGCGCCAATGATGGCCGCCGACGCGGCGGCGTCCCGTGACGATGGGCTGACGATGGGCTGACGATGGGCTGACGATTCCACCGACACGATGGGGAGGCGATCGTTGCCGGCGCAAGCCTTTTGCCTGCAACCGGTTGCGGCTGTCAGTTGGATGCCGCGTGACGCCTGTGACGATTGTGACGATGATTTCGGAAACTTTGTTTTCTAACTTGTACATGGCGCCGTCTGGGAGTTTTTGGAGGGATAGGAGGGATGGACGTGATGCGGGGCGTCTGTCGCCTTTCGCTCCGCGAAAGGGCGTTCTTTCGCGGAGCGAAAGGCGACATGGCTCACCGACCGCGGCAAGCGCGGTGGGGTCGGAGCATCGGCCCATCGCGACCGTTCTCGACGCCATCGATGTGTACCGCATGGTCAGCTTGCCCCCTGCGGCTGCGCCGCATGCTCGCGCAGTTCCTTCAATCGCGCGCTCACCAAATCGTCGAGCGCGAGGCACACGACCCGGATGGTCTCGACGGCTTGCTTGGCCCAGGGGTAGCCGATCTCCTGGGCCGCGCCCGCCGGATCGTCCTGCGAACGGTCGGCCCGATGCACGATGTCGTTGCGGCGCTTCACCGTGACGTCGAGCGTCTTCTTGATCTCGTCTTCTTCCCGGCCAAGCTGCTCGGCGATCTTCTTCCACGGATTGTCCAAAGCGAGCAAGGCCCCGGTGACGTGAATGCCCCGCTTGCCGCTCAGGTAGCTGAAGTTGAGGGAACTAATCATTTTGTTGGCGACGAAGAGCGGGTCGGGGTCGGTGAGGATGCGAACGGCCTCGTCGAGGGCGAACGTCAAACCCTTGAACTGGTTCTTGATCTCGTCATCCTTCTTGGGAACGAAATCGCGGCCGCGGAGATCGATTACGCCGGGAAGGTGCTCCCGCAGCAGGATCGGCAGGTAGGTCTCCATCGCCGTGCAGGCGGTCACGACGGCCTGGCGCAACAGGTTGCACAGGGCGCTGCGCTTGATCGAGGCGGGCGGAACGTCGGCCCGCTCGCGGATCAACCCCAGGAAGATCTCGTTGTAAATGACCGTCAATCCCTCATCCTTGTCGGCCTTCACTAAATCGCGCAAGGCACGGTGCAACTCCGCTTCGGTGTTGAGCGCATCGTGATCCAGCAACCGGAAGACCTTCAACAGCAGGTCCGCCGGTCGAATGTTGTCGTCGAAGATCTGGCTCGGGCTCAACATGGGTCACTCCAGGATGATCGCCGCGCCTTCGTCGATGAACTTCTGCAGCGAGTCGCGTAGCTGCTCGATCGCCGCTTCCAGATCCTGCTGGGTTTGAATCGGCCGGTTGAAAATGTCCGCGACACGGACCCTCCGCACCGGGGCCTTCTTCTCGCCACCCATCGACAACTCTTGCAACTTGACCAAAACGGACGACCGCAGCGCATCGACCGCCGCCAGGTCCGATTCCATCTCGGTGAGGCTGGCGTTGCCCAGTCCGGTGCCGTTGGCGACGGCGCTTTTGTCGGCCTCGGCCCCGCGGCGAGAGATCAACGGGGCGATCAACGTCTCGGCGACGTCCTTGTTGGTGTTGGCGAGCAGTTCCCACTCGGGCCGGTTGCGGATCTCGTCGACGGCCTTCTGGTATGCGTTGGCACGCCGGTCGAAGAGCGTCACGTACGCCTGTTGGTAGGCGTCGAGCACCGTCTTGGTCTTGGCGGCGATCGTCTCCGACGATTCCGCGAACTGGTCGGAGGCCAGCAGTCCCTTCAGGTCGTGTACGCACTGTTGAATTTCGGGCGCTGGGCAATGGGCGGCGAGCCGCTGCCAGACCTGCTCGGTTGCCATCCGCGCCTGTTTTAGCGCGGCAAGCGCCTTGGGGCTGAGGGCATCGCGGAGCTTGCGCACTTTTTCGCGGTGCTCGCCGAATGCCGCCCCCGTCTCGGTCAGGATGCGCACGCAGTCGTCCGACGCCGACGACTGAATGCCGGAGAGCGTTTGCTGGTACTCGGCCAAGAGCGGCACGACCGGCGGGTGGTGGGCTTCGGCCAGCGCCTTGAGCGGGTAGAGCTTTTCCAGTTCCTCGGCGGCCACCTTCTTGAAGGCCGCGGCAATCGCCCCTTCTTCGACGTCGACCTCCTCGCCCGTCAGGTCTTCCAGTTGCCGCACGGCCTGCGTCAAGGTTTTCAGGCCGACCGATTGCCGGGGCGAAAAGAGCGATGACCGAAAGGCGGGGGTCTTCGTGAACGGTATCCGCGAGGCCGGATCTTGATAGTTGGCGTAGCGGTTGCCCTGGTAGGTGACGTCGATCTCGCCCGCCCGCAGCAAGGCGGCCAGGATCAGCCGCACCATGTCCTGCTCCCAGCCGTAGGGGGTGCCGCAAAACCGCCGCTCCAGCGCCTTGCCCATGCGCGATTCTTTGTTGCCGTAGCTGTGCTCGCTTTTCAGGTAGTCCAGCACTTCCTTGGCGACGGGCGCCGTCACGCTGACGACGCTCTTGGGCCCGTCCTTGACCACCAGCGCGAGGCCGTTGTCGCCGGCGTAGAAAATGATGGGGAGCGCCTTCAAGTCGGCGGCCTTGAGGATCTGCTCGGCCTCGTCCCCCTTGAGCGGTCGAGCGCCCATTTCCAGCTTGGGGTAGAGGAAGGGCACGACCTCGGCGAACAGCTTCTTCAGGATTTCGCCGAGGTCTTTGCCGAGCGAGGCGGCGTCTTTCTGGACGCCGCGGAACATGCCCGTCCCCTTTTCCATCGCCGCGGTCAGCTTGTCACGCAGGCGATCCTGGTACGTGAGCGCCGTGCTCTTCTCGTCCTGAAGGCAGGCGGCCTCGTCGGGAGTGATCGTGTTGCGGGAGCGCAACTGGTCGTACTTCTCGACCATCTTACGCGAGGCGTGCAGTTGGCCGACGATTTCGTCAATTTCGGGCGTCAGGCAGAACAGCCAGTAGACGTCGTTCTCGCGCGCCTGCCGGCGGCTTTCTTCGCGCGCCTCGGTCAGCCGGCTCGTCAGGTCGTCGGCGTCGTCCGCGACGCCCAAAGAGAGCGGCAGGTCGCCTTCGTCGCCCAGGCGCGCGCCGTCAATGCCGATGCCGACGCGGAACGTGCGATAGTTTTTGAAGCGGTAGGTTTTGAACTCGGCCTCGTCGAAGATCTGCTCCAAGACCTGCTTGCGGATGTCGTTCTGTTCGCGGGGTTTCGGGTCGAGATGGCCGCGCCGCTCGTCCTCCCAGCTTTTCTCTTTCTTGGTGAGCAGCTTCCAGCCGTCTTCGGTGTTGCGGATGAACTGCGCGGCGTGCAGGCGGCTGACGGCCGCCTCGACCTCTTTGAGCGGGGCCGGCTTGCCGACTTCATCGACCAGGAAGGCCGCCAGGTTGGCCTCGGTGCGCGGCAGGTCGCGGATGAATTCCAGCAGGCTCGCCACCTTGGCGACACGCAACGCCCAGCCCTTGTCGTCGGGGTCGTTCTTGAACCGCCGGCTGATCTCGTCGATGTCGGTGCGCCGCTCGTTCGACAAGTTGCCCTCGACCAACTCGAAGACTTTGTCGAGCGTGACGAGCGCGCCGATGGGCTTCTTGGCCATCGCCGTCCGTTCCGACACCAGCATCTCATAGGCCTGCTTGATGATCGTGCGATTGCTGCCGCCATAATGGCGAGGCGCGCCCGGCTGGAGGCGGATACCCGACATGATGCCGATGCACAGGTCGACGTAGTGCGGAGGGTAGGGATAGAACTGGATGAAATCGGATTCGCTGACATCGGCGCGGCGCGTCGTCCGTTCCAGCCGCAGCGCGGCGTTGAGCGACCCCTGGTTCTCGGCGTAGAGTTTTTTCAAGAGCGGCTCGGCCGCCGGCTTTTTCGCCAGCACGCGCTTCGTGGCCACCTCGCGAATGTCGGAGGGGGCCAGATCGACGCGGTGGCGGAAGCGGTCCTGCAGCTTGGCCAGCTCGACGCGTTTCGAGTCGATCGCCGCGACGACCTCGTCGAGCTTCTCCTGCGACGTGACGACGATCCAGCAGGGAGCGACGATCTTGCGCGCCTTGAGCAGGTTCTTGCCGACCCTGCCGAATTCCTCGATGGTCGCCCTCAGATCTTCGATCTTGTCGCTGCTGCGCGCCACATGCTGGCCGACTTCGTCGATGATGAAGACCAGGGCCTTGCCCGGGCGCCGCCTTCCGCAAAGCTCGAACGTGCGCTCGACCACCTTGCCGACGGAAATCGACGCGTCGCGATCGCGCTGGGCATGCGCCCAAGAGTCGGCCGCGGGATACGTGGCCGCGTCGAGCTCGTGCAAGATGGCGCTGGCGCGCGAGAGTTTCTGGGCGCCTTCCCGGACGGTGGCCCATTCCTTTCCCAGGAGCGTCCGGCAGGTCTCCACGAACCCGTCGAGTTTCCCCTCCGCCTCCAGCTCGATCTCCAGCTCGGCAACGTCGAAGTCTTCGGCGTAGCCGAGCTCGCGCAACAGCACCGTGTACATCAACTCGGCAATGCGCTGGGTGACCTTGCGAGTGTCGGCTTCCTTGGCCGCTTCGAAAAGGATGACCGCGGTCGGCGCCATGGCGTTGATCAGATCGAGCAGGTTGCTGACCCGTTCGTCGTCGATTTGCCGCTTGAAGAGCTCGGCGAAACGGCTGCCAAGCACCGTGCCGTTCTGGAGAGCGTATCCCAGGTTTTTGCCAAACGAGCTTTTGCCCGACCCGAAAAAGCCCGAAACCCAGACGCCGATCCCTTCGTGCGACTCGGAGAGAGCGTCGGCCATGCCCCGGAACAGTTGGTGGTATTGCTCGCGGATGCTGTCGGTGGCGACGTACTCGGTGATCTCGTCGTAGACCGACTGCTCGTCGGCCTGGTCCACCTGGATGATCTCCTCGATCTTGCGGCCCAGGTCGCGCGCCAGCAGTTCGCCGATGGTCTTCATCCGTTCCCTTTCAGCCGTAGATCTTGACGCGATAGTTGCCCAGCGCGTCGCGGTCCTTCAAGTCCATGAATCGCAAGCCGGTCGTCCCTTCGATGGCCCCCGGGTAAAACAGGATCGTCGTCACCCGGCTGCGTCCGTGCATCTGGTCCAACAGCATCGACATATGAAACAGCGCGGGCGACATGGCGGCGACACGAGTCAAAAAGACTACCGCGTTGTTCGGGCTGATCGACGCGAGCCGGTCAGCCAACAAGTCGCAAAGTGGGGTCCACACCTTGCTCGATAAGTACGTGGTAATCTGCCGCTGTGCCGTTTCGTAGCCCCGGTCCTTCTCCAAGGCGACGACGGCATCCAGACCCTCGTCATCATCCTTTTCGTGGACCTTGTCCAACGCCGACCAGAGCAGTTCCGACATCGGGATCTCGTGGACCTCCTTTCCCTTGTCTTCCAGCCGGGTCGCCAGCAGCTTGACCTCGCGGCGCAGCAGCCATTCATCGGACGCGTCGTAGCGCAGGATGGCGAACGGCAGGTCGTGGTAGACGCTGATCCGCGACGGGACCGCCTTCAGGTCGTTTTCCAGCCGCTCAATCCGCTCTTTGAGCGATGACATGGGCGTACTCCTGCAAAGTGTCGGCCGGGAACGTCAACCTCGAAACGCTGCCCGCCACATGGTATTCCAGCAGGTTGTGCTGGTGGGCCTCGAACAGGAACCGCTCGACCCCTTCGCGCGGCAGAAAAAACAGTTTCCAGTCGGGCAGTTCGACCAGCCTGGCCCCCGATGGCTGGTGCTGCTTGAGGTGGAAGGCGACATACGCGAATGCCGCCAGGGGCAGGTAGGCGGGGCCGATTCGCTTCTTAGCCGCGCCCTGCAAGACGCCGAAATCGCGCAGTGTGGAAAGCAGGCCCTGCGCGATGCGCCGGATGGTGGGCTCCGACCAATCGCCGCTCGTCATGCCCGCCGCCACCCATTTCTTGAGCGGCCGCTGAATTTCGAGCGTGTCGATCTCGCTGATGCCGCGCGCCTGGAGCGGAATCAGGATCTCGCTGACGGTGTCGCGCAGGAGCCGGTCGGATCGGGCCGCGTGGAAGTAAAGGATGCGGTCGAGCGCCGCGGCCGCAAGCCGCTTGCGCACGAGCACCACGAGGGCCTTGGTGACGGAAGTCTCGCCGAGGATGCGCTGGCGGAAAATTGCCAGAACGTCCTCGACCCGCGACCGGGACGCCTTGCCGAACAGGTTTTCTCGACGAATCCGGTCCATGTTCTCCTTCACCGAAGCTGCCACGTCCCAGTGGGCCAGCAACGTCTTGGTGTCGGCCAGCAGCGCCCCGGCCTTGATGATCTTCGAGCAATAGGGAGCCGACGACGACCGCGGGCGCAATTCCCGCCGAAGCTTTTCGGGTTTTCGGATCGTAGCCATCGTGAATGTCTCATTCTCGACCGCGTGAAGTATAGCAGTTCCCTGAAGCGGGTTGCAGCCCTTGCAGCGGGTCTTTATGCCGCCAATTCCAAACTGACTCACATAGGGCGATTGCAAGGATCCCCCGTTGCTTGATCCGTGGCGCGCGGTATCCTTGTGCTTCAAACCCAGGGAGTTTCTGATGCGCCACGACTACTTGGCTCTGGCCGCTTTGGCCGTGCTGGCCGGTTGCAAAACCACCGTTGTGGCGCAGGCGTCCCGCCTGCCCGCCTGCAAGTACGAGCAGAATTCCTCGTAACCCTTGCGATTGAAGTATTGGAACTCGTCCAGGATGAGGGTGTAACCTGCTTCAGCCATCGTCTCCAGTAACTTCGCAAGCTGAAGTTGGTTGCTGGATCGAGGGTATCGGTCGGCAGGCACTTGGAATGTTTCCAAGGCGTCGTTCGCCGCCGCCCGGGCCACCTTGAGCGCCGTTTCGATCGATGACCTGGTGGACCCTCAACGGCGACACGCTGGGAGCGGCCCGACCCCTGCTCCCTGCCTCTCAGTACGGAAATTTCTCATCCATCTCCGCCGCCGACAGTTCGACCAGGAAGGCGGATAAGCGTTCGACGAGCAGATCCATCATCCGCCTCCCCTTCTCGGCCGTGGCGGGGTGCGGGTTGCCGGCGCCGGAGTTGGTCGTGAGCAAGTGCCAGGGGCGCGTGATCGAAACCCAGCCGCGGTTGACCGCCTCGAACCGCGTGGCCGCCGTCGCGCCGTCGTCGGCGTCGAGCCGGCCATCGGGCCGGCGGGCAACCAGGCGCGGGTAATAAGCCATGATCAGCGACGTTTCCATTTCGCCACCGTGGTCGCCCGCGTCGTCGAAAATCTCACGCTCAACGTCGGCCAGCACGCGAAACCAGTTGCAAAGAAACAACTGGGCCGGCGACTTGCCGTACAGCTCGCGCAACAGTGGCTTGAGATCGTTGCCGCCGTGGCTGTTCAAGAGCACGATCTTCTTGATCCCGTGCCGCGCCAGCGAATCGACCAGGTCGGCGACCACCGCGAAGAGGGTCGAAGGGTTGAGGTTCATCGCCAGCGGAAAGGCCATCTGGTTGGTCTCGGTGCCGTAGGGCACGGTCGGCAACAACACGACCTTCGCCCCGCGCGCGTGCGCCGCTTCGCAGATTTTCTCGCCGACGATGTCCGCCTCGAACATGTCGGTGCCGTAAGGGAGGTGCAGGTTGTGCGGCTCGGTCGCTCCCAACGGCAGCACGGCCACTTCAAAGTGGTGCTGCTTGGTGTAGCCGTAGTTCGTTTCGGCCAGCTTCCAGGGTCGCATGAGGGAATGGATGAAGGATATTGGCGGATGGCGGCCGTGATTCTACCTGAAATTCCCACGGGAATCTACTTGGGACAACGGCTCATGACAGGCCGTCCCAACCCACCGCGACCGCCTCGGGGACGCCCGGCTTGGCATAGCCCAGGCCGCGGACCACTTCGAGGATTTCGCTGCATGTGGGAAACATGCGGCCGCTCGTGCGCTTGTACTCATCGAGGGCGTTCATGAATTCGACCTCCTCCACCGAGTACTCGCGCTCGCAGGTGGTGGGGTCGATTTGCCGGCGGCGGCTGACTTTCTCGCGGCGCTCAAGTTGCCGGCGTTCGACCGCCACGGGCGTGGCGACGGCGCGGCGATCCGTATTGCGGCGTTCCTTCGATTTCCCACGACGCTCCAAGGCCAGCTCCGCGTCCGACTTTTTCAATTTTGCCGTCACGTACACCTCCGAATTCGTTGCCGGCCCGTCCAGCGGCGCCGGATCGGGCTACAGATTGATAGGCTCGAATGGAGCATCGGAGACGCGGATGGGCAAACTTCAACGCGCAGGCAAAATGAGGGGTCTTGCGAAGGTTTACGGTTAACGTGAAGGTTAGCGGTAAAGCGGACTTTACGAGTCCGTGGGCTGACAGGGATTCAAGCGGTGAGGATTGTAGCACCTGGAATGATTGCGGTATTCACACGATTCCCGGTGGGCGGTGCGGCGGTGCCCACCCTACGCCCTGGCCTCGATTTTCAAAAGCGTTTCAAACCGTTCTCGGTTTCGCCGCAGGTACGAGTGGCATTCGGCGTCCAGTTCGCGGCCGTCGCTGTAGCCCAGAGCGTGGGCCAGTTTGGCCAATTCGATCGGGTCGCCGGGCAAGACGCGGCTGGCGCAGTTCATCAGCCGCAGCCGTGCTTCGATCGATCGCAGGAACAAGTAGCTTTCCGTGAAGTATTCGTAGTCGGCCCTGTTCACATGGCCCGCCTTCTCAAGCGCCGTGAGCGCGGCCAAGGTGTTCGGCAAGCGGAGCTCCGGGGCCTCGCGTCCATATTTGAGCTGCAAGAGCTGCACCAGGAATTCGATGTCGACGATCCCGCCCGGCCCCCGCTTGATGTTGTTCGGCGGCGCGTTTTCCTCCATTCGACCTCGCATCTCGTGGATCGCCGCCGCGAGCGAGGGGTGCCAGGCATGGTCATAGCAAGCCTTGGCCACCAGCCGTTCGGCGGCCTCCGACGCCCGCGGCGAAGCGATCGCGACGCGGGCCTTGGTCAAGGCTTGCCGCTCCCAGAGCTGGCCCTGCCCCTCGGCGAAATAGCGGGCAAATTCGGCGAACGTCGTCGCCAGCGCGCCCGAGCGGCCGGTGGGCCGCAAGCGCAAGTCGACTTCGTAAAGCTTGCCGTAGGGCCCCAGCCGGGTGGCGATCTTGACGATCCGCTGCCCCAGTTCGCTGAAGAAGTGCTGGTTGTTCGTTGTTTCGCCGCGCTTCGAGCGGCGGGCGTGGACCGTCGGGCCGTCGGATTCATAGAGGAACACCAGATCGACGTCGCTCTGGTAATTCAGCTCGCGCCCCCCCAGCTTCCCCAGTGCCAGCACGACCCCCTCGCATCGTTCGCCGGCCCGCGGCCCGTCGCCGATCGTCGGCTCGCCCCACTTGGCCGCCAGCTTTTCGCATTCGGCGCGCGTGATCTCGTCGAGGCAGGTTTCGGCGATGTCCGAAAGCGCGGCCGTCGTGGCATGGCTGTCTTCCTTGCCCAGGATGTCGCGCACCCCGACGCGAAGCTGCATCGTGTTCTTGAAGCTGTGCAGAATCGGATCGAGGTCTTCGGCCGCCCGCGCCAGCTCGGCCAGTGTGGACTTCAGGCCCTCGCGCGTGGGAAGCTTGTTCAGCACCAGGCTGTCCATCAGTTCGTCGATCATGCCGGGGTTGCCGATCAGAATGCCGGAAAGGTAGGGACTCGACGAGCAGAGATCGACGTAGAGTTTCATCGAAGGCGGGTTGAAGCTGAACAGCTCCCAGAGCACTCCCTTTCCGCCCAGCGAGTCGCTGACCTGGGCCAGGTTCACCAGGGTCGAATCAGGGTCGGGCGTGGCCGCGATGGCCTTCAGCAAGCGGGGAGCGATGGCCGCCAGAAAGTGCCGGCAGCGGCGCGTGAGCAAGAAGCGAAGCCGTTCCGTCGCCAGCGAAACAAGGTTCTGGTAGGCCTGCGGCACGTCGCGGAACGGGTAGAGGCCAAGCACCTCGGCGATCCGCTCGCGGGGCGGGTCGGGATCGAGCACCAGGTCGACCTCCGGCTCGGTCTGGGCGTCGTCGCCGAAGGCGTCGTGCAGGAGGTGGTCGAGAATCTTGCGGTTCAGCGCCGTTTTCTGCTGGAAGTCCGTCTCGAAGGCCGTCAGGGCCCGCGACCGCGGCCCGTCGGCGTATCCCATGCGGATCGCCAGCTTGCGCGTCTCGCCGGCATCGTCGGGCAAAAGATGGGTCTGCAAATCGAACATGATTTGCAAGCGGTGCTCGATCTTGCGCAAAAAGCCGTAGTTCTCCTCCAGCAGCGTCCGCTCCTGGTGCGTGAGGCAGCCCACGGCGTCCAAGCGGGCGATGGCTTCGAGGGTGTTGCCGGTTCGCACGGCGGCGAGGTCGCCTCCGTTGAGGAGTTGCAGGAACTGGATGGCGAATTCGACGTCGCGGATGCCGCCGCGGCCGGTTTTGACGTTGCGGGTATCGTCACCGTCCTTGATCGTGCGGTGCTCGATCCGCCGCTTGAGGGCCTTGATGCCCGTGATGTCCGCCAGCGACAAATAGCGGCGATAGATCCAGGGCTCGAGGTGCGACAGGAATTCGCGGCCCAGGTCCAAGTCGCCGGCCACGGGCCGGGCCTTGACGTAAGCCTGGCGTTCCCAGGTGCGGCCCAGCACGTCGTAATACGACATGGCCGCTTCCAGGCTGGGCACCATCGGCCCGCGCTCTCCTTCGGGTCGCAGCCGCAGGTCGACCCGATAGGCCTGGCCCATTTCAGTCGTTTCCGTCAACAGTTTCACGACGTCGCGGGCCAGGCGGTCGAAGAACTCGCCGTTGGAGGTCGGACGCGGGCCGTCGGTCTTGCCGTCGCCGTCGTACAGAAAAATCAGATCGATATCGCTCGAATAGTTCAGTTCGACGCCGCCTAGTTTTCCCATTCCCACGGCGACGAACCGCGCCGGCCGGCCATCGGCCCGCCGCGGCCCGCCGCGCTTCTCCTCGAGTTGCCGCCGGGCGAATCGGATCGCCCCCTCGACGATCGCGTCGGCCAGGTGCGAGATTTGCGAAGTGACGATCTCCAGACGTTGGCCGCGGATGATGTCGCCGTAGGAAATCCGCAGCGTCTCGCGGCGTTTGAATCGCCGCAGCACCGCGCTCACGCCGGCCGCGTCGGCCAGGGCGTCGACCTCGCTGGCCAACTCGGCCACCAGCACCTCGCGGCTCACCGGCTGCCCCTCGGTGACGCGCAACAGGTCGTAGCTTTCCGGGTCGGTGATCAACAGGTCGCTGAAGTGTTGACTGGTCGAGAAGATTTGCAGCAGCACCGGCAGCGCCTCGCGGTCGCGTTCGAACAGCGAGCCGAGCGACAGAGGGTTGCGGGCGGCCGCCACGAAGCGGTCGAGGTTGTTGAGCGCCATGTCGGGGTCGCTGGCGCGCGGCAGGTGCTCGGCCAGGACGTCGCAAATCACGGCCAGCAAATCGAGCGTCAGGCCCGCGGTCGCCAGCCGCAGCAAGTTCTCGTGCCCGTGCCGCGGGTCGGCCAGGCCCCATGCTCGCAACCACGGCTCCGACTCGGCCGGGCTGTCGAGGTACTGATGGAGCTGGGCAATCTGCATGGTGCTTTCGTCGAAGCCGCCTTTCTCGACCGTCGAGTGCTGAATCCCAGTCTAGCCCTAAACCATAGTGCGGCAATAGGCCGGCGTACGCGTCCCTGTCGATCGCCGGCTCGGCGAACTGGCGTTGGCCGCGGGCTTCAAGTCGTATCGCTTCGAGAAGCTGCGCGACCGAAATACGAAATGGAAAAACCGCAAGCACCGCGTGCCGCTGCACGAGGGTCGGCTCTGGGTCGAGGCGTGAAATGGTTCATCGCGCGGCGTGATTCGGCCGCCGTCGTCTTCAAACGCGTTGAAGCGCCGGCCACGAGAAGGTGGTGGCTGGTGGCAGAGCGTAAGCGATGCCCCGGCTAGATAGCGACCGGGGCATCGCTTACGCTCTGCCCCAGCCACCGTGAATGTCTCATTCTCGACCGCTCGATCGCCGAGCTCCGGGCTAGCCAATCACATGGCGACGATCACGGCGAAGTGAAACACCGAGGGCTCTCGTGGCGGAGGTGAAGAGGACCGCTCAGCGCAGCTTGCGTTCGGTCTCGCTCCAACCCACGATCGGCACGTCCGGACCCGTGACGAAGATCTCGACGCGCCGGTTCCGCTGGCGGTCGGAGGCCGTTTTGTTGGGCGAAACGGGTTGATGACGGCCGAAGCTGGCGACGCCGATCTGGTTCTCGCGTACCCCGGAGTGTTCGAGGTACTCGGCCACGGCCAACGCGCGGGCGGCGCTCAAGTGCCAGTTGTCGGGATACCGTCCGCGGGTCTCGCTCTTGACGATCCGCCGGTCGTCGGCATGGCCGATGACCATCACCCGAAGTCCGCTGGCCTCGGGCGACTTCAAGAGCGCCGCGAATTCGTCGAGCAGGATGTGGGCCTCCGCGCGGAGCCGCGCCTCGCCGCTGTCGAACAACACGTCGGTATCGAGTTTGCTGGCGCCCGTGCGCGGATCGTACTCCATCGCCGGGTGCCGCTTGGAAAGCTGCGCGAGCCGCTGTCCCACGTCGGCGGGCACGTGAGGGCCGCGGTGCTTGCTCGACACAACCCGGCCATGACCGCCCGCCGATTGCCGCGACGGCGACTGGCCGTCCACCAGCGCGGCGAGCTCTTCCTCGGCCTGTTCCTTTTGCGCCTCGACACGGTGGGCGTGCGCCTTGAGGTTCTCGTTTTCGGCGATCAGGCCGTCCTTCTGCTCGACCAGCGCGCGGTTCAGCGCTTCCGCGGCGTCGAGCCGGTTCTTGGGCACGAACTGGCAGCCCAGCGCGGCGCATAAGAGCCACGGCGCGACGGCGGCCAACCAAAGACAACGGGCGTTCATGATTCGACTCCTTTCGAACCGGCACCGGGCGGCCCGCCACGCGGGCCGCGAGCGATCATCCAAAGGTATTGATCAGCGCGTCCATCAACAAACTACTCGGCTTGTAGGGCGAGTCCCAGGCCCACATGTTCCGCATCAGGTCGAACATCATGGTGCCGGTCATGGCCAGGAACAACACGCAGGCCGCCAGGCTGATCACGTTCATGATCGAATACTGCGCCTGCCGCGCGGAGGTCATGGTGGGCTGCACGCCCATGCTCAACACGGGCGCCGCCGCCCCCATTTGGGCCGCGCCGAGCGGATCGACCACCCCGGACGATTCGTCGGCTTCGAGCAAGGCGCCGGCCATCGGGCCGCCAAGAACGGTCGGGCTGGCGTCGTCGAAGTCGGCCTCGGAATCGAGCGCGATGACCTGCGAACCGCTGTCTTGCGAGTCGTCGTCGACGGATTCCTCGAGTGGCGTGAGCAGGAAGTCGTCCTCGCCCTTGATCTCCATGACGGCGTCGGAATCGAAATCGGAACTGTCGCCGAGCGTTCCGCTCGAATCGCTGGAAAGATCAAATGACGAGTCATCGTCGGCCGCGCTGAGTTCCAGCGGTTCTTCGAGCGAAAGGCCGCTGTCGCTCGGATCGACCAGCGAAATGCCGCTGTCGCCCGGACTGACGGTGATGTCGCTTCCCTTGCCCGAACCGGGCGAATCGAGCGCACTGAGCTCCAGCACCGAGCCGCTGTCGGAATCGGAGCCGAGGGTCAGGTCGCTGCCCGCGCCTTGCTTCTTGCCCGAGCCGCCGAGGGTCAGGTCGCTGCCCGCGCCTTGCTTCTTGCCCGAGCCGCCGAGGGTCAGGTCGCTGCCCGCGCCTTGCTTCTTGCCCGAGCCGGGCGTGCCGAGCGTCAGTTCGCTGCCGCCGCTCAAGTCGAGCGGCAACTCGTCGCTCATATCGACCGGCAAGGCGTCGCTGTCGCGGGCGGCGTCTTTGCCGCCGCTGGCCAGCTTGATATCGCTGTCGAGCGCTGATTGCCCCTGTCCGGGCTTGCCGATGACGGTGCTGGAGCCGCCCGGCGCCACCTTCGCGGCGCCGGCGAGTTGGATGTCGCTGTCCTCGGGCCGTTGCTCGCCCGGCTTGCCGATGACGGTGCTGGAGCCGCCCCCCGCCGGGCCGCCCAATTCGATGTCGCTCAAGAGCACCATATCATCCCCGTCGTCGGTCGATTCCGACAGGTCGATCGGCAGGGCCGACGCGGAACTGTCGGAAGCGGACTTTTCGCCGCGCGCCGAACGCTCCTCGCGCAACTTTTCGATGTCTTCGGGCTTGAACTTCCAACTTGCCCCGTCGCGGTAGCCATAGATTTCCTGACGCTGCCGCAACTCATTGAGCGCGTCAGCCGTGATGCCGAGTTGTAGGGCGGCGTCTTCCAAAGGTACTAATTTGCGGGCCATGCGGATCTCCAATTCGGCGCCCTCGCTGGTGCGTGGCGACATGGGTCTCGTCCGCCGGCCCTCACATGGCCCTCGCGTGGCGAACGATTATCGTGGCTCAACGAGCGAACGAACCTCCCGCGATTGGGGGCTCACGCCGTTGAAATCGACCATCTGCAAGTCCCAAAGGATCTTCCGCACCGACTTCAGCGCCAGCTTGCCTTCGTTGTCGACCCAGTACACGCTCATGACTCGCTGGTGCGGGTCGATGACCGTGATCTGTTGTCCGTTATCGCCGGCCGTGGCCGTAAGGACAATCAATCCTTCGTTGGCAACCATGTCGCGCGGGAGGGCCCGCTGGGCCCAGGCTTCGCGCGAATTGGCGAAACCGCCCAACACCGCCACCACCAGGCATGCAGTTATCGAAGCCCCAATCACCGCGGCCTTCATCAATAGCACCCAAAGCTATCAGGTGGACGGGAATTGGAACTCTTAATCCATTTTAAGAGCCGCCGATTCCCAATGCAAGGAAAAACGCCGTGCGCGCGGCCATATAATCACGGCGGAGCAAGAACCCCGCCGAGAAGGTATTTTACCGGCCGAAACGCGAGAAAGGTAGAAGGGCGGGGAGTTTAGCGATCGTTCCCAGGCCACGCAAGGTCAGCTTCGGCCGCCGGGAAGGCGTCGGAAGGCGTCGGAAGGCGTCGGGCGTTAGGCGTTAGGTTCTTACGGCGTGACATGCGCGCTTGCCGCGCGCATCAAGTTCGTTGTTCACTACGCTTTGAATGCGGGGCCTAACGCCCAACGCCTAACGCCCAACGCCTAACGCCCAACGCCCAACGCCCAACGCCTAACGCCTAACGCCCAACGCCTAACGCCTTCCTTCGCCTTCCTTATGGCCCCTCGACCCCGTCCGAAAGGTGTCTACAATGGAACCCAACCTTAACACCGCGAATCGCCGCCGCCGACCAGGCCATATAAACCGACCAGGCCATATAAACCGACCAGGCCACATGAACCGACCGGGCCACATGAACGTATCCGCCTCGACCGCGACGATGGGGCTGTTAGTCAGCGGCGGACTCGACAGTTCGATCTTGTTGGCCCACTTGCTGGCCCTCGGACGCCGCGTGCGGCCCTTTTACGTTCGGTCGGGGCTGATCTGGCAGGTGGCCGAGTTGCGCGGCTTGCGCCGCTTTCTGGCCGCCCTGCCGGCCCCGACGCTCGAGGAGCTCGTCACGCTCGACCTGCCTCTGGCCGACGTGTATCGGAACCACTGGAGCGTTACCGGGCACCGCGTGCCCGACGCCGATTCGCCCGACGAAGCCGTCCATCTGCCGGGCCGCAACGCGCTGTTGGTCATCAAGGCGGCGCTCTGGTGCGCGCACCACGGCATCGAACAATTGGCGCTGGCGCCGCTCGGCTCGAGTCCGTTCGCCGACGCGACGCCGGCGTTTTTCGACGAATTCGAGTCGGCCATGAATCGAGCCATGTCGGGCCCCGTGCGCATCGTGCGGCCCTTCGCCGACTACGGCAAACGCCAGGTGATGGAATTGGGGCGAGAGTTTCCACTCGAATGGACGTTCTCCTGCATCCACCCCAAGCGCGGCCTGCACTGCGGCCGGTGCAACAAGTGCGCCGAGCGCCGCCGAGCGTTTCAAATGATCGGCGACCACGACCCGACGCAGTACGCCGAGGCGGAAAGGAAAAAAGGGCATAAGGAGAAAGGAGAACGGAGCAAGGAGAAAGTGGAAAGCGGATAGGAGAAAGCCCCATGTTCCGAGTCACGCGCGAAATCGACTTTTGTTACGGTCATCGGCTGCTGAATTACGACGGCAAGTGCAAGTACCTGCACGGTCACAACGGCCGCGCGGTGATCGCCATCGAATCGGCCGAGCTCGATGACCGCGGCATGGTACTCGATTTTTCCGACATCAAGCGCGTCGTCAGCCGCTGGATCGATGAAAACCTCGATCACCGGATGTTATTGCACCGCGACGACCCGGCCGTGACGGCGCTGCGCGCGCTGGGCGAACCGATGTTCCTCATGGATACCAACCCGACGGCCGAGAACATCGCCAGGTTGATCTACGATTTCACCGCCGGCCAAGGTTTTCCGATCGTCGAGGCGCGGCTGTGGGAAACGCCGCACTGCTTCGCGACCTATGTTCCGACGTTGAATGACCTCAGATCCTGAATCCCAGCAACCTGCCGACGGGCAAATTCAGCGGTCGCCCCTCACCGAGTTTCACGGCCACCGATTGGTCGGCGCGGAAGTTTGTCGTGCGCTCGTACCGGCGTCGCCGCCTGTGGGGCAATTCGAAGACCTCGACCTGATCATGCACGAGGTTCGCGACCCAGTACAGCCCAATGCCAGCAGCCGCGTAGAGCCGCCCCTTCGTTTCGCGGTCGTAGTCGAGTGAGCTGTCGGCGACCTCCACGGCGAGCAACACATCGCGCGGTCGTGGATGTGACTTGAGATAATCGACGTCGATGCCGCGGACCACCGCGATGTCCGGTTCCGGCTCGCTGCGATCCGATAGTGTCACAGGCAATTGGACGCGAATGTGAGCGTCAGCGGCGATGCCGCGTTCGAGCAACCGCTGGATTCGGGTCACCACGACCGCGTGCCGCTTGCCGTGTCCCATCACGTTTTCCCCCATGGCGGCGCGGTTCTTGGGCATCACAACGCCTTCGATCAACTCAACGGGCTGTCCGTCGCGCAAGACCCCCGTTGCAAGCATGTGATGAAACTGCGCGACGGAAAACGTCATGGGCACCGGTGCGCGGCCGGCGACGACCTCGTCCAGAATTGAACTGCTCATGGCCGGCGTGTCCGTTGGGGTTTGCGGGCCGCCGATTTTCCGAACAGTCCGAGCGCGGCCACGGCCAGCCCGAAGACCAGCACGCCGCCCAGAATCTTCAATCGCCGCCGCCCCTCGGCTTCCAGATACATATAGGCGGCCATCGGAGGCACTTCCCCACGATCGTCGAGAGCGGTTTGGAGATTGTGCCAATCTTCCCAAAGCGCCTCCAGCGTCAACTGATCGACCGACCCGCGGACGATGGCGCTGATGTCGTCGGCGAGTTCGGGCTTTGTCGGAATCTTGTACCATTCGTACGCGCCACCGATCGACGCCGCCAAGGCAATCACCAAGCCCAGGAAGATGATACCCTGGCGTGTTCCCCAGTCGGCGCTCGGTTTTTGGGACGGCGAAGCTTGTGGCCCGACCCGCTCGAGCGCCTCCAGACCGCGCATCGTCGGCACGGGCACTTCGGCACCGCAGGCGCAGCGCGCGGTCAAACCGGCTTGGCCACCGTCGACTTCGATCTTGTTGCCGCAGGCGCAGGGCAACAGGTAATGGCTTTGCATGGGGGCGAGTCCCTGGATCGCTGAGACCCTCCATGCTATCGTTCGCCCGACCACCGAACAAGGCGCTTGCATTGGCCGCGTTGGGAAGCGAAAATGGGCTTTGGGCCGGTCGGAGTATAACTTCAGTTTTGGCCTGCTGGGAAGCGAGAGTTTTCCAGCGATCGCAGCGTTTCGCCAACACCCCCCCAACACACGCAGGAGTCACCCATGACGAAGCCCCTCGCCCAGGCATTGATGATCGCCTCCCTGATCGGCACGCTGATCCAGGCCGCCGCGCCTCCCGTGTTGGCCGGCCCTTTTCCCGATAAGAACCTGGAACTGGCGGTGCGCGCCTTGTTGCTCGACAAACGCGACCCAGCCACCGAACTGACCGATGACGACCTGAAGAAGGTCTACCTCCTGGAGGCCGCGGGGAAGGGCATCAAGGATCTCACAGGGCTGGAAAAGTGTACCAACACGCTGCTCTTGAACCTGGCCAAGAACGAAATCGCCGACGTGACGCCGATCAAGGCCCTGGCCAACATCCAATCGCTCGACCTGTCAACCAACAAGCTCTCCGACGTGGCGCCGCTGGAGGGGCTGGCGAATTTGCAGTATCTTGTGCTCTCGCACAACCAACTCACCAAACTGCCGGCGCTCGACGTGATGACTCGCATGATGGCCCTGTACCTGGACGACAACCAGCTTACCGACCTGACGCCCTTGGCCAAGCTGAGCAAGCTTTCGTCGCTTGACCTGGCCAAGAACAAAGTGACGAACCTGGCGCCCTTGGCCGAAATCAAGAGGATCTCGCTCTTGAAGCTGAGCGACAACGCCATCGAAGACATCTCGGTGGTGGCGAACTTCAACCAACTCAGCATGTTGTTCCTGGAGCGGAACAAGATCACGAACTTGGCGCCTTTGGTGACCTCGGCCAAGGCCGACGCCGAGGGCGAAAAGCGGTTCGCGCCGTACCTGCGGCTGTTTCTGGCCGACAACCCGCTCAGCGACGCGGCCAAGAACGAACAGCTTCCGGCCCTGAAGGGATTTGGCGTCCGCTTGGAATGACGTGGGGCCGCCCTTGTGGTGTGGGCGTCCCGCCTGCCCGGCATCCCTCCCACACGAACCCGCAGCGCAAGCTCGGGGGGTCCGCCACGCGGCCCACGAATCGGTAGGGATCATTTTCGGTAACAAGCACGCTCGTTGCGCAGCAACGAACGTGCAAAAAACAAAACGGCAGCGAAGCGAAAAAAAACGACTTCCGAATACCCCATGACGTCTGAGCGAGCCGCGTAAGCGGCATCCAATTGCCGCGCCACACTTCGCCTTACCCCACGCTCTTTTGGATCTCTTTAGGAGGGGTTTCGGAATCGTTTTTTTTTCGCGCAGCGACGACGCTCGGAGGGGGGGCAGTCTTCGTACCGAGGACGCTCGCCCGCCGCAGCACGTTCGCGCTCTAACGCGCGGTTTAGCGACGACTAGTAGCAAGGTTCCGCGTTGAACTTACCTTGCTGCTAGGCCTTCGATGTCAACTGCCGGCCCACCTGCGCGACCATCTGCTCCTCGTCGGGAAACTCGCCGGTCTTGAGTTTCGAGTAAAGCAGCTTGCCGTTGAGGCTCAGCTCGAAGCAGCCGCCGCCGGAAGGGACCAGCGTGAAATTCTGGATTTGTTGTTTGTACTCGGACAAGATGCGGCTCGTCAAACTGACGGCCTTAGGTTCGTAGTTTCAGACCGAGCAGTAACGAAGTTCGATATGCATGGTTTTCTTCCTCGATCGTCCAAGCCAGTAGTAGGGTGGGCGCCGCCCACCAATCCCAGGCGCGCGAAAACACCGAAACCGACGATCCATGGCGTAGGGTGGCAGCCTGGCCGCCATGGGCCGGTAAGTCAACCGACCTTCTTGCCCGTCTTGGCTTTCGGCTTCTTGACGGCCGCCTTGACGGCAGCGCCGGTCGATTTCTTGCTTTTCCCGCCCGCGCGTCCGAAAACGCCTTCCCAACCCGCGACGTACTTCTTGCTGGTTCCCGTGTGTAAAACGGTCATGCCGCATTCCTCCCGGTTGATCTTTTCCCAATTCCTCATCGACGTGGTTCGCGTCAGACTCTATTCTATCGACCGACATCATCTTGAAAAGTGGCCCGTTCCTGGCCCGTTCCCATTCAAAGCCCTGGAGGTATCGCCGACACCTTCGGCCTGGAAAGCCCGACCTGCTCGACTTGACTCCACCTACGGATCGCTCGAAAATGAAAGCTGGAAAACAGGGAGTCGGGGCGCAACGAAGCGGGGCCATTGACGCAGGAGCACAGCCATGTTGAATATCGGCAATTTCCCTGGAAAAAGCGGCACTCGCCGGGGTTTTCTCAAGGTGGGTTCGCTTGCCCTGTCAGGTTTGAGCCTGCCGGGCTTGATCCGCGCGCGGGCCGAAGCGGCATCCAGCGGACGCTCGGTCAAGGACACGTCGGTGGTCTGGCTGTGGCTTGGCGGCGGGCCGACGCACATCGAAACCTTCGACCCCAAGATGGACGCCCCCGCCGAGTTCCGAAGCGCCGTGGGAGCGCTCGACACCAGCCTGCCCGGCGTTCGCATCGGCGGACTGCTTCCCGAAATGGCCAAGTCGGCCCACCGCATGGCGTTCATCCGCTCGTTCGCCCACGGCAACTCGGGCCATGCCGGCGGCACGCACTATGTGATGACCGGCACCGACCATCCGCCCGCCGACGCCGGGGCGCCGCCGATCAAGCCGTCGTTCGGGTCGATCGTCTCGCGGGTGCGCGGCACGAACCACCCGCAGAGCGGCATCCCGACCTACGTGCGGCTGGCGGGGCTTTTCGCCGACGGACCGAATTGGTTGGGCACGCCCTACTCGCCTTTCGATACCGGCGGCGAGGCGCGGAACAACATGAACCTCAACGTCGCACCGAACCGCCTCGGCGACCGGCGCGGCCTGTTGAACGGCCTCGACCGCCTCAACCGCCGGGCCGACCGCACGGGCGCCATGGCCGGACTCGACCAGTTCGAGACCCAGGCGTTCGACCTGATCCTGGGCAAGGCCAAGGAAGCCTTTGATTTGCAAAATGAGGACGCGCGGGTGCGCGAGTGGTACAACTCGGGCGGCACGAAGCTGGGCGACCAGTTGCTCATGGCGCGGCGGTTGTGCGAGGCGGGCTGCGGCTTCGTGACGCTGCATTACGCCAATTCGTACCAATCGTGGGACATGCACGAGAAGATCGTGCCCCAGTTGCAACAGGCTTGCCCGCCGTTGGACCGCGCCATCGCGGTGTTCCTCGAAGACCTGGCCCAGCGCGGCTTGTCGGAGAAGATTCTGCTCGTGATCACCGGCGAGTTCGGCCGCACCCCGCGGATCAACGGCAACGCCGGCCGCGACCATTGGGGACCGCTCTGCACGCTGGCATTGGCCGGCGGAGGGTTGAAGATGGGCCAGGTCGTGGGCGAGTCGTCGGCCAAGGCCGAGGTGCCCAAGACGACGCCGATCCATCCCAAGCACCTGATGGCGACGATCTTCCATGTGCTGGGCATCGACCCCCACACGCAATTCCCCGACCCGGCGGGCCGCCCCACGTACCTCTTGCCCGATGGTTCCGAGCCGATCGCGGAGCTGATCTGAATGACGCGTTCCCAATCTCCGCGTGGGAACAAGGAACTGGGTGCTCGTAGCGTGGGCTTTAGCCCGCGTCCGTGGCGGGCGGTATCCACCCCACACCAAGTCGGCCTGCCGCGGTTGCGGCTCGATTGGCAGTGTGCCAGTTTCGGCCGGCGAGCCGATTGGCCTCGGGGACCGTGCTCTACGACGCCGACCAGCTAAGCCCCGTGGCGCTCTGGCGTCCTTACCTTGGAGATAAACATGAATCGTATTGTCATCCATTCGCGCGTCGGCGCGGATGGTGTATTAGAATTGTCCGTTCCCATCGGGAAGGAGGAATCGGATCGCGACGTCGAAGTGATCATCGAGCCCGCTCAGCCGAAGAGTGGCGCCAGCGCGGATCAAGACGAATGGCGGCAATTCGTTTCCGAAACCGCCTACCTACCGTCGCGCAGCGCGTCAAAGTATTTCTTGGTGTGCTCGCGATAGCTGCGCGGCATTTGCTGGCCGGTGAGCGGATCGGCCTGGTCGGCCTTGGCCGCCTCGAACTGCGTTTGCACTTCCTGCTCGACCCGACCCTTGACGTTCGGGCCGTCGACCAGTTCCGTCACCACCGCCGCGCCCTTGCCGAGCTTCTGCTTGACCTTGGTGTCGTAGAAGCCGGTCTTGTGCGGATCTTCGGGGCGAGCGCCTTGGCCTCGGCCGCGACCCATGCCCATGCCGAGCCTCTCACCCCGGCAGGCCGCGCACCCTTCGCCGTTGCATTCCTTGCAATTCATGGCATCCTTGGCCTCGTCGAGCTCGTCCATCGCCTCGTCGAGCATCGCCATTTCCTCGGCTTGCTCGGCCAGTTCGTCGAGCTGTTGCTTCATGCCGTCCATCGCGGCCTGGGCGCCGGCCTGATCCCCTTGTTTCATGCACTTCGAGCACTCGCCGAGCTGGTCGGCCATCTTCTTGAGTTGCTCCATCTGCGGACCCTGCTTTTGCAGCTTGGAAAGCTGCTTTTGCAGTTCTTCGGCTTCCTTTTTCTGTCCCTTGGCCTTCTTTTCGTCGATTTGCTTCTGCAGGTCTTTCTTCAACTGCTCGTGGGCCTTGGCCAGTTGGCTGAGCTTCTGCTCCATCTGGTCGAGTTGCTGGATCAGCTCCTCCTTGGCCTTCTCGTCGAGGTTCCCCTTGGCGAGCTTGTCGCGCAGTTCCTTAAGTTCGTTCTGCGCGGCCTTGAAGTCGCCGGCGCGCATGGCATCGGCCAGCTTGTCGGCCGGCCCTTGATGAATGTCCTTGAGTTGCTTGAGTTGCTCTTGCAGTTTCTCGCCGCCGCCCAACTGCGCTCGGCGCTTCTCCAGTTCTTTCTTGACGTCGTTGAGTTCAACCAGCGCTTGCTTACGGTCGGCCGGCGTGTCCTTGTCGAGCCGCTTGAGGCCGGCTTCCAGTTTCGCGAAGGCTTCTTCCGCGAACTTGAGGTTCTTCTCGGCGGCTTTCTTCTTCTGGTCCGTGAACTTCCGCGTCACGTTCTGAACCGCCGTCTTGACCGTTTTTTGTTCCTTTTTCTCCGTCGAACCACCGGCGGAGTTTTCGCCCACGGCCGGATGCAGGAACAGCGCCAGCAGAAAGGCCGCCGCGCCGGGCGCCAGGGGCAACCAGGCCCAGCGGCTCAGTTTCAATCGGAACTGATCGGCCACATGAAGCCGCGCGACGCGCTTGGCCGCGTCGTCGACCAGCGCCTTGCCGGCCGGAGTGTCGAGTTGTTCGGTATCCAGAGCCAACGTGCTCGAAACGCGTTCCTTGAGACCGAAGCGGCGGTCGATTTCCAACGCCGCTTCCAGTTCGTCTCGGCGCGTGAGGTAGGCCCAGACGACCGCCGTCGCGATCCCCAGCCCCAACGCGCCTGCGGGCCAGAGCAAGGGCTTGACCCCCAGCGGGTAGAAATGGTCGGCACCCACCATGCCGGCCGCCAACAAGAGCAAGGCGAACAAGTGCCAGCAGACCAGACTCAAGAACCGTTGCAGGGCCAGACGACGGCCGGCGCGGTGGATCTGTTGCCGAAGAACGTCCATGGTAGCCTCAAGGGAGATTGCGGAGCGTGCGAACCCATGAACCATCATTCTACCGGCCCGGCGGGGGCCTTGACAATTCATTTCTGCAACAAAAGAACCGGATTTTTGGCCAAGGCCCGCTTTCGTGCCGCCGAAATGGCATTCTCCTTGTTCCCACGCTCCGCCGACCCCTGCCCCGAACACATCTTCGGCCGTTCTGCGGCCTCGCCACGCGCCGCCGCGCACGGGGACGCGGAGCCGTTCCCAACGAGTAACCTTATATTAGCGCGGGCGCGCGTCGAGCCCGCACCGACCGCAACCATGCCGGCGAGACAAACGCCAGGTTCGCCACCAGCATCATCAGCGAATACGTCACCAGTCCCGTGACGGGCGCCAGGAGCAACCAGGCGACGACCGATAGCGCCAAGAGGAGCGGCCGCGCAGTCCTGTTCCAGATGAGCACTGCGAAGCCGAGCTCGAAGGCCGCTTGGAAATGGGTCCAAGCCGCGACCAGCTTCGGAAAGGCGGCCAGCCCGGTCCAATCGACCAGCCGCATTTCGGGCCGCGCGATCAGCCACCACATGCCCAACCCGTTCCACCACACCTCGCCCGCCAATTTGCCGATCGCCATCATCGCGTAAGCCAGCGTCAAATGGACCTGGATCAGCCGGATCGAGACGGTCGCGGCGACGCTCGCCGGGCACGGGGACACCGCCGTCGTTTGCCGCGGCTGGACCGTGGGGCGCCGCGCGGCGAGCCATGCGTCGACCGAGAGCGACCGTCCCGCCGGGCCAAGACAAAGGTAAAACATGACGAAGGCCAGGATCGGCTCGACCTGAGCCGTGAGCATCGGACCGCGATGGACGTACGACAGGAACACGACGAGCGACAAGATCGAAGTCACTCGGGTGAAACAGCCCGCCGCGAACAGCGCCAAAACCACCAGTCCGGCGATGTGCGCGGCCCAAAGCCCGCTACGATCGTCCAGGTAATCGAGGTACGAAAAACGGTATTGCCGCGGCAGCGTTTCGCGAAGGGTCGCAGGCAGGAAGGAGCGAAGGTTGTCGTCCCGCACTTGCCTCTCGAGCGACTTGAGCGATTCCACCGGGAGTAGACCGTTGTCCCCGAAAAACGTCTCCAGGTCCGGGGTGTAAGTCGCGACCAGATAAAAGGCCATCAGCCCGGCGCCAATCCGCACGGGGGCCAGTGCGAACGCGTCGGAGGGGGTGAACCAAAAGCGGTTCCAGCCCCGGCCGAAGACCTGGCACAGCGTATTGAGATAGGCGAGGATGGCCCTCATCATGGCGCCTCCTTGACGTTAGCGCCGGCGGCGGCAGGCGCGTTTTCGCCCTTGGCCGCGATCTTGTGGACCTGAATTTGCCCGCGGAACGCGTTCACGTTGGCGCTGTACACGTCCTGATATAGCCGCTCGGCGTAGGGATCGCGCAGGGTGCGATCCGACGACCTCGCCTCATTGATGTCGAGCATCAGGTGCCGCCGGCAACGGAGCTTGCCGAGCGTGCCGTTGACTTTTCGTCGGGCGGCGTCGCCCGCGAAATGGACGGCGACGTCTTGTGGAACAAGGCTTGCCAGCGTTTCGACGTCCGCCAGGCCGGCCAGGTGATCGGCCAGCCGCGCGTAACGGCGATAACGCTGGTGCGGCCAAACGTCGTCGGAGGGAAACGTGTCTTGTTTCGTCGAGCCGTCGGCCGCCTGAATCTCGATTTCAACCAGATCGTCGGTGTCGTCGCTGTTGCCCTGGGTCAGACGGTGAAGCGGGAAGTACGAAGCGTCCATCCAGAGGAGTTCGAGATAGGGCGCCACGGTCGGCACTCGTCGGATGGCCGCCGTCAGCGGCGACGGACTCCAGCTCGACGCCACGCCGATCGCGACGGCGAAAAAGTGCAAAAAAAGCAGGAAACTGACCGCCGTACGCACCCCTTGCGAAGGCATGCCGACGTCGTCCTGATTGGGTGAGACGGAAATCGCTGGACCGGCTTCGGGCATGGAAGGAGACATTTTGTCGCGAGAAAGTGGTGGCTGGTGGCGGCGCGTAAGCGATGCCCCGGTTGAATAGCCACCGGGGCATCGCTCACGCTCTGCCCCAGCCAGCGTGAATGTCTCATTCTTGGCCGACCGGGGCATCGCTTACGCTCTGCCCCAGCCACCGTGAATGTCTCATTCTTGGCCGCGTGCAGTATAGCTTAACGCGCAATTTGAATCGCGGCGGGAAAATTCGTCAATCCGCTTCATGGCTACGAAGCGGGTCAAAAAAAACCGGATCTCCCTCGAAAGGGAGATCCGGCGTGACGCCTACGTCGACCCGATGCGTCCTACAGGGCGTAGGCGACCTGGTCTCGAGTGGCCTGGGCGGCAAAGCCCAGCCGATCCAGCTTAACGACGGAAGCTGACCTTGCGGGCACTGAAACCAGCACGATCAAGGCTGGTGGTCGCGGGGGCCGGGGCCGGAGCCGGGGCGGCGTCGGGGGCCGGAGCGCCCATACCGTCGCAGCCGGGGGCGGCGCCACCGTTGCAACCGCCGCCACCACCGCATGCCGGCGGGCAAACATTGCCGCAGCAAGCGTTCTGGTTACCGCAGCAGGCGTTCTGGTTACCGCAGCAACGGTTGCGGCGATGATGATGGTGACGCCGGCCACTGCAGCCTCCGCCACAATAACCGCCACCACCGCAGCCGCCACCACCGCAGTTACCACCACCATAGCCGCCACCGCTGCAGCCGCAGCTGTGGCCGGCCAACACCTTGGTATCGCTCCCCATGAGAGCGATACCGACCACCGCGAAAAAGATCGCGATGCCAAACAACAATGCACGATTCATCTAGATTCCTCCAACTAAAACAAAACAGGTACCGTACCTACGAGACTCCGAAAAAACGCGTTGGCCGTCCGAACCCCACACAAACACCCCCCTTGTGACGGCCACTCAAGGGTTGTCAAGTAGCTTTTAACGATTGCGTATTCTGCACACGATGACACAGGCTAGGTTGCCAAGATTATCACGGATGATCGCGTTGTCAAGCGTCTAAATGATAAAGTGTAAGCCTTGGGTTGTTCTGGTGCTTTAGGTGTACTAGAACGATTGTGTATCAACTGTAGGCCAAAATCAACCCTTAATCGGCCAAAAAGACGCGGAAAAAACCCCTCGCAACACGGCGAGAGTGCAAAAACGGGGCCGATACCGCAGAGAACGCCCACCGTGGCGTTTATACTCGTTCCCACGCTACGCGTGGGAACGGCTCGGCGGATGCCGCGCGTCCCAATTCGGTGGCCGGGTCGGAGCGTTAGCGACGCCCCGGTGTGAGAACGGCTCGGCGGACGCTGGCGTGCCAACTAATGCGCCGCGGCACTCAGTCGTCGCGGGGCCGCGGAGCGGCCGAAGATGGGTTCGGGATACCCGCGCAGTGGGTCGGCGGAGCGTGGGGAACAAGGAGACGGTTTGCTATCGCCGATTGGCTTTCGCCTTCGGTTGGGTTTCGCGAACTTCGCGATCGGGCTTTGCCTTCGGCCGCTCGTCCGCCATGTCATTTTGGGCTTCGTCGTCCGCATCGTCCGCCGCGGTTGATTCCGTGGATCGCTCGCCCGCGAATTCGTCGGCATCCTGGCGCGCCCGCCGCTCCATCTCCTTTTCGGCCAAGTCCTGTTTGCGCTGCATGTCTTCAGGATCCTCGAAGTTGAGCAACAACGGCGGTTGGTCCTCGAAAATCTTGGTCGCCATGCCGGCGATCCGCCAGCCCTCGGGTTCGTGCCTCAAGGCCCAAATGATCTCGTCGGCGTGGGGCTCGCCGTCGTCGTCGATGTCGGTCCAAGTGCAGGCCACATGAGCCGTTTCCTCATCCGCGCCCGTCTGCTCGGGAGGCACCAATTCGACTTCGCCGACTTCGAAGCTGGCGGTTTCGCTGCCCGGCGGCGCGACCACCATATCGAGCTCGGCCGTTTTTTCGCGCGCGAGTTGCGTCAGCATTGCGTTGGCTTTGGCGTCGTCGCCGGTGCGAACGGCCTCCAAGAAGGCGAACACGGCCTCGGCCGGTCCTTCCGCCTCGCCGTCGCTTGCCCTCGATGCCTCCTTGTTTCCCGCCGGGCCGCCCTCGGCCGTCGCGTTCGAATCGGCCTCGGTTGACTTCGCGCAGCCGCAGCCTGCCGGCGCGACGAGCAACACCAACAGGCAAATCATCACTCCGACGCGTTCCATCGCGTGCGCCTCCTGTGGCTTGGGTTCCATCCCTCGACGGGCCGGAGTCTCGCCGAAACCCCGTTCCAGGTCAAGATGGATCGGGATCGGGTGCTAGCACGGAGAACCCTGAACCCTAACCGCCAACCACGAACCGCTGCCTGACGCTACAATCGGTATGGAGCCGTCCCTCCTTCATCCTTCATCCCTCGATCCACCCACCATGCTGACTCCCGCCGAAGAATTGGGCCTCAGCGGCCTGAACCTCGAAAGCCGCATTCGCAAGGTTTTTTACAGCCTGCCGCGCGAGGCCATCGTTCGGCTCGCCGGCCGCATGACCGACGAGGCCTTTCGGCGGAGCCTGATCTACACGCGGCACGGCGACGTCGAGGCCATCCGCGTGATGCTGCGCCCGATCGGCGTCATGCCCGACCAAAGGGCGTACACCCACGTCGTGTCGCTGACCCTCCTCAACGCCCTGAAGCGAATGCCCGACCTGTATCTGCGCGATTTCGCGGTCCGCGAGGTGACGCCCCTGTCGGAGGCCGAGGAAAAGTGGCTGTGCGACAGTTGGGGACCGAGCCAGCGCGAAAACAACCCGGTCTTCGGACGGCTCGACGCGATGGTCGAGTTCACCAGCCCCACCTGGAAGGAGTCGTTGAAATTCTTCGAGCCGAATCTTTGCGGCGTGGGAGGCATCCACCTGGGGCCCACCTGCGAGGAAATGCTGGCCGAGGTCGTGCTCCCCGAACTCTTGCTCCACGACCCCCAGTTACGCATGGAGACCGGCCAGGATCTGCGAGAGTTGTTCATCCAGGAGGTGATCGACCATCTCGAGTCGACCGGCCGGCCGGGACGCAACGTCTGTTTCATCGAGCCGAAGTACTCCGGCGACGGCCCCTGCGAGCAGGCGCCGCTGGCCGAGTATTTCCACGCGCGGCACGGCATGACGATCGTCCACGCCGATCCGGCCGAGCTGGCGCTGCGCGACGGCGAAATCTGGTACGAGAGTACGCGAGTGGACATCGCCTACCGCGATTATGAAATCCGCGATTTGCTCGCGCTGGAATCGACGGGCGTGGACGTGGCTCCCGTGAGGGCTCTCTTCAAGCAAAACCGCATGATCTCGTCGGTCGGCGGCGATTTCGACCACAAGAGCTGCTGGGAGATTCTGACCGAACCGCGCTTCGCGCTGAAATACTTCAATTCCGACGAGCGGCAGGTCTTCCGCCGCCATGTCCTCTGGACGCGGCTGTTGTCCGATCGGCGGACGACGTTGCCGCACGGTGAAACAGGCGATCTCGTGGAGTATGTCCGCCGCGAGCAGGAGCGGCTGGTGCTCAAGCCCAATCGTTCCTACGGCGGCGATCGGGTGCATATCGGCCACGCCTTGGAGCGGGGCCAATGGGAGGCGGTCATCGAGCAGGCATTGGCCGGGCCCGAGGGTTGGGTCGCGCAGCGGCTGGCGAGCATGACGGTCAACGAGTTCCCGCTGGTGAGCGACGACGGAACCGTCCACATCGAGCCGTTTTACACGGTGATGGGGTTCGCGCCGACGAAGTACGGCCTGGGAATCGTCGGGCGGGCGTCGCAAAAACAGGTGGTCAACGTCGCCCAGCGCGGCGGCATGTGCGGCGTGCTGATCGGACGCGCGCCCGGCCGGCTCGTCGGGCCGGGCGAGCCAGCCAGGTCGCATACGGTTCTGTAGGGAACGCCCTCCGTGGCGTTCCGTTTGGAGGATTAAACCATGATGAGCACTGCTCAAGTTATCGTTCAGGGCGTTTTGAAGTCGGACGGAACATTGGATCTGGATCAAAAACCATCGCTGCCGCCGGGAAGAGTTGAAGTGACCGTTACGTCACTCGATTCAAACGCGAAAACAAATCAAGAAAAAATGGCTGTACTGCAAGAGATTTGGGACGAACAGAATCGGCTTGGCATGGTCCCACGCAGTGCTCACGAAATCGACGCCGAGATCCGCGAAATGCGAGACGAGTGGGAAGAACGACAATTGAGGTTGGACCAACTCCTCGACGAGGACGTCGCCAGCGACCGCCCCTGCATCGCCCGTGGCACGTCGTAACCGCCCAACTCCAACAGCGTGGGCGCCATGTCGAGCAGGTGGACTCCTTCCCTTTCGCCACGCGCGCTAAAATTCGGGGCCGAGAGTACGAACGCGCCATATTGGGCGTGGTTGCAGTCGTCCGGCCCCGTGTCGTTCTCTCGCACATGGAGCGTGCGATAGCCGACGCCGCCGATGGACCGCCAAGCCAATCCGCCGAAATGGACAATCAAATCGGGCGCCACGCCGCGCACCTGGCGGTAGATTTCCTCGGGCTTGAACACGATCGTCCCCAGGGGGTTTCCCTCCGGGTCGACGGTGGCCTCCAACAGGGCCTTGAGTTCGTCGCGGAAGGCCTCGTAATCGCGCGCCGCGACGGTGCCTTGCGGCTCTCGCCCCCGGACATTGATGAACACGCGAGCGTAATAGCCTCCCTCGCTCCAGACCTTGGTCCGCGACCAATCGATGGCCAGGCGGCTGAACGGCGTCACCTCGCTCGGCTCGTGGTCGAGAGCGAGCAGCCGCCGGCGCAGCAGCCACTCGTTCACGCAAAACCCGCCGTCGAGCCGCCGCGCGCCGTGATCGGAGCAGACGAGCACGATCGTCTCGTCGTCGAGCAAATCGAGCAATTGGCCCAACTCGTCGTCGAGGCGGCGGTAGTAGTCGCGCACCAGATGCAGGTACGGATTGCCCGGCTCGTGCAGCACATGCTGGGGATCGTGGCATTTCCAAAAGCCATGCTGGATGCGGTCCAGCCCGATCTCGACGAACTGGAAATAGTCCCAGTCGGTGTTTCTCAACAGGTGCCGTGCGACCGTCCACTGGCGTCGGCTGAGCGCATCAATGTCGCGCCGCAGGCGTTCCTTGTCGTGCGTGCGAAAGCCCGCCACGTCGACCGGGTAAACGCCCACCAGCCGTTCGATCTCGCCTTGCGCCTCCGCCGGCGAAGCGTAGCGGTTGCGGGTCGTGTCGGGCGTGAGGAAGCAACCGACGGAAACCCCATTGACCGGCCGGGGCGGATAGTTGGGGGGCACGCCGACGATGTTCGTTCGTCCGCCCTGCTGGGCTATCTGGTCCCAAACGCTCGGCTGCCGAATCGAGGCGCTGGTGGCAACGGCCAGGCCGCCATAGCTATGGTCCACACGATTGCGAAAACCGTAGACCCCCAGCGAGCCGGGGTCTTGGCTGGTGGCCATGCACATCCAGGCCGGCACGGTGATCGGCGGCACGACGCTTTCCAAACGTCCGAAACAGCCGCCGGCCATCAGGCGGCGAATGTGGACCAGCCGCTCGTCGCCGAGCAGGAGTTCGGGGGTGGCGCAGTCGAGACCGACAACGACGATTTTTGCGTTAGTCATGGGTCAGTCATGGGTCAGTCATGGGTCATGGGTCGTTGGGCATTGGTCGAGGGGCATCGTAGCCCGACCGGCGAAACCTCGCCAGACCGAACCCCTTGGCAAATGGGGCATTTGGACCTATATGGTGGTGGGGCGATTGGAGACAGGCGAGCGGGGGGCGTTAGCCCCCTGTTACCTCGTTCCCACGCTCCGCGTGGGAACGTGCTTCGGCCGCTCTGCGGCCCCGGCCCTTTATACTTCACGCGGCCGAGAATGCGACATTTTGTCACGCGAAGTGTGGTGGCTGGTGGCAGAGCGTAAGCGATGCCCCGGCTCAATAGATAGCGACCGGGGCATCGCTTAGGCTCTGCCCCAGCCACCGTGAATGTCTCATTCTTGGCCGCGTGAAGTATAATAATATGGCCTTGCGAGCCAAACTGGGACGCGGAGCGTCCCATGACCCATGACCCATGAGCAAAACGCGAACCTTCCTCGTCACCGGCGGCTGTGGTTTCATCGGTTCGCACATCGCCGAGGCGCTGGTCCGCCGCGGCGATCGAGTGCGGGTGCTGGATAACCTGAGTACGGGCAAGGCGGCCAACCTCGATCCGTGCGGCGGCAAGGTCGAATGGCTGCGGGGCGACCTGACCGACCCGGCCGCCGTGATCGAGGCGGTGCGTGGCGTCGATTGCGTGTTCCACGAGGCGGCGCTGGCTTCGGTGCCACGCAGCGTCGAGGCCCCGCTCGAAACCCATGCGGCGTGCGTCACCGGCACGCTCACGCTGCTCGACGCCGCGCGCCGCGCGGGCGTGCGCCGGCTGGTTTACGCCGCCTCGAGCAGCGCCTACGGCGACCGGCCGACCTCGCCCAAACACGAGACCGATCTGCCGCTGCCGATTTCGCCTTACGGAGCGGCCAAACTGGCCGCCGAGCTGTATTGCCAGGCCTTCACGGCCAGCTACGGTTTCGAGACCGTGGCCCTGCGTTATTTCAATGTTTTCGGGCCGCGGCAAGACCCCGACAGCCCCTACTCCGCGGTGATTCCGCTGTTTCTCACCGCGCTCTTGGCCGGCCGGCGGCCCACCATTTACGGCGACGGCCGACAGTCGCGCGACTTTACCTATGTGGCCAACGTCGTGCATGGCAACTTGCTGGCGGCCGACGCGCCGGGCGTGGCGGGGCGGGTGTTCAACGTCGCCAACGGCCGCGCCACCAGCCTGTTGGAGCTTCTCTCGCAACTCAACGGCCTTCTGGGAACGCACGTCGAGCCGTTCCACGCCCCGCCGCGCGCGGGCGACATCCGTGAAAGTCTGGCCGACATCACGGCCGCGCGGCAAGCGCTGGGTTACGAGCCGTTGGTCGGCTTTGACGAAGGCTTGCGACAGTCGATCGGTTACTACCGCGAGCTGGTCGCAAGGTAGGCGCGCCGCGAACCCGCGGCTTGATGCCGCGCTACGACGTCAACGGCTGATGCGGTCCTTACCGATCAACGATCGCAAAGCGGCGGGAACGAGCACGCCGCCGTCCGTTTGCTGGTAGTTTTCGAGAATCGCGATCAATGCCCGGCTGATGGCGATCGCCGTACCGTTGAGCGTATGCACGAACGACGTCCCCTTTTCACCCTTTCGGCGGAAGCGGATGCCCAGCCGCCGCGCCTGGTAGTCGGTGCAATTCGAGGTGCTGGTGACCTCGCCGTATTCGCCCTGGTCGCCTCGGCCAGGCATCCAGGCCTCCAGGTCGAACTTGCGGTAGGCCGGCCCGCCCAGGTCGCCGGTGGCCGTGTCGACGACGCGATAAGCGATTCCCAGCCCGTCGAACAGCCGGCACTCCAACTCGCAGAAATAATCGAGCATCGTCCCGCTGGCTTCGGGCAACGTGAAGGCGAACATCTCGACCTTGGTGAACTGGTGAACGCGGTACAGCCCGCGCGACGCGCGGCCGTGGGCGCCCGCCTCGGTTCGGTAGCAATGGCTGATGCCGCACACCTTGATCGGGAGCTGTTCGGCTTCGAGAACCGTGTCCGCCAACAGCCCCCCCAGAGTGATCTCGGCGGTCGCGACCAGGCTCAGGTCGCTGTCGGCGATGCTGTAGATTTGCGTTTCGGGACCGCGCGGAATGTAGCCGGTGCCTTGCAGGATTTCGTTGCGCGCCAGGTCGGGCGTGATCGTCGGGGTGAAGCCCTCGGCCATGAGCAAGTCGAGAGCGTAACGCTGCAGGGCAAGCTCCAGGAGCACCGCCTCGTTCTTGAGGAAGTAGAAGCCGTGGCCGGCCACTTTGGCCCCGCCGTCGAAGTCGAACAGTCCCAGGCGTTCGCCCAACGCGACATGGTCGAGCGGTTTGAAGTCGAACGTCGGCGGCGCGGTCTTCCCCTTGCGGACCTCGAGGTTGGCCTGGTCGTCGGCGCCCAACGGGGCGTCGGGGTGCGAGAGATTGGGGATCGTCCGCGCGATGGCGTCCATCTCCGCCAGCACGACGTCGAGTTGGCTCTGGGCGGCCGCGGTCCGCTCGCGCAGTTGGCGTCCCTCATTCTTGCGCATCTCGCGCTGGGCGGCGTCGTTGGCCTTGCCGATACTCTTGGCGACCTCGTTGGCCCGCTGGTTCAGGGCATCGACCTCGGCCTGCTTTTCGCGACGCGCCGCGTCGAGCGCGACGAAGCGGTCGACGTCGGCCTTCGAGCCGCGGCACCGGCAGTTCTCCTTGACGTGGGAAGAGTTTTCGACGATGAATTTGCGGTCGAGCATTTTAGAACTATTTCAGTTTCCTTCCGAATCGGCGGTGGCTGGGGCAGAGCCCCGGCGATGCCCCGGTCGCTATCGAACCAGCCACCTGCCGACTCCTCACGAACACCTTCGCCGGGGGCGGATCGTGTTCAGACCTTGATCTTCGCCAGCTCCCGCCAAAGGAAAGCGCTGGACTTGGTACCGCGATGGTAGTCGGCCAGGCGGAATTTTTCGTTGGGGCCGTGGGTGTTGTCGTCGTCGAGCCCCCAGCCCAAGAGCAGCGTATCGACTCCAAGCCGTTGGCGGAAGGTCGAAACGACAGGAATCGAGCCCCCCTCGCGAATGAAAACCGGCCTGGCGCCGAAACCCTGTTCGATGGCCCGCGCCGCGGCGGCCATATAGGGGCTGTCGAGCGGTACGACCACGCCCGGCGCCCCGTGAAACGCGATCAACTCCATCTGAATGCCCGGCGGCAAAAGCCGCCGCAGCATCTCCTCCAGTGAGCGATGCACCGCCGCCGGATCCTGACGCGGCACGAGGCGGAAGCTGAACTTGGCGCCGGCGCGCGCGGGCAACACGGTCTTCGAGCCTTCGCCCTGATAGCCGCTGAAGAGACCGTTGATGTCGTAGGTGGGCCGTGCCCAGCGGCGTTCGAGCGTCGTGTACCCCACTTCGCCCGTCACGGCCCGCACGCCGATCTGCTCCTTGAACTCTTGCTCGTCGAAACCCAAGGCCGCGAACTGGGCTCGCTCGGCGGGGTCCAACTCATCGACCTCGTCGTAGAAGCCTGGCACCTGCACCTGGCCGCTCTCGTTGACCAAAGCCGCCAGCATGCGTGTCAGCGCATTGGCCGGGTTGGTTACGGACCCTCCGAACGTGCCCGAATGGAGATCTTGCTTGGGACCGGTCAGCCGCAGCTCGAAATAGGCGATGCCCTTCAGCCCGTAGGTGATCGCGGGCCGGCCGGGTCCGAACTGGCTGGTGTCGCTGATCACGACCACGTCGCAAGCCAGCTTTGGCCCCTGGGCGGCGATGAACGCCTCGAGGTGGGCGCTGCCAACCTCCTCCTCTCCCTCGATGAGAAATTTGAGGTTCACCGGTAGCCGACCTTCGGAGCGAATCCAGGCCTCGGCGCTTTTCACATGGGTCAGCATCTGGCCCTTGTCGTCGGTGGCGCCTCGGGCGTAGAGATTGCCGTCGCGGCGGGTCGGTTCGAACGGGGGCGAAAGCCATTCGTTGAGCGGGTCGGGCGGCTGCACATCGTAATGTCCGTAGACCAGCACCGTGGGCGTCCCCGGCGCGTCGAGCGACTCGGCATAGACGATCGGGTGGCCGGCGGTTTCGCACAACTCGGTGGTCAGCCCCAGCGATCGGAACTGGCCGGCGACCCACTCGGCGGCCCGCCGCACATCGGGACGACAGCGGCTGTCGGCGCTGACGCTGGGGATGCGTAGCAGTTCGCAGAGGTCGTCCTCGAAGGCCGCGGCATGACGTTCAAGGTAGGTTTCAAAGTCGGGCATGAGCTGTGCTCCGTGATCAATAAAGGGTGGACTACCGCTATACTATACTGCACGCGGCCAAGAATGAGACGTTCACGGTGGCTGGGGCAGAGCCTAAGCGATGCCCCGGTCGCTATGTAGCCGGGGCATCGCTTACGCTCTGCCACCAGCCACCACCTTCTCGTGACAAAACGTCTCATTCTCGGCCGCGCACAGTATATAATGTTCGTTCGCCCGGGGGACTATGAGGGGTAGGGTGGGCACCGCCCACCCATGAGCACCTTCGTCGCCAACCAGGGTCTCGCCAGGCCAGCCGTGATCTGCGACGATCCGCGGCCGGGGCAGGTGTGGCGGCAAGAGAGCATCATCGGGAGCGTGTTCGAGGGATCCGTCACGCTGGAGGGCATCGGAAGGCATGAGGCGTTGGGCGTTAGGTTTTTCTCGTTCCCACGCTCCGCGTCCTTGTTTTTTTTCCGACCGCAACGCGGCCGCGGAGCGGCCAAAGAAACATTCCCACGCAGAGCGTGGGAACGAGGGTGAAAGCAGCCCCATGGCCAAGGACGTTCTCATCATCGGCGGCGGCGTGATCGGGGCCATGTGCGCCTATTACTTGTCGAACGCGGGCTGGCGCGTCACGCTGATCGACCAGGGTGAATTCGGCAAAGGGTGCTCGCACGCCAATTGCGGCCTGGTCTGTCCCAGCCATATTTTGCCGCTGGCCGGCCCCGGCGCGGTCGGGCGGTCGCTGAAGGCCCTCTTCCGGCGCAACGGCCCACTGTCGATCCGTCCGCGCTTCGACCTGGGCCTCTGGAGTTGGCTGTGGCGCTTCGCGCGCCGTTGCAATTCCGACGACATGCTCGCGTCGGGCCGTGCGATCGACGTCCTCCTGAGCTCATCGCGCTCGTTGTATGACGAGTTGTTCCACGCCGAGTCGCTCGACGCCGAGTGGGAGACGCGGGGAGTGCTGTTCGTCTTCCTGACGCGCGCGGCCATGGAGGAGTACGCCCACACCGACCTGCTGTTGCGCGGCGCGTTCGGCCGAGGCGGGGTGCGCTACGACGGCGCCGCGCTGACGGGGCTGGAACCCGCCCTGAAGCCGGGCCTGGCCGGCGGCTGGCACTACGAGGGCGACGCCCATCTGCGTCCCGACAAATTGATGACTTCCTGGCGAAGCGTGCTCACTCGCCGCGGCGTGACGGTGCATGAGCAGTGCCAGTTCCGCGGCTTTCTGCGGCGCTCCGGGCGGGCCGAGGCGGCCGACACGTCGCAAGGATCGCTGGTGGCCGATGCGTTCGTCGTCGCGACCGGCGCCTGGACACCGCGGCTGAAGCTCGATCTGGGCTGCCGCATTCCGATCCAGCCCGGCAAGGGCTATTCCATGACCATGCCGCGTCCGGCCCGTTGTCCGGCGATCCCGCTGATTTTCGAGGAGCACCGTGTCGTCGCGACGCCGTTCGAATCCGGTTATCGGCTCGGTTCGATCATGGAATTCGCCGGCTACGACGAGACGCTCGACCCTCGCCGCTTCGCATGGTTGAGCGGCGCCGCCGGACACTACCTGCATGAGCCGTCTGCCGATCCCGTCATCGAACGATGGTACGGCTGGCGACCGATGACGTTCGACGGCAATCCGATCATCGACCGCAGCCCGGCCTTGGCGAACGTGGTGATTGCGGCGGGGCACAACATGCTCGGCTTGTCGATGGCGCCCGCCACGGGCAAGTTGGTTGCCGAACTGCTCGGCGACGCGCGCCCGTCCATCGACCCCGCACCGTACGCGGCCACGCGGTTTTGAGCGAATCGGTCGCAGTCTGCCGTCACACTAACCGTGTTGGACTATGATTAATTGCGCTACGTTCGGGCAATGCTGGGGGAGTCACTCGAACCGGCGGCGCATTTCCTCACTTGAAAGTCCGCCCTCGGCGCGGACGCGCGCTCGCGAGCGCTCGATCAAGTCAAGAAACTCCGGATTGGTGCCAAGAGCAATCGTTTCCAGATCCGCGTCGACAACTGCCACGAGGACGGCCACGGGTTGTCCCTGATTCGTGACGACGACCGGACCGCTGGCGATGTTCGCGGCGTATTCGGCCAAGGTCGCCGTTGCATCGGCCTTTTCAACCACTTTCATAACTCGACCTCCATACCAGGGCCAGCGCTCACTAAGTCGTTATTCCAGTGAGGGTTTCGACGAGGAATTCGTCGTTCCATCCGCAGGAACGGCGTTTCATGACCAAGCTGTCTTTGCCTGGATGTTGTTTCAATAGGGATA
>Ga0307374_10001094_pt1 | contig 50842 bp, 47 predicted proteins | sample OX3MG_FD_202532 | JGI IMG/M metagenome (GOLD analysis project Ga0307374, IMG submission 202532) | Soil microbial communities from Risofladan, Vaasa, Finland - OX-3 | ecosystem: Environmental > Terrestrial > Soil > Coastal area > Acid sulfate soil | place: Finland: Risofladan, Vaasa | collected...
ACATTGCGGCCGAACTCGGTCTTCGTCTCCGCGTAATGCGCATCCGTGTGGAGCGGGTGATGGTTCATGGTGATGAGGCAGAAGAGGTGGTCGTCCGCCTCGGTGATCGTCTTGCCGGGCCAGTGCCGGTAGGTGGTGCCCACCTCGAACTCCTCGAAGTAGCGGCCGAACTGCATGGCGGTTCAGGCCGCGGCGGGCGCGTCCGCCGACCGCAGCGCGCCGAGGACGCGATCGAGCGGCGCATGGTCGCCGGCCGTTCCGCTGACATGCCGGTAGAGCACCTTGGTGCCCGGTGCGATGACGAGGACACCACCCTGCTGGAACGGGTGACCTTTGGTGGTGGTCTGCCGGGCGCCGCTGCTGAACGCCCGCAGTCCGGCTCCCCATGCCCTCGGGCCGAGAGTCGACATCAGCCCGGAGCGGGCGCCGATCGCACGGTAGGTGACGAGGTCCGGGTCGGTGAGCACCGTCGAGTCGGGGGCGAAACGCTTCTGGAACCATGCGGCGGCGCGCGGCGTGCCGTTGCCGACGAAGACGATCCCGCCGTGCATCGCCTCGATCGCGGGGCGTGCGGCGCGAATCTCGGCGACGTGCTCACGGCAGAAGACGCAGCCGAAATGGCGCAACCAGACGGCGACGGCGGGGTGGTCGCGCCACGAGTCGGCGATGCGGACGGAGCCGCCGTCCGCGCCCAGGACCGTGGCGGAAGCGAGCGCGCGTGTGTCCATGCCTCACCCTACTGTACGTGCCTGCGATGCGATCCCGCCCCGAAGCGTCGGACTCCAGCGCCACCGTGGTGCACGGCGACTCGCTCGACGTCCTCCGCGCGCTGCCGGACGGATGCGCCGGTCTCGTGTACGTCGATCCACCGTTCAACACCGGCGGACCGCGGCGGGGAGTGCGAACCACCGCGACGCAGGACGTGGAGGCGACACGAGTCGGGTTCGCAGGCCGCCGGTACCGGACGGAGCGATCGCCCGGCGCGCGTTTCGAGGATGACTTCGACGACTACATCGGATGGCTGCGACCCAGGCTCGTGGAGACGCGCCGCATCCTGGCCGCTCACGGCAGCCTCTACTTCCACATCGATCCTCGGGAGTCGCACTACTGCAAGGTGCTGCTCGACGAGGTGTTCGGCCGCGGGTGCTTCCTCAACGAGGTGGTGTGGGCGTACGACTATGGGGCGCGGACCAAACGGCGTTGGCCCGCCAAGCACGACGTCATCCTCGTCTACGTGCGCGACCCGCGCCGCTATCACTTCGACGCGAGCGAGGTGACGCGCGAGCCGTACATGGCGCCTCGCCTGCAGACGCCGGAGCGAGCTGCGCGCGGCAAGTTGCCCACGGACGTGTGGTGGCACACCATCGTGCCGACGTCGTCCCGCGAGCGCACCGGGTATCCCACGCAGAAGCCGCTCGGCATCCTGCGCAGGATCGTCGCGGCCTCGTCGCGGCCGGGGGAGCTCGTGGTCGACTGGTGCGCCGGGAGCGGCACCACGGGCGTGGCCGCCGCCGAGCTCGGACGGCGCTTCCTGCTCGTCGACAATCAGGCGGACGCGATTGCGGTCATGCGCGTCCGGCTGGCACGCGTGCCCGGCCTGGAGGTCGTCACGCGCTGATGCGATAGCGCTCCAGCAGTCCCTTGGCGATGATGACGCGCTGAATCTCGTTGGTGCCCTCGCCGATGATCAGGAGTGGGGCGTCTCGATACAGACGCTCCACCTCGTACTCCTTCGAGAAGCCGTAGCCGCCGTGCACGCGCATCGCCTCGCTCACGACCTCGAAGCACGTCTCGGTGGCGAAGAGCTTCGCCATCCCGCACTCGATGTCCGCGCGCTCGCCGGCATCCTTCTTGCGCGCCGCGAAGTTCGTGAGGAGGCGCGCCGCCTGGATCTTCGTCGCCATGTCCGCGAGCTTGAACTGGATCGCCTGATGGTCGGCGATCGGCACGCCGAAGGCATGACGCTGCTGCGCATACCTGATGGCGAGCTCGAACGCGCGCTGCGCGACACCGACGCCGCGTGCCGCAACGTTCACGCGGCCCAGCTCGATGGCCGCCATCATCTGCTTGAACCCCTGTCCTTCCACGCCGCCGAGCAGGTTCGAGAGGGGCTGACGGTTGTTGTCGAACACGAGCTCCGTCGTCTCGACACCCCGGTAACCGAGCTTCTCGATGTGGCGGGACGCCGTGAACCCGGGGTATTGCTTCTCGGCGAGGATGCACGACATGCCGCGGTGCGGCGGGATCGCGTCGGGGTCGGTCTTGACCAGCGTCGCGACGACGGTCGAGTGTGCCCCGTTCGTCGCCCACATCTTCGTGCCGTTGATGACGTACTCGCCGCCGTCGAGGACCGCGCGAGTCTGGATGGCCTGCACGTCGGAGCCGCAGTTGGGTTCGCTCATCGAGAAGCCGCCATGGAACTCGCCGGTCGCCATTCGCGGCAGGAAGCGCTGGCGCTGCTCGTCGGTGCCGAACTTCTCGATCAGGAAGCTGACGATGAAGTGGGTGTTGATGATGCCGGTGATCGACATCCAGCCACGGGCGATCTCCTCGCACACCATGGCGTAGGTCGCGTAGTCGAGCCCGGCCCCGCCGTACGCCTCGGGTACCGCGAAACCGAAGAATCCGAGCTGCTTCATCTGCGCGACGATCCGTTCGGGGTAGGTGTCGTCGTGCTCCAGGTCGTGCGCGACCGGGATGATCTCCCGCTCCACGAAATCCCGGACCATGCCGACGATCTCGCGCTGTTCGGTCGTCAGGTCGATGGACACGGCACGAGTCTAGCCGTCAGGCCTGTGCGTCCCCGAGGATGTGCACCCGCGCCCCTTGCAGCGAGGGCGCCGCCAGAACCCGCTCGACAGCGAACGAGACCTCGAGCAGGGCCCGGTTGAACGCGACGTACGACGGATCGCCGTTGCAGTGGAGGCGAGTCCGCTCGAACCCTGCCGCGTTCAGCAATCGCCGCAGCCGGTCGCGGCTGTTGGCTCGATAGCGGACGGGATACGCATCTCCCTCGCCGCGGCCGTACAGGCGCCGGGTCAGCACGGCATGAAAGCGATGGGGGATGGCACGGATCATCCATGCGTTGTAGTTCCATGCGTTGGGGGTCACGAAGAGGAAGTGCCCGCCGTCGACGAGCACGCGGCGCACCTCCGAGAACACCAGGCCGGGATGGTCGAGGTGCTCGAGCACCCACGCCGACGCGACGATGTCGAACGATGCGGCCGCAAACGGCAGGTCCTCGCCCGAACCGACGACTCGATGCGTGACCACGCGGTTGCCGGCGAGTGCGCCCGGGTCCGGGTCAACGCCGACGACCGTGCTCTCGGGCGCGCACGACAGATCGTCGCCGTGCAGTCCGTTGCGCCCGCAGCCGAGGTCCAGAATCCGCGCTCCAGGGTGCGCGACGTTCCCGATCAAGGCGCGATATCGCGTCACGCTGTCCACCCACGACGGGTTGCGACGTCGGTACTCGTCCCGCGCTCGAACCTGTCGCTCGAAGCCTCCCGCCATGCGGTTGGCAGTGTAGGCCGAGCCCGCACTGCTACAGTTGCGCGATGTGCGAACGGCCGTTCGCGAGATGATCGCCCGCCCGCTTGACGGAGCCGCGGCGGCTTCCGACGCTGCGATCGGACATTTCGACATCCGCACGCAGGACTGCATCGCGTTCCTCCGCGATCAGCCCGACTCCTCGGTCGACATCATCGTCACCGACCCGGCGTACTCCGGCATGAATCAGCACATGCGTTTCGGACACGGTCGCATCGTCGGCAGCTATGGCAAACCGGACAACGAGCGCTGGTTCCACGAGTTCTCCGACGACCCGGAGACGTATCGCGTGTTCCTGTCGGAGTGCGCGCGGGTGCTCCGCCAGGACCGGCACGTCTACATCATGTTCGACAGCTTCTCGATGCTGTCGCTCGGCGCGCTCGTGCGCGAGCACTTCGATGTGAAGGGCGTCATCGTCTGGGACAAGATGCACCTCGGGATGGGCCATTACTTCCGCCGCCGCCACGAGCAGATCGTGTTCGCGAGCAAGGGCCGGCGCAAGGTCGCGCGCCGCGACATGCCCGACGTGTGGGCGGTGCAGCGCGTGCATCGCGGGGCCTATCCCACGCAGAAACCCGTACGGCTCTTCGAGATGATGCTCGATGCCAGCGCCGAGCCCGGGTTCACGGTGTGCGACCCCTTCTGCGGCAGCGGTTCATCAGGGGTCGCCGCACTGCGTTCCGGCTGCGACTTCATCGGCGCCGATATCGACCCGCGCGCGATCGACCTCGCAGGCGATCGATTGACCGCGTTCGCCACGACGGGCCAGGACCTGCTCGAACCGGCTCGCTGACGAACGTCCCCGCTACCGGCACGACCGTATCGAGCGACCCAGGTCAGCCCGTCGCCGTGTCCCCGGCCGGCGCGGCCGACGGCGTGAGCCCAGCAGCAACTCCGCGCGCGTAGAAGCCCATCGCGATCTTCCGCGACGCCTCGTCGATCATCTCGTCGCCGAGCATCACGGCGCCGCGGCGGTCCACCTCGGTCGCGCGCCGGTACGCCTCGAGGATCCGCGCAGCCTTGTCGAAGTCGGCCTGCGCGGGTGTGAACGCCTCGTTGGCGGGCTCGATCTGCGACGGGTGCAGCGCCCACTTCCCGTCGTACCCCAAAGCAGCCGCGCGACCCGCCGAAGCGCGGTAGCCCTCGACATCGTGGATCGCGAGATACGGTCCGTCGATCACCTGGATGCCCGCCGCGCGCGCGGCGACCGCGAGCCTGAAGAGCACGTAATGGAAGATGTCGCCGGGATAGGTGTCGTTGTTCCGCACGGTCAGCGACGGCAGCTGCATCGACGCCGAGAAGTCCGCCGGGCCGAACGTCAAGGTTTCCAGGCGCGTGCTCGAGAACGCGATCTCCTCGGCGCGCATCAATCCCTCCGCGTCCTCGATCTGTGCCTCGATGCCGATCCGGCCGGCCGGGAACCCCAGCGACTGCTCCAGCTGGAGGAGTGCGCGATCGACGAACGCAACGTCGCCGGCGTTGCGCACCTTCGGGACCATGATGCAGTCGAGGAGGTCGCCGGCGCCGGTGATCACCTCGCGCAGATCCTCGAACGCGAACTCGCTCGTCACCTGGTTGATCCGGACCACCCGTGTCTTGCCGTGCCAGTCGTGGGAGCGCAACGCCTCGACGATCTTGGTGCGCGCCGCGGGTTTCTCGAGCGGCGCGCACGCGTCCTCGAGATCGAGGAACACCTCGTCAGCGGCGCTCGCGGCCGCCTTTTCCATCATCCGAGGGTTACTGCCGGGAACGGCGAGAACTGACCGGCGCAGTCGGACGGCGGACACCTTCGGGTCAGTCCTTTGAGGGGGCTGGCCGGTCGTCGGGAGGCGTGTCGCGATCGTCGAACGGCGTGTCGTCGCGCGGCTTGCGATCTTTCGGTGGCGCGGGCCGGTCGTCCGGGGGGACGTTCGTGTCGGGCGTCATGCCCTCCATGCCCGGCATGCCGCCGAACAGGCCGCCGAGCATCTGCTGGAGCTGCTCGGGACCGCCGAGGTCATCCTGGACGCGCTCGAACATGCGGGCCATGAGGTCCTGGAGCTGCGGGTCCTCGGACAGCTTTTCCTGCAGGCCGCCGAGCTGGGACATCAGCTGTTCCATCTGCACCTCCTGCGCGACCTGCATGAGGACCGGCTGGGACGCCGCCGCGACGACGACCTGCACCTGCTGGCGGATGACCTCGAAGCCCTTGCAGGCCATGCACGTGCCCTGGTGCTGGCAGCGGCAGAGCTGCGACTTGAGCTTGTCGAGCTCGGAATGGATCCCGCTGAGATCGACGCCGGGGGTGGGATTGTCGGCCATGCACTGATCGTAGTGGAGACACCCCATCACAGCGTTGACGTTGCACCGCCGCTCCGATCGGGTATAGTCGTTTGCAGACGGGAGCCCTCGGGCGTCCCCGCGGTTGACGTCGATCGAATCGTCGCCCCGCGTGCCAAAAAGCACCGCCCGAAGCCGACCCGAAGTCCATTCATTTGCGCCGGTGGACAGGGCCACCGCCGCGTCCGAGGTTGACAGTCCGCTGATAGCCCCAGACCTCGCGCTCGATCGTCTGCACCTGATCGTGCCCGACGGCAGCGATGCCATGGTCGTCCTGGAAGCATGGGCCCATGGTTCGCAGCCCGGTGCCGACCCGCGCTCTGTCTTTGCCGAGCGCATCGGTGAAGTCGGTCACGTCTCCGTCTCGTTCGGCGACGAGGATCCACCGCAGTTGCGCCTCGACCTTCCCGACCTCGTCCTCCAATGCGTGGCTCAGCCCGGCCCCGACGGTACCCGCGAGCACCTGGGACTGCGGGTCATCTCGATCCGCCCCACCGGAGGCCAGCCGGAGGGAGCGAAGCTCCTGACGATCACCACGCGCGAACCGGTGGTGACCGAGGCCAACGGCGTGGCCAGCGACACCTTCCGCCTGCTCGACTGGCGCGTCTCCACGCAGCATGCCGCACGCTCGGAGCAGCTGTACGCGACCCTCAAGCTCGTCGACAGCCTCGAGCGGGCGGAGAAGCAGCGAGCGCAATCACAGCGGACGCGCTTCACCGGCGCCCGTGAGTACTGGCGGTGCAAGTCGTGCCGTGCGCTCTGGCGTCCGGAAAGCCACGAGCGGTGCCCCTCGTGCGGCCGTGAGTTCACCGACGCCGATCGCAGATCCCCGGAGATCGGCAAGGTCGAATTTCAGATCCCGGTTGGGGAGCCGATCAACCTGACCGCCGACGCCGCCGTCCTGATCGAGCCTGACGACGAGACCAACTTCGTCGGCCGGGTTGCTCGCATCGACCACCAGCGCCACGTCGTCGAGATCGTCACGCGGACGTTCGAGCACTCGGGCAGCGAGGGCTACATCGCGCCGTCCTTCAACAAGGCGCTGTACCAGGCGAAGCGCTCCGTCCTCGCCGCCATCGCCACCAAGGACTTCGGCGTCGGACTGCTTGCGCAACTCCTCGTCAGTCCCGAGACCATCATCGCGCCCAAGGACGAGTCGGATGCGGAGTCGTCGTGGCTCACCAGCGGGATGCGTCCGAACAAACCGCAGAACCGAGCGGTCGGACTGCTGAGCAGGCTGAGTGCCGGCCAGGCCGTGTTCATCCAGGGACCGCCCGGCACCGGCAAGACGACGGTGATCGTCGAAGCCGTGAAACGCCGTCTTGCGGCGAACCCGGACGAGCGAATCCTCGTGACGTCGCACAGCAACCTCGCGGTCGACAACGCGCTCGAGCGTCTCGCCGGGACGCCCGGCATGCGCGCCGTCCGCGTCGCGCGTGCCGAGCGTGTGCATCCCGCGGTCGACAAGTTCCGGTGCGACGACGAGGACGACCCGCGCCTGCTCGAGGCGAACTGCTATTTCGCGACGTGCGCGACCGCGGCGACGTCGGGCATCACCGACATGAACTTCGACATCGTCATCCTCGACGAGGCGAACAAGGCACGCGCCGACGAGGCGCTGCCCGCGCTCCGTCTCGGCAGGAGCCTTGCGCTCGTCGGCGATCACAAGCAACTCCCGCCGGTCGAGGACGACGCGCTGTACGGCATCGTCGAGATCGACCCCGCGCTCGAGGATCTCGTCAACCGCAGCCTCTTCGAGCAATGCTGGGACGGCGGGTTGCCGGCGGAGGCGCAATGCCTCCTCACCATCCAGCACCGCATGCACCCCGACATCGCCGCGTACGTCTCGGCGGCCTCGTATGACAACCAGCTCGAGAACGCGCCCGAGGTCGAGGCATACGACTACATCACGCGCAAACCGTTCCCGGTCGCGCTGCACTTCGTCGACACCGAGGGGATGCGCGGCGGTCGCGAGCGCCGCGGACCCGGTGGCGCGTTGCGCAACGAGGCAGAGGTCCGCGTGGCCGCGCAGGTCGTGCGGCTGCTCGACGAACGCGCGCCACGCGAGCTCAGCATGGCGGTGATCGCGATGTACGCGGAGCAGGTCGAGCGCTTGCGCCAGGCCCTCGGCCGTCGCAAGTTCAAACGCACCGTGAAGATCGACACCGTCGACTCCTTCGAGGGTCGCGAGGAAGACATCGTGGTCATCTCGCTCGTGCGCTCGAACGAACGCGGGCGCATCGGTTTCCTGCGCGTACCGAACCGGCTCAATGTCGCCATCTCGCGCGCGAAGCGCCTCGTCGCGTGCATCGGCGACAGCGCCACGCTGCGCAGCGGCGATGAGTCGATGTACGGCGCGCTGGTCGAGGCTTCGCGGTCGACCGGTGGCTGGCTGAGCGCACTCGAGCTCGTGTCGCAGCCGAAGCCGAACCGTGGTGCGCCGCGCCAGCAACAGGACGGCGCGAGCGTCGAATCGGGCGAAGGCACCGAAACCGAGCGCGCCGCCAAGCGCCGCCGCCGCCGCCGCCGCGGACGCCGCGGAGCGCCGCAGCCGGCGGTCGCGTCGACGGACGGCAGCACACCCGTGGTGACCCAACCGCAAGCCGGCGAAGGGCAGCCGCAGGACGGCACGCTGCGCAAACGCCGCCGCCGTCGCCGTCGTGGGCGGGGCCGTGGGGCCGGAACGGGCCAGCCCACCGGTCAGGTGACCGACGGCGGCCGGCCGGCACCACCCACCGAGCCGCAGCCAGATGTGGCACCGGCCACCGCCGGTGACACACCGGAGGGCTGAGCGTTGTGAGCGAAGCGGTCACCGTCTTCGTCCGCTCCGGCGACCCGGCGTCCGAAGCGACACTCCGGTACCTCGACCAGCGCGGCATTGCGTACACGAAGCGCGACGTGCTCAGTGACCCGTCGGCGACCGCCATCCTCTTCGGACGCCTCGGCAAGGTGGTCGCGCCGGTCGTCCAGGTGGGGGAGCGGCTGCTCGTCGGCCACGATCCCGTACAGCTGGCCCGATTCCTGCCTCGCCCGGAGAGCGAGGAGCAGCACGTCGCCTTCGGCGCATCGGTGCGGACGGTCACCCCGGAGATCGCCGCGGAGAAGGGCCTGCCGTCCACGTACGGCGTCGAGGTCGGACAGGTCAAGCCCGCGTCTCCCGCCGAGGCCGCGGGCATCCAGAGCGGCGACGTGATCACCGGCATCGGTGCGTATACGGTCAACGGCGGCGCCGATCAGTTCCGCCGGGCTGTGTCGCTCCGCCAGCCGGGCGACACGATGATGCTCACCATCTGGCGCAGCGGAGACGCGTTCGAGGTCGCAGTGGCGTTCCCGAACGAGCTGCCGGTCGAGGTCGCACCCGACGGCGCCACTTCTGACGGCTCCCCGGCCTGATCCGCGCGCCGGCTCACGGACGGACCGGCCCGGCCGTTTGATATGCAGTGAGCACGGTGCGATCGACCCAGCTTCCCCCGTTCCAGCGGGTCTTCGACGAGCACTCCGGCGCGGTGCTCTCGTTCCTCCGCGGTGCCGTCGGGCCGGCGGACGCGGAGGATTGCTTCCAGGAGACGATGCTCAGCGCGCTGCGCGCGTATCCGCGCCTCGTCGACGGCTCGAACCTGCGCGGCTGGCTGTTCACGATCGCGCGCCGCAAGGTGATCGACGCCCGCCGCGCGCTGGCCCGTAGACCGACCCCGGTCGCCGACCCCGACCCGGGCGCCGCACCCGGTGACCAGGCGATCATCGATGAAGGGCTCTGGGACGACGTGCGCCGGCTGCCCGTCAAGCAGCGCCGCGCGGTCGTGCTCCGATTCGCCGGCGATCGCAGCTACCCGGAGATCGCGGAGGCGATGTCGACCACGCAGGACTCGGCGCGCCAGAGCGTCCATGAGGGCTTGAAGAAGCTGAGGAGAGACCGCGCATGACCGCAGACACGGCAACCGTCGACGAGGCGCTGGCATCCAGGTTCGTCGAACGCGCGGAGGCGGGCGGCCTCCTCGACGTGGCGGTCACCACGATGGACAGCCCGATCGGGACGCTGCTGCTCATGGCCACGCGCCGCGGGCTGGTCCGCATCGCGTTCGAGAGCGAGAACCGTGACGACGTCCTCGCAGAGGTCGCGACGCAGCTCTCGCCACGGATCCTCGAGGCACCGCGCCGCCTCGATCCCGTCCGCCGCGAGCTCGACAGCTACTTCAACGGGGACCTTCGCGACTTCGACCTCGACCTGGACTGGTCGCTCGTGGGGCCGTTCGCCCAGCGCGTGCTCCGCCGCACCGCTCGCATCCCGTACGGATCGGTCGCCAGCTACGGCGACGTCGCGCACGAGATCGGCTCGCCGCGCGCGGCGCGCGCGGTCGGCAACGCGCTCGGCTCGAACCCGATCCCGGTCGTGGTGCCGTGTCACCGAGTCGTCCGCACGGGCGGCAACATCGGCGGTTACGGCGGCGGACTACCGCGCAAGCGCTGGCTGCTGGACCTCGAGACGGGCTGAGCCCCCGGCTACCAGCCGGGAGGGGGCTCGCTGCGATTGAGCAGGCGGACGAAATCCTCGGCACGCGCGACCGCCTCCCACCGCCGCGAGAAGAAGTCCTGGGTGATCATCCGGTTGTCGGCAAGCGAGGTCACGGTGACCGCCCACTGGTTGAGAGCCCGGGAGACCTCGACCTCGTGGGTGCCGCCTTCATTGCGCATGACCACGCCGCTTGCGGCCGGCCGGCGTCCACGGTCGTTGCGTCGAGAGGACGCCATGGCCATCGTGAACACCTCCAATGCAGAATCCGCCCGGCAGAGCCGGTTCGCCCCGACCATTGTCTCGCAAACAGGTGCGTCAAAGCGAGAGGTTGAGTTGGTTTCCCTCGGCCGCCGCGGCGCGCCCGCCGGCGGGGTCCGGCAGCGGACCGGGGACCGGAACCGAGGTCTCCACCCACGCCGGGACGGCGCCGTCACGCTCGCGGAGCGTCTCGATGACCGGCTCCGGTGGCCGCGGCAGCCCGGCGCCGAGCATCGCGCCGAAATCGAAGGCGTTGACCACCGCATAGTTGCTCTTGTTGTTGTTCAGAAGGACGTGCACGGGGACACCGTCATCGCTTGCGGCGCGAATCGCCGGTATCCACTCCGCCAGCTCGGCGGGCGTGTAGAGGTAGTTGAAGCGATCGCCGCTTGTGGGCCCGCCCGCATACCAGGTGCGGCGGTTGCGCCCGTGGAACCGCGTGATGCAGAGGCGGCGTGACGTGATCGCCAGGAGCGGCGGGGCCGTGGCGCTGCCGATCTGCGGGGAGTCGACTCCGACGTAGACACAATCCAGCTCCCGCAGGAGGTCCTCGGTCGCCGGCCAGGCATCGCCGTCGTACCAGGAGCGGTGACGGAACTCGATCGCGAGCAGGTCGTCGGGGTGGCGGTCCCGGGCCGCCAGGAGCCATTCGCGAGCGTCCGGACGGTTCGTGAACCAGGGCGGGAACTGGTAATGCACGGCCACCAGCTTCCCGCTGTCGCGAAGTGGAGCCAGCGCGGCCATGAAGTCACGCTCCTCAGCGGCTGTCGGCCTGCGAGGCCGTCCGTCCTCACGCTCATGGCCCGTGAGACTCCGGTACGCCTTGATGTTGAAGCGGAAGTCGGCCGGCGTCCGTTCGGCCCAGGCCTCGACCACGGGTGGGCGCGGAATCCCGTAGAACGTGGTGTCGATCTCCACGATCGGGAAGTACTGCGCGTAGAAGGTCAGCTTGTCCTTCTGCCGGCGTCCGCGCTCCAGCTCCGGTGGGTAGAAGTCGGTGTGGTCGGCCCAGTTGCAGGTGCCGACGGAGATGGGCGCGGCCAATTTGAACAAACAGTAACGAAGCCGTCACCGAAGCTGGCGATTGCAATGGCGCAACTCGCCATACGATCGCGGCGGTGCAGTGCAAGGCGGAGATTTCAACGACGCGATGACGCCACTGGTGCATCGCCTTCGGGCTGGGTTCAGCCGGCGGACGCGTATCGAGCCGCGCCTGTGGCTCGTTGGCGCCCTTCTGGTGGCGGCCGGCATCGCGCTCTGGGTCGGCCACACCGCAGGACTGTCCTCGTTTCAGTCGCCGAGCTTCCCGTGGTGGGCATACGCTGCCGGCTTCTTCCTCGCGGCTCGCCTGGCCGCCATGGACAACCCGCGCCGGGGCACCCAGGCGATCACGATGGCGGCGGTGCCATTCGTCGTCGGGCTGTTCCACGCGACCCCGACGGATCTCCTCCTCGGCTACCTCGTGGGGACCGGCCTGTCGTCGGCAATGCGGAGACCGCTCGCGTTGTGGCAGACGGCGTTCGACCTGACCCGTTTCGTGGTCTTCGCCCAGATCGGCATCTGGGTCTTCCGCGTCATGGCGGGAAGCCCGAACCTTCCGGTGTGGCACAGCGCGATAGCGGCCATCGCCGCGACCGTCATCACCGTGCTGCGTCGCGCCATCTCGGAGGCGGTCATCATCCACCCGCGCGATCGCAACTCGTGGATCGCAGTGGCCTACCACCTCGGCTCGGCATACGTGGCGGCGGTCACGTCGATGTGCATCGGCCTGATCGCCGTCCGCCTCATTCCCGTCGACCGTGCGGCGCTGGTCCCACTGACGGTGGTCACGATCGCGGTCCTCATGACCCACCGGGCATGGGTACGGGAGCGGTACGACCACGAGGCCGCCGAGTTCCTGATCGGAGCCGTCGACGCGCTCGCCGGCCGCGACCTCGAGCCGTCGATCGTGCTGTTGCTCAACCGTGCCCGGGCCATCTATCACGCAGAGATCGCGCAACTCACGGTGTTCCCCTCGCAGGCCAACGAGAAAGCCTTTCGCACGACGGTCCGGCAGGGATTCCCGGACGAGGTGATGGTCCCGCTGGGGCTCGGCGAGCTCGACGACGTCCTGGAGGCGGAGACTGCCGGCGTCATCGTGCGCGCCGGCGGCCCCGACGACCCGAGCGCGCAGATGCTCGAGCGCCGCGGCGTTCGTGAGGCCATGGTCGCGCTGCTGCGCGGCGAGTCGCGAATGATCGGCAGCCTCATGGTCGGCGGCCACCTCGACGCGCGCGACTTCGACCAACGCGACCTCAAGCTGTTCCGCACGCTCGCCACGCGGACCACCGTGATCCTCGAGAACAGCCGCATGGAGCGGTCGATCGCGCGGCTCACGGAGCTCCAGGAACAGCTGACGCATCAGGCCTACCACGACTCGCTCACCGACCTCGCCAACCGGACGCTGTTCGGACAGCACATCGACACCGCGCTGGCGCGAAGCGCCGAGGGCACCTCGAGCGTCGGGGTGATCTTCCTCGACATCGACGACTTCAAAGGCGTCAACGACACGCTCGGGCACGCCGCCGGCGACGCCCTGCTCGTCGAGGTCGCCGCGCGGATTCGCTCGTGTCTGCGCCGGCCCGACACCGCCGCCCGCCTCGGGGGTGACGAGTTCGCTGTCCTGATCGAGGGCGTCGGCGGTGTCATCGAAGCCGAGCACGTCGCGCGTCGTGTGCTCGAAACGCTTCGCCGGCCGTTCGTGCTCAGCGGCAACACGATCACCGTGCGCGCCTCGCTCGGCATCGCTGTTGCTGACAACGTTGCCGATAACGCGACGAGCCTCATGCGCCATGCGGACGTCGCGATGTACGCGGCCAAGGGTTCCGGGCGCGACCGGTACATCGTGTTCGCGCCCGGGATGGAGAGCGACGTCGTGCACCGGCGCCAGCTGCGCGGTGAGCTCGAGCGCGCGATGGAGGAGGAGCAGTTCGTCCTCCACTACCAGCCCGTCGTCAACCTCATCACCGGCGAGATCTCCGCGGTGGAGGCGCTCGTTCGCTGGCGTCATCCAACGCGCGGCATCGTCGCGCCCGGCGAGTTCATCCATGTCGCCGAGGAGAGCCGGCTGATCCTGCCGCTCGGCGCGTTCGTCCTCCGCACCGCGTGCACGACCGCACTGCGCCTCCAGCGGGAGTGCCCGCAGGAGGGGCCGCTGTCGGTCTGCGTGAACGTCTCGGTGATCCAGCTCAACAGCGTCACGTTCGTCCAGGACGTGCTCGGCATCGTCGACGACGTCGGCCTCCCTCCCGAGACGCTGGTCCTCGAGCTCACCGAGTCGATGCTGCTCGAGGACGCCGCGATGGTCTCCGCCAAGCTGGAGGCACTGCGGCGCAAGGGCATCCGCATCGCCATCGACGACTTCGGAACCGGTTACTCGTCGTTGAGCTACCTGCGCCGCCTGCCGGTCGACATCCTCAAGATCGCCAAGCCGTTCGTCGACGACCTCGGGAGCGGCGCCGACGAGGACTTCACCCGCGCCATCGTCAGCCTCGCCGAGGCCCTGCAGGTGCAGGTCATCGCGGAGGGCATCGAGGCGCCTGCCCAGGTGGCCCGGCTGCTCCAGCTCGGATGCCTTTCGGGACAGGGCTACCATCTCTGTCACCCGCTTCCGGAGAGCGAGATCGAGCAACTCCTTCGCAACGGCGGCATCGATCGCACGCGGCTCAAGTCCGAGCCCGTCGCCGCAGGCTACCTGCTGCCGCTCCGGTTGAGCCGCTGATGGGAACGACGGTGCTCGCCGTGCTTGCCGTCGCGGTCATCGCCATCGGCATCGGTGCGGTCGCATGGGTGACGGTGCATCGCGAGCTGGCGAGCGCCGGCTTCCTGCACAACGCGAGCGTGGGCCTGCTCGAGGCGCGCGACCTCGAGGCCGCTTCGGTCGACCTCCTCCGTCGAGCGACGTCGAAGTTCGGCGCCGAGTGCGCCGAGCTGACCCTCATCCCAGAGCAGGGAAGTCCGGCCGCCTTCAGGACAACGCTGCGCGGTTCCGAGCCGGTGGACGTCATGCGCGCCGTCGACCTCGAGGACGACGGGACCGCCGCGCTGTCGCCGCCCATCTTCGGAGTCGTCCATCTCGCATCCGCGGCGGCGGATCCCTGGGTCTCCCGCCTGACGATGCGGCTCGGCATCACCGGCGGCCTCGCCGTGTCGCTGCGCGTCGACGGGCTCACGATCGGATACCTCGCGCTCGGCATCAGCCGGCTCGACCGGCCGTCGGCCCGCGCCGACGACCAGACACTTCAGGAGCTGGCGAACGTCGCGGCCTTGACGATCGAGCGGAGCCGGCTGCACGACGCGCTCCTCCGGCTCACCGCACTGCAGAACGAGCTTGCCGACCGTGCCTTCCACGACCCGCTCACCCATCTCGCCAACCCCGCGCTGTTCATGGACCGGATGGAGCGCGCGCTGCTCGAGCGTGACCCGGAGCGCCACCTCGTGAGCGTCATCGCCGTCGACCTCGTCGACTTTCGCAGGATCAACGCCAGGCACGGCCACGCGGGTGGGGACGCCGTCCTGATCGAGGTCGGTCGCCGCTTGCGAGAATGTCTCCGCCGCACCGACACCGCGGCCCGCCTCGGAGGCGACGAGTTCGCACTGCTGCTGCCCGAGGTCATCCACCCGCGTGAGGCGGAGCTGATCGCACAGCGTGTCGTGGAGGCGCTCGCCGTCCCCGTCGAGGTCAACGGCAGCCGTCTGTCCGTCAGTGCGTCGGTCGGTCTCGCCTCGGCGAACAGCGCCGACATCCCCGCAGCGACCCTCCTCCGCAATGCCACCGACGCCGCCCGCGAGGCCCGGGATAGAGGTGCGACGGGCTTCCGGGCCCACGGTGGCATCATCGCCGGTCCGGTCGATTCGGATCTTCCCGGGGAGCTGCAGGCAGCGCTCGACAACGGGGAGTTCGTTGTCCACTACCAGCCGATCGTCGAGCTCAAGACCGGCCGCATCCTGGGCGCCGAGGCGCTGGTGCGGTGGCAGCACCCGGTCCGGGGACTGCTCGCGCCGATCGATTTCCTCTCCGTCGCCGTCGAATGCAACCTCGCCGAGAAGATCGAGGAGTTCGTGCTGCGGAGGGCGTGCCAGCAGCTCCGTCGCTGGCAGAACGCCTACCCTGCGACACCCGAGCTGGCGATCTCCGTCAACGTTTCGGCGGGCGCACTCGGAAAGCGTGAGCTCGTCCAGCGCGTCGCCAGGTGCCTGGAGGAGGTGCAGGTGGATCCCGCCTGCCTCATCCTCGAGGTGACCGAGAACGTCGTCCTCCAGGACCTCCACGGCACCATCGCCGCCTTCGATGCCCTGCAGCGCGCCGGGGTGCACGTGGCGATCGACAACGTCGGCACCGGCTACACGTCGCTTGCGTACCTCCGGCGCCTGCCGATCGACATCCTCAAGATCGCGCGGCCGCTCGTCGCCGAGCTGGGGGATCCGAGCTCGAGCGGGGAGCTCGCCGCCACCGTCGTCCGCCACGGCGAGGCGCTGCGTCTCGCTCTGGTTGCCGAAGGTGTCGAGACGCCCCTGCAGGTCGAGCGCCTCAACGCGCTCGGTTGCAGCATGGCGCAGGGGTTCCACCTCGCCCGCCCATGCGACGTGGAGGCGATGGAGACACTGCTCGCGCGTGGCGGCCTCGATCCCGCGCAGTTCATGCGCACGGCACCACTGGCGCGCTCGATTCCTCGCCAGAAGGCACCTCGACCGCGGCGCGTACCCTCGACGCGTGCAGCAGCGCGAAACCCTGCGTGAGCTCGCCGTGGCCGCGGCCGCCTCGGCAGCCGCATTCGTCGTCCGGGCCCACGCCGGCACGGGTCCGCTGACGGCGGAGGTCAAGAGCCCAGGCGACTATGTGACCGAGGTCGATCGCGCGGCGGAGCAGGCCGCGATCGAGGTGCTGCGCGCGGGAGCCCCGGACATCTCGATCCTCGCGGAGGAGGCGGGCGGGCTCCGCTCGGAGCGCATGTGGGTGGTCGACCCCATCGACGGCACGACCAATTTCCTGCGCGGCTTCCCCGTCGTCGGGGTGAGCGTCGCGCTCGTCGAGGCGGGCCAACCCGTGGTCGGAGCGGTGAACGCGCCGCTTCTCGGCGCGTCGTGGAGCGCGGCTGCGGGTCAGGGAGCCACCGATGATCGCGGCCGGCGGCTCTCTGTTTCGACGCATCCGGGGGCCGGCATCGTCGCCACCGGGTTCCCGTTCCGGCGCAAGGAGCGCCTGCCGCGCTATCTCGGCGTCCTCGAGCAGGCGCTGGCCCGGTTCGAGGACCTGCGCCGGGCCGGTGCGGCGAGCCTCGACCTCGCCTACGTTGCCGCCGGGGTCTTCGACGGCTTCTTCGAGCTCGGTCTCGGGATCTGGGACATCGCCGCGGGAGCGTTGCTCGTGCGTGAGGCGGGCGGTGTCGTGACCGATTGGGCCGGCAACGCGGACGCCGCGTTCGTCAGCGGCGACATCCTCGCCGGCACCCCGGCCTGGCACTCGGCGATGCTCGAGATCGTCGGCTCGTAACTGCGTCGACCCTCGGGCGCCTTATGCCCTGACGACACTCATCCCTCTCCGAGGCTTATAAGGTACGTCGGTTGTGAGTAGCCCAGGAATCAAATCGACCACCGACCTGCTGCGCGGGAAACGCATCCTCGTCACCGGGGTCCTGACCCCGAAGAGCATCGCGTTCGCGATCGCCGCCGCCTGCCAGGGCGCCGGGGCGCAGGTGGTGCTCACCTCGTTCGGACGGGCAATGAGCCTCACCCAGCGCAGCGCGAGCCGGCTCGACCCGGTGCCTGAGGTCCTCGAGCTGGACGTCACGGACGTCGCCCAGGCGCAGGCCGTCGCCGACCACATCCGCGGCACGCTCGGTGGCATCGACGGCGTCGTCCACGCGATCGGGTTCGCTCCCGAGGACTGCCTCGGCGGCGGCTTCCTCGACGCGCCGTGGAGCTCTGTGGCGACGGCCTTCCACGTCAGCAGCTACTCGCTGCGAACGCTGGCCGCCGCATTTTCGCCATTGATGCCGGCAACCGGCGGCTCCATCGTCGCGCTCACGTTCGACGCGCGCATCGCCTGGCCGCTCTACGACTGGATGGGCCCGGCAAAGGCGGCGCTCGAGTCGATCGCGCGGTATCTGGCGCGCGAGCTCGGCCCCGGAAAGATCCGGGTCAACACCATCGCCGCCGGTCCCCTGGAGACGATCGCCGCGCGCTCGATCCCGGGATTCGAGGTGCTGAAATCGTCATGGGGCATGCAGGCGCCGCTCGGCTGGGACAGCGCCGACAGCGGTCCGGTCGCGGACGTCACGGCCTTTCTGCTGAGCGATCTCTCGCGGGCGATCACCGGCGAGATGATCCATGTCGACGGCGGCTATCACTCCCAGGGAGCGCAACTGATCCCGCAGGCAGAGGTGAACAAATGAGCAGCACGAACGGAAACGGCGGCGGACCTCGCGTCGCCATCACGGGCATCGGCGCGGTGACGCCCCTCGGGCTGGACGCCGAGTCCACGTGGCAGTCGTGCCGCCGCGGCAGGGGCGGGATCGGGCCGATCACGGCGTTCGACGCCTCGCACCTCACGACGCAGATCGCCGGCCAGGTCAAGGGTTTCGACCCCGAGGCGGTCCTCGGCAAGAAGGAAGCCCGCCGCATGAGTCGCTGCACGCAGCTCGCGGTGTTCGCCGCGCGTCAGGCGATCGAGGACTCCGGCCTGGACATCAGGTCGATGGCCGAGGACGTGGGCGTGCTCGTCGCATCCGGTGTCGGTGGCATCGAGGTGATCGAGCGCAACGTCCTGGCGCTGTACAACCAGGGTCCGCGTCGCGTCTCGCCGTTCACGGTGCCGTCGATGATCATCGACATGCCCGCCGGCGCCATCGCCATCGAGTGCGGCGCGAAAGGCGTGAACTACGCCATCGTCAGTGCATGCGCGTCGTCCGGCCATGCCATCGGTGAGGCCGCCGAGTGGATCCGGCGCGGCGAGGCGACCGCGATCATCACCGGCGGGACCGAGGCATCCATCACCAACATCAGCGTCGCGGCCTTCGACGCCATGCAGGCACTGTCCACGCGAAACGACGAGCCGGAACGCGCCTCGCGACCGTTCGACAAGGACCGGGACGGCTTCGTGATGGGCGAGGGCGCGGGCATGTTCGTGCTCGAGGACTGGGGTCACGCCGTCGCGCGCGGCGCGCGCATCTACGGCGAGGTGGCGGGGTACGGCGCAACCGCGGACGCGTACCACATCACCCAGCCCGATGAGCAGGGCGACGGCGCGCGTCGCTGCATCCTGCGCTCGCTCAAACGCGCGGGCCGCGGACCCGACGAGGTCGACTACATCAACGCGCACGGCACGTCCACGCAGATGAACGACGCCGCCGAGACCAAGGCGGTCAAGGCCGCGCTCGGCGAGGTCGCGGGAACGATCCCGATGTCCTCGACCAAGTCGATGCACGGGCATCTGCTCGGGGCGGCCGGTGCGGTGGAGGCGGTCATCACCGTTCTTGCCATTCGTGACCAGTTCGTGCCACCGACGATCAACCTCGACGAGCCGGATCCGGAGTGCGACCTCGACTACGTTCCGAATCACGGGCGCGACGCGCGCATCGACTTCGCGCTCAGCACGTCGTATGGATTTGGCGGGCACAACGTGTGCCTGGCGCTGGCCCGCGCGGATGGAGCCTGACCGGCTCGTTCGCAGTGCCGGTTCAGGGCGCATCACGCTGCGTCGCGCCGACATCACGACGCTGCGCGTCGACGCCATCGTCAATGCGGCGAACAGCGCACTGGTCCGCGGTGGTGGCGTTGATGGGGCGATCCACCGGGCTGCCGGCCCCGAGCTGAGCCGCGAGCTCGGGGAGCACTCCAGAGGGTGTGCGACCGGGTCCGCCGTGATCACGGGCGCCGGCCGCCTCGGCGCCCGCTACGTCATCCACGCGGTCGGGCCCCGCTGGCGCGACGGGGCGCACGACGAGCAGGCCCTGCTCGCGTCGGCATATCGGTCCGCCTTCGCGCTTGCGGCCGAACATGGCTGCGTCACGGTGGCCGTGCCCTCGATCAGCACCGGGATCTACGGCTTCCCGATCGAGCGCGCGGCGCCGATCGCCGTCGAGGAGGCGAGGGCGGCGCTGACGGAGGACGGGACGTCCCTGCGGGAGATCATGTTCGCGCTGTTCTCCCCGTCCGATCTCGAGGTCTTCGCGAGGGTCCTGTGACGCCACCTTGACGGTCGCGTGGGCGATCTGGTCATAGAGTGAGCAGGGCCAGTGCCAGTGCGCCCGCGGTGGTTCGCCGCCGCCCTCATCACCGTCGCCTCGATCGTCCTCGCGCACTACGCGCAGGTCTGGACGGTCGTGCCCTCCTCGCTGGCCCCGACGAGCGACTTCGCCGGGACGTACGTGGCCGCGACGCTCGTCCGGACCGGGCACGCAGCTCAGATGTACGACCCGGCGGCGGAGCAACGAGCCCTCGTCGAGAGTGGTGCGCCGTCGGGGCACGACGACATCCCGTTCGAGAACCCGCCGGGAGCCGCCGTGGTGGCGCTGCCGTTCAGCCTGCTCGGCGCGGGGGCGGCATGGCGGGCCTGGTCGGTCCTGCAGCTCATGCTCATCGTCGTGTCGCTCTGGCTGGCGGCTCGGGCGGCGCCCTGGCCCGCCACGATGTCCCGGCTTCCCAAGGTCGCGATCGCGCTCATCGCTCTGGGAGGATTCGGCACGGGGCTCGTGCTCCTCGAAGGCCAGTGGGACGGCGTTTCCGTTCTGGGCCTGGCGATTGCCTCTGTCGCGTGGCGTCGCGGCAGACCGGGCGCCGCGGGCTTCGCGCTCGGGTTCACGGCGGCGATCGCCAAACCGCAGCTCGTGATCGGCATCGGTGCCTACATGCTCGGCCGCCGTGACTGGCGCGGGATCGCCGGCGCGCTTGCCGGCGCGGCGGTCACGGTGCTCATCGGGTTGCTCGCAGACGGCCCGCACGGGCTGGTCTCGTTCGTCTCGGCGATCGCGACGCCGCACGACTCACCGACGGCGGAGATGCAGGGCAGCAGCGGGCTCTTCGGTTCGCTGCTGGGCCAGGCGCCGGGTGTCTTTCTTCTCTCGATCGGGGCGGGCCTGGTCGCAGCCATCGGCGCGGGCTGGATCGGAGCGATCACGCGGCGTCGTGCCGATCTCTTCGAACCCTCACTCTGCGCTGCCGTGGCACTCTCGCTCTTCGCGTCCCCGCATCTCCTCGGCCATGACCTCACCCTGCTCGCTCCGGTGCTGATCGGCGGCCTCGCATGGCTGGCTGGTCGACCAACCGAGGCGGTGTGGCCTGGCCCAGGCACGCTCGCCGTCATCGCCGGATGGGCGCTCCTTTCCGTGGCGACGATGAGCGACCTGGCCCAGAACACCGTCGGACCCCCCGGCCGCGCGACCCCATGGGCGCTCCTGCTCGTGGCCACAACCTGGTGCGCGTTGACCGTCACCTCGCTGTCCGCGGGCGCGGCCCGGCCTGCACGAGAACGTCGATCCGCCGTAGCGTAGTAGTTGATCTGACGCGCACATGGGTACCTTCACGAGCATGAAAGGCGTCCCCCTCGGTCGAATCGCCGGGATCAGGATCTCGGTCGACTGGAGCGTGCTCGTCATCGGGGCCCTGCTCGCGTGGGGGATCGCCGCCGTCGCCGTCCCGGGCCAGGCCCCCGGCACCCCGGAGTGGCTGGCCTGGACCGTCGGCGCGCTCGTCGCCGTCCTGCTGCTCGCATCGCTCACCGCGCACGAGCTGGGTCACGCACTCCTGGCGAGGCGTCGTGGCATCGCCGTCGACGGCATCCGGCTCTGGCTCTTCGGTGGCGTTGCCCAGATGAGCGGCGACTGGATGACCGGGAAGACCGAGATGCTGGTTGCCGCGATCGGGCCCGCGGTCACGCTCGTCATCACCGCGGTGTGCATCGCCGCCACGTGGCTCTCCGCCGTCGCCGGCGCACCCCACCTCGTGTTCGTCGTTGCCGAGTGGCTCGCCGCGGTCAACTTCCTCTTGCTCCTGTTCAACCTCATCCCCGCCTTCCCGCTGGACGGCGGCAGGATCCTTCGCGGGTTCATCTGGACGCGCACCAAGGACAGGATCTCCGCGACGGTCCTGGCGGCACGGGTCGGCCGCGTCTTCGCCGTCGTGCTCGTGGGCGTCGGTCTCCTCGACGCCTTCTTCTACGACACGGTCGGAGGCGTCTGGCTGATGCTGATCGGCTGGTTCCTCGACAACACCGCCCGTGGCGAGGCGCAGAACGAGCAGGCCCGCCACGCGCTCGAGGGGCTGCTGGTGGGCGATGTCATGTCCAAGGACCCCGTCATCGTCCCGTCGTGGATCACCGTCGAGCTCCTCGTCGACCAGTACGCCGCGGGCCGTCAGGTGAGCTCGTTCCCGACCCACAGCATCGACGGCCGCGTCGACGGGCTCGTGACGGCGCGCGGGATCAGGAAGCTCCCGCTGCAGCAACGCGGCCTCCGTCGTGCCATCGACATCGCCATCCCCGCCGCGAACGTGCCGATCGCCCGCCGCGATGAACCGCTCACGGATCTGCTCAAGCGCCTCGGACCGGCGTCCGACGGCCGCGCGATGGTCTACGACTCGGGCCGCCTCGTCGGGATCGTCTCGCCGAGCGACATCTACCGGCTGCTTCACGGCGGCCCCGCCAAGCCGCCGGCCCCCGCCGCCGCGTAGGTCGGCGCTACCCCTGATCCTCGACGCCGAGGATCAGCTTTCCGATGTTCTCGCCGCGGAAGAGCTTCAACAGGGTGTCCGGGAATGACTCGAGCCCGGTGACGACATCCTCGACCGATCGCAGCCGGCCCTCGGCAAGCCACCCGGCCATCTCCGCGCCCGCCTCCTGGTAGCGCGCGGCGAAATCGAAGACGAGGAATCCTTCCATCCGCGCGCGATCCACGAGCAGCGCCATGTAATTGGCCGGTCCACGCGCCGGCCCGTCGTTGTTGTACTGCGAGACCGAGCCGCAGATGACGATGCGGGCGTGGCGAGCGAGACGCGTCAGCGCCGCGTCCAGGATGTCGCCGCCGACGTTGTCGAAGTAGACGTTGATGCGGTCGGGGCACTGATCGCGCAGCGCGGCGCGCACGTCCTCGTGCTTGTAGTCGATTGCCGCGTCGAACCCGAGCTCGTCGACGATGAAGCGACACTTCTCGGGTCCGCCCGCGATGCCGATCGCGCGGCAGCCCTTGATCTTGGCGAGCTGCCCGACCATCATGCCCACCGCGCCGGCCGCCCCAGAGACGACAACCGTCTCACCGGCGACGGGTTTGCCGATGTCGAACAGACCGAAGTACGCGGTCATCCCGGTCATGCCGAGCGCGCTCAGGTAGGTCGTCAAGGGGGCGATGTGCGTGGAAACCCGCGTCACGCCCGAGCCGTCGCTCACGGCGTACCCCTGCACACCGAAGCTGCCGGTCACCTGGTCACCCGCCGCGAATCCCGGATGCCGCGATTCGACGACCTCTCCTGCGCCGAGCGCGCGCATCACCTCACCGATGCCCACCGGTGGGATGTACGAGCGTCCGGCGTTCATCCAGCCGCGCATCGCGGGGTCGAGCGAGATGTAGAGCACTCGCACGAGGAACTCGCCCTCGGCGAGGCTTGGCACCGCCTCTGCGCGGAACTCCCAGTCGGACGCCACAGGAAGCCCCCGGGGTCGCGCGGCGAGGCGCCACTGGCGGTTGGTCACGGGTGGGTTGCTCATGCGGATATCAGAGCATGCGCCAGTGGCTGGTAGGCTCCGTCGATGCTGAGTGCGGGTCTCATCCTGTTCCTCGCCGCCCTCCAGGGCATCACAGAGCTCTTTCCCGTGTCGTCGCTCGGCCACGCGGTGGTGGTGCCGCCGCTCGTCGGTCTGCACTTTCGCGAGACCGACCCGGCGTTCGTGCCCGTGCTCACGGTGCTCCACCTCGGCACCGCCGGAGCGCTGCTCTTCCTCTACCGGCGTGATTGGGTGCGGATCATCGTGGGGTTCTTCCGTGCCGCGGTGCGCGGGCGGATCGACGATCCCGATCAGCGCCTGGCGATCATGCTCGTGGTCGGCACGGTGCCCGCCGGGGTGGTCGGGCTGCTCCTCCAGGATCCCCTCAAGACGCTCTTCGGCGACCCGCGCCTCGCGTCTGCATTCCTCATCGTCAACGGCGGGATCCTCTTTGCGGCCGAGATGTTCCGGCGCCGGGACGAGCGCCGGAGATCCGTCTCCGAGCCGGGACACGCCGTCCTGACCCACGAAGACGGTGATCCGCAGTTCGCTCGCATCGAGGGGCTCAGCCTGCGCACCACGCTGTTCGTCGGCATCTTCCAGGCGGGGGCGCTGTTGCCCGGAATCTCTCGATCCGGCATCACGATGGCAGCGGGGCTCGTCGCCGGGCTGCGCCACGAGGAAGCCGCCCGATTCTCGTTCCTCCTGGCGACGCCGATCATCCTCGCGGCGGGACTCCTCGAGGTCCCCGCGCTGGGCACCGACTCCCCGACCGCGCTCGTCGCCATCGCCGCCGCCATCGTCGCCGGTCTCGTGGCGTACGCCAGCGCCCGTTTCCTGCTCCGCTACCTTCGGTCAGGGCGTCTCGACCCCTTCGCGTATTACTGTGCGGCTCTCGGGGCAGCGGGCCTCGTCCTCATCCACTGAAATACCGTGCACATCGGGGGTTCGCCGTGAAGGGAAGCCGTCCACTCGCCCTTGGGCTCGTCCTTCTGGCCGTGATCTTCGCCGTCGCCTCCATCTTCTTTTTCACCGTGAAGACCACATTCCTTGCGGGCGGGGCGCATCCGGCGATCCACTCGAAGCACGCGATCGTCTTCGCGGTGCTGGCGGTGCTCTCGCTGATCGCCGCCAACTTCGCGAGGCCGAAAGCAGCAGTTCGGTAGGACGCGGCGGTGCCGGCACCCATCACCCCACGCCAGACGGCCGCCGTGTACCGGCGCGCCTTCCGCGACACCCGGCGTGAGCGGCTGTTTCTGTCGTCCGTGTCCTTTTTCACGACGTTCGCGGCCACCCGGACGATCACTCACGCGATCCGGGACGGCGTCGGTCCGTTTCGCAATCTCACCGCCGGCGGCAGGCACCTCCATCACCTCGTGTTCGGGATCGCCGGACTCCTCGGAAGCGGCTATCTCTGGTTGATACACGTGGAGCAGAACCGCACCGGCCAGAGCGATGACGCGCTCGCGAAGTTCAATGCCGTGCTCTACGGTGGTGCGTCGGCGCTGACGCTCGATGAGTTCGCGCTCTGGCTCGACCTCGCGGACGTCTACTGGACCCGGGAGGGACGCGCGAGCGTCGACGCCGTGATCCTCTTTGGCGGCGTGCTCTCGATCGGCCTCTGGGGGCAACCGTTCTTCAAGGAGCTCATCAAGGAACTCCGCCACATCTGACGGCGGCGGGCCCTCACCACGAGTCCACGTATCGCGGTCGCCGCGCTCCGCGCGACGTCGCACGCCGTTCGCCGTCAGGACGGAGGATCACGGCTGCAACCAGCGCGCGCGTCGCCGCCGGGTCGATCACGTCATCGATCTCGAAGTAGGCGGCGGTGTTGAGCGCAGCCCCTCTCGCGTACGCGTCCGCGACCATGGCGTCGTAGGTTGCCTGTCGCTCGCGCGCGCCGGCGATCGCTTCGAGCTCCCTGCGGTAGGCGAGCTTCACTGCTCCTTCGAGGCCCATGCCGCCGAATTCGCCGGTCGGCCATGCGACCGTCATCAGCGGTGCGCGAAAGCTCCCGCCCGCCATCGCCTGCGCGCCAAGTCCGTATCCCTTGCGAAGCACGACGGTCATGAACGGCACGGTGAGCGCCGCACCGGAGAGGAACAGCCTGCCGGCGTGACGGACGAGCGCCGTGCGTTCCGCGTCGGGGCCGACCATGATGCCGGGCGTGTCGCAGAGGAAGAGGACGGGCAGCGAGAACGCCTCGCAGAGCTGGAGGAAGCGTGCCGCCTTGTCGGCGCAGTCGCTCGTGATCGCGCCGGCCAGGTGCATCGGATTGTTGGCGACGATCCCCACCGCACGGCCCTCGATGCGCCCGAGCGCGGTCACCATCCCACGAGCGAAGCCGGCGCGCAGCTCGAGCACCGAGCCGGTGTCCGCGAGCACGTCGATCGCGTGATGGACGTCATACGCGCGCCGCCGGTTCTCAGGGACGGTGTCGCGCAACGGCAGCTGGTCCGGCGCCTCCCACGTGGCAATCGGCCCCTGAAAGAACGCAACTGCTTGACGCGCGAGCCGGACCGCGTCCGCCTCATCGGTCGCGGCGACATCGACGACCCCGTTGCGCACCTGCATGTCGAACGGCCCGACCTCATCTGCGTCCACCACGCCGAGGCCGCCGCCCTCGATCATTGCGGGACCACCCATCCCGATGCTTGCGCCGGCTGTCGCGATGATGAGGTCGCAGCAACCGAGCAGCAGCGCGTTGCCCGCGAAGCACCGCCCGGACGCGACACCGATCCGCGGGACGACACCGGAGAGGCGCGCCCAGAGCGCGAATGCCATGACGTCGAGGCCGGCGACCATCGCGTGATCGGTGTCTCCGGGCCGGCCACCACCGCCCTCCGCGAACAGGACGACCGGCAACCGCCTGCGCTCGATGACGTCGAACAACCGGTCCTTCTTGCGGTGGCCCATGACGCCCTGAGTCCCCGCGAGGACCGTGTAGTCGTATGACAGCACCGCGCAGTCCGCACGATCGGCACCGACGAGCGCGCCGTTGACACGCGCGGTCCCGCCGATGAGCCCGTCGGCCGGCGTGCGCCGTGTCAGGTCGTCGACGCTTCGCCGTGCCCGCTGCGCAGCGATTGCCAATGCGCCGTACTCGACGAACGTCCCGTCGTCGCAGAGATCCGCGACGTTCTCTCTCGCGGTTCGCCGGCCGGCGGCATGACGCGACGCGACCACATCCGGACGGTTCGCGTCGCCGGTCATCCGCCGGCGGCGCATGGTCTCGGCGAGGTCGGGTCTCGTCGTCTCCGAATCGGGCATGCGAAGCGAGCTTAAGCCAGGCGCCCACGTGGCAGCACCCGCAGGAGGTCGCCAGCGATTTCGACAGTGACCCGCCGACGATCACCATGGCGGCAGGCGGTCCCAACCGCGGAAGTGCCGCGGAGCTGCTCGCAACCGGAACCCTGGCGGGCGCAGTGATCATCGCGAGTCAGCCGCTCGGGATGCGCAGTCCGGCGACGAGCTGAGACTCCTCAGCGCACGCCTGATCGGCGCGACGGGCGTTGCTCGGATGGTAGGAACGTGAAGAGACGCACGTCCGGTTCGAACGCGCGCGGCGTTGCGACGAGGCGCGCGGCGCCGACGCGAGAAGTGGTGTCGGGGATTGCGACGAACGCGAGCTCCGCAAAGCCACTCGCCTCGAACCACGCGCGGATCGTCGGAGTCAGATCGGGCTCGAACGCTCCGCGCGTCCAGATGACGGTTGCGGCGGGAGCGCACAGCGCGGGCAGGTGATCCACCGTGCGCTCGATGTCCGCGTCGGTGACATTGCCGAACACGCCGCACACCAGCACGATGTCTGCGGGCACCGCGTTTGCATACGCGTTCGTGATCGACGCGTCGGCGTTGACGACCTCCAGAGACGGTGAGATGCCTGCCGCACGCTCGCGCCCACGTGCAGCGAGCTCCGGGTCGAGCTCCACAAGACGCGCCCGCACGTCATCGCGGCGCGGATGTTCTTCGAGCACGCCGAGCAGGTCGCGTCCGTCTCCGGCGCACATGCTGATGACGCGGATCGGACCCGGTGCGCAGCGGTCCAGCGCGCCGCGGATCAGGTCCTGCACGACGCGCAGCCGCTGCGCCAGCGGAGATCCCGGCCGGTACCCCTCGTGCCACTCGACCCACTCGCTCACCGCACGAGCCTACAAAAAGGGTACGGCCTGGGACACCTCAACCGATGGTGCGAGTCACGTCAGCTGAACCCTTTCAGGGACGCATCACGCGGATTAACACAAGAAACTGGTGCCCGCTCAGGGACTCGAACCCTGGACCAAGGGATTAAGAGTCCCCTGCTCTACCAACTGAGCTAAACGGGCGTGGCCCGATTCTACCCGCGGGTCGGACCGGCCCCGGAGCCGACCCTCCCGGCGCGCCGCTCGCCCCCGAGCCAGATCATGGACCGGTACTGCTGCGCGAGTCGCATCCGCAGCGGCGGGCCGGCCGGGGAGAACGACCCGGAGCGGGGCGACGTGGTCCGCCGCTGTATGGCGCGGCGGAGATCCGCGGCGGTCCTCCCGGGGAAGACGGTCAGCACCCGTCCGAGGTCGTGCTCGCCGAAGTGGCTGTCCCCGGCGCCGAGCGCCGCGCCGAGCTCCTCGCGGTGGCCCGCGTAGAAGCCGTCGAGCTGCTTCCACGTGCCTGGCAGCACCGGAGCGGTGTGACGCAGCTCGATGCCGTCGACGCGGTGCGACTCCAGCAGCTGGCGCGCCCTCCCGGGAGTCATCGACGCGAACCACGTCGGCATGAACGGGTGCGCGATGACCGCCAGGCCGCCCGCATCGTGGATCGCGTCGACCGTGTCCTCGACGGACATGTGCATCCGCACCTGGCGCTCGAGGAAGAGCCCGACGATGTGGATCCCGGGGGGAAACGAGGCCGTGACCTCCTCACCACGCACGACGTCGACACCGAGCGATGCTCCGAGCTCGATCGCGTGCCCGATATCGGGCATCGTGTCGTGATCGGTGATGCAGAGAACGTTGAGCCCGATCGCGGCAGCCGCGCGCACCAGGGCCTCCGGGCTCACCATGCCATCGCTCGCGAGCGTGTGCGCATGGACCTCCGCGAGCCCGAGAGCGTCGCCGGCGCGCGTGCGTGCACCCGTGGTCTGCCTCATCGACCCAGTGTAGTCCGCCGCTGAGAGTGTGCTGAGAAGCGTTCAACGAGATCGTATCGGGGCCGGAATCGCAGCCAGGTCAACCATATACTCGAGGCGATGGTTGACTCGACCCGCATCCTCGTCGTCGACGACGAGCAGAGCATCACCGACTTCATCGCGCTCGGTTTGCGGCATGAGGGCTTCGATGTGCGCACCGCGCCCGACGGGCACGTCGCGCTCCGGGTGGTCGACGAGTTCAAGCCGCACCTGGTCGTGCTCGACCTGATGATGCCGCGTGTCAACGGGTGGGACCTGTGCCGCGCGCTGTCGGGCGACCGATCCCGCGGGATCATCATCCTCAGCGCTCGCGATGAGACCAGCGCTCGCGTCCAGGGACTCGAGCTCGGCGCGGACGACTACCTCGTCAAGCCCTTCGATTTCTCGGAGTTGCTCGCGCGCATCCGCGCAGTGCTGCGACGGCGTAACCCGGATCTCACCCGCGTCGTGCGCGCCGGCGACCTCAGCATCGACACCGCGACGCGTGAGGTTCGCGCCGGCGATCGCGTCGTCGAGCTCTCGGTCCGCGAGTACGACCTGCTGCTCTACCTCGCGAGTCATGCGGATCAGGTGCTGCCGCGTCAGCGCATCCTCGACGAGGTGTGGGGCTACAACTTCTTCGGGGACGAGAACAACATCGAGGTCTACGTCCGCTACCTGCGCCAGAAGCTCGGCGACACCGCGCATGAGCGCATTCAGACAGTGCGCGGTGTCGGCTACCGGTTGCGCACCGCGGGCGACGGAAGCAGCGCCGCGGCGCGCTAGCACGTGAGCCGCGTCACCCGTGCGCTGGCATCGCTGCGCTGGCGCCTTACGCTCACCTTCGTCGGGCTGCTCGCGCTGCTGCTCGTCCTGCTCGCGGGCTACCAGTGGCTCACGCTGCGCGGGAGCCTGGTCTCCAACAAGGTCGCGGAGATGCAGGCGGACTACAACTCCGCGAAGCGCCTCATCGTGTCGAGGGAGAAGGCGCTTGGCGCACCCACCACGGCGACGCGACGCCTCTGCATCACGCATCCGCAGCTGGTGGGTGCCGCGGTCGCGAGCGCGGTCTCGACGGTCACGGGGCAGACGGTGCAGGTCATCGTCTACGACAGCAGTCTCACGCAGCAGGCGGTCGCGCCCGCAGGCGCAAGCCCCCCGCAGCTCTCGACGAGAGCGCTGCAGGGTGTCGTTGCCAAGGGCACGCGATCATCCGCGGAGGAGATCACCACGTCGAGCGGCAGCCAGCTCGTCGTCGGGTTCCCCGTGGTGGCGGGCACGGGAGTCTGCGGCGTCGCGCAACTCTCGGTTGGGATGACGCCGATCACCAGCGTCCTGCACGACGAGCTCTTCCTCATCACAACCGGTGGTGTGGTGGTGCTGCTGCTCGCGCTCATCATCGGCGTGCTGCTGACCGGCAGAACGCTGCGACCGATGCGCCGTCTCACCGCGACCGCCGAGCAGCTCGCCGCCGGCGATCTGACAGCGCGAAGCCGCCTGTCGCCGAGCTCCGACGAGGTGGGGCAGCTCGCCAGCAGCTTCGACCACATGGCGGATCGCATCCAGGAAGCCTTTGCGGCGCAACAGGAATCCGAGGCTCAGGTGCGCCGCTTCATCGACGACGCATCGCACGAGCTGCGCACACCTGTGACTGCGCTCAAGGGCTACATCGATGTGCTGCGCAGGGGTGCGGGACGTGAGCCGGCCGCGCTCGACGCGGCGCTCGAGGCCATGAGCAACGAATCAGAACGCATGCGCATCCTCGTCCTCGACCTGCTGACACTCGCGCGTCTCGACGCGCGCCGCGAGTCACATCCAGAGGACTTCGACCTCAACAGCGCGGTGGACGCGCTGCTCACCGAAGGCGTTTCCGGGATGCCCGAGACCGTGCAGCGCGCATACGGCGTATCGCCCTTGCTCGTGCACGCCGATCGCGGCGCGGTGAACACGATCATGCGCAACCTGCTGGTCAACGCGTGCAAGTACGCGCACGGTGCTGCACAGCGATGGACCACCGGGATCGAGGGTGCATGGGGGCGACTCGACGTGCACGACGACGGACCGGGCGTCCCCGCAAGCGACCTCGCCCACGTGTTCGAGCGCTTCTACCGTGGCGAGAAGACGAGGGCGCGCGAGGAGGGCGGCAGCGGTCTCGGTCTCAGCATCGTGCAGGCGCTCGCGCGTGCGCAGGGAGGCGACGTCGGCATCCGGAGTGCCGAGGGCGCGGGGACCACCGTGACCGTGTGGCTGCCGCTGGCGGCGGGGCCGCCACCGCCTCCTCCGGAGCCGCTGGTGCCGTCGCCTGCTCCGGCATTCCCTACAAGTTGAACGGGGACTGGAACGAGAGCGAGCTGAGGACGGTGAGCTGACCCGTCGCCATGAGGAGCCCGAACCCGAAGAGGATCGCCCCGGCGACGATGCTGATGATGCGGAGGTGCCGGTTCACGCTCCGGAGGACACCCTGCAGCCGGTCGGCGAGGACCGCCACGAGCAGGAACGGGACGGCCAGGCCGAGGCAGTACAGGACCATGAACGGCAGGCCACCGAACTCACGGTTCTGCGCGATGGTGAGGATCGCGCCGAGCTGCGGCCCGAGACAGGGAAGCCAGCCGGCCGCGAACGTGAGCCCCAGCAGCAGGCCGCCCGTGGCGCCGCTCGACACTGGAAGGTGAAAACGGCGCTCGCGGGCGAGCCAGCCGAACCGCAGCACCCCCATGGTCTGCAGTGCCAGGACCATGATGATCGCGCCTGCGACGCGGTTGACCAGGTCGAGGTTGCGCTGGAACACGGTGATCGAGAGCACGCCCTCGAGGAGGTAGTACTCCGCGATGAAGATCACGCTGAACCCCAGAACGAACGCGAATCCCGTGCTCATCACGGACCCGCGGCGCGTCTCGGTCACCACTGTTCCGCCCGCTCCGGCGGCCGCCAGCGCCGGCTGACCGGCCCGCCCGCCCAGGTACGCGGCGTACGCGGGCATCAGCGGAAAGACGCAGGGCGAGAGGAACGAGACGAGGCCGGCGAGGAACGCCAGCGGGATCGAGGGACCGGGAGCCGACAGGATCACGTCGCAAGGGTAGGGCGGCGGGTGTCAGGGAGGCCCTTCGACGTAGTAGCGCTGCCGCCAGCGGATGTAGACGTACAGCGCGAGGAGGACGAAGAAGATCTCGTAGACCAGGGGCGTCGGCCAGTGGAACGCGGCCTGGGCGAAGCGCTGGATGCCGCTCGGCGGAGGTGGCGGCGCGCCGGGCTTGGAAGCGACCGGCACCGGGGTGGGTGTCGGCACCGGCGTGGCGACCGCGGACGGCACGGGAGCTCCCGGTGACTCCGCGATGAGCGCCGGTGGGGTCGGCGCACCCGTGTCGGTCTCGGTGAAGATGCGGCTGCCACCCTTTGGCGGGTTCAAGGCGACGACGACCTCAGGAGGCGTGGTGCTGGCCACCGCGATGGAGTCGATGTTCTTGCTGCCGCTCGGGAGCCCGGTGTCGGCCTTGTGGAACGTCAGGCCACCGTCGGTCGAGCGGTAGAAATCACCGCCGGTGCTGCCGCCGGCATCGACTCCGGCATACGCGAGGTTGGGGTCGAGCGGCCCGAACGTGGCGACCGTGATGATCGTTCCCGTCGTCGCGCCCGTGCCCTCGGTCCACGTGACGCCGCCGTCGCCGCTGCGGAAGATCCCCTGCGAGGTCGCGACGATGAGCGGGCGCTTCGGCACGGCCTGGTCGATCTGCCCCGCGGTGATGGACGACACCACAGCGCCCGCCGGCAGGCCGGACTGCAGCACCTCCCACGCGCCGCCCGCGCTGCTGCTGAACACATACCCCTGGGACACGTTGCCGCTGTCGGCTCCCGCGATGACCGTGAACTGCGGGTAGTTGGCCTCCACGGCGACGGCCGCGATCGAATACCCGTCGAGGCCGCCGTCGTGCCAGAGCTGCCCGTTGGGACTGAGCGCGACGCCCGCACCCGTGCCGGCGGCGATGCCGTCGAGGCCGAACGCCAGGGATCGGACATCGAGGTTCTGCAGGCCGTTCGATGCCGGAGTCCACGTGGCTCCCGCATCGAGGCTGGCGTAGACACCTTTGCCGTCGGTTCCGGCGAACGCGTTGCCGTTCGAGCGGATGTCGAAACCGACGGTCCAGACCCGGACCCCAGGCAGGGTCAGAGTCCACGTGGACCCGCTGTCGTGCGAGACGAAAACGCCGGCATCCGTGGCGGCCATGACCGTGCTCGGCAGATTCGGCTGGATCGCCACGCTCCAGATCCTCCCCGCGCCGAGCCCCGGAAGAGCGCCCGCCTCGGAGAACCCCGGCTGCGCGGTGTCGGCACGACCCGTGAGGGTGCTCCACCCGAGGACGATCGCGAGCAGGAGCAGCAGCGCACCGATCGGGCGTCGACGGAGACGCGGCGACGCGGTGGCGGCCGGACAGGTGCTGGCGGGGTGGTGTGTGCTCACTGCAGGGCGCTTGTGTGTGTCGAGTGCGGAATCTGGCGCCGCGGGGCCTCAAGCCCCGTTCGGGGGAGACGGCTCAACCATAACAGTGCGTTCCGGGTTTAGCGGACGCCAGGGACGAGGTATCTGCGATCCAGGATGCCAACGACGTTCAAGGACTATTACGCGACCCTCGGAGTCCCGCGTACCGCGACCGACAAGGAGATACGTACTGCCTTCCGCAAGCTGGCTCGCAAGCATCATCCGGACGTCAACCAGGGCGACAAGGCCGCGGAGGACCGTTTCAAGGAGATCAACGAGGCCAACGAGGTCCTCGGCGATCCCGAGAAGCGCAAGAAGTACGACGAGCTCGGACCGCGCTGGCAGGAGTACGAGCAGTGGGAGCGCGCCGGCAAACCGGGCCCGAACCCATTCAGCGGCGGGGATCACTTCGGCTACCGGACCGTGTCACCCGACGAGCTCGAGGGCATGTTCGGCAACCGCGCGCCCTTCAGTGACTTCTTCCAGCAGTTCTTCGGTGGCGAACAGGAGGCGCCCACCGCGACCCGCGGGCGGCGCCGCGTGGTCCGGCGCGGCCAGGACGTCGAGGGCGATGCGGAGATCAGCCTCGAGGACGCATACAAGGGCTCGGCGCTCACCGTCGATCTGAGCTCTGCCGACGGCCCGCGCCGGGTCGAGGTCAAGATCCCCGCGGGCATCCACGATGGCGCCCGTGTCCGCGCCACGGGTCAGGGCAGCGCCGGGCGGGGAGGAGGGCCGCGTGGCGACCTCTTCATCCGCGTCCACATCCGCCCCCACGCATCGTTCACACGCACCGGCAGCGATCTCTCCGTTCGCGTGCCCACGCCGCTCGCCACCGCGCTCGCCGGAGGCACGGTGCAGGTCCCGACGCTGCGAGGCACCACGGCGCAACTCTCGATCCCGGCGGGGACTCAGAACGGCGCGCGGCTGCGGCTCCGAGGGCTCGGGATGCCGCACCTGCACGCCGAGGGCGCCGGCGATCTGCTGGCGACCGTCGACGTCCGGCTGCCGCACCCGGTCCCCGAGGATCTCAGCGCCTGGGCAAAGGCGCAGCACGTCCCCGCCGGCTGATCCGGTCGCGGTCTACCCGACCGTGAGCGGATGCTCCCGAGTCGCCCGGGCGATGGTGCAGACGTCTCCCACACAGGTCGACGCGATGACGTCGACGACCACCAGGCCGGAGCCGGGCCCCGCGAGCTCGACATCGACGGCCACCGGGAGTGTGTCGAGCGCCCACGACCGAGGTCCGGGGCCGAGCAGCGACGGCGGCTCCGCGCTCACGTTGACGTGGACCGGAGGTCCCTGGGTGACATCGAGGTCCTTGCCGCCGAGGTCGACATCGGCGGTGAGGCGCACCATCGTGCCCGGAGCGCCAGTCAGGGCTTTCGCGCCCTGCGACTGAGCCTCGGGAGCCGCCCCAACCGGGATCTCGAGGACGGCCCCCGTCGCAACGTCGACGGTGATCACTCTGTGCTGGTTGGTGTCGGCGACGATCAGACGGCCGTCGGGGAGGACGTCGAGCCCACCCGGCTCGTCGACGGGCTCCCGGAGCGCGAGGGTGCGGAGTCGACCCGCATCCCATACGCGGAGGAGGGAGTTGAACGTGTCGGCGACGGCAATCGCACCACCGGCGAGGGCAGCGACGCCGAGTGGGTGTTGCAGCCGTGCGCGGTCGCGGTCGCCGTCGTCGGTGCCCCACTCGAACAGCCCATGGCCGACCAGTGTCTCGACCACGCCGTCGCGCAGGATCCGCAGTGCTGACACCTCGGAGTCGGCAAACGCGATCGCGCCGTCGCCGAGGCGCGTGAGCCCGCTCGGTTGCGCAAGATGCGCGGACGTCGCCGGGCCGTCGCGCAGGCCCTCGGCGCCCGTGCCCGCGATGGCGACAGCAGGACCGCCTCGCTCGGAGACCGCGACGATGCGATGGACGCCGGCTTCGGCGATCGCGATGCGGCCGTCCTCCAGCCTCAGACAGTCCCAGGGCGAGCGCAGCCCGTCCGCGAGGACTGTCCGCTCGCCGCCCGGGAGCGCGCACGAGAGCAGCTCGCCGGCGACGGTGTCGCAGACCAGCAGGCGTTCACCATCGAAACGCACGCCCTGCGGCTGGTGGAGCCCGTCGAACGCCATCAGCACGCGCCCGTCGAGATCGCAGACCAGCACGCGGTCGTTGCCCGTGTCGGCGATCGCGACGCGAGACCCGCCGTCGGAGGCCACCTTGCCGGGAAACGCCAGCGTCGTTCCGGCGCTGCGCCGCACCGGTGTGAACGCGGGGCCGACCGCGAGATCCGTCCGACCCTCGAGCGTCCGCTCGATCACACCGCGAAGCGCCTGCCCGTTGCCCTCGCCGGACGCCATCGCAACGACGTAGCCGTCGGGATCGATCACCACCAGCGTCGGCCAGGCACGGACGCCGTACTGCTGCCATGTCTCGAGATCGGGGTCGTCGAGGACGGGATGCACGATCCGGTGGCGGGCAACGGCTCGCTCGACGGCGGCGTGGTCCGACTCGTGGGGGAACTTCGGCGAGTGCACGCCGATGACGACGATCCGGTCACCGAACCGGTCTTCGAGCTCGCGCAACTCCTCGACGACGCGCAGGCAGTTGATGCAGCAGAACGTCCAGAAATCGAGGACGACCACGCGCCCGCGCAGGTCGCGCAGCGACAGTGGCGCGTCCGTGTTGATCCATCCACCGGAGCCGTGCAGTTCCGGCGCGCGCACACGCCCGGTCGCGGTCGTCGTCATGCCATGACCATCATCGCGCGCGTCGACCTCGAGACGCCGGTATCAGGGTGCTTGATATAATCCTGTGCGGGTGGTGGGTGCACCGACCGAGCAGCGCCGTGTGGCGCAGCGGTTGGCGTGACGCTTTGAAACTCTCCCTATCCCTTCCTGACCGGCAGGGGGTGGCCCTCCGCCCCCTGCCACCACTCTTCGAGCGGTTCCTGGCGTCCTACTCGAGGAGCGATCGGCGCACCAGCGTGTGCTCGCGGTCGGGTCCCACGGACACGACATCGACGCTCGCGCCGCACAGCTCGCCGACGCGGTCGATGTAGGCGCGGCACGCGGCAGGCAGGTCTTCGTAGCGCCGGCACTCGCGCGTGGGCGACATCCACCCGGGGAACTCCTCGTAGATCGGATCGACGTGCTTGAGGTGCGAGATGTTGGCCATCGGATGGTCCCAGTACTCGCCTTTGCTCATGTAGCCGGTGCAGATCCGCAGCGTCTCGAACTCGTCGAGGACGTCGACCTTGGTGAGCACCATCGCGTCGATGCCGTTCGTGGCGACGGCATAGCGAGACACCGCCGCATCGAACCATCCGACCCTGCGCGCGCGACCCGTCGTGGTGCCGTACTCCGAGCCGACCTCGCGCAGCTGGTCGCCGAGCTCGTTCGTCAATTCCGTGGGAAACGGGCCGTAGCCGACACGCGTGGTGTACGCCTTGAACACGCCCACCGTCTTGGTCACGCGCGACGGCGGGATGCCGCTCCCCGTGCACGCACCACCCGCAGTTGGTGACGAGGATGTCACATACGGATACGTCCCGAGGTCGATGTCGAGCATGACGCCCTGCGCGCCTTCCAGCAGGATCCGCCGGCCGGCTGTGAGCGCCGTCTGGATCAGCGGGTAGATGTCGCGGATGTACGGATCGATGCGTTCCGCGTAGCCGAGGTACTCGTCGAGGATCTCGCGTTCGTTGAACGGCTCGGCGTCGTACAGCCTGGTGAGCGTCTCGTTCTTGAGCCGGAGGACGAAGCGCAGCTTCTTCTCGAGGAAGGCCGGCTTCTGCAGGTCGCCGATGCGAAACCCGATGCGCCGCACCTTGTCCTCGTATGCGGGACCGATGCCACGCCACGTCGTTCCAAGACGATCGTCGCCGCGCAGCTCCTCGCCCGCCTTGTCGATCACCGGGTGGTACGGCATCACCATGTGCGCGCGCTCGCTGATCACGAGGTTCTTCGCAGGGATGCCGCCCGACTGCAGCTCGTCGAGCTCCTGCAGGAACGCCTTGGGATCGACCACCACGCCGTGGCCGATGACGCAGGTGGTCTTCGGGTAGAGGATGCCGCTCGGGATGAGGTGGAAGCGATGCTCCCTGCCGCCGGTGACGACGGTGTGGCCCGCGTTGTTCCCGCCCTGCGATCGGATGACCATGTCGACGCTGTCGGCCAGGAGGTCGATGACCTTGCCCTTGCCTTCATCGCCCCACTGCCCGCCCACCAGGACTGTGACGCTCATAGCGGGCGGAAGCGTACTGGAACCAGGCAGTTGAGGCGATCGAGCAGGCGGTGTGCCGTCTTACGCGGCGAGGACATGCACGCCGTAGGCGGCAAGCATCGAGTCCCTTGTCACGAGCGTCAGCCCCCGATGCTGTGCCTGTGCGACGAGCATCCGGTCGAACGGATCGCTGTGATGACGAGGGAGGGCTCCCGCGAGGAGCGCATCAGAGAGCGTGATGTCCATCGACCGCAGCCCCTCCCGGCGCAGCTCGTCCACCAGGTCATCCGGGGCACGGAGCCTGCCGATCGACGCCTTCATCGCTATCTCCCAGGCGCTCGCGGCGCTGACGACGACATCGTTTGCGGGATCCTCGAGAACGCGCCGGACGGCTCGGGCGACGCGGTGGGGTGCGCCGAGAAGATCAAGCAGCACGTGCGTGTCGAGGAGGTAGTTCATCCCTCGCCGCGGAACGCCGTGTCCATGGTCTCCGGAAGGGGAGCGTCGAAGTTCTTCGCGACGGAGACGCGACCCTTCCACCCCCCAAAGCGGCGCGGCGCCCCGGACGCGATGAACGGGACCAGCCTCGCAATCGGCTGACCCGCCCGCGCGAGCACCACCTCCTCGCCTGCCTCGACGCGAGCCAGGAGTTGCGAGAGGTGGGTCTTGGCCGCGTGAATATTCACTGTCTCCATGACTTAGTCTAGTCTAGTCCACAATCATGTCGGCCGTCCGGCAGGCGCGTCGGACCTGAGGATGCATCCGGCGTCGGTACGATGCGCGGGCAATGCCGACGGGAGATACCACGACCGACTGCATCTTCTGCACCATCCTCCGTGGGGACGCGCCCGCCACCTTCCTGCATCAGGACGAGCTGGTCGTGGCGTTCATGGACATCCGCCCGGTGCAGCGCGGACACCTGCTGGTCGTGCCCCGCGCACACGCCAAGCTGATCCCGGAGCTCGACGCGGACGTCCTCACCCGGCTCTGGCTGGTCGCCGCCGAGCTCAACCTCGCACTGCGTGGCAGCGCGCTCCCCGTCGAGGCCGTCAGCGTCTACGTAGCTGACGGCGATGCCGCCGGGCAGGAGGTGTCGCACGTTCACATCCACCTCATCCCGCGCAGGACGAGCGACGGGTTCGGCTTCCGCTTTCCCACAGGCTACGGGACCCTTCCCGAGCGATCGGAGCTCGAGGCGACAGCGGCCCTGATCGCGCGTGGTCGCTGAGCCCGCGACCGTGCGCCTGGAGCGCTTCCGCGCCGCGCCCTGGTGGCCGACCGCCGCGACGCTCGTCATCGCGGAGATCGGCCTCGGCGCAGCGCTCCTCGTCCCCATCACGTTCAGCGACCCGAACGGGGTCGACCCATATCTCGCGCGCCTGAGCGTGGCGTCGGTCCTGATCGCGCTTCCCTCGCTGTTCTTCCGCAGGCTGCAGCCCGCGCGTCCGGTGCTGCTCGCACTCGCCGCCGTCGCGGCGACGTACACGCTGCTCTCCGCGGGCCCGCAGATCCTCGTCGACCTGCTGGGCACGCACTCCGGGAGCTTCGACGCCCAGGTGTTCTGGTCGTCGGTTGCCCAGGCCGCCGGCACGCTGCTCATCGCGCTCGCGGCGTGGCGGACCGTCGCGCCCGAGTGGCGCCCGGCGCTGCGCATGCGTCACATCGGCGCCGGAGGTATGGCGCTGGCGGTGATCGGCAGCGCCGTCCTCGTCGGCCTCGGCCTCGCGCTTCCGGCCGGCCTGCTCGGCCGTGTCGCGCTGCAGCCGGTCGCGCTCGGGCGCGATCTCCCATTCCTCGGACCGGCGAACGCGCTGCAGGCGTTCGCGCAGGAGGTCCAGTTCCGCGGCCTGCTGCTGGGAGCGCTCGAGAGGACGATGAGCCCGCGCTGGGCGAACGTCAGCCAGGCGGCCGTCTTCGGTCTCGCCCACCTCGCGATCAGCTATGGAGGCCCCGAGGCGCCCTTCGTGCCCATCACCTTCCTCGTCGGTCTCGCGTTCGGCTGGCTGGTGCGCAGGACCAATTCACTCTGGCCGGCGGTGATCATCCACGCGGCCGCGGACATCGCGCTGCAGTTCGGCATCGTCCAGGGGCTGTATGGCTTCTGAGCGCCGCCGGAGAGCAACGCTCGCGACGGTTCCGGTCACCGTCGCGATTTCACTGCTGATGACCGGCAGCACACCTGTCCGCGCCGCGACCGCGTGGTGGACCCCGGTCGCGCTGTCCGGCGTCGCGGTCACCAAGGTTTTTGCCACGGGTGACACGATCATGGTGCGCACCGGAACCGGCCGGACACTGTCGTCGACCGACGCCGGGAAGACGTTCTCGCCGGTCCAGGTCGGCGACGCGTCGTTCCCGCCCACGGGAACGGTGATCGTGGGCAACACGGAATGGTCGATCAGCAGCGCGCACCGCGTCGTGCATGACGACGATGTGGCCGGGAAAGGCGCCGTCATCACCGACCCGGGATCGCCCGACCTCGGCGCGGGCGCGGACCTGCTCGCCGCTCCCGCCGCGCTTCCCGGCGTCGTCGTCGCGGTGAGCACCAACGGCACCGTCTGGCGTCGCGGCCAGGACGGAGACTGGAAGCAGGCGCTCCTCCTGCTGCCGCAGAGCCTCGTGCAGGGCGTGCCGAAAGTGACATCGGTGACCGCGTTCACGAAGCCGCTCAGTGACGCGATCTATCTCGGAACCGACGGCTATGCCGTGCTCATCAGCACCGACGGGGGCGACGACTGGATCCGCGCCGGCCCGGGCCTTCCCGACTCGGTGTTCGCGCTCTCAGCAGATTCGGCACGCCATGCGGTGTACGCGGGAACGTCGGACGGCCTCTGGGTGCACGTGCTGCAGCAACTCCCGTCGCCGCCCGCGTACCAGGATGCCGCGCTCGTCTGGCGCTGGCTCGGCATCGGCGCGGTGACGCTGGTGGCGGCCGCCCTCACCCTGCTCGGATTGCTGCGCCTCACCTCGAGACGCACTCCCGACGCCGGCTTGGGCTAGCGTGGTCCGGTGCCGAACCGTCTAGCCGCCGAGTCGAGCCCCTATCTCCTCCAGCACGCCGGCAACCCCGTCGACTGGTATCCCTGGGGCGGCGAGGCATTCGCGAGCGCGCGCGCCGACGACCGCCCCGTGATCCTCTCCGTCGGGTACAGCGCGTGCCACTGGTGTCACGTCATGGCGCACGAGTCGTTCGAGAATCCGGAGATCGCCGCGCTCATGAACGATCTCTTCGTCAGCATCAAGGTCGACCGCGAGGAACGTCCCGACATCGACACGATCTACATGAGCTCCGCCCAGGCGATGGGCGTGCACGGCGGGTGGCCGCTCACCGTCTTCCTCACGCCCGACGGGCTGCCCTACTTCGCGGGGACGTACTTCCCTCCGGTGGATCGCCAGGGCATGCGCGGATTCGGCACCGTGCTGCGCGCGGCCGCCGACGCATACCACTCGCAGCGCGCGGAGATCGCCACCATGGGACAGCGCGTTCGAGACGCGGTCGTGCCGCAGCACCTTCCCGCTCCCGGTGAGCCGGCCGCGGCTGTCCTCAATGCAGCAGCCGCTGCGCTCGTCGCGGCGACCGACCGAGCGCACGGCGGCTTCGGCGCCGCACCGAAGTTCCCGCATCCGCAGGCGCTCGACCTGCTGCTCCGCCGTTACCGTGCCACGGGCGACACGGCACTGGAGAACGCCGCCACGCGGTCGCTCGATGCGATGGCACGCGGCGGCATCCACGACCAGGTCGGCGGCGGCTTCCATCGTTACAGCGTCGACGCGCGCTGGTCGGTGCCGCACTTCGAGAAGATGCTCTACGACAACGCGCTGCTCGCGCCGGTGTATCTGCACGCGTATCAGCTGACCGGACGCGACGGCATGCTCGAGGTCTGCACTCGAACGCTCGACTACATGGCGCGCGAGCTCCGCCTCGATGGCGGCGGATTCGCGGCGTCGCAGGACGCCGACAGCCCCGGTGGTGAAGGCGCCTACTTCGTCTGGTCGCCGGAGCAAGTGCAGGACGTCCTCGGTCCCGACGACGGTGCGCTCGCCGCTCGGCTGTTCGGTGTCGTTGCAAGCGGCAACTTCGAGCACGGGACGACGGTGCTGTCGATGCCGTACCCGCTCGCCCAGGTCGCGCGTTCGTTGCAGACCGACGAGGCGGCACTGCACGCGCAGCTCGAGAGCATCCGGAGCCGGCTGTATGCGGCGCGCGCCGAACGCGTTGCGCCGGCGCGCGACGACAAGGTCATCACGGCCTGGAACGGGCTGGCCATCAGCGCATTCGCCTCAGCGGGCGCAGCGCTGGCGCGGGGCGACTACGTCGATATCGCGCGCGCGTGCGCCGATTTCGTGCTGGAGCACCTTGTCGTGGATGGCGTGGTCTTCAGGATCTGGAACGGTGGCGCGGCACGCATCGTGGGCTTCCTCGACGACGCCGCGAACCTCGGCGACGCGCTGCTCACGCTGTACGAGGCGACCGGTGAGCCCCGCTACTTCACCGCAGCGCTCGCGCTCAGCGAGCGCATCGTCGCGCAGCATCGCGACGGCGACGGCGCGTACTTCGACACCGCCGCCGACTCCGAGCCGTTGATCGTTCGGCCGCGCACCATCGACGACAACCCGGTGAGCGCGGGACAGTCGGTCGCCGCGACGCTGTTCAGCCGGATATACGCCTTCACCGCGGCCGATCGCTGGCGCAACCACGCGATGGAGATCGTCGCGCCACTGACGACGGTGGTGAGCCGCGCGCCGCTCGCCGTCTCCGGCCTTGCCGCGGCGATGGAGCTCGTCGTCGGCCCGATGCGCGAGGTCGCGATCGCCGGGGAGTCACACGCCGAGGAGACGCGTGCCCTCGTGGCGGTCGTCAACAGTCGCTTCGATCCGCTCCGGGTGCTCGCATGGGGAGCGACCGGGAATGTTCCGCTGCTCGACGATCGCCCGGCCTTGGGCGGCAGGGCGACCGCCTACGTCTGTCGGGGCTTCGTCTGCAGAGCGCCCGTGAACGAGGCGAGCGCGCTCGAACGGGAGATCAGCGAGGGCTGACGGTCAGAACTGCCCGCAGCCGGATGGGGTTGCCATCTCCTCGAGCGGCGGCAGGAACGCGAAGGTGGGGAGTGTGCGCCGGTCGCCGACCGGCAGGTAGTCGCCGGTGTGCGGGTCCTCGGCGTACTCGAGGTGGGGTCCGGTCGTCGTGATCTCGCGCAACGCGGCGATGAGCCGGTCGATGTGCTCCACCGTCGTCCCGATCCCGAACGACGCGCGGATCGCGCCTGGGATCTCGTGGTGCTCGCCACGGCGCAGCCGCTCCCGGATCGTGTGCGCCTCGCCGATGCTCACGCCGAGCAGGTGCGTGATGTACGGATGCGCGCAGAAGCAGCCGTGTCGAACGCCGATCGCGTACTCGGCGCTGAGCACCGACGCGACGAGCGCGTGATGCATCCCGTCCACAGCGAACGTGCTCACCCCGAGCCGGTCGACGTCGGGTCCGTCCCAGAGCCGGAGGCGACGCAGCCTCGGGATCTCGTTGATCTGCCCGTCGAGGTATGCGAGCAACCGTTTCTCGTGCGCGCCGATGGGCGTCATGCCCGTCCTGCCGAGGACGGTGCATGCGGCACCGAGAGCGATCGCTCCGATGACGTTCGGGCTTCCCGCCTCGTGGCGATCCGGGAGTGATGCCCACTGCACGTCGTCGGTCGTGACGTACGTGACCGCGCCGCCGCCGGCGAGCATCGGCTCGGCATCGGCCATCACCGCCGACGGCGCGATGAGCGCGCCGCCACCGAACGGCGCGTACATCTTGTGCCCCGACAGCGCGAGAAAGTCGATGCCCATGGCCACCATGTCGATCGCGCGGTGCGGGGCGAGCTGCGCCGCGTCGACGCTCAGCAGGGCCCCGTGCTCGTGCGCGATGCGGCCGATCTCGGCGATCGGGAAGACCTCGCCGGTGACGTTGCTCGCGCCGGTGATGGCGACGACGCCGATCGGGCGGTGCCTGTCCTCCAGGGCGCGGCGCAGGTCGGCGAGGAGGAGCTCGGGTGACTCCGGGGCGGCGAGCAGGTCGACGTTCGCGATGCGGCGCCAGGGAAGCATGTTCGCGTGGTGCTCCACGATGGTGCTCAGCACAGAGTGCCCCGGACGCAGCACGAGGCAGTGCGACAGGAGGTTGATGGCCTCCGTCGTGTTGCGGACAAAGATGACTGTATCCGTCGATCGTGCGCCCACGAAGGTGGCGACGGCGGCACGGGCGGCCTCGTACGCGCGTGTCGACACCTGCGATGCGAAGCCGGCGCCGCGATGCACGCTCGAGTACCACGGAAGGAACTCGATCACCGCGTCGGCGACGGGCTCCATCGCCGGTGTGCTCGCCGCCATGTCGAGGTTCACGTACGTGCGCGTCTCTCCCGAGGCGAGCTGCACCTCGAGATCCTGGCCGACGAGGCGGGGGAGGGTCGTGCCCGCCGTCCGGCGCCGTCGCTGGGTGCGAGGTGTGGACTCGGTGAGCATCAGGTCTTCGAGGGTACTGCCAACCGGCCCTGCAGCAGCACACTCCCGATCACGTCACCGCCGAGGTGGTATGCGACGTCGACCCAGTGCTCCGAGTTCAGGATCACCGCATCGCAGCGCATGCCGGCCCGCAGCATGCCCCGATCTCTGAGACGCAGGGCGGCGGCCCCGCCGGCGGTGGCGGCCACGAGCGCTTCAGCGGGGGTCAGGCCGGCCCGTGCGACGGCGAGCGAGATCATCAGGGGCATGGACTCGGTGTACGAGGTCCCGGGGTTGCAGTCGGTCGCGATGGCCACGGTGCATCCCGCACCGATCAGGAGGCGTCCGGGCGGTGGCGGCCCACCGAGCACCACCGACGCGCCCGGCAGCATGACCCCCACGACTCCGGCGCCGGCGAGCGCGGCGCAATCCTCGGCGGTCGCATGCTCCAGGTGGTCCGCGCTCACCGCTCCGACCCGGGCTGCGAGCATCGCCCCGCCGCTCCTCGAACGCTGCTCCGCGTGCACCTTCGCGCGCAGGCGGTGCGGGAGCGCGGCGGTGAAGACGCGCTCGCACTCGGCGACGGTGAACGCGCCGGTCTCGCAGAAGGCGTCGATGAACGAGGCGCGTTTCGCGGCGTCGACCACCCCTCTCGCGCACACGTCGTCGATGAGCGCGTCGCGCGAACCGTCGGGCAGCGCCTGCAGCGGCAGGTAGGTCGGCACGATGTCGGGGAGGTCCGGATACTCGCGCAGGCGAAGCGCCGCGTCGAGTTGACGCATCTCGGCCTCGTGCTCGAGCCCATACCCGCTCTTGACCTCGATCGTCGTCGTGCCGTGCGCGAGCATCTCCAGTGCTCTGCGCCGAGCTGTCGCGGTCAGCTCCTCGACGCTCCCTGCCGCGGTGGTGCGCACGGTGGCGCGGATACCACCACCCGCCGCTGCGATCTCCTCGTACGAGGTGCCCGATGCACGGCGGGCGTACTCCTCACCGCGGTCGCCGAGCCAGACGATGTGGGTGTGCGCGTCGACGAACCCGGGGACGACGGCCGCTCCACGGGCATGGACCTCGAGCGTCCCCCCGCGCATGTGCGACCGATCCAGGCCGCTCTCAGGGCCCGCGTAGGTGATGACCCCGTCGTGTGCCGCCAGTGCCGCGTCCGGCACCACGCCTGGCGCGTCGCCGCGCTCCGGGTCGCAGGTGCAGAGCGCGCCGATGCCGCGCACGACCACCGATGTCACGACACGGACGTCCCATGAGCACGCGATGCCAGGCCGGCGCAGAAGCTGACGAACGCCGCTGCGGCGAGCCGGACCGTCATCCCGTTCACGTCAGCGCTCGCGTCCACCTCCGCAAGGTCGGCTGCTGCGACACGGTGATCCGCTCCGAGGAGGAACGCCGCGCGGAGCAGATCCCCCGGACTCAATCCGCCCGGCAGGCTCGCGGGGCATGCCGGAGCAAAGGCTCGATCGACGACGTCGACGTCGAGATCCACGTAGATCCGTTCGACCCCGGCCCCGGCGAGCCCTGACAGGGCGGACGCGATGACCGCGTCCATGCCGCGCTCGCGCACGGCGGCCAGCGGGAAGATGTGGATCCCCTGCGCACGCGCCCAGCCCGCGTGCTCGCGCGCGTTGCCGAGTGGATGGATGCCGATCTGGGACACGCGGTTCCCGGGAAGCCCGGCGACGATCAGCTCGCGCACCGGCGTGCCGTTGCGCGACCCGTCGGTGACCGGCCTGCAGTCGTGGTGCGCGTCGAGTGTGAGCAATCCCCACGCCGCGTCCGATGATGCCGCCATGACGCCCTGCATCGCCGGGCGTGTCAGGGAGTTGTCGCCGCCGATGACGAACACGGCGGCGCACGTTCGCGCTGCTGCCTCGGCCGCGGCGCGGATGCGGTCATGCGCGGCGCTTGCGTCCGTGTCACCGCTGTCGCCGAGGACGTCGCCGAGGTCACGGACGTGCAGATCCGCAATGTCGATGTCGTGCTCCGCATCCCACGTGGGGAATCGATTCAGTGCGGCTCGAAACGATGGTGGCGTCGTCCACGACTCCACCGCGGAGATCGAAGCACGCGAGATCGGCGCACCGAGCAGGACGATGTCGGGGACCGCAGCGCCTTCGTTGAGCCAGTCGCGGGCGTTCACGCGTCGGGTGCTGTGCCGAGCATGGGCACCCGCACGCCGCGAGCGCGTGCCGCGTCCTGCGCCTGGGGATAGCCCGCGTCGGCGTGGCGCATGACGCCGGTGGACGGATCGTTGGTCAGCATCAGCTCGCAGCGCCGTGCCGAGAGCTCGGTGCCGTCCGCGCAGACCTGCGCGCCCGCATGGATCGAAAGGCCCATGCCGACGCCACCGCCGTGGTGCACCGCGACCCACGTCGCTCCGCTCGAGGTGTTGAGCAGCGCGTTGAGGATGGGCCAGTCGGCGATGGCATCGCTGCCGTCGCGCATCGCCTCGGTCTCGCGCATCGGTGACGCGACGGACCCGCTGTCGAGGTGATCACGCCCGATCACGATCGGCGCCGACAGCTCCCCGGTGCGCACCATGTCGTTGAACCGCATCCCGGCGAGATGACGCTCGCCGGCACCGAGCCAGCAGATCCGCGCCGGCAGACCCTGGAAGTGCACGCGGTCGCGCGCGAGCGACATCCAGCGATGCAGACCGTCGTGGTCGGGGAACAGCTCGAGCATCGCGGCGTCAGTGCGAGCGATGTCCTGCGGGTCGCCGCTCAACGCGACCCACCGGAAGGGCCCGCGTCCCTCACAGAACTGGTCGCGGATGTATGCGGGGACGAAGCCCGGGTACGCGAACGCGTCCGCGAAGCCGCCGATCCGCGCCTGGTCGCGCAGCGAGTTGCCGTAGTCGAACACCTCGGCACCGCGTTTCTGGTACTCCACCATCGCCGCGCAGTGCCTCGCCATCGACTCGCGAGAGCGTCGCATGTATCCCTCGGGATCACCGACGCGCAGCGAGGCCGCCTCCTCGAGGCTGATCCCGGCGGGCACGTACCCGTTCAACGGATCGTGGGCGCTCGTCTGATCCGTGACGACGTCGATGGCGAGCGCGGAGTCGAGCAGCGCCGGCAGGGCGTCCGCCGCGTTCGCACACACCGCCACCGACAGCGCGCGGCCCTCCTCGCGCGCGACGTCCACCCGTCGCACCGCTGCGTCCAGCGTGTCGCACACCTCATCGACATAGCCGGTGTCGAGGCGCCGCTGGATGCGCGCCCGGTCGACCTCGACGCACAGGGCTACGCCGCCGCTCATCGTGACGGCGAGCGGCTGCGCGCCGCCCATGCCCCCGAGCCCGGCGGTCACGACGAGACGGCCGCGCAGGCTGCCGCCGAATCGCTTGCGCGCCACCGCCTCGAAGGTCTCGAACGTGCCCTGCAGGATGCCCTGCGTGCCGATGTAGATCCACGACCCGGCGGTCATCTGTCCGTACATCGTCAGCCCCATCGCCTCGAGCTTCCAGAACTCCTCCCATGTCGCCCAGCGTGGGACGAGCAGCGAGTTGGCGATGAGCACGCGCGGCGCGAGCTCGTGCGTGCGCGCGATCCCGACGGGCTTGCCGGACTGCACGAGGAGGGTCTCGTCATCGCGCAGCGACCGCAGCGACGCGACGATGGCGTCAAAACACTCCCATGAGCGCGCCGCGCGCCCGGTGCCGCCGTAGACGACGAGCGAGTCCGGATCCTCCGCGACCTCGGGGTCGAGGTTGTTCATGAGGCAGCGCAACGGCGCCTCGGTCTGCCAGCTGCCGCAGCTGAGCGTGGTTCCGCGCGGCGCGCGCACCGGTCGCGGTCCGGCGGTCATCGCAGCGACACCCCGGCTGTGGCGAGGGGCTCGCGCCATGCCGAGTCCCGAACCCATCCCTCGACAGCCTCGATATCGCCGCTGAGCACTCGATCAGCGCCGAGCGGCGCCGCGAGCGCGCGCACCGAGGCGATCAGTGCGCCGGTGGCCGGCCCCGGGTGCTGCGGATGGCGCAGCTCCACCGCCTGCACGGCGCCGAACACCTCGATGGCAAGCACCGACCGGAGCAGGCCGACGGAGCGCCGGGTCCGCAGCGAAGCCTCATACCCCATCGAGACATGGTCCTCCTGACCTGCGCTCGTCGTCGCGCTCTGCACCGCAAGCGGCGTGGCCGCGTGCCGCAGCGCCGCCACCAGCGCGGCGGCCGTGTACTGGGTGATCATCAAACCGCTGTTGAGTCCCGGCTCGGGGCTGAGGAACGCCGGCAGCCCGCGCGAGCGCGCGGGGTCGAGCAGGCGGTCGAGGCGCCGCTCGCTGATCGCCGCGACATCGGCGCACACCGACGCCAGGAGGTCCGCGGCATAGGCGAGCGCCTGCCCGTGAAAGTTGCCGGCGCTCACCACCTCGTCATCGAGCACCACCGGGTTATCGACAACACTGGCCAGTTCATGTGCGAGGGTCTGCCGGCAGAATGCCACCGCGTCGCGCGCGGCGCCGTGCACCTGCGGCGCGCATCGCAGCGAGTACGCATCCTGGACGGCGTGCCGCGAGACCCGGTGCGAGGCGACGATGGGGCTGTCGTGCAGCAGCGCGCGGAGGTTGGCCGCCGAATCCGCCTGACCGCTCGCCGGACGGAGCCCGACCACGCGCTCGCCGTACGCGACCGTGGTGCCGAGCAACGCCTCGACGCTCAAAGCGCATGCGATGTCGGCGACGCGCAGCAGTTCCTCGACGTCGTGCACCGCCAGCGCGAGCAGAGTCGTCATCGCGTCCGTGCCGTTGATCAGCGCGAGCCCCTCCTTGGGCTCGACGTCGATCGGCGTGAGGCCGTGAGCGCGCAGCGCGGATGCCCCGTCGATCCGCTCGCCGCGCGCTCCCGACACCCAGCCCTCGCCGAGCAGCACGGTCGCGATGGCAGCCAGCGGTGCCAGGTCACCGGACGCCCCGAGCGAGCCGTGCTCCGGCACCCAGGGCACCACCCCCGCGTCCAGCAGCCCAAGCAGCGCCTCGACCAGCTCGGGCCGCACCCCGGAGAGCCCGGCGGCGAGCGTCCGGGCCCGGAGCAGGATCATCCCGCGCACGACCTCGTCGTCGAGGCGGGGTCCCGACCCGGCCGCGTGGCTCAGCACGACGGAGCGCTGCAGGAGGGATCGATCCGGAGGGTCCACCGCGCGATCCGCGAGCGCGCCGAAGCCCGTCGTGACCCCGTAGACGACCGCGCCCTCACGATCGAGGCGATCGACCACGGCGCGCGCCGGAGCCATGCGGGCGCGGACCCCCTCGCCGAGGGTGACCGGCTCGCGCCCGCGAGCCGCACGCACCACGGCGTCGATCGACAACGCGCCGCCGTCGACAGTGATCATTCGGCGAGCAGCCTACCCGACCCCGCAACGCCTCGACATCCGCGATGCGCGCGAAGCCGGGGGGTGCGCACGTACGTTATGCGTGCATGGATCCGCAGCCACCGAGCGCGCCGCCGCCCTGGCCGCCGCCCCCACCGCCAGGCCTTTCGCGGCACGAGGCGTGGATCCTCGAGCCCGCGGCACGACCCATCGGGCCGGTCCCGCGGCGGCGCTGGCCGGTCGCATCATTTGTCATCGCCGTTCTGGTCGTGGGCATGACGGGCATTGCCCTGGGAGCAGCCGGCTCCACCGCCGCGGCCGCATCGCAGGCGGCGCAGCTCGAAGCCGCCGGGGACTACGCATCGGCGATCGCGATCGATCAGGTGATCGAAGGCCGGACCGGGCCGCTGTTCCTCCTCGACCCCTCGGCGGCCGGAGCGGCGTCGGCCGCGGAGGAGCAGACCCTGCTCGCCTGGGCCAGGTCCCTGGGTCGCAAGGGTCAGGTCGACGAGGCGGTGGTGCTGTACCGATCCGTCCGCGACGGTTCGCTGCGCCCCAAGGCGACCGAGGCGCTCGCGTCGCTGCTGTACGCATCGTCGATGAGCGACGCTGCGCGCTCCGACTATCCGCTCGCCATCGCCCGGTTGCAGGAGATCATCGCGCTGGCCCCGGGGACCGCAGCCGCGGCTCAGGCGCAGCGGCAACTCCCGATCGACCAGGCCGGCGAGGCTCGCGTGCTCGTCGCCGCCGGGCACGCGGCGGACGCGGTGACGCTGCTCGATCAGGTCGTGGCAGAGGACTCTGCGCAGGCGAGCGCGACTGCCGCATCGCTCTACCCCGCGGCGCTCCTGATCGCGGGGCAGGAGGAGATCGCGCAGCTGTCCTACAAGGAGGCGGTGGTCGACCTCCAGCGCCTGGTGGCCAGGTTCCCGGGCACCGCGCAGGCGCTGGAGGCTCAGTCGATGCTCAGCGCCCCGGTCGCGGTGGCGGGGACGCTGGTGGCTCGCAGCGGTGTCCCGCAGTCGGGACCGGTGCGGCTGAGCACGAACTACAAGGCGGAACCGGGTGGGACGTACAAGACAAGCGGACCGTTCATCGTGTCGGCCGCGGACTCCTCCGGGGACTTCATCTTCCGCTCCGTCCCCGTCGGCGGTCCCTACGTGCTCGAGTTCTACGCCGGCGGCAACTGGACCACGCTGATCGACCCGACGACCGGTCAGCCGTCGCACCCGGTCAAGGTCACGGCGCTCGTCCCGGTCGACCTCACCTTCGTCGTCCTGCCGCCTGCCTCCTGAGGCAGGGCGGTCTGTCCCTGTGAGTGGGTGCCCGCCGCAGGTACGATGGTCGGATGGGAGGGGAATCCGAGGATGTCGTGCGTCCTCGACGCGTGCCCCGGACCGGCCGCCGCGCCCAGGCAACACTCGAGTTCGCGGTCGTCGTACCGCTCTTTCTGCTCTGCCTCATCGGCGCGCTCGACGCGGGGCTGTGGGCCGTCCAGACCTCCGCTGAGGTGTCGGCCGTCGAGCAGGCCGCGACGGTGGCGGCGTCCGCGGGCTCGAATCCGGCCGCCGAGACGGCGCCCGACGCTCGAGCGGTGACCGCGGCCGTTGCAGGGTCGTTGCACGCGGCGCTGTTCGGGACGAGCGTCGCCGGCTGGTGCGAGGCGGACTCGTCGGGTGCCTGCCGGCCGGACGTGACGGCGCACTGCCCGTCCACGCCGGCCGAGGTGCAGGCGGCGATGGGGCCGCGGGTGGTGGTGGTCTGCGTCACCGAGCAGGACCCACCGCCGTGTGTCGCGCCTCCTCCGGGCGTGCCGTCGCCGTTTCCTCCGAAATGCGA